>WNGA01006981.1_pt1 | contig 15878 bp, 15 predicted proteins | sample 5400061 | NCBI WGS metagenome assembly WNGA01 (sample SAMN13153366, study PRJNA577476) | soil metagenome | isolation source: 100 cm soil or saprolite under grassland replicate 2 | place: USA:California | collected 2016-06-15
GAGGCTGAAAGGGTATCCTTACAATCGGTTGCGAGAGCCTGGCAGATGTAACGCTCGCCTTCACCCCCGCGCGGGCAAACTGCCTTCGCGGACGGCTGTGTCGAGGTTCTCTTCAGGCAGGCTTTGCTGCACGAAGTTTCACGCAACCGCGCAATCGGTCCGCTGATGTGATTGGGCATGGTCTCCCAGCAGTTCGCCCTTGTTGAACAGCGCAACCACCGGATGCCCCGTCGCCTCGATCTTCTCGCGGCCACCCTCCTGGCGATCCACCAGCACCACGACGAACGCGACTGTGCCGCCTTCTTTTTGAACCGCGTTGATGGCGGCCAGGGTTGACTCGCCGCGGGTGACGACATCGTCGATGACCACGACGGTATCACCCTTCTTGAAATTCCCTTCGATCAATTTCGTCTGGCCATGGGCCTTTGCGGATTTGCGCACGGAGAACACCTGCAAAGGGGACGCGTCTTTTGCCCAGTGCGAATACATCCCGACGGCTAATGCGACAGGATCAGCTCCCATCGTCAGCCCGCCCACCGCAACAACCGTCGCCTTTCGGGCCGCCTGTTCCTTGCGGATGATCGAGTGCATCAACTGCCCGACCAGCCAGGCGCCTTCGGGATCAAACGTCGTCAGCCTGCAATCAATGTAATAGTTGCTTTTCGCCCCCGAGGAGAGCGTGAAGTCACCTCGAAAGACGGACTTCGTTTGCAGCAAGCCAAGCAGGGCGGCTCTGGCTTCTTCAATTTTCAACATCGGCGGCATGTTTCGGTTCTGTCGCTCTGCGAGAAACGGAAACTTGTTCTTTCTTGTTCAAAGGATATTCGCATTGGCAACGGGCATCCAGACCCCGACGGAACGGTGTGACATGCGGTGCCCGGCTGTCAACGCAAAAGCCGAGACAGCAGACGACGTGCGTTCCTGCTGTTGGAACTTATTGGATGTTCTATGTTCGATGTATAGACAGAATCATGAGGCGCAAAAAGGCGCAAGAAGCACAGACAGCAGTACATAAGCTGGAATTTTTTTGTGCCTTATTGTGTATCTCCTCAAATTGTGGCTTGTAAGGTTTTCCATTCCAGCGACGACACATCGGCGGTAGAGTTGCTTGTCCGGCGGACCCGCGCGGTAACAGCCTCGCTTTTCGGCGATTCGAGGTGATACAACGCGCTTGTCGAGATGGAAACCTTGAAGAGTTTGGCTGCGACCCTGAAGACAGGGTTCCGCATGCTTATGCCCACGTGTCGTCAGGTCACCAGGCTCCAGTCCGACGCTCTGGACCGGGACCTCTCTCTGCCAAAGCGGTTCGGGTTGCGCCTCCATCTTTTGCTCTGCAAATGGTGCCGCCGCTACGGAAAACAACTCCGTTTCCTGCGGCGCGCGGCGCGCGAGCATCCGGGGCAGTTGAGCCAGGCCGCCCCGCAAACTCTCTCCCCCGAAACCCGCGAACGGCTCAAGCGCTCGCTGCGGGGCGAAGGCAAATAGTCTTTCATGTAAGGTTGCGTTTTCTCCAGCGACCAACCCGCAGACCGAACCCACGGCGGGCATGAAGATTTTTGCAAAAGTTAACTTGCTGTCACCCGTTTGCCACGTCGCTCTGCCAGACTATATGGCTGTGAGCCAAAACATCGAACCGTTGTCCCCCGGGCAACAAAGCTCGCCTCGAAAGGAAAGGCAAATGCGAGCCAACCTCGAACCCGCTCGTCTCGTGACCGGGTCATTGGTCCGCTACACCGCGCGCCTCGCCCGCGACTCCGCGGAGGTGCGGGCGGCCCAGGCTCTGCGCTTCGCCGTCTTCAACCTCGAACTCCGTGAGGGCCTGGCGGAATCCCTCGCGACCGGCCTTGACGCCGACCCGTTCGACGACGTCTGTGACCATCTGCTGGTCGAACATCAACCGACCGGCGAAATCGTCGGCACGTATCGGCTGCAAACCGGTACAACGGCCGCGGTGCAGCGCGGTTATTATAGCGAACAGGAGTTTGACTTTCGCCCCTTCGAGTCGATCCGCGCCGAGATGATTGAACTCGGTCGGGCCTGCGTGCATCGGCAGCACCGCAACCTGGTCGTGCTGGGTTTACTCTGGAAGGGCATCGCCGACTATGCGCGCGAGCGCGGTGGCCGCTACCTGTGCGGATGCAGTTCGTTGACCTCGCAAGACCCGGCGGTGGGCGCCACCGCCTACTCCCAATTGTGTCGCAAACATCTGATCGAGGCACCGTGGCGCACCCGGCCGCTTCCCGCCTTTGACTGTCCTTTGAGCCAATTGGCGGAAGAAGCGTCCGACATTCCCAAACTCCTCCGCGCCTACCTTTCCCTCGGCGCGAAAATCTGCGGCCCACCCGCGCTCGATCGCCAATTCAAGACCATTGATTTCCTGACGCTGCTGGATCTGCATTCGTTGCCGGCGATGGTCCGCCAGAGGTTCCTGGGTTAAGCGCACGCCGCTTTTCACGCCCCCAAACAAGTGATAGCATAAGGCTATGATTTGATGAACACCCGGCGTTCCTCTCAGTTCAAAGTCAATGGGCATACCCGGTTGCTCCGCATCACCGGACGACTCGTGTGGCTCGCCGGCGAGATCCTGCTGGCCGGAATGGGTTATATCGTTCACGCGCCCTTCCGTGGAAGCGCTTTGCTTCCCACGACCCGCGCGCTCTGGTTGCAGCGCCATTGTCGTCGTGTGTTGCGCGTCTTCAATGTGAGCCTCCAAACGACCGGGGTTATCCCCGCGCGCGGTCTGCTCGTTTGCAATCATCTCAGTTATCTCGACATCCTCGTGATCGGCGCGCTCGCGCCCGCCGCGTTCGTCGCCAAGCGTGAAATGAGAAACTGGCCGGTGTTGGGGTGGTTTGCGATGCTGGCGGGAACGGTGTTCGTTCACCGCGGAAAGCGGTCCGAGGTGACGCGTTCGACGGCGGAAATCAAAGAAGTGTTGCGCCAGGGCACGCTGCTCGTGCTCTTCCCGGAAGGGACCAGTTCGGGCGGCGACACGGTATTGCCCTTCAAGTCCGCGCTGCTTGAGCCGGCCGCGGAACAAAAACAGCCGCTCGCCGCCGGCTGCATCCAATACTCGCTCAGCGACGGCAGCGTCGCCGACGAAGTCTGTTATTGGCGCGACATGACGCTCGTGCCGCATCTGGTGAATCTGCTGGGAAAACGCGGCGTCTCGGCCCGCGTTTCTTTCACGCAGCTTCAGAACGGCTGCGGCGACCGCAAGCAACTGGCCCGGCAACTCCACTCCGAAGTCGTACGCTTGAAGGAGGCGTTTTCCATTTGAATCAACCACGAAAAATCATCCGGGCAAATTTGTCGGCACTCTTCTCTTCCGGGCCTCAGGGCTCCTGACCCGCCGAAGGCAGCATCCGCTCGCGTGGAAAGTGGCTGAGCCGAAACCACGCGACAAAAAAGTGATCCGATCGGATCATTGTTTTGTCGCAGAGCTCTGAAGCAGGTTCACCTTTCTTCCACCGGTAAGGAGTCCTGAGCCTTCGGGCAACGATGCTGACTCTATCGGATGTCCCTGGGGCGCGCGCCACGCGCCAAAGCCCTGCTGGTGTGCTCACCGCGCTGCGATGCGCTGAAGGCAGCTCACCCTGCCGCAACAGGTTTGAAGATTTTGTAAGGACACTTCGCCCAACTCGACAAACACACAGCCAACGGTTGATGGGCCGGACCAGTACATCGCCGTGGCTGCTGAACGCAGAACCTTGTGAAACACGATATTGCCCAAATGAAACCCGATGCCACGACCCCCCACTCCTTCGCGAACCGGCTTTTAGTGCTGATCGCGCTGGTCGCAAGCCTTTCCGCCGCGCCGGCTTTGTGCGTTGCGGCCGATGCGTCTCTTCCCGCCGCCATCCAACATTACAACCTCGGTCCGGAAAAAGTCGCGCTCAAAGGCTACGATCCCGTCGGCTACTACACGAAGAACCAGGCATTCAAAGGCCGCAGAGAGCTCGGCGCCTGGCATCAGGGCGTGACCTACTATTTCGCGACAGAGCAGAACAGAAAGCTCTTTACGGATTCGCCCGGGAAGTATCTGCCTGCTTACGGCGGTTGGTGCGCGACGGCGATGGCAAAGGGCGAAAAGGTCGATATCGATCCCAACAATTTCAAACTGACCAATGGAAGGTGGTTTCTTTTCTACAAAGGTCTTTTCGGCGACGCCCTCAGAGACTGGGAGAAAGACGAAGCGACCCTCACCGCGAAGGCCGATGCCAACTGGAGGAGAATCACCGGTGAATAGCCACCCACAGAAGTCACCAACACCGGCAGATCGCCGACGCGTTCCGCGTGCCGATCGGCACAGTCATGTCGCGCCTTTCGCGCGCCAAGGCCGCGCTGCGCGTGCAACTGGAACGGGAGACCGGCGGAACGACTCGCGATACGCCGCGCGGCGCGGAGCGGTTGCGATTCACCAAGGGGTGTCCGATCTCACGGAACCGGCATTCATTGTCGGTGGCGTTCAGCACATAAACCTCAAATGGGCCCCGATCCCGGCCAACAAGTAGGAAGCACCCAACGGCTATGACAAACGCGATGACGGAGCAAACGACCGCAACCAGACAGGCATCGGATCCCCGGACCACCTCCAGGGATGACGGACGCCGCATTCTGAAGGCGGCCATCGCCATTCTTTCGCAGGGGGAGGAGTTGCTTGAGATTTTGCCGGCGGAAATCTACGCGCGCAAAGTCCCGCTGGCCTTCAACGCTTCCATCGGCGGGCACTACCGGCATTGTCTCGACCATTTCACCAGTCTGTTGCGCGGATTGGATGCCGATACGGTGGACTACGACCATCGCGAGCGCGATGTCCGCCTCGAGACCCAGACCGACTTCGCTCTCATCCTCACCCGACAGACCCGCGCGGCGCTGGAACAGCTCACGCAGCGCGCCCTCGAGACGCTGGTCGCCGCCCGCTGCGAAGTAAGCTACGATCACGGCGACTCGCCGATCACGCCTTCGAGCCTCGGGCGAGAACTGGTGTACGTCATCGCTCACGCGATTCACCACTACGCGCTCATCTCGGTCATGGCGCGACTGATGGAGGTCAAACTGCCGGAGCAGTTCGGTGTCGCGCCTTCGACGGTCGCGCATCAGGCGTGGAACAAGCCCCAATAACCGGAAGCGTCCCCGCAGGACGCCAATACACATGATGTCCAGCGTTGCGCCGATGTGGTTGCCGCTCGGCTTTAACGAATGGGGGCCGGCCGCTCAGGCACTCACGTTGGGGCTGCTGACTTTCGTTCAGGAAGACGTTCCCACCGTCAGCGCCGCGTTGTTGGCGGCCACAGGCCGCATCCCGTGGCTGGCCGGGTTCTTTGGTTGTTTCTTCGGGATCTGGCTGGGCGACGCCTTGATCTATGGGATTGCGCGCGGAGCAGGTCGCCCTGTGCTCCGACATTCCTGGGCGCGCAGATTCCTCGATCCTGCCGCCATTGCACGCAGCGAGCAATGGTTTGCAAAAAAAGGGACCTGGCTGCTCCTGAGCAGCCGTTTCGTTCCGGGCACGCGATTACCGACGTATGCCGCCGCCGGTTTCCTCCGGCTCCCCTTCAGCCGGTTTCTTTTCGTCACTGGCATCGCCGTCGGCATCTGGACCGTGGCGATTTTCGGCCTGGCCAGGACCTTCGGCGCGGAACTGTTCCAGTGGGTGAACCGATGGAAGGTGGGCGGTTGGCTCATCGTGCCGGTGATTCTTCTCCTGTTTATCCGGCTTTCAGGAAGGATTTTCGGGCGGAACTTTCCTCGGCGCGTGCGGGCCGCCGTGGGCCGGTGGATGCGTTGGGAATTCTGGCCGCCCTGGCTCTTCTATGCACCGGTGGTGTTGAACTATCTCCGGTTGGCCGTTCGCTATCGCGGTCTTGCCCTGCCCACCGCGGCAAACCCCGGCATTTTCTCCGGCGGGTTTGTGGGGGAATCGAAGATCACAACGCTGCGCGAATTGAGCGCGACCAGTCCGCAATTCACCGCCGAGGCGCATTTGCTGGAGGGCGGAACCTTCGCGCAACGCCTCGCTGCGCTGGAGGAAATCCGCGACCGGCACAACGTGGATTATCCCTTCATCCTGAAACCGGACGTCGGCCAGCGCGGTGTCGGCGTGAAGCTCATTCGCACGCGCGAGCAGGCGACGGCCTATTTGCAGCAGACGCGCGCTCCCCTGGTCGTCCAGCGATACGCCCGCGGCCCGCATGAAGTTGGTGTCTTCTACTATCGCTTTCCGCACGAATCGCGCGGACACATCTTTGCCATCACCGAGAAGATTTTCCCGACGGTCGTTGGGGACGGGCAGCGCACGATTGAGGAACTGATCTGGAACGACCGCCGCGCGCGATTGGTGGCGGCAAAATATCTTGAGCGACTGGGCGACCGTCGCTGCGCGGTTCCGGCGGCGGGCGAACGCGTGAAGCTCGTCGAGGCCGGCAACCATGCCCAGGGTTGCATCTTCCAGGACGGCGCGCGGCTTTGGTCGGCAGAATTCGAGCGCTGCCTCGACGCCATTTCGCAGAAGCTCGAGGGTTTTTATATCGGGCGCTACGACATTCGCTATTCGTCGAAAGAGGAATTGCGCCCTGGCGGGAATTTTCAGATCATCGAACTCAACGGCGCGGCCTCCGAAGCGACCAGCATCTACGACGCCCGCAACTCGCTGTTTTCCGCCTATCGAACCTTGTTCCGGCAATGGGAACTCGTCTTCGCCATTGGCGCAGCCAACCGCGGGCGCGGCCGGTTGCCCACCCGGTTGAACCTGTTGTGGAGCAAATGGCGCGAATGTTCCGCGCTGGCCGGAACCTATCCGCTGGCGGATTAACCGGCATGTGCACGATAACCTTCATCCCGCGCCTGGACGGGTATGCGCTCGCCATGAATCGCGATGAGAGGCTGACCCGTGTCACGGCCCTTCCTCCCGCCAATTGCCGCATTGGCGCGTGCGAAGTCGTTTGCCCGTCGGAACCGGGCGGCGGCACCTGGATTGGTCTCAACGACACCGGCGCCTGTCTGGGGTTGATCAACTGGTATTCCGTGCCGGCGCGGGTCAGGGGCAAGTCCGTAAGCCGCGGCGACGTGGTGAGGTCCGCGCTCGCCGCCGATTCCGCAAGGGTGCTGGAGGAAGCGTTGAGCCGCTGGTCGCTCTGTCGGGTCAATCCTTTCCGTCTCATCGGCATTTTTCCCGGCGCGAACGAAGTTGTTGAATGGCGATGGAACCGAAACCACTTGGCGCGCGTCGAACATGCCTGGCGAATCAACACGTGGATATCGTCCGGCTTCGATGAACCGGGCGCGCAGCAAACCCGGAACAAGACGTTCACCAGAGCGCTGCGCCGGGATTCAACCTTGGGTCTGGACTGGCTTCGTCGCCTTCATCGCTCGCATGAACCGGAACGAGGGCCTTACTCGACTTGCATGCACCGTGAGGACGCCGCAACGGTGAGCTATACCGAAGTGGTGGTTTCGCAGCGCACGGCGGTCATGCGCTACTCGCACGGGTCGCCCTGCGGCGGGACGCCCGCGTCGGTTCACCGCCTCGGGCTAAAGTGCAGACCCTACTGAATTACTATAATTCTTCCATTTTCGCGAAAATTTCGCGATGGCAGAACATCCAACATCCAACATCCAACATTCGACTTCCAACGCGGCATTGAAACGAGCGTTTAAAACAAGCTGTTGACGGCGATGCCGAGCACGCTCAACGGTCCCTGGTCTTCCAATCCTTCGGTTGCCTTGTCCAGTTTCTGCAGCGAGAGTTTCGCGTTCTTGTAGAGGCTTTCGTCATTGAGCAACTTGCCGACCGAGCCCTGGCCCTGATTGATTTTCTGGAAGATTTCCTTCAGGTTCGTCATTGCCGTGGTGGTTTCCCGGTAGAGCGAATCGTCCTTGGCCAGTTTGCCGATCGTACCTTTGCCTTCGTTGATTTCCGCCACCACCGTCTGTGCCTGGGCGACGGCTCGTTTGATGTCCGAGGCGGTGTCGTTGAAATTCGTGACGGCGGCCAGCGCCGAGTTGTAGAGCGCGTCCTCGTTGATCAGTTTGCCGACGGTGCCTTTGCCTTCGACAATCTGTGTGGAGATGGTTTTCATGTTGCCGAGGATGGCGGTAAGGCGGGGGCTGTTTTCCTTGAGAAAATCGGTAAAGGGTCCCAGCAGGTTTTGAATGCTGTCGCCGGACAGGCTATCGGTGACTTTTTTGATGCCGATAGCGACGTCATCGAGTTTGCCCAGGATGGCGCTGAGGTCCGGTTGTTCTTCGCCGATGAGGAGCGTGCCATTGTCCGCCTTGGGGGCGGCCGTTGTGCCGAAGGTGAGCGCGACAAAATTCTGTCCCATCAACCCGGCAAATTTGACGGTCGCTTTGCTGTCGGTCTTTACGTTCTCCGGCTTGTTTAATTTCATGGTTACATCCACCGCGTTTTCCATGAGGCCGATTTTCTCAACGCGGCCGATTTGCACCCCGGCCATTTTGACCGGATCGCCTTCTTTGAGTTCCTGGACGGTTTTGAACCGGGCATGGATGCGGATGCCATGTTTGAAGAAGTCGAAGCTGCCGATCATTTCCATAATCAGAACCGCGGCAATCAACGCGAGGGCAAAGAAGATTCCCAGCCGGGTTTCGAGCGTGTTTTTCATTACGGTGTCCTTTCTTGCTTGTGGTTAAAGTCTGCGGTTAAAAACTTCTGGACCTCCGGATGCGGGTTGTTCCGGACTTCTGCGGGTTTGCCCACCGCGAGGATTTGGCCGTCGGCCAGCAGGGCGATGCGGTCGGCGATGCCAAAGGCCAGGTCGCGGTCGTGCGTTACCACGATCGAAGTGACATGAATCCGCCGGTTCAAACGGAGAATTTCATCGCCAATGGTCACGGCGATGAGCGGGTCGAGTTCGCTGGTCGGCTCGTCATAGAGCAGCAATTGTGGTTCGATGACCAGGGCGCGGGCGATGGCAACGCGCTTTTTCATACCGCCGGAAAGGTCGCCGGGGAAACGGTTCTCCTGGCCCTTGAGCCCCACAAGCTCGAGCTTTTCGGAAACGATGCGCGCGATTTCGCCCGGCGGTTTGAGGCGATGTTCCGTAAGATAAAGCCCCACGTTCTCGCCGACCGTCAGAGAATTGAGCAGGGCGCCGGACTGGAACACCATGGCCATCCGGTATTTGTCCATCACCCCGGGCGATTGAATGGACTCGCCTTCAACCAGAATCTCGCCTTCGTCCGGCGTCTCGAGGCCGATGATGTGTTTGAGTAAAACGCTTTTGCCGCCGCCGCTGGGTCCCATCACCACAAAAATCTCGCCGCGGTCCACTTCAAAATTCAGTCCCTTGAGCACCGGTTGGCCGTCAAAACTGCGGCGCAGTCCGCGCACCTCGACGCGGACACCCTGTCGCGTAGGGACCGAAGTATTCATCACTCGAAATACATAAACAACCGGGTCACAAAGTAGTCGAGGATCAGGATGAGGACGATGGAATTGACCACGGCCTTGGTCACCGAGCGGCCGATGCCCCGCGGGCCACCGAGGGTCTGGAGCCCCTGATGACAGGAAACCACTCCGATCACAACCGCGAAGATAAAACTCTTGAGGAGTCCGTTGACGACTTTCCCGAAGTTCACCACGTCCCGGAGATTGTTGAAGTACGCCTGAAAGCTGAGCCCGATATGCTGGTTGTACACGGAGACGAGCGCGCCGCCCATCCAGCCGATCATGATGGCAAAGATCACCAGCAGGGGCAACGCGCAACTGATCGCCACCAGCCGCGGGAGGACCAGGTAATGGACCGGATTGATGTTCATGGTGCGCAAGGCGTCAATTTCCTGATAGACGCGCATCGAACCGATCTCCGCCGCCATGGCCGAGCCGATGCGGCCGGCGATCAAGATGGACATCATCACGGGCGCCAGTTCCTTGCAGATCGAGACGCCGACGATCCCGCCAATGAAACTGGCCAGACCCCGTTCGGCCAGCACGGGACCGGTTTGCAACGCGAGGACGCCGCCGATGAACAGCGACAGGATGCAGGCCATCAGCAGGCTGGCGTTCCCGATCTCGAACAACTGGTCGTACACCTTTTGCCGCTGGCGCCAGACCAGCGGCAGCGCCTGCGCAGTGCGCCAGAAAAGAACCATCATTTCGCCGATGTTCTGAAACATAGTCGTTCAACGCACTGGCCGCGCCAGCGTCGTTTTTTTGGCCGTCAGCACCGGAATAAAAAACAGCCGCAGCCGTTTGCCTTCCGAGCGGGATTGATACTGAAAAATCCCGAACAAGAGCGAGCACTTTCTCGTCTCCGGCGTGATGTCGCGCCGATACAGGTTCCACAGAAAGGATTGGCTGGCCACGCCGGTCCGGGCATTTTTTTCGGCGCGCCAGAGGGACCAGAGCGGCGAATAATTTCGTTCGATGCTCTTGTTGTTGGGCAACAGCGGTTCCAGCGGCGCAAGCAGTTGCAGACGTTCGTTGCCGTCGTGATCTCGCTTCGCGGTGAACAGCGGCCAGAGGTCGGTGCGTTGCAGGGCGGTCCCGGTCTGCTCGTTCTTCTCAATCAGGTCCGAGTAGAGGAAGAACAGAATTCGCGTCCGCTGGCGGTCCAGCGGCGGCGCATGGACGCGATTGTATTTATAGAGCGGCCAGAGAAAAAAATCGCTTTCCAGAAACGGCGTTTTCGCGTGGCTGAACACCGGCCAGATGCGGTTGGCCGTCTTCCCTTCCCCGCGGGCGAAGACAACCAGCGGCCAGGGCACGCCCACTTCGCGATATTTTTTCCCGCGGTCGTCCGTGACCGTCAGGCCGAACGGCCAGAGCAGCGTGGTGGAGTCCCGTTGGGGCGAGCGCAGGTAGCTGTAGAGCGGCAATACGGCCTGGTGATGTTCGGGTTTCTCCGTGCCGAGACCGAGCCGTTGATTGAAGAAAATCGGCCAGAGCGCGAAAAGTTTTTTGTGACCGCCAATCGTTTCGACTTCACCATCGGCATTGGTCCGCGTGGTCACGTCCTTGTGTTCGTAGCCCGTCAGCGGCCAGAACTGCCAGCCCTGCAGCGCGTTGCCATGGCGCAGGTGGAAAAATGGATAAAGGAAGTTGTCCGTCACGACGTCTTTTTTGCGGGACTGGCCATAAATCGGAAACAAAATGAAACGAATCTCGTCCCGGAAAAGCCGGTTCTTCAGGCGTCCGTAGATCGGGACGACGGCTGTGTAGTTCAGGTCGGGATCCGGGGAACGTTGCTGGAAATAAATGGGAAACAAAGTAAACCGCTTTTGGAGGTTTTCCTGCTGGTTTTGCCCACCCGCGAAACTGAGGAGCTGGAAGAGTTGAAAGCGATATTCAGTTCCGAAACGATCGTAAGTCAACACGGGGTACGCCAGGTCAAACTCCTCCACGTCCGCGCCCTTATCGAAGGTGTGGGAAAACAACGGCGACAAGGCCCACTGCGTCTGGGTCTCGCGCTGTTCGTAGCTTAGCAGCGGGCCGATGGCCTCCACCCGCCGACCGGGGGCCAGAGTCAACTTGAATTCGTGAACCAACGGCCCGCTCTCCCATTCCGCTGAACGCCCAGCCGAGGAGAGGAACATGCCGACACAAAGACCAACGGCGATCAACTGTCTGATGAGCGGCATGCGTTCAGCGCGGCATTCAATCTGCCCTATTAGAGAAACAGCCGGGCTTTCCTTCCGATAACGTTAGCGCCCGGTTCTCAAGACAAAGAATCACCGTTTTTTGTCCTGTTCCAATTAACGTTTGACTTTCAACCATCGCTTATTTAGGTTGTTTGCATACTTGAGGTTTTTACCTCGGTTCCTCCCGACCCAGTGTCGATTGTGCATTGTCGTCACTGGGTTTTTTGTTGTCCAAAACCCAACCGCGGTGGCTCAGGAGGTTCAAGATCGCCGGCAGAAAGGTCAGCGCCGCAACCATGCAGGTGGTGGTGCCGACGGCCATCACACATCCCAAACTGGCGATGCCCTGGTGCTGGGCCAGCATGAGACTGCCGAAGCCGACAATCGTGGTCAACGCCGACACGAAGACCGCTTTGCCGGTGCTCTTGGCGAGGATGCTGGGCTTTCGCTCCTCGGCATAGCGATTGAGAATATGAATGCCACTCGTCACGCCGATGCCGAGGGCCAACGGGAGCGTCATAATGTTGGCCGGATTGAACGAAACGTTGAACCAGCCCATGAATCCAACCATCCAGATGGTGCCGACGCCGACCGGGAGCAGCGCCAGGATCACGCACGTCAGTGAGCGAAAATGGATGAACACCAGAAAGGCAATGGCTGCCAGGGAATACCAGGCGGCCTGCACGTAGCTCTCTTTCAGCAGAGTCGTGTAATAATAAAGTTGAACCGGGGTCCCGGTGACGTTCGCATCGACGGTTTGCAGTTCCCTGACAAATTCCTCCTGTTTGTCGCGCTGCCAGACGTCTTCTTTGGGATAAACCTGCAGCAGATAGAGCTCGCCCGATTTGCTCACAAAACGATGCCGCAACGCCGGCGGCAAATCTTCCGCCCGCAACGGGCCGCTGTTGTCCTGGTGCCTCAGCGCCTCGAATGTTTCCCGGATGTCGCTGAACAAGGCCTGCTGAAACGCCGTCAGTTTCTTTGCGGCCAGCGGCCGGTCCTCCAACATCCACCTCCGCAGTTGGGTGATCGCCCGGTCCAATGATTTGAAATCATCGAGCACTTCTTTGTTCTTTTCTGTTCCGGAACCATTGTTTTCCTTTTGGATGTCACTCGTGGCAAAGCCGACGTAGCCCTGAAGATACCACAACGTGCTGCTCAACTCCGCAACGTTCACCGGATCGGTATCCATATCCGCAAATCGAATCGGCGCCACCTCCTTCTTGACTTCGCCCACCAGACCCAGTTTGCGTGTCTGGTCTTCGCTCAAATACCGGGCCATCGAATCGACGCTCGCGACCGCGGGAAGGTTCGTGATCCGGGCCTCCAGCGCCAGCGCCTCCGCAAGCGACCTGGCGATCACCCCGCAGTAGAGCACCGATTGTTTGGCTGAATCGAGCAGCTTCTGCTCGAGCACCACGGCCGGCAAATTCTTCGACTGCATGTGCAGCAGGTTGTAATCAAACGGCACGCGACCGGCCTTGGCCAGCGACACCAGGCACAATCCCAGGGTGATGCCGCTGACCAACAGCGGACGCTCGAGCCACAATTTTTCCAGGCGCGCCCGCTTTTCGATTTCCTGCGGAAACGTGTGGTCGAGGACGTTTTGTCTTCCGCGCAACAACAATACCGGCAGCAGCGTCATCATCGGGATGAGACAGATCAACAACCCGCCGCCGCTGATGATGCCCATTTCCTGAATGCCCTTGAAATCCGTGAACCACATGGCCAGAAACGCCCCGGCGGTGGTGAAGCATCCGGTGAAAATCCCCTGCCCGGTATAGACCATTGCTTTTTCCAACGCCTGCTGCTCGGCTTTGCCCTGTCGCAACTCCTCCTCGTAGCGCGTGACCAGGTGCACACCGAAATCGATCGCCAATCCGATGAGCATCGGCAGAAACGTGATGGTGAGAATGTTCAGGTGGCCCACCACCAGCGTGGTAAACGCCATCGTGTAGGCCAGCCCCACGATCAGACAAATCGTCGCTTTGATGGGGCGCCCCGACTCGCTGTAGCCGTAGATAAAGATAAGCGCGACCAGGACCAATGACACAATCGTGGCTACGGTCGTGTCGTGCTTGGACTGCGCCATTTCATCGTATTCCAGGACCGGTTCACCGGTGATGCCCACGTTGATTCCGGGCACTTCGGCCTTCGTTTGCGATACCAGTTCGCGCAATCGCTGCACCGCCTGGTCGTTCAAACTGTCATTCCGGGGCCGGGCGGTGACGAGGTAAATGCGCCCCTCTGCGAACGTGACATAGATTTGCTGCTCGGCCTCCTTGCCTGCGTTGAACAACGCCGTCAGACCGGGTGAGGGCGGCGTGCCGGGACGTTGCAGGCTGTCCGCGGCCTGGGAGATAATGCGTTCCATCGCCGGCAGGGCCTTGACCAGCGATTCGTTCTCCGCGTTTTCTTCGCGTTTGGCGGTGCGAAACTGCCGATTGACCAGGCGAAACAGCGAATTGAGGTTGGTCGCCAGAACAAACTGTTGAATGAACGGTCGGTAATCGCGCAACGTCTGCAGCAGTTCTCTCAGGTCCTTTTCCGGGAAAAACAGCAGCGCTTTGTTCCCCAGCATCGTGACGTCATTGTTGTAAATGACATCCGTGAACAGATTCGTTTCCTGAACCAGCTTATCGCCCAGTCGCTCCACGAACTGGCGGTTCTTCTCCATGTCCTCGCTCTCGACCACCGCCACCAGTTCGTCCTGGGCGAGAAAGTCCTTTTTGTAGCGCAGATAGTTTTTGTGGTACTGCTTTTCCGCGCCCACCAGGTCATCACGGCTGGTGTCGAATTGCAATTTGTCCACGGTGTAGAAAATCGACACGATGAACAGAACGAGTTGCGGATAAAAAACCAGCCGCGGATAACGATAGACCAGGTGCGACAAACGGCGCAGCACGCGAACGGCTGGCGTATCGGTCGTTGGGTTCATGCGGGAAATCAAACGGCGGCAATCTCCTCAACCCGCGCCGCCCGGAAATTCGGCGTTGGCATAGACTTCCTTCACGTCATCGTGCTCTTCCAACGCCTCGATCAGCCGGCTCACCGCCGGCCCGCCGGCTCCGCTGACCGGCACCGTCACCGCCGCGAGCCAGGTCACTTCCGCCGCTGCGCACACGATTCCTTTGGTTTCAAGCTGCCGGTGCACGGCCTCGAAGTTTGCCGCACCGGTAATGATTTCGTACCCTTCCGGCGCCGCCTGAAAATCCTCCGCGCCGGCTTCCAGCGCCAGTTCCATCAAACGGTCTTCGTTGGCGGCTTCCCGCGGGACAATGATCTGGCCTTTGCGCTGGAACAACCGGCTCACCGAGCCCGCCGTCGCCATGCTGCCGCCATTCTTGGTCAGCAGGCTGCGAATCTCTGCCGCCGTGCGGTTCCGGTTGTCGGTGCTTAACTCCACCAGCAGCGCCACGCCGTGCGGACCGTAAATCTCGTAAGTCAGGTCCTCGAAAATCGCCGTGTCACCGCCGCCGGCCCCTTTTTTGATGGCGCGCTCGATGTTGTCCGAAGGCATGTTGGCCGTGCGGCACTTCAGCAGCACCATGCGCAGGCGCGGGTTCAGGTCGGGATCGCTGCCGCCCAGTTTGGCCGCCACCGCGATCTCGCGCGAGAGCTTGGCGAAAATCCGCGCCCGTTTGGCGTCAATCGCCCCTTTGAAATGCTTGACCTTGGCCCATTTGCTGTGTCCTGCCATACATTCCCAATCCTGCTCTTACTCCTGATTCTGATCTCAATCTCAATCTTAATCTTAATCTTAATCTTAATCCTGATCCGGCTTCCGCTTTCCCATCGGCAAACCCGGCCTTTGTTTATTCAGGAAACATCCAGAGGCTCGCTCCTGCCGGCGCCCACTTCCACAAACACCGCCGTCCCGTAGCACAACACCTCGGTGATGCCAGCCGCGATTTCCGTCGCGTCGTAGCGCACGCCGATGATGGCGTTGGCGCCCATTTGTCCCGCGTGCGCCAGCATCTCGCGAAAGGCGTCGTCGCGCGCCCGCTCGCAAAGGCTTGTGTAGAGCGAGATGTTGCCGCCGAACAGACTCTGAATACCCGCGCCGATGTTGCCGACAATGGACCGCGACCGTACGATGATGCCGCGCACGACCCCGAACGATTTCGTGATGCGATAGCCGGGCAAATCGAAAGCCGTGGTGGTCAGCGGATGCGTTTGACTCATAAATTGTGGACGGATTGAACACGAATCCGGTGGCCAGCAGAAGCCCAATCTTTCGGTTGTCCCGGTCCGACTGCGGTCAATCACGCGCC
>WNGA01040056.1_pt1 | contig 15878 bp, 13 predicted proteins | sample 5400061 | NCBI WGS metagenome assembly WNGA01 (sample SAMN13153366, study PRJNA577476) | soil metagenome | isolation source: 100 cm soil or saprolite under grassland replicate 2 | place: USA:California | collected 2016-06-15
CCCATCTTCTTGTCCATGAACAGCCCAAAGTAACGGCGCACCGGGTTCTTGCCGAACTCGCCCTCGTTGGAAAAGGTTACGCGCGTGCCGCCCTCTGCGACAACCATCGCCACGGCTCCTCCACAGACAAATTTGCCCTCCTCAAAGTTCAGCTCATAATTCACGCCGGTCTTCACGTCTGCCGCAGTCAGCTTGAGCGAGCCTTTGCCGGACCTGGCGGTCCACGACATCTCCGCGCCGACGCCCTCGGCCGGGCCGGAGTAGTTGCAGGCGAGCGTCGCGTCGTTGTTCGTGTTCCACACCGTCCACTCGGGCCATTTCCTGAGTTGCGCCAGCCACGGGTAGATCGCTTCGGATGGGGCCTTAATGACTTCGTCGCGCACGACGCGATATCTCGACGGGAGAAAGAATGACACCAGTAGCAACACGATGGGCAGCAGCAGGACGACGAGGACGATTTTCCTCAGAATCTTCATGCGCGCGGCGTGTCAGCGGGCCGACCGATGGTTCATGTCGGGAAGTTTCCGGCAGCCGGCCTTCAAATGCAAACGCTCAATCAGTCCGGGCGAATCTTAATTCATCCGCGCATTCGTTCGAGGACGTTGCCGGTGATTCGCTGGCAACGCGCATCGGGCCCTTTCGGTTCCGTGTAGGCTTTCGGACGGACGTAGCCTGGCGGGGCGGACAGGCCGTCGGCCCACCAGCAGGTGCCGGCGTTGAAGACGAAATTGCCGCGAGGTCCCGGATACACCGTCGCAGTGAAAACGCCGCCATTGGGCTTGCCGGGCGCGGATTGTGTGGGCGCGGTGGCGACGACTTCGAGCCCTGGAATTTTCGCCGGGTCACCATGCCATTCCCAGCCGACAAGGCCGGGAATACCGTCGCCCTTCTTCATGCCGGTGCCGTTGAAGATCCAGTGGTCGGGCAAGGCGCAGTTCCAGTCCGCGCCGCCAGTCACGGGTCCTGTGCTGTGTGCGCCGATGAGTTCGTTCGCGTATGGACGCTCGTGCGGGAGGGTCTTCATCGCTTGAAACTCGAAGGTGCCGCCGGGCGGGCCGAACACGCCGACGCGCTCGAACGCGCGGTTGGCCGCGCCGCGCGAATCGGGCGCCAGCGCGATGCGCCCGCAGACCGCGTTGCCGGAAAGGAACGCAGCGTTCACGCCCGCGGCGATGGCGGCCTGCACGTTGCGGAACATCTCGATGCTCCAATATTCGTCATGGCCGATGGAGAGGAATCCCTTCGCGCGCAGCAGCCCGCGGGGGTCGGCGTGAGTGTCGAGGTTCGAGATGTAGGTGACATCGTAGCCCTGCTGCTCCATCCAGAAGGCGAGTGGGAATTCCCAGAGAAAGAATTCGCCGGAGCCTTGCGAGAGGGGCGCGTCGAGGATTTGGCAGTACTTGCCGTAAGGCCGGTTGAAGCTGACCTGCACGCCGCCGCCCCACCACCACTGGTGCTCGCCGTTGTCGTAAAGGGCAAACTGGCTGGGCCAGCGGTTGTAGGCCTGCCAGGTGTTGTCGGAGCACTGGAAGAGGAAGTCCGCCGCGCGGTCGTCGCGGACGATGAAAATGACGTAGCTCTGAGTGCCGTCGCGTTCGGCGGTCAGTTTCCCGAGGTAAACGCCGCTCAACCAATCCCGGGGAACCGTCAGCGCGTGGCACGCTTCCCAGGTGCAATCGCGAAGGCGCTTGGGACCGACGGGTGGATCGACTTGCGTGGCGCCGTGGAACGGGCCGAGGTTCAGCACGTGGCGCGCGCCATCGCCGCCGTAGTAACCGAGGCGATAGAGATCGAGGGTGAAGGCGCTCGCGGGATTCGTGGAAACGTGGAACGAAATCGTCTCGCCGGCGCGGACACTGGCGCGCGAGCAGTAGCCTTCGATCCAGGGGGAGCGATATTTCGTTGCCGGTTCGATCCGCGTCTTTTTGAGGAGCCAGTCGCGAGTGCCGGGGCGCTGGTTTTCCTGGCGCACGAGATCCCGGCGGGCCGCGGCGCCCGTGAGCGGCGCGCAACCGGAGAGTGACGCGGCGATTCCGGCGCCCGCGACGGCTTTGAGGGCGTCGCGGCGCGTGATGGCTGGAGACGGGGATCGCTTCTTCATACGAGGAGTTGGATTGAATAAAGCCAGCGCTTGATGGAAATGGCAATGGCCATTCGAGGCTGGCGCAGCCGGGTGAAGGTTTCTAGCGTAGTCGGGATGAAGCGCGACGGACTGGCTGAAATAGTAGGGCAGGCGTCCCGCCTGCCCGGCGAGCGCGTAGGCGCGAGCGCGACGACGAGCCGCCTCGCTTCGCTCGGCGGGGGCAGGCGAGACGCCTGCCCTACGTTAAGCGGAATGTGCACAGCCGATCGGGCCGCTACGAATCAGAACCGGCCATTCGTGTATCCAATCCTCGGGCCGAGCGGGCGGTCGCTCACGCGGATGGGGCACCCCCGCGATCCGGAGTCGCACAGCCACCACAACTCGGTCTGGCTCTCCCATCACGACGTGAACGGGACGGACTTCTGGGGTGACAATGGCAAGGGGCGGATTCTCCACCAGCGCATCGAGCAGATCGAGGACGGCGAGGCGCGGGCGTTCGTGCGCGCGTCCAGCCTGTGGCTGGGAACGAACCAGACGGTGCTGCTGCGCGAGCGTCGGCAGACCTCCGTGCAACTTCTGCCCCGCGACGAGTGGCTCTTGCTGATCGACGTGCACCTGGAGGCCGCGTCCGCCGAAGTGACGCTCGGCAAGACGCCGTTCGGTCTCATCGGCGTGCGGATGGCCAAAACGATCGGCGTCAATGATGGCGGCGGCGCAATCCGCAACTCTGAAGGCGGAGTGAATGAGCAGGAGGTGATTTGGAAACCGGCGCGATGGGTGGATTACTCCGGCCCGATCACGGCCAACGCCGTCGAGGGCGTGACGCTTTTTGATCATCCCATTAACCCCAATCACCCGGCAGTATTTCACGTCCGCAATGACGGCTGGATGGGGGCGTCGCTGACGTTTGCAGAACCTCGCGTGTTGGCGCCGGGCAAGCCGCTGGCGTTGCGCTATGGATTGTTCGTTCATTCCGGAATGCCCGCTGCGAAAGAAATCGATGCGCGCTGGAAGGAATTCGCGGAGGAGGCGCCCGCGGCTTTTCCGGCGCTGAAGTAGTGGCGCGAAGGCGTGTCTGTAGAGCGTCCTCACTGCAACCAATGCCTTTGTCGCAACCTTTGTCGGCGACTGCACAGGGCGACTAAGGTTGCGACAAAGTTTTCGACAAAGGTTTAGACTTGGAAGCTATACGAATGGGGTAGGCGCGAATAGATACGCCCAGGCAGGGTGACGGTGACCAGCAAAGAAAAAAGCCGGAGATCCATCTCCGGCTCGTTCAGGCGACGCGCTCACAACGCCTCGCCCACGTGCAGCGCACGCATCCTGCGTGCTGGTCCGCGGCATTCCGTTCCGCGGATCATCGTCGGCAACATTGCCCGCCGTTGACCGCCGGCGCCTGCGCTGGCACACCGGCCGCGACACCACAACCGCACGGCCGGAAGGTGACGGTTTTTCCAAGCACTGCCTGTGCCAACCCAAACCACCCTGAATTCAAGCTTGTTCAGGCGGACCGGAGGGAAAAAATGGACACACATTTCTGCCTATTGGGATGAAATTGCCTGGGCAAAGGCTGCCGAGCCTTGTGGCTGCTTCAAGTAGCTGCGACCGTGAGGTCGCGGGCTGAATCGTCCGTTCAAGGTCATTGGACCTGTCATTTAGTCCCCTTCCCGCGACCTCACGGTCGCAGCTACACAGATCACACACCGAGTGAAAACACCTGCGGTGCCTGGCTCAAGGCCTCTAGCGGCGCGCCGATCCTGAGATTGTCGCTCGTAACCGAATCGCCATTCTTGACTCGCCCAAACGGGGGGAAATAGTATCGGCTGCACTACCCGAAGAACTTTGAGACGCTCAATGTCCAATCCTCCTGCCCGATGTTGGCGCGCCGCCCTGGCGCTGGGAGGGGCGCTCGCGCTCGGCGTGGCCGCCGCGGGGGCAGCTCCGGGCCGCCAGGTCGCCCCGAGTGGTCCGGTCCTCGCCGAATCGGAGCGCGTTTACCTGGCCGAAATCGAGCATCGCGCACTGACCGTCGGCCGCAAAGGATTCCCCGCCCTGGTAGAAGCCATCAAGAGCGGCAGGCCCGAGCGGGTCACCCGCTTCTTCGCCACGAACTTCACCGGCCAAATCCTCCCCATCGACAAGGCCGCCGGCATCGAAACCGAGGTGCTGAAGATTCGCCGCATCACCAACGCGACGAACGCCCCTGCAAAGCCTTTGGACGTGAGCGGAGTCGAGTTTGCCCGCTATCTCATCGGTTTGTGGAAACGTTTCCGGCCCGATGCCACGATTGAGACGGCGGTGATGAGCTTCTCGCCCTTGAAGCGCGAAGAGATGAATGGCGCGTTCAAGGGCGTGTTTCTCTTTCGCATCGCCGGGGTGCGCACCGACGGCCAGCGCGAGGAGTTGATCACCAATCTCATGGCCGAATACGCCTCCGTGCCCGACGTGGATGAGATTGCCGAGGCGCCCGGCTGGATCCGCTCGTTGCGCTTTTCCGTGTTTCAGGAAGCGACCGCAAAGAGTGAGTTGCTTGCCGAAGTGGCCCAGCAAAGCGGCATCGACACCAATCTGTTCCGCGACAACTGGCGCATGACGAACACCGACGAGAGGATGGTCGTCACCGGCGGCGTGTTCGTCGGCGACGTCGACGATGACGGGCGCGACGACATCCTGGTCACCGATTTGAACGGCCTGTTCCTGTTCCACGCGTTGGAGGGCGGACGTTTCGAGGAAGCGACGGTGAAATTCGGCCTGCCGCGCGATTTGCGCCCCGTGGCCAATGCTTTGTTTGCCGACCTCGATAACGACGGATTCGTGGACTTGCTGCTCGACTACCGCGTGTTCAAAAACATCGGCGGAAAACGCTTCGAGAACATCACCGATCAGATCGCGGACAAAACCCGCTTTCTGTTTGGCGTGAGCGGCATCGGGCTATCGGTCGGCGATTACGACAAGGATGGCCGTCTGGACATCTACGCCTCCCGCAGTCACGGCCCGCGCGGCAATCGTTACGGAAAGAATTCCTGGATCGACGGACCGGGCGGGCCCGGCAACCAGCTTTGGCACAATCTGGGGGACTGGCGGTTCGAGGAAGTCGCCCAAAAAGCGCACGCCCAGGCCGGCCGCCGCTCGGTGTTCACCTCGGCGTGGCTGGATGCGAACAACGATTCGTGGCCGGACATTTATTCCATCAATGAATTTGGCGGCGGCATCCTGATGCTCAATCAAAAGAACGGGACGTTCCAGGAGGTGCCGCTCATCGACGACCTGGGCGACTTCGGCTCGATGGGCCTGGCGGTGGCGGACTACGATAACGACGGCAACATCGACGTTTACTCCTGCAACATGTCTAGCAAGTCGGGCCGGCGCGTCTTCGAGAACCTCTCAGCGGGCACTTATCCGCCGGCGGATTGGGCGAAGGTCAAGCGCTTCGTCACCGGCAGCGAGATGTACCGCAACCTGGGCGGGATGAAATTCCAACGGGCCGGCCAGGCCTTGCGCGTCCACGGTGTCGGCTGGGCCTACGGCGCGGCCTTCCTCGATTTGGATAACGACGGCTGGCTGGACCTTTACGGTTGCGCCGGCTTCATGAGCGTCAACAAGGAGGAGCCGGACGGGTGACCGTGCCTCTGGCAGGCTGTCGTGTCACAGCCTTACGATCGGATGGCCATTTGTCCCGCGCCCCGCAAGCCTGACGAGCGGCTCAAGGACTGGTGGGTCGAGAATCCGTGGCTCATCGCCTCGCGCGGCAAGAGTCTCTCCGGCTACGAGCGCAACCGGGTCTTCATCAACTCGAGCGGCCGCGAGTTCTTCGAGATCAGCGGGGTGACCCCGGCAGACAGCGAAGGCGACGCCCGTTGCGCCGTGCCGATTGATTTCAATGGCGATGGCCGGCAGGACTTGATCGTCCGGCAGGCCGGCGGCGGGCCGTTTCTGCTGTTCGAGAACCGCTTCCCGAAGGCCAACTGGCTCGAAGTCTCGCTGCGCGGCACGAAGAGCAACTCCCACGGCATCGGCGCGCGGATCGTCGCCGAGGTGGGCGCGCTCAAGCTGACGCGCGAGCTGTATCCGCACAACACCTTCACTTCGCAAGCGCCCGCGCGGGCCCATTTCGGACTGGCGAAGGCCTCGCGGGTCGACAAGCTCACCATCACCTGGCCCAGTGGATTGGTGCAGGAATTCAAGGATGTGCCCGCCAACCAGCGCCTGCGGGTCACGGAAGGGGGCGAGGTTGCCGAACTGCTCCGGGCGGCGAAGTAGCCATGCGCAAAGCGAACTTCGATGTGGCAGGACTGCGGGCTATGAACTAGCCTTAGGCCATGTCGCAGACCCTTGAAAAACGGGTGGAAGATTTGGAGAAGAAGGTGGCTGAGCTGAGCGCGCAGGTTCTTCGCTTGCAGCCGCCCAGAAAAGATTGGCACAGGACGGTTGGCTCCATGCCTGACGACGAATTGACGCGCGAGGCGGAACGGCTCGGACGGGAGTATCGCCAGCAGCAAACCTACGACAAAGAGATTGCTGGTTCTTCATCCATCCTCCAAACGGCCTTCGGGTTCTGGAACTCGAAAGTCCTCCTCACCGCCGTCGAACTGGGTGTCTTCACAAAGCTCGGCGAGCGCCGTCTCACCGGTGCGGAACTCGGCGGCGAACTCGGCCTCCACCCGCGCGGCATCGCGGATTTCTTCGACGCGCTCGTGGCCATGAAGTTTCTGGATCGAGACGGCGACGGGGCGGCAGGCCGCTATTTCAACACCCCGGCCGGCGCGATGTATCTGGACGCCCGAAGCCCCCGCTACATTGGCGGCATCCTCACGATGCTCAACGTGCGCCTGTTCCACTTCTGGCACGATCTGCCCGAGGCGCTCCGCACCGGCCAGCCCCAGAACGAGACCAAACTCAAGCAGAAGAGCATCTTTGAGGAGCTTTATGCCGACCCGGCCAAACTGGAGATTTTCCTCAACGCCATGACCGGCCTGTCGCGCCTGAACTTCGAGGCCTTCGCCGCGAGGTTCGATTTCCGCCGCTTCAAAACCCTCTGTGACATCGGCGGCGCCACCGGCCTGCTTTGCATTGAAGCGGCGAAGAATCATCCGCACCTCAAGTGCATCTCGTGGGATCTGCCGCCGGTGGAACCCATCGCGCGCAAGTCCATCGCCGCGGCCGGGCTCAGCGACCGCATCGCCACCGCCGCCGGCGACTTCTTCACGGATCCACTGCCCAAGGCCGACCTCATCACGATGGGCATGATTCTCCACGATTGGAATCTCCAGAAGAAGAGGCAACTGATCCGCGCGGCCTACGAGGCGCTCCCGCCCGGCGGCGCGTTCGTCGCCCTCGAAAACCTCATCGACGACGCGCGCCGCGAGAACGTCTTCGGCCTCCTCATGTCGCTGAACATGCTCATCGAGTTCGGCGAGGCCTTCGACTTCACCGGAGCGGATTTTCGGGCCTGGTGCGCCGAGGCGGGCTTCAAGCGCTTCGAGCAGATCCACCTGGCCGGCCCGTGCAGCGCGGCCATCGCCTACAAGTGAGCGGCGGGTTCGAGTCGGGGCCGCTCTAGTGCGCCCAATGAATTCGTCTCGTTCACGGCTGGCGCGGGGATACGAGAAGGCGCGTCCAGCCCTGCGAGCAAGCGGGCGATTCCCCCATCAGGACTCCCGCGCACGCTTGCGCCAGTGCCGGTCGTGTTGTTTGGCGTGCAGGAGGGCCAGTACGACGATGGATTGCCCTTCGATACGATAGACGATGCGATACGGAAAACGCGGCGGATAAAACCAGCGAATCCCCAGTCGCCGATGGCGAAGGCGATAGAGCAGCGGATTCTGCGGCAGCTCCCGCATGGCATTGCGCACCGAGCGGGTGAAGTCCTTGCCCAAACCCTCCTGACGCTGCTCATACCAAACCTCCGCTTCCGCGATGTCTGCGTCCATTTCCGGGCGGACGAAGAGTTGATAGCTCATTCGCCGAGCCGCCGATTCAAGCGAGCTTCAAACGCGCTCCAAGGAATGGCCGAGCCGGGATTCCGTTCATGCTCGGCCAGGCGCGCTTCCAGGAGCGCTTTCTCCGCATCGGACAACTCGCCCTCGTCGAGCCAATCGTCGCCGTCGATTTCGTGGACTTTCTTCACCACTTCACGTCGCTCTTCGCGGGTGAGCTTGGGTAATTCGGCCAGGATTTCGGCTTTGCTCATTACAGGAAGCTAGCGCTTGGCTGCAGCTGGAGCAAGCCTGTCGAATTCATTTCCAATCAGCGCCTGAATGGGGTCGAACTCGGCGATTCTGGAGTGCGGAGGCAAGCGCAGCGCGACTCCGCTTTGGCTTGCCGGTCTCGCTGGCGGGGAGAAGCCAAAGCGCCGTCGCCGCTGCGCTCTGCCGGCGCATTCCATAGCGACGGTGCGTATCCTTCCGTTGAGTGCGGTGACTTGTCACCGCTTTCGCGAGGCGACTTGTCGCCGTCAAACTCGACGATGTGCGGCCCTCTCGCGGGGAATCGGGCGCTGAGCGCGCCCTCGCCGGGTGACAAGTCACCCGGCGAAAAGCGCCGACAAGTCAGCGCACTCCAGAACGAGCTGCGATCGTTGTACCGGGCTTGCGGACTTCACTCGTAGCGCAGCGCCTGGATGGGATCGAGCTGGGCGGCCTTGAGCGCGGGGATGATGCCCGCCACAACGCCAACCAGCGCGCTAAACGCGAACGCCACGACCATCGCCGTAGGAGTGATCTCGGGACTGTTGGAGACGGGCGAAATGGCGCCGAGCACCTCGACAAAACCGAAGGAGCCGACGACGCCGGCCACTCCGCCCAGCAGCGCGATGACAGTGCTCTCGACAAGAATCTGGATGAAAATGTTCACGTTGGAGGCACCAACGGCCTTGCGGATGCCGATCTCGCGGATGCGCTCGGTGATGCTGGCCAGCATGATGTTCATGATGCCAATGCCGCCAACCAGCAGGCTGATGGCGGCAATGAGGCCGCCGGAAAGCCGCGCGTTCCTCGTGGCCGTGCTGATCGACTGGTACATGCTTTCCTGTGTCATGAACGAGAAGTCCTCGATGCCTTTGTGGGAGTGCATGAGCACGTTGCGAGCCTGCTGGAGGGCCGGTTCCAGTTCGTCGACGTCCGTGACTTTGATGTTGATGACGTCCAGGCGCGGGTCGGGAGCGTTGTTGGTGCCGACGGCGGATTTGAATTTCAGATACATCGTGTTGAGCGGAATGTAGATGGTCGAGTTCTTGCTGCGGAAAATGAAGTCCCCACCCCCCCGTCCGCGTCCGCCCCAGCCGCGGCTGCGGGCGGGGCCGGTTTGGGCGGCCTGAGGGTGTTCGCGAACCCAGAGCCGGTATTTTTTCTCGGTCTCGCTCTCGTAGCGCTCGAACATGCCCACGACCACGAATGGTTCGCCGGCGATGTTGATCGTGTCGCCCAACGGAATGATCTCGCGACCGACGTCTTCCTCGGCGCCGAAGAGTTGGTCGCGGATATTGGTGCCGATGACGCAGACGTTGCGAGCGGCTTCGTCGTCCATCTCATTGAACATGCGGCCGTGTTCGATGACGTGCTGGTTCAGTTCGAGGGCGGCGGGCCAGGTGCCGACGATGTAGGCCCATTCGGTGGTCCGTGAGCCCTTGGTCGCGCGGGTGTTGCGCGGGGCGCGCATCTCGGGCGCTGCGGCGGTAATGAACGGGGCGCTGGCGCGCATGGAGTAAACGTCGTGGATGGTCAGCCCGACGGCCTGGTCGGCCAGGTGTTGCTGGGCGGCGGGCACGTCCGTCATCTCGATGCGGACCTTTTCCAGGCCGCCGAAGGCAATGAGGCTTTCGCGCATGCCGTTTTCCATGCCTTTGACCATGGCGCTCATGGCAATGAGGCTGGAGACACCCAGGATGATACCCAGCATGGTGAGGGCGCTGCGAAATTTATGCGCCCAGATTTCCTTGAAGCCGACGGCGACGGCGTTCCACAGGTTGGCCTGCGGCAGGGCGAGGGCCTGCGTGAACTCGTCGAACACGGCGGGCGGCGGCTTGGGCAGGTCGGTGGTTATTGAATCGTTAAGGCGTTGAAGCATTGAATCGTTGAATCGTTGAATCGTTGAATCGTTGAATCGTTGAATCGTTGAATCGTTGAATCGTTGAATCGTTGAATCATGGATGCGTTTTAACGTTTTAACGTTTTAACGATTCAACGATTCAACGATTTAACGTTGTAACTCACATAACCAAATCAATTGCGTTCCAGCCCCGCCAGCTTCGTATCGATGTTCTTGGCAATTTTGCCGTCGCGGATTTCGATGCGGCGCGGGGTGCGGGCGGCGATCTCGGGGTCGTGGGTGACGAGGGCAATGGTGCGGCCCTCGGCGCTGAGCTTGGAGAAAAGTTCGAGAATGGCTTCGCCGGTGTGGGAATCGAGATTGCCGGTGGGTTCGTCGGCGAAGACGATTTTCGGACTGTTGACCAGGGCGCGGGCGATGGCGGCGCGCTGTTGCTGGCCGCCGGAGAGTTGCATCGGACGATGCTTCGCGCGGTTTTCCATGTCGACGAGCTGGAGTGCAGCCATCGCGCGGTCGCGGCGTTGGCGCCCGGAGACGCCGCTGTAAATCATCGGGAGTTCGACGTTCTGGAGGACGGTGAGTTTGGGAAGCAGGTTGAAGAACTGAAAGACGAACCCGATTTTGGTGTTCCGCAGGCTGGCCAACTGCTTGACGGACGCAGCTTGAATCTCAAGGCCGTCGAGCTTGAGGGTGCCGCGCGTGGGGGTGTCCAGGCAGCCCAGGATGTGCATCAACGTCGATTTGCCGCTGCCGGACGGGCCGATGATTGAGATGAACTCACCACAGCCAATGTCGAGCGACACCTCGTCGAGCGCGCGGATTTCCTCGCCGCCGAGGTGGTAAATCTTGCTGACGTTGCGCAGTTCGACGAGGGGCATGGAGTTGTGAAGCGTTGAAGAGTTGAAGCGCTAAATCGTTGAAGCGTTGAAGCGGGATCAAGAGCCGCTCGGGCGGGCGGCGCGGGGAGAGCCAGCGGGGGCGCCTTCGCGAGGGCGGGAGTTGCCGCCGCCGCGGTTGCCGGGCTCTCCGCTCATTTTCCCCTCGCGGGGGCGGCGCGGCCCGGGAGCGCCGGCGCCGGGCGCGCCGGGCTGGCCGGGCGCAGTGCCGGCGACGGTTTTATCCAGCGCGACGACTTCGCCGACGCTGAGGCCGTGCACGCGGGGGTCGATCTCCTTGATGGTGATGCGGGCGGAGAATCCCTTGATGCCGTTTTTGATCACGGCTTGCGGCGCAATCCGCTCGACGATGCCGGTCATCCTGACGCCGGGCACGGATTCGGCGCGGATTTCGACAGAGCGGCCTTCCTGAAGGCGGACGACGTCGGCCTGGTTGACGTGGGCGTTGACGATCATCTCGCCGAGGTTGGCGATGGTCATGATCTCGGTGCCGGAATTGAACCCGGCCGAGCCCGAGACGGTCTGGCCGAGGGAGACGGGACGTGTGAGCACGGTGCAATCGAACGGCGCCAGGATGCGCGTTTTGCGCAGGCGGTCATCCACGAGCCGCAGTGCCTGCTCGGCGCGGACGAGCGTGTTGGTGGCCAGGTCGTGATCGGTGCGGGCATCGTCGTAGATCTCCTGGGAGACGAATTGCTCGTCGAAGAGCTTTTTCTGCCGTTTGAGAGTGCGGAGGGCTTTCTCCAGTTGCAGCTTGGCGCCGTCGATTTCCATGAGCCGCTGTGTGCGCTCGATCTGGAGGTCGCGGTCATCCAGGCGGCAGAGCAGGTCGCCCTTCTTCGCCTTGTCGCCGAAGTCGACAGGCAACTCCTCGATGCGGCCGTTGATTTCAGGGCGGACGGATACTTGGTCGGCGGGCCCGATATCTCCCGCGGCGCTGATCTCGAAACGGATGTCGCGTTGTTCGACGAGGGCGGTGGTGGGCCGGCCGGCAGGCTGGAGCGAACCGTTCCTGCCGGGGCCGTTCTTGTAATAGTAGTAACCGCCGCCACCGAGGCCGGCGATCACGAGCATGATGATGAGCAACTTCATTCGTCAGTTCTCGCGCGTTCCGCCAGGCCAGGCCCGCGGGTGTCGCTTCCAGCACAACATTCTTCCCGGTCCCAGCGCGCAATGCAATGCAATTGGCGGGATGGCGGGATCGTTTTGCTGCTAAGTAAGATGGATGCGGTGGTGAGCGTATTCAGGGAAGTTTAGGGTAGGGCGGGCGTCTCGCCTGCCCTGGCCGCGCAGCGGCCAATCGGGGACGCACCTTCGGCGCGGGGCAGGCGAGACGCCTGCCCTACTTTGTAGCCGCCCAGGTTCACGGGCCCAAGGGTTTCCCGCCTCGACAATGGCCGGAATGGGTGGCACGCTGGCACCGTGACGGACAGCAAACTGGATCGGCTCCGCGAGTTGTTGCGCTCGTTCGGCTCCTGCCTGGTGGCCTATTCGGGCGGGGTGGATTCGGTGTTCCTGGCGCGCGTGGCTTTCGACGTGCTTGGCGACAAGGCGCTGGCCGTCATCGCCGATTCGCCGAGCCTGCCGCGGCGCGAGTTGGCGGAGGCGCTTCAGATTTCAGCCCGGTTCCAGATTCCTGTCCGCGTGGTCAAGACCGCCGAGTTCGAAAACGCCGATTATCTGGCGAACCCGGCCAACCGTTGTTACTTCTGCAAACACGAGCTGTTCGACGCCCTGGCGCCCATCGCGCGAGCAGAGGGCCTGGCGGTGATTGCGTATGGGGAGAACGCCAGCGACACGGGCGATTTCCGCCCCGGTGCGAAGGCTGCCGCCGAGTTCCAGGTGCGGGCGCCTCTCAAGGAGGCCGGGCTGACCAAGGCAGAAATCCGCGAACTTTCCGCGCAGCTTGGCTTGCCCACCGCCGACAAACCGCAAATGGCCTGTCTTAGCTCGCGCATCCCTTACGGCGAGCCGGTCACGCCCGAGAAGCTCGCGATGATCGAACGGGCGGAGTCGTTCCTGCGAGACCTCGGATTTCACGACGTGCGGGTGAGGCATCATGAACTAAGTTCCGGGTTCCGGGTTCCGAGTTCCGGGTTCGACGGCGCTGTACAACTCGAAACCCGGAACCCGGAACTCGGAACTGGCCCTGCCCTGGCCCGCATTGAAGTCGGCCCTGCCGAGATGGCGAAATTCTTCGGAGGCGACACCGCGGCGCGTGTGGCGTCGGCGCTGCGGGCAATCGGCTACGCGCACGTGACGCTGGATTTGCAGGGCTACCGGCGGGGAAGCGCCAATGAAGCCATCGGGGGGCCGGTCCGGATGCCGGCGGAGGGCGTGCGCCCGGGTCCGTCATAGCCGCCGTAGCCGCCGACGTGAGGAGAAACGACGGCCTGTGGCCGGGCAACTTCACCTTGACCCGGTAGGGCGAGGCTCCTGCCGAGCCGAAACTTCCGGTTTGAGCACGGCTCGGCAGGAGCCTCGCCCTACCGGCGTCATGGATAGGCGGACTCGTTTCTCCGGCGGGTCCATCCGCCTCCTCACGTCGGCGGCTACGGGCTGAGAGCGTTTCTGGCGCTGTTTGATAAATCGGGTTCAGCAACCCGTTCTGCTGCCGTTACAAGAGTTGCCCGATTTGCCCTCGCAACTTTCCGGGTCAAGTGGTTAAGTAGTTTGCACGCCTATGGCACAATTTGCGTATAAAGCCCGCCGTCGGACCGGGGAGGTCGTGCAAGGGGTGTTGGACGTGGCGGACCGCGCCGCGGCCCTGGCACAGATTGAAAGGCTCGGGCTGTTTCCGGTGATGATCGACGCCTCGAAGGCCGGCGTTGCCGTCGCCGGGACCGTCGACAAGACCAAACAGGGCGGCGGCTTTGCGGCGGCGATGCCCGCGGCGTTCCGGCGCCAGCGCCAGCGCAAACCCAAGCTCCCCGAGTTGGCCACATTCACCCGGCAGCTCTCGAACCTGCTCAAGTGCGGCATGCCGCTGACTGTCGCGCTACAGAGCATGAGCCACCTGGAGAGCAAGGGCATCCCGTCGCACGTCAGCAAGGATCTCCGCCAGGATGTGATGGAAGGCAAAAGTCTTTCCATTGCGATGAGCCGGCATCCGCACATCTACACCGACCTGTACCGGAACATGGTGCAGGCGGGCGAACAATCCGGCGCGCTCGTCGACGTGCTCAAGCGCCTGGCCGACCATTACGAGCGGTTCGCCGAAGTGCAGTCGAAATTCCTCTCGGCGCTCATCTACCCGGCGATCGTGGCGAGCGTGGGGGTGGTCATCGTGATTTTTTTCATGAGCTTCATGCTGCCGAAGTTCATGATGATCTTCGAGGGCATGAACGTGCCCCTGCCGCCGGCGACACAGATCCTCATGGGCGTGAGCCACGCGTTCAGCGGTTACTGGTGGCTGATGCTCAGTGTCATCGCCACTCTGGCCGTGCTCGTGAATCGCTACAAGGCCACCGCCGAGGGTAAACGGAATATCGACGGTTGGAAAATGCGCGCACCCGTGCTTGGGAAAGTGATCCGCCTGAACATTTTCGGCCAGTTTGCCCGCACGCTCTCGACGCTGCTCATCAACGGCGTGCCGGTCCTCACTGCCCTCAAGATCACCGAGGAAATCATCCCGAACGTCATCGTCAAGGAAGCCATTTCCCAGACGCGCGAGGCGGTGACTGACGGCAAAACCATCGCGCAGCCGCTGGCCCGTAGCGGCCTGTTCCCGCAGCTCATGCTCGACCTGCTCAAGATTGGCGAGGAAACCGGCGACGTGCCCGGCGCTCTCCAGAACATCGCCGACACTTACGAGAATGAATTGACGACGCAATTGCGGGTGCTGACCAACTTGATCGAGCCGGCGATGATCATTTGCATGGCCATCGGTGTGGGCGGGTTGCTCTTTAGCATCCTGTCGGCGATGTTTGCGATTACGAGCAGCTTGAATCGCGGATGAAAACGGTGCGACAGATGGCGACAACATCGCGCTTAACATGCGTGTTGCGTGTTGCGTGTTGCGTCAAGCAGCAGGGGACGCGCGCAGCCAAACACTTGACGCACCACGCACCACGCACCACGCCACACGCACCACGTTGCAGCGCCTTCACGCTCCTGGAACTCCTCGTCGTCGTCGCCATCATGGCCATCGTGATGACCATCAGCGTTCCCTTCGTGCGGACGGCCGTCGACGGTGGCAAGGGCATGACCCGGGCGGTAAAGGACATTCAGGAAGCCTGCAGCCACGCCCGGGCGATGGCCATCCTTCAGCAGACGACGACGGAACTCATCATCCGGCCGGGCGATGGCGTGTTCGAGGTTGGCCGATCCGGCAGCGGGACTTCTCCCGGGTACTTGCAGCACGAACGCACGACCAGCGAGGACGAATACCGGCCTGCGGCCAGGACCGGCGGGGGTGGCGGGGGATTCTCCGCCAAACTGCCCGCTGGAATCGTCATCGAGGGCCTGGGTGTCAACGGCGAGGATTGGACCTTGGATTCTGTCGCCCGTGTGCGCTTCTACCCCAACGGCACTTCCGACGAGATGAGCGTGGTGTTGCTCTCCGACCAGAACGAGCGGCGCAACCTCTGGCTGGAAGTCGTCACCGGGCTGCCGGAGCTGGAGACCGACGCGCACAAATTCAAGGCGCGATGAAACTCCTGAGTCGAGAGTCCGGTGTCGAAGGTCGTAAGCGGGAGCGGGGTCTGGCGCTCGAAGTCTCCGGCTTCCGAGCCTCGAAACCGGCCCCTCGGCGCCCGCGTGGCGCATTCACCCTTCTGGAGGTCACCGTCGCCTGCGCCATCTTCTTCATGGTGGCCTTCGCGATTCTGGAATTGGTCACCCGCAGCCTGTCG
>WNGA01006984.1_pt1 | contig 15875 bp, 12 predicted proteins | sample 5400061 | NCBI WGS metagenome assembly WNGA01 (sample SAMN13153366, study PRJNA577476) | soil metagenome | isolation source: 100 cm soil or saprolite under grassland replicate 2 | place: USA:California | collected 2016-06-15
GGATGGCGGCGTGTTGATCCACGATTAGCATCTCCACCTCTGCTTCCATCTATGCGCGTATTCGCACAAATGGTCGCAGAGATTGGTAGGGTGGTCAACTTTTCGACGATCACCTCCTGGGCAGGTGGTCAACTATTAGGGATCTCCCGCACTCTCGGTGAAGCAGCCTGAGCGCCTACGAGGTACAATAACAGGTTTCGGATTCGCTTTTCTGTTTATAGGTGCTCATGCTCACGGAACTTGTCTCTCGCTTATTACCCGACGCGACTGCTGTCCAACTCGACTCTGTTGAGGGTGACGCCAGTAGCATCGTTCTCACCCTAACCATGGTTTCGGCAACGGTGGACTGCCCCGAATGTCAGCAGCCAGCCACCAAGGCGCATAGCCGCTATGTGCGCACACTGGCCGATTTGCCCTGGGCTACACTCTCAGTCCAGCTGCGCCTGACCGTGCGCAAGTTCTTCTGTCACAATCCCGCCTGCGCACGGCGGATCTTTGCCGAACAGCCACCAAACCTGGTTGTGCCGTTTGCGCGGCGCACCAACCGCCTCCGCGTGGAACAGCAACAGCTTGCCCTGGCGCACGGCGGCGAAGCTGGCGCCCGGACGGCGCGCCGACTCAAGATGCCGCTCAGTCCCGATACACTCCTGCGCCTCGCCCGACGCGCCCTGCTCCCACCCCTCGCTGCGCCGCAGGTCATCGGTGTCGATGAGTGGTCGTATCGACGCGGACGTTCGTACGGAACGATTGTCGTGGACTTGGAGCGCCACCGTGCCATCGCTCTCTTACCCGATCGTTCGGCCGAGAGCTTTGCCACCTGGCTGAAGGCGCATCCTGGTATCACGCTGATCAGTCGGGATCGTGCCGGTACTTACGCTGATGGGGCGCGACAAGGCGCTCCTCAAGCGACGCAGGTGGCCGACCGATTTCACCTGCTCGTGCGCCGCGTCACTCAATCCACGATCCTCGTCACAGACGAGAAAGGAGGTGAAGGACACCTTTGGGTCAACGACTTACTTCACAGCGAAAGCTGGAGGAGGACAAGAGCATGTCGCAAGAAAGCGGAAGACAGCAGAAGACGTTTATGTTGTCGTTCCGCAAGACCCGCGAGATATGGTGAGCGCTACACTGCGCAAAGTCTAGGGTCCAGGGATGCAATGGAACATCCACCGATTACAACGTCTCAAAGCGGTGTGGTTGTCATCAGGCGCAGTGAAGCAGGGCGCCCCAACCTTCGCGACAACCGACGATGGCCAACGAGGCCATTCAAGGACCCGACCGGACCACCTACGTCTCGCTCGATACGTCGTGGATTGCAGGAACGCGGGATCGCCTAAAGGGCGCGAGCCCCATGGCGACGGAACCGCCATAGTACTCAGCGGTAGGGAAAGCCTACCTCACGGGGAAGGGCGGTAGGTGTTGGCGACATGTTGAAGATGGAAGGTACGCGTGATGCGAACAGCCGAAACTATCTTGCATGTCATTCGGGAACGTGGCCGACGACGTCTGCCACTTGAACGTGTGTATCGACTGCTGTTCAACCGCGAGCTGTATCTGCTCGCGTATGGACGAATCTACCGGAACGCGGGGGCACTCACGCCTGGAACAACACCGGAAACTGTCGATGGCATGTCGTTGCGGAAGATTGACCACATTATCGACCTACTCCGTCACGAACGCTATCGCTGGACACCGGTACGGCGGGTCTACATCCCAAAGAAGCGCTCCACCAAATTCCGGCCGCTCGGCCTTCCTTCCTGGTCGGATAAACTGCTGCAAGAAGTCATCCGCCTCATCCTCGATGCCTACTTCGAGCCAACCTTTAGCTCAAACGCACACGGGTTCCGACCAGGACGAGGGTGTCACACCGCACTCCACGACATCGCTCATACGTGGACAGGAACAGCTTGGTTTATCGAAGGCGATATTGCCGCGTGCTTCGATAGTTTGGACCACGCGGTTTTGGAAAGCATCCTGGCGGAGCATATCTACGACAACCGCTTCCTCCGCCTGCTGCGCGCCCTCCTTAAGGCAGGGTATCTTGAAGCTTGGGTCTACCATCGCACGCTGAGTGGTGCGCCACAAGGCAGCATCGTTGGCCCCATTCTCAGTAATATCTACCTTGCGCGGTTCGACCAGTATGTCGAGACGGTGCTCATTCCGCAGTACACTCAAGGAGAAAAACGCCGTGCCAACCCAATCTACGAACAAATTAGCCATCGTGCGAACTACTTGGCCAGGGTTGGACGGACGGCGGAAGCAGCAATCCTGCGCAAGAAACGTCGCACACTGCCGTCGGTTGACCCCCATGATCCGAGCTATCGGCGGCTCCGCTATACCAGGTACGCTGACGATTTCCTCCTCGGGTTCTGCGGTCCACGGGACGAAGCCGAAACGATCAAAGCACAGCTCCGACACTTCCTCCACGATACTCTCAAACTCGAATTGTCGGACGCCAAGACCTTGATTACGCACGCCCGCACCACGCCGGCGCGCTTTCTTGGCTATGAGGTGCAGGTCATCCAGAACGACAGCTTATGTGATCGCACCGGTCGACGCGCCACTAATGGCACAATCGGCCTGAAAATCCCCGTGGATGTCATTCAGGCGCAATGCCAGCGCTACATGCGTCACGGAAAACCGATACACCGTACAGAATGCATCTTCGACACTGATTTCAGCATCATCGCACAATATCAACAGGAGTTTCGGGGATTCGTGGAGTACTACCGGATGGCGTACAACCTAGCAGTTCAAGGCACATGGCTCAAACATGTGATGGAACAATCGCTGACCAAAACACTTGCTGCGAAATACCGCAGCAGTGTGCCATCCATCTACCAGCGATACGGTACATGGCTTGAAACACCTGACGGACTGCGCAAAGGCTTGCAGGTGGTGATGGAGCGTGACGGAAAAGCACCGTTGGTCGCACAGTGGGGCGGCATTTCGCTGGCACGTCGGATGGATGTTTCACTCGATGACCAACCAAAACGGATCTGGAACGCCAGAACGGAACTGAGCCGACGGTTGCTGGCCAACGAATGCGAACTGTGTGGCGCAACCAGCAACATCGTCGTGCATCATATCCGTCACCTGAAAGACCTGAACCGTAAAGGACGGACAGCGAAACCTGCTTGGGTTCACAAGATGGCCGCACGACGACGCAAGACCCTGGTAGTATGTGAAGCATGTCATCACAAAATACACGCAGGACAAGCAGACGGACGCTAAACCCCTGAAAGTCCAACACTGGAGAGCCGGATGCCTGTAAACGGGCACGTCCGGTTCGGCGGGCGGCCGTGGGAAAAGGGCACTAAATGCACCTCGCCTGCGGCCTACCCGACCAGAACCTGCGGGAAACGCTTGAACGTCTGCTCACGCGTCATCAGCAAGCATTGCATGCGGTCACCCGTCCGACACCAACTGCTACTCCGGCCGTCGTAGCGGCGACCGGATTGGCTGAAATACCGGTGAACGATCCGACATCGCCATCGCTGACACGGGCCGAGGAACGGCGGCAGCAACGCCACGACCAGCGCTCTGCGGGCTACCAGCAGGTTATCGCGCTGCGAAATGCTGGTAACGGGATTCGCGCCATTGCGTTGCAGATCGGATGTAGCCGTTACTTGGTGCGGCGCTATCTTGCTGCTGGTCAACTCCCCGCGACCGCGCAGCGGCGCAAACGGCCGTCGCAGATCGATCCCTTCGTGCCGTATCTCACGTCGCAACTTGCGGCTGGCCACGACAATGCCGCAGCGCTGTATCGGGCGATCCAGGCGCAGGGCTTTGGTGGGTCGGCCTCGCGGCTGCGCCAGTGGGTCAGCCAGCATCGCGATCCCCAGGCTCCCCAGCCAGCACATCCACGACGTGGACCACGGCCGAAAGCCCTTGCTCGGCAGCAGCGACCGTTGTCAGCACGGAGTGGGTCGTGGTTATTGGTCCGTGAACGCCAGAAACAGAGCATCGATGAGCAGGCACAGCTTGACCGGTTGCTGGCGGCCCATGCGGATATTGCCGCCGGCTATACCTTGGCGCAGTCCTTCGGAGCGATGGTGCGTGAACGCCGAGGCGAAGAATTCGACCAATGGTTGACCCAAGCAGAAACGAGCGCGCTGATTGACTTCCAGCGCTTTGCGACCAGTCTGCGTCAGGATTATGGGGCGGTTCGGGCTGGTCTGACGCTGGCGTGGAACTCAGGCCAAGTCGAAGGACAGGTCAACAAACTGAAGCTGATCAAACGGATGGGCTATGGCCGCGCCAAGTTCGACTTGCTCAAACAACGCGTGCTTGCGGCAGAGCTGCCGGCGAGAATATGAGAATCACCGAGAGTGCGGGAGATCCACTATTAGATTATCAAAAACAGCCGTAGTGGCGATCGCACCTGGAGTTGCACCAGGGTCTGCGGCTTCGGACACCGCTGCTCTCTCTGGCTAAGCTATACGATCACTGCTGGCGCCCGGCCCCACCACCGCCGTCTGGGCGCCGCCCCGCTCCATGCCGGCGCAGGGTTCCCGACCTTCAGGTCGCTGTGAAAGATGGTTACCGCGGGCAGACTCGAACTGCCGATCTTCGCCTTCGCAGGGCGACGCTTTATCCAGCTAAACTACGCGGTATCATGGAGCCCCAGCCCTGAATCGAACGGGGCATCTTCCGTAATCCACCGGCTATCGGTACCTCGCCTAGCGAAAACTCCGCCGCCCCGCTCGCGATCGGTTTGGCCGAGCTGTCCGGTGCTTTGCCTTTAAGCTATGGAACAAATGGTCCACGCGCCTGGAGTTGCACCAGGTCCATCATCATATCAGGATGCCGCGCTGCTCCTGCGCCACGCGTGGATGGTGGAAATGGCCGGACTCGCACCGGCGTCCGCAATAGCGTGTGCTTTCGCTCGATCACGACGTCACCCTCTGACTGTGCGAGAAGGGCCGGAGCCGCTCTGCGGCCGTGATCCACGCTACCACGTCGAAACTATGCATCCCCAGGATACTCGTCCCAGCTCGCCGGCCGTCCGCCGGCCTCCGTCGCCGCACATCCCCGCAGGGCAGCGGTAGGACGGGCTCCGCATCGCTCGCACCCTGCGAGCTGAGACATTGGCTCCAGGCGAGGGATTTGAACCCCCACGACGCGGGTAACAACCGCGCATCCTACCGTTAGACGAGCCTGGATTATTGAGGGCGGACCTGCCGCTGTGTTGCATCGCACCCCTCACCGGATCGGAACAATGCAACGCGGCAGGTCTGCCGCCGCGTCGTCCCGACCAATGGAGCACGACGCGGCGGCAACAGGTCGCCGCCCATTGGTGCCGTTGGTCAGGCTCGAACTGACCATCACCCGAAGGCTACCAGTTTTACAGACTGGCGCGCGTCCACCCGCGCATCAACGGCATGTGTGGGGACGGTCCCGGAGCGCCTGCCCCGCCGACGAGCGGCGCCGCAGGTTGCTCGCGCCGGGCCGTCCCAGAAAAGAAAGGCTCGATTGTTAAGGTGCGGCGGAGCGCTGATCGCTTCGCCTCGCGCCGCAGGCAGGGCCGAAGCGCTGCCGTTGGCGAGTCTGGTTGTGGCAGGGGCACCAGGACTTGAACCTGGAGTCGCGGATTTGGAGTCCGCTGGTTTGCCATTAACCGATACCCCTGTATTAGGATTCGCCATCGTCGCTCTGGTGCAATGCCAAGTGGCAGTTTGCACACAGCACATCGCACTTTGCGATTTCGTCCAGGATGGCTTGCTGTCCCCATCCATCTTGGACCATGTTTGCGACAGCCTTCACCTTGTCTACCGGATTGCGATGATGAAAATGAAGGCAATCTGGATCAGACTGGCCACAAAACAAACAGTCGTATTGAGCTTTGACGCTGTCGAACCACTCTTGCAACGCATACTCGCGCCGCCGTTGTCGTGACTGGGACGTTTGCTGTCTGCGAGAACGATTCTGTTGGCAGTGATACCGCTCATGACAATTTGCACAAACCAGCTCACACTTGGCAATTTCAGCATGAAGCCGCTCAAATGACCAGCCATGCCTGACTGCCACACTCAGATTTAACTCCTTCTGGGTGGCATCCTTATGGTGAAACGACAAGGCTGACGGATGACCGTCATAACCGCACCACTCACACCTGCGAGCAGACTTGTACTCTCGGAGCCAAGCAATCAAGGAACGCCGCCGAGCGATTACCTGTTCTTTGGCTGCCTCTGCGTTGCACGCATACCACTCGCGGCGGTACGCACGTATCTTATCGGCGTTTGCTTCCCGCCAGCGATCACTTGGCATCCCAAACTGCCGCTCCTAACGCGCTAGCTCGATCAGCGCCTCAACCTGCTCTTGCCAATTGAGCTATACCCCTATGGCTGCCAAGCCAGGATTTGAACCTGGACTACGAGGGCCAGAACCTCGCGTGCTACCGTTACACAACTCGGCAATATGGTCGGGGAGACAGGAGTTGAACCTGCGACCTCGTCGACCCGAACGACGCGCGCTACCAGGCTGCGCTACTCCCCGATAGGTACAAAAAACCGCTGCTCCGAGTCCCTTGCGGTGGCCCGGAGCAGCGGTGGAAGGAACCCACCTGGACGCTCCGGGTTATGTCATATCACGCCGCGCCACGAAGGCAATCGACGGCATGGCGACGCTATGCTCGGGGCACTGCCCCAGCTCGCCTGTTGATTGCCATTCGAGATTGCGCGTCAGATACAACACGGGAAACTCCTAAGTAAGTGTGGTCGGGGTACCTGGATTTGAACCAGGAGCCTCCTGCTCCCAAAGCAGGCGCTCCGACAAGTTGAGCTACACCCCGATGATAACTGGATACAAAAAGCCGCAGCGCCGGATCTGCCTGAGCTGACCCGGCGCTGCGGCCAATCGCGACCGCTGAAAACCGGGTTATGTCACGTATATCGGGTTGACGGCCGATGCCGCCAGTAAGGACTCGACCGACGCTTTCAGGCGCCGCAGTGCCCCGTTGGATTGCTGCTTCACGATAGCCATCAGCGACGGGAGATCGGCGTCGCCGCGGAACACTTCCGGCTGAAAGACCAACGTGCGCGTGGTGGTGATGAGGTCTTCGACCTCAGCCACAGGGCCGCATATGGAAATTTGGCTGGTCACGCTGTGCATTGATCCGAAACTTTCCAATAGAAATCTGGACGCTGTACCCATACCATTGACGGTTACTGAGGCCATAATACCACGCTAACCGTCAACTTCTCTCCGTCTAAAGTCTGATCTTCCGGGCGATTTTTCTACGACTTTAGATGTACCTCCTGAACTGTATAAATCTGTTCTGAACCATATAGACACTTTATGAGCAGGGTGTGCGATTGACAATGCAATCGGTCTTTTTACGGTTGCCGGGGTAGTTGCGGTGTGGTATGCTGCATTTCAATGACTGAGTCGCGAGGAACCGATGGCTGCTGGATGGACCGACCAACATGGGGGATTACGTGCGTGTCGCGCCCGCTTGCGCGAGCGCTATCCCGTGCTGACCAGCTCCACACTGGCCAGCGCGCTTGGCTTTCACCCGACCTGGTACTCACGAGTCGAGTCGGGCAAGGCCGGCCTGACGGTCACCAATTTTGCCCGGGTCGCCGGCGGCGTGCTGGGCCTCCTGGCGGCGACGTACCCCAACGATGTCTGGACGCTGCATGACCTCATCCGCGACGTTCCCCGACCTGATCCGCTCCCTCAGCTCCCCTCGCTCCCAACCGAACCGCACACATACACCTGGCATACCGAAGATCTTCGCATAGAGCTGGGGCGCGTCCAAGAGCGGCGCGCCCCGATCGCGATCCCCGAGGTCACCGCCGCAATCGGCCTCCAGCATATGGTCCTCTATGACATCGAAAACGGAAAAAGCCCCGGCAGTATACCAACCCTCCTCAAGCTCTACACCTACTTTAGCCGCCACCTCAACCGCCCGCTCCTGCTCGACGAGATCCTGGCCATCGCTCGCTATATTCCCACAGCCCTAACGCCACTCCTCGACGAGCAGCACCTGAGTGTCGCAGCCGGCACATAGTCCTGGGAGCCGCTGCTTTCCTCACCTGGCTGGGGATCGCCAAGGCGAAAGGGTGGGTCTCCGCCCCATCTTGGGGCTGGCAGCAGACGCCAATGAACGCGGTGCTGCGATCCGTCGCGTACCAGGGTGTGGGCCATCTGGCGGTCTCGTGGAACGAAGAGATGGTGTTTCGCGGGTATGGGTTCGAGACCGTGCGCGCGGCGCTTGGACAAGCAAAGCGGTGGCGGTGTTAATCCCAGGGTTTGCGCTGTATCATGGTCTGGACCCGCAGCAGGTTCTAGGGATGCTGGCGGGTGGAACCACGCTCATGCTGCTGAGGTTGCACAGCGATGCGCTGTGGCTGCCCCTCGGCTATCATTGGGCCTGGAATGTGCTCCAAACCGCGATCTTTGGTGCGCCAGGATCCGCGCCCTCGATTCGACCGCTCCAGGTGCATGGCCCGGAGCGCTGGATGGGTCGACCGGGCGCCCCGGAACCAGGGCTGCTCAGTACACTGGTGCATCTTGTGATCGCACTGCTCCTCTGGCTATGGATGCGGCGCAGCGGCATGCAGCGCGGTTGAGGATCTCGGATGGAGACATCCTGTTCCCCTCGGTATTGTTCCCCAATTGCGCTCTACGAGACAACTTGTAGGGGCAGTCCGGCCTGCTGTCCGCTCCAAGCCAATTGATGTCCAGGGCGAGCGACAGCCGTATGTACGGCAAGGCCGTTATCTGTACTATTCGGCAGGGCATATACTGCCGAACTGCTGCGTGCGCTACTCGTCGTACCTCTGTAGTGATCCCTTAAAAGATGCCGCTGGCGAACTCTCACTCAGCGGGTTGCTGTTAGCCGGGCGCTCCGGCAAGCGCGGCAAATGCTGATTGTCGGGTGCGTGATCGGGGTGTCTCGGCCAGCCACGCCGCCACGCGCATGAAATTGAGCGCTGCACCCACTAACAGATGCATCAGCTGTGTTTTCACGAATCCGATATAGCGCGAGCGTCGCAAGTCGCCGGTGTGGGTTCCTTGCGATATCGTGCCCTCAATCCCGGCGCGTCGCGCGTATTGGGCCTTGAACAGCTCCGTGTGTTGCCGCTCACGGGCCGCCTGGAGCGCTGCATAATGGTCACGTTCCCGCACCAACAAGGCGCGTGGCGCCGTTGCCGAGCGGGTACAGTCCGCCCGCCGCGCGCAGGCCGCGCAGATCGGTTTACTAAAGGTGATATGGGTCGTCGCGTGCCCATGCCGATCAGTCCGTTCCATCCAAACCACACTCCGCTGCCCTTGCGGACAGGTCGCCTGCTTCGCGTCCCAATCAATCACAAACTGGGCTGCACCGAAGCCGTTTGCGGCTTTCGTTTGCCAGCTGTGATCCTCGGCAGCCGGACCAATCAGGTCAATCCGATGATCGGCGCCACTGGTCAGCAGGTGCTCGGCGGACATATAGCCCGAATCGACAATCTGCTCAGCAGGCGTGACCTTCCGCGCGTCCAGGTGGTCCTGAATCGTCGGCAAGACAGTAAAATCAGACGTGCTGGCCGGCGTCGTGGTGATATCGGTGAGCAGGTTGGGGGTGTCATCGTCACAGGTTTCGGTCAGATGGACTTTGTAGCCGGTCCATTCGGTGTTGCGTTTCTTGCCATAGCGGGCATCGGGGTCATAGGGCGAAGAGATCAGCAGCGGCGCGGGGGGCAAATCCTCCGCCTTACGCCAACGTATGGGTTGATCGTCGGCCGTGGCGACGAATTGCTGCACCCACACCTGGCGCAAGAGCTGGATCGCGGGCAGCTCGCGCACCCAGGCTGGCGCCGTCGGCGCGTACACGGCCAGCAGCAAGTGACGGCCATCGGCGCCGATTTGCTCGGCCAGCGCATAGCGAGCCGGTTTCTCAGCCGGCAAGCGATACTCCTCAAACCGCCGACTGTAGCGGTCGAACCAGCTTGCGGGCACCCAGGATTGCAGCCAGTCAGGGGCCGCAGCCGCCAGTGTGTTGAGCGCGTGCCGCAACGTTTCGCCGACACATTCCAGGCGGTTGAGGGTCTGGATGGCGGCCAGCACGTGGGTGGAGTCGGTGCGTTGGCGGCCTTTCGCCTTGATCAGTCCCTGCTCGCGAAAGAGCGTGAGCATCGTCTCGAACAGCAGCAGTTCAGCGTTGCCGGTAATCAGGCGTGTGCGAAACTCACACAAAACGGAGGCATCGAAGCCAGGATCGGTCAACTCCAACGCGAGCGCGTACTTCCAGTCAATCCGCGCACGGACAGCATTGGCGGCCTGGGCATCGGACAAGCCTTCCGCGAATTGCATGATGGTAGTGAGCGCGAGCTGCGCGGGTGCTTCGGCCGGCTGACCCGTCTTGGGGAACAGCGCGGCAAAGTCAGGGTTGGTGTAGATCGGGCCGAGCGTATCGTGCATTTGCATATACGGATTGCCGCCTCGAAAGGCGGCGCGGGCCACCTGGATGGTCTGCTCAGGGATGGCGTAGCCGAGCGGGGCATGGAGCGACATAGTCGTTGCCTTAACTTCAGTCCGACACGACCCACCGCCGCGCCGCTCACCGAATCATACGACAGAATGCCGGACATTGAAAGCCAGTTCACCCCGCAGCGACGCTCCTATCAAGGGTTCGCCAGCGGTATCTTAAAACTGAGTCCATTAGAAATCACGCACTTTCCTCAGCCAGCCATGTAATGCGGCCTATCGACCACCAAGTCAGAGCGGATGGTTGTTCCATCGCTTGCGTGGGTGAAGCTCATGTTCTCAAACCATCCTGCCCACCGGGCATCCAGGTGTCCCTTGAGGCGAAGCTCATAGCGCCACGGCTTGTCGTGTTCGGTTGCCGTTACATGTGTTGCACGCATCGCGCTCCGCATGCATTCCCGCCGAAGAACGACGCTCTGTGGCACGGGATCGGTCGCTTCCTTCAGACTGAGCTCAGTGGAGATGCGAAACAACGGCTGCTGCCGTGTTGGCTGGACGGCGCAACCGCTTGCGGATGGCCCATTCGGCCACGGCGAGGTTGATCACCCAGGCCGCGCCCATCAGGAGCGCTCGGCTGAGCTCACCCGGCGGGCCGAGGATTAATGCCCCGACCGCCAGAGTTAGCACCTGCGTGCCCGCGCCAAGCCCAAGCGCGTAGCCGCGCGTCATCCAGGCGCGGTGCTTCATCACGTCCCCACGCCGGATGGTGGTGAAGCCGAGGACAATCGAAACGACCATGGCCGAGCCAAACACGAGCCGCAAGGCATACAGCAGCGCACCGTCGCCCGCCGGCCAGGGATAGAACAGGGTCATCCACAGCGCTGACAGCCCAACGAGCAGCCCGCAGAGCACCACGAGCCGCCCAGCCGCGCGGTGCCAACCGGGCCTGCGCCGCCGGAAGGTGGGTGCGAACTGGAACGCGCCCAGGATGATATACACGCTGGCGCTTACGATATGCAGCACGATGGGCAGCGGCGAGGCAAAGAACCGTGCGTTGGCCGGCGTGATCTCCGCGCCGCCGGCCAGCTCGGTCAGGCGGAAGGCACCGGCAGCGAGCGGGATGGCGCTCAGTACGAGCAGTGCGGCGACGAGCCATGTTGCCGAACCTGCTTTGATAGGCACTTTGGGTTTCTGAGACGTCGGTTGCCCTCCCGCAGTACGCTGCGGCACATCGGGGGCGCGACCTTCATTGGAGACATGTGCGTTCATGTTTAGCTCCTTGGATGGATGGACGCCGTGCGGTGTGCGTTTCACAGCGCGTTTCGAAGCGAGCGGGCCAGGTGGTGAGGCGTTACATCACCATCGCTGGCGATTGATCGGGCGACGATCGCGTTCCCAATGAGACAAGCGGCCACACGGCCGCTTGTCCACACCATGCCGTTCCCAGCGAGCTTACTCGGCTGCGGTTGGGCGCAGCTGGGAGCTTCCCCTGCCAGGAACGGGGTCCGAGGCGTGCTCGCGCCGTTCCGACCAGAGCGCATAGCCCAGCCAGGCCAAAGCGAACCCCACCGGCACTGCCACGAGCGCCTTGTACTCCAGCGGAAGCAGCGCAGCCACGGGGGACAACGCGGCCCCAAGGGCAAGCAGGCCGGCCGCCCAGCGCGGCAGGATGCCGGCGCGGAACGTCGCGAAGCCAAACAGCAGCCCGCCGAAGATATACACGATCCCTGACAGCGAATACAGCGCTGCGAGGACTCCGAGGTTCATCTCAGTGGGGTGCCGATTGAAGAGCCCCAGGAAGCCCTCCACAAACGTCGGCGCCGTAGTCGCCTGCAGCGGCAAGATAACAGCTTCGACGAAGGTATAGGGCGCTGTGAGCGCATAGAAGAGGCTCAACAGGAGATAGCCGGCCAGACCAAGCCACCCGACCGCTTTCACTTGCCGGGCGTAGAGCCCCGCCAGGCCGAGCAGGCCGAAGAAGCACATGGCCGTGGCCAAGGCGTGGACGATTATCCATCGGGGGGTGGTGGCTGACGAAAGCGTTTCAAGTGGATGGAACAACCCAACGACCACGTAAAAGATCCCCGCCACCATAGCGGATAACCCTGCCCAACGGATGAGGCTCGAAGCTGTAATCCTCATGGTGCGCTCCTTGTTGTTTCCTTTAATGACTGTGGCCTGGCGATTGGCGTTCATGGGTTTGTCTCCTTTTTCGAACGATTCTGATCAGTGTCCGCGTTGCCATCCGACCCGCTCGCCGGTTTGGGATCAACCTGCATGACCGAAAGCAATGGCAGGCCGAGATCACGCACTTGTCTGAGCAAGCCATACAACGCGGCCTGATCGACGACCGGGCCAGTGAGGATGGTTGTTCCGTCGCTTGCGTGGCTGAAGCTCAGGCCCGCAAACCAGTCAGCCCACCGTGCATTAAGGTGTCCCTTGAGGCGAATCTCGTACCGTCGAGGCTCGTGATGGTTCTCCGTCGATCCGTGTGTTTCACTCATGCTGCACCTCGTGCCTGTTCCTCACATCGATGAAGCTCCTTGTTGCATTGGTTCTGTTCACTGATCAGAGGATACACGTTCATGTGGTGAGACGGCATCACCACATTGTGGTGATTGATGTGGTGATTTGTTATGAGGGAGGCTGTGCGGGAGAGAAAAAGCCCCGGCACGTCGTTCGACAGACCTGCCAGGGCCGGGGATGGTGGTTGCGGGGTCGTCAGAACAAATCGAGAGACCGGGCCCGGCGGACCGCAGCTTGACGGGTGTTCACCCCGAGCTTGTCGTAAATATTTTTGGTGTGGGTGCGCAGGGTGTTCAGGGACACCATGAGCTCGCGGGCAATATCCGGGCCGCTCAAGTAGGTTCCGAGCAGCCGCAGCACGTCAAGCTCACGTTCGCTCAGTGGTTCCATCAAAGGATGAGGGATGAGGGATGAAGGATGAACATCTTCTTGCTTTCCAAAGGCAGCCAGCAATTTGCGAATATACTCTTTCATCCTTCCGCCTTCATCCTTCATCCTTGTCAATAGTTCAGCCATGGGTGCGCCTACGTCTACAAACATGCGGACGTAGCCCTCCGGCTGTGCCAGCGTCAGGGCACGCGAGAGCGGCACCAGGGCAGCAGGGATGTCGCCTTGCGCCTGGTGGGCGAGCGCTAGCAGCACCAGAATTTCGATGGCGCTTCCCGTCCGCTCCCCTGCTTCCGCTGCTTGCAGGAGGCGCTCCAGTAGTCCGATTGCCTCACGCATGGAGCGGTCGGCACGGTCGCTCGTCGAGCGGGCCAGGAGCACCCTGGCCAGGGTGATGTGCTCGAACTCGCGCAGGTAGCTGAGCTGGTCATGGGCGGACAGGCCCTGCGCACGCGCCCAGTCGAGGGCTTCGCCCAACCTCCCCTGCGCGACCCACACCCGCGTCACGAGCGCCGCGACAGGACGCACATTTGGGAAGAAGTCACCCACATACAGGCGCTCTGCCTCCTGGAGCAGGTCGAGCGCGCCGTCCAGGTCTCCCTGGGCCTCCCGTATACGCGCCATCGCAACGCGCCAGCGATACCGGTTTTGCGGTAGCCCGGTGTGCTCGCCCTGCTCCTTGCTCCTCAGCAGGTGCTGCGTGGCGGCATGCAGATCGTTACGCTCACGCTCAAGCTCGCTCATACCCACATACATGTCAGCCGTTCCCCGCAGCACAGGGTCGCCCTGCTCTGTCGCCAGCTGCAAGGCGTGCTCGTATATACCCATTGCCTCATGGAGACGACCCTGCGCAATCCGGATATCCGCCAGAGCGATTGCGCAACCGATGGCGTCAGCGATGTTCCCGGCCTTCTGCACCCTGGCCATGCCATCGGCATACGACCGGTGCGCGGTCTCGAGATCCCCACTCGTCCAGGATGCGAGTCCCAGCAGCGCCGCTGCCGCTCCGCGCCAGAGATGATCGTCCTCAGGGACGAGGTCGAGCGCCCGCCGAGCGTATGTCACGGTGCCGGCCACATCGCCCAGAACGAGGGCCAGTCCGGCACGGGAAACCGCGATCGCGCCCGGCAGCCGGCGAAATGCCGCTTCGTCCACGACAACCATCGCAGCCGCTGGGGCTTGTGGTCGCGCAGGCCTGTCTGCGGTCGTCTCCAGCCACCGTTCGGCGGAGCGCAGGCGGGTCTCAACATCCTCGAACTCGCCGCTACTCAGTAACGCCGAGGCATACCCAACACTGAGCACGGGCCTGCGCTGGACCAGTTCGTCGGGTAGTGCCTTGAGCCAGCCAAGCAACGTGGCCTCCTGTCTGTTCCTGAGCATGGCTGGCACGGCCAGTTCGACCAGATCCGCCACTCGCGCGAAATCCTCGGCAGCGAGCGCGTGGCGGATCGCATCGGCCGCTGAGCCATGCTGCTCGTACCACGCGCTCGCGCGCCGATGCAGCGGAGCGAGCTGATCGGGCTGCTCTGCTATCAAATGAGTCGAGAGAACCTCGGCAAACAGGTGGTGATAGCGATACCATTGGCGCCGGTCATCCAGCGGAACGATAAAGAAGTTGCCGCGATGGAGCGCCTCCAACCGCGTACTGCCGTCGTGCTGGCCGGTGACGGCATCGCACAGCGGGCCACACAACCTTTCGAGAATGGCGGTCTGGAGCAAGAAGCGGCGAACCAGTTCGGGCTGACGCTGCAGCACCTCTTCGACCAGATAGTCCACAATGTAGCGGTTGTCGCCGGCAAACGCCCTGACGAACTGGGCACTGTCATCGCGACCCCGCATGGAGAGGGCCGCTAGTTGCAGACCAGCAATCCAGCCCTCGGTGCGACTCTCCAGGACGGCAACTTCCTCCGCCGAGAGATCGAGATCCATGACCCGACTGAGAAATTCGGCGGCTTCAGCAGGGGTAAACCGCAAATCGGCGGCGCGCAGTTCGGTCAATTGGTTCCGGACGCGTAACCGCGCCAGGGGCAGCTGTGGATCTTCGCGGGTGGTGATGACCAGGTGCAGCTGGGGTGGCAGGTGTTCAAGCAGAAAGACGAGGGCATCGTCAACCGGTCTGGCATCAAGGACGTGGTAGTCGTCAAGGACAAGGACGACATGGTCTGGGAGGGAGTTGATGTCATTGAGCAGCGCCGCCAGAATCGATTCGATGGGCGGTGGCTGCGGGGCTTGGAGCACGCCCAGCACCCCTGCGCCAATCGTCGGCGCAATCGTCTGCAACGCAGCGACGAGGTAGGTCAGAAAGCGGGTGGGGTCGCTATCGCCTTCGTCCAGCGACAGCCAGGCGGCCCTCCACTCGCAAGAAGCGAGCCATGCGCTGGCCAGCGTGGTTTTCCCAAAGCCAGCGGGCGCAGCAATCAGCGTCAGCTTGCGGTGCAGACCCTCGTTCAGCCGCTCGCTCAGGCGCGGGCGCAGGACCACGTTCGGTCGCGGTGGCGGGATATACAGTTTCGTGGTTAAAATGGGCGTCGACATGGAGCAATTATAAC
>WNGA01006986.1_pt1 | contig 15872 bp, 13 predicted proteins | sample 5400061 | NCBI WGS metagenome assembly WNGA01 (sample SAMN13153366, study PRJNA577476) | soil metagenome | isolation source: 100 cm soil or saprolite under grassland replicate 2 | place: USA:California | collected 2016-06-15
GCGCGAACGCCTTAAGATAGCCCCGTGCCACGCTGTGCTCCCCGCGCGGCGCGAACGGGAACCCTGGATGCTTGTGCGCGAACGTCCGCAGCACCTGCACGGTATGCGGCTCGGCCGGCGGCGGATCCGGGAACGCCTCCGGCAGCTTCGACGGATGCCGCGGCATCCGGGCCAACCGCTGGATCAGCATCCGGTACGGCGTTCGCCGGTCGAGCGGATGCGGATCGCCCCACCGTTCGACGAAGCAGCGCAGTAGATCGCCGACAGCAGGCCCGCGCACCTCGAGCATGACGTCATGCCACGGCGCCCGGAATCCGTAGCGCGGGTCCATCGGCGCGGGTTGCGGGTCACCCAGATGCCGTGCATCGTCGCGCCGCCCATGACACAGGTCGATACCACCCACGAAAGCAACATCCGCCTCCGGATCGTCGCGGTGCCGGATCACGAACAGCTTCTGGTGGTGCGACGCCAGCCGACGGACCCGCTGGTCGAGCAGCGCCTCCCCGCCCGCCTCGTTCAGCTCGGTCCCGAAGCGCTGGTTCTCCTGCGCGTTGAGATTCAGATGGTCCGAGTGGGAACGCCACAGCAACGCCCGGACCTCCACCCCCGCACGGGCGAGCTCACACAACAGCGACCCGATGCTGGGCCCGTCCTCGACCAGAGCCTCGTCCGGATCCCCGCGCCAATCGGTGAAATACACCCGGTCTCCCGGCCGCAGGACGCGCAGTTCGTCGTACAACCGCCGGAAGTACGTGGCCCCATGCACCAACGCCCGAACCAGATTCCCCTCGATCCAGGATCCGTCGGCGTCAATGTCGGTCGCGGGGTTACCCCGCTCCTCCGCGGTCAGGAACCACTCGTGTCTCATCACATCCCAGTGCCCGCAAACACCCAAGGCCATGACGCGCGAGAGTGCCCAGCCCGTGTGCTACGAGCTGGGCACTCTCGGTCATCGCTTCTGTCAGAGGAGGCCCGGCGCCGACAGCGCCGGGCCTCCCAGGGATCAGCTACCCACGCGGGCACCGTCCTTGCGCCAGACGCAGGCGATGGCTGGTCGCGGGAAGGCGTCCGTGTGGGGCCACGTCGAGGTGGGCTTCTCGAAGGTGGCGTCGTCGGTCTCGCCCGGGTGCTGTACGGCGACGAACGCGGTCTTGTCGTCCTCGGAGACGAGCGGTCCGCACGCTTCGGAACCGAACGGGACGGACAGGAACTGCTTCACCTGACCGCGGTTCGGGCCCGCGACCGGCACGGTGAAGATGCCGTCGTTGGAGCCGAGCACGTTGCCGTCGGTGGAGATCCACAGGTTGCCGGAGCCGTCGAAGGTGACGTTGTCCGGGCAGGAGATCGGGCTCACCTTGGTCTTGTCGAAGCCGCCGAAGTACGTCTCCTGCGCGGCCGGGTCGCCGCAGACCAGGAAGAGCGTCCAGAAGAAGCCGGTCTTGGCCGCGTCGTCGCCTTCCTCGCTGATCTCCAGGATGTACCCGTTCCGGTTGCCGGCCTTCTCGATCAACGGACCGTCCAGCGTGGCCCGTACGTGCGACGTCGCCAGCGGGTTCGCCTCGTCGACAGCGAAGGTGCCGCCGCGCTTGTCGTTGTTCGTGAGCGCGGCGTAGATCCGGCCGTTCACCGGGTTGCGCTCGACGTCCTCGGGCCGGTCCATCCGGGTCGGACCGACCTTGTCGGCGGCCAGTCGCGTGTTGATCAGTACGTCGGCCACCGAGAACCCGGCCACGAACGATTCGTTGTGCGACGTCAGCGGGATCCACTGGCCGACACCGTCGTACACGCCGTCCGCCGTACCGTCACCGGCGAACTTGGCGACGTACAAGGTGCCCTCGTCCAGCAGTCCGAAGTTGTTCTTCCGGTTGTCGGCGTCGTACGTGCCGGCCGAGACGAACTTGTAGATGTACTCACCCTTCTCGTCGTCGCCGAGGTACACCGCGATCCGCCCGTCGGCGGTGATCGTGGTGGTCGCCCCCTCGTGCTTGAGCCGGCCGAGCATGGTGCGCTTCTTCGGCGCCGCCTTCGGGTCGTACGGGTCGACCTCGATCACCCAGCCAGACCTGAACACCTCGGTCGGCGTCTTGGTCAGGTCGAACCGCGCGTCGACGATGCTCCACTGCCGCGCGGACTTGGTCGCCGTCGTCGGTACGCCGTACCGCTTGTAACTGTCGACGTACTCCGCCGGGACGGTGCCGGTCACGTCGTAGTACCCGTTGAAGTTCTCCTCGCCGGACAGGATGGTGCCCCACGGGGTGACGCCGCCGGCGCAGTTGCCGAAGGTGCCGTAGGCAACCTTTCCGACGCGCGGGTCGGACGCGGCCGGGCCGACTACGTCGAACTTGGTGTTGACGGTGATCCGGCGGTTGTAGCGGGAGCCGTCCTTGTCCCGGCGCCACTGGCCGCTGCGGCCGACACGCTCGATCTGTACGACGGTCAGACCATGGGCGGCCTGGCCGATGCGAGCGATCGTCGCCGCGTCGTACTTGCCGACCGGGAACATCAGGTTCTCGTCGGTGTACTCGTGGTTACAGACGAGCAGCGCCAACCGGTCGTCGCGGAGCGGCACGATCATCGTGTAGTCGTTGTTGTACCCGAACTGCTTGGCCTGCGCCTCGGGCGTCTGCTTGTACGCGTCGAACTTCGGCGCGCCGGCCTCGACCGGGTCGCCCCAGCCGATGACGACGGCCTGCTGGTAGCCGACCGGGATGACGATGTCGTCCTTGCGGTTCGGCGGTACGACGCTGTGCGTCAGAGCACCGTGCTTGTCGAAGCCGGGGAAGGAGCCGGAAGCGACCGGCTGGTCAGCGGCCGCGGGCAGGTTCGCCGCGAGCGAGGCGACACCGGCCGCCGCGACCCCGGCGGCGCCGACCTTGAGCACGTTGCGGCGCGAGAACGCCGACCGCATCACGGTCTGGATGTGCTCGTTGCCGGAGGTGTTCGGCTCTGGGTGGTCGCACTGGTTGGCGCACTTGAGTTCGCAGGTGCGGTAGCTGCGGGATCCGTGACGGGTGCCGATCTGACTGATCAGCGGCAGGAACTTGGGGCTCACTCGGACGCTCCGACTTCTCTGGTATAGACAGCTGCGGTCGCCGCGAGGCTAAGGAGTGCGAGTGAAGCTCAGGTGAACGTGGAGTTGCCCATTTTCCAGGTAACGACGGGAAGAATCACACCGCGGAGGCGGTGAGCGCCGCCCGCTCGAGCGACTGGATCCGGCGCCGCTGCACCATGCTGTCCCAGGTGAAGATCACCAACGCCAGCCACACCAGCCCGAAGCCGGCCCACCGCATCGGCGACATCGCCTCGTGGAAGAGCAGTACCGCGAGCGCGAACTGCATGCTCGGCGTGATGTAGTTCAGCAGGCCGAGCGTGGTCATCGACATCCGCGTCGAGGCTGCGCCGAACAGCATGAGTGGGAGCGACGTGATCGGCCCGGCCAGCATCACCACGGCCAGATATCCGGCGCCGTGATCCGCCACCGTCGACTGCCCCTGCAGTCCCAGTACGACGATCGCCGCCAGCGCGACCGGCGCGACGGTGGCGGTCTCGATCGCCATCCCCTCGACCGCACCGGCACCCGCCTGCTTCTTCGCCAGTCCGTACAGCCCGAACGAGAAGGTCAGGACGATCGCCACCCATGGCGGTCGTCCGTTCTCGATGGTCAACCCGATCACCGCGGCGAAGGCGATCGCCAGCGCGGTCCACTGCACCCCGCGCAGCCGCTCCTTGAGGACCAGAACGCCGAGCAGCACGGTGAAGAGCGGGGTGATGAAGTAGCCGAGCGACGTCTCCACCACCCGGTTGTTGTGCACACCCCAGATGTAGGTGCCCCAGTTCACCGAGATCAGTACCGCAGCCGCGATCAACCGCCATCGCCGCCGCGGCTCCCGCAGAACTGCCTTCACCGTGCCGAACTTCCGCAGTACGACGACCAGCAGCGCGACCGTGACCATCGACCAGATGACCCGGTGCGCGAGCACCTCGATCGCGCCGGAGTGCTCCAGCAGCTTCCAGTAGAGCGGGAACAACCCCCAGATCAGATAGGCGGCGAGTCCGTAGACGAACCCTCTCCGCTCTTCTGGCACAAGCGACAGACTAATCCCCGGAACAGTGGCATCCAAGCAGTTTGCTCATGACGTGAGACGCGCTGGCGTGATGCGGTTGGATAGAGAGGTGGATACGAGGAGGCACGCGTGGGTGTGAGGACCGGTCTGGTCTCGGTGACGTTCCGCCAGTTGCCGGCCGACGAGGTGGTGGACGTGGCAGCCAAGGCGGGGCTGGCGGCGATCGAGTGGGGCGGCGACGTCCACGTTCCGCTCGGGAACCTGGTCACCGCCCGGCGGGTGAAGGCGCTGTGCGAGGAGCGCGGACTCGCGATCGCGGCGTACGGCTCCTACCTGCGCGCCGGCAACGTCGACCGTGAGGAGATGCGTTCCGCCGTCGCCACGGCCGAAGCGCTTGGCGCTCCCAGGATCCGCGTCTGGGCGGGCAATGTCGGTACGGCGCAAGCCGGGGTCGGCGACCGGATGGCGGTGACCCGCGGGCTGAGTGAACTCGCCGACGTTGCGGCCGGCTCGGGCGTCGAGATCGCGCTGGAGTTCCACCGCAACACGCTCACCGACGAGGTCGACTCCACCATTACCCTGCTGCTGGACGTCGGCGCTCCCAACCTCAAGACCTACTGGCAGCCACCGGTCGATCTGGACGACGCTCAGTGCCTCGAGCAACTGGAAGCCCTGATGCCGTGGCTCAGCACCGTCCACGTCTTCTCCTGGTGGCCCGCAAACACTCGGCTGCCGCTCGCGGCCCGTGAGTCGCTCTGGCGACCCGTGCTCGACCGCCTCGCCGCCGAGCCGCGCGAGATCAACGCGCTCCTCGAGTTCGTCGCCGACGACTCTCCGGAGCAACTCGCCAAGGACGCCGCCGACCTGCACTCCTGGATCTGACCTGCAGATGGCCGTGGTGGAAAGTTTCGGCTGACCTCTGGTCAATCGGTATATGGTGCCGCGATCCTGGCAAGGACAGGTTTCCTTCACCGCCCCGGAGGTTGTCCGATGTCCCAGTACTTCAGCAGGCCGTTGCCCAGGATTCTGGCGGTGCTGGCGTTGTTCGCGGCGATGCTGGCCGCGACCGTGACGACGCAGGTGGTGACAGCGACCAAGGCCCACGCGGACGGGTGTTACACCTGGGCCGCACGCTCAGTCAGGGCATGAGCGGGGAGGACGTGCGGCAACTCCAGATCCGGGTTGCCGGATATCCCGGGTACGGCGCTCACCTGGCGGCCGACGGCGACTTCGGACCGGCGACGAAGGCCGCGGTGCAGCGCTTCCAGTCGGCGTACGGGCTCCGTGCGGACGGGATCGCCGGGCCGGCTACGTTCACCAAGATCTACGGCCTTCAGGACGACGACTGCACGCCGATCCACTTCACCTACGCCGAACTCGACGATGGCTGCGGCGGTTCCGGGTACGACGGTGGGCCACTGTCCGAGGCGGCGACCAAGGCCAACGCGTTGCAGACGATGTGGCAGCTGGAGGCGATGCGGCACGCGCTCGGCGACCAGCCGCTGAGCATCACCAGCGGGTTCCGCAGCATCTCCTGCAACAACTCCGTCGGCGGCGCGAGCAACAGCCAGCACCTGTACGGCCGGGCCGCCGACCTGGTCGGGGCGCCGTCGCTGTGCACGCTGGCCAAGCAGGCCCGCTACCACGGCTTCGGCGGCATCTTCGGCCCCGGCTACCCCGGCCACGACGACCACACCCACGTCGACATCCGCACCACCAACGCCTGGGACGCCCCCAACTGCGGGATCTAGCGGACTAGTCCTTGACGCCCCTGTCGGGCGGCCCCGGCTTGCTGACGCCGAGGGACTCCGAGGTGCAGACGACGTCGACCAGCTCGGCCAGACCGATCGCTGCCAGCTTGGCGTTCTGTTGCGTCGTACTCCCGTTGGTCAGTACGCCGATCCGCCAACCGTTGCTCCGGGCAACTTCCAGGGCGGGACGCGCATCCGGGTACGCGGCCCACGCGCGCTCGTAGTGATCCAGGAATCCGGCATAGATCTCGTCCAGCTCGGCGTCACTCGAAGGCACCGGATGGTCGATCAGCGGCAGGAAGTCGCGCAACCGTCCCCGGCGCTGCCCTTGATGGGTCACGAGACCCGCCAGCCACTGGTTGAAGTTGTGCTCCTCGATCACGAACCACTCCGCGACCAGTCCGTCGGACGAAGTCGCGCCCAGCTCCGCAACCCAGTTGTGGATCGCGTTCGTGGCCGACGCGGTGTGGTCGAACAACGTGTTGTCGAGGTCGAAGATGACGGCCTTCATGCACGGATCACCGAGTCGCGGTTGAGTTCGCGGTGGTTGGCGTAGCCGGATAGTGCCAGGGTCAGATCGAGTTCGGCGAGGAAGCATCGCAGTACGTGCTCGACACCTGCTTGCCCGGCGAGCGCAAGCCCATACAGCAAGGGCCGTCCAAGCAGGACGGCCTTTGCGCCGAGCGCGAGCGCCTTCGCCGCATCAGCGCCAGTACGGACGCCTGAATCGAACAGCACCGTGAGCTGTTCGCCGACGGCGTCAGCAATCGCCGGCAGCGCATCGAGCGATGCGATTGCGCCATCCACCTGGCGACCGCCGTGGTTGGACACCACGATGCCGTCCACGCCGTTCTCGGCCGCGAGCTTCGCGTCGTCGACGGCGGTGATCCCCTTGAGCACGATCGGGCCGTCCCAGTTGTCGCGCAGGAACGACAACTCGTCCCAGCTGAGCCCGACGTTCGGGAACATCTGTGCCCAGTGCATCACGGCCGCGGCCGGATCCTCGGCGACCGGTTTCGCGAGCTTCGCCTGGAACGCCGGATCGCTGAAGTAGTTCGCCAGGCCCTCACCCTTCAGGAACGGCAGGAACCCACGATCCAGGTCGGCCGGCCGCCAGCCGATCGTCCCCGTGTCGAGCGTGACGACCAGAACGCCGTACCCGCTGGACTTTGCCCGCTGCAGAAAGCTGAGGCACACGTCGCGATCCGTCGGCCAGTAAAGCTGATACCACTTGCTGGCGCACTCGATCTGCTCGAAGGCGTGACTCGCCTGCGTCGAGTGCGTGTAGGTCAGCCCGAGCGCGTCGGCAGCGCGGGCGGTCGCGAGTTCGCCGTCCGGATGGGCCAGCGTCTGTACGCCGATGGGCGCGATCAGCACCGGCGCCGGCATCGGCGTACCGAGGATCGAGCAGGACAGATCCCGCTCGGTGCTGCCCCGGAGCATCCGCGGTACGAGCCGCCACCGGTCGAACGCGGCCAGGTTGGCACGTGCCGTCGCTCCACTCCCGGCGCTCGGCACGATGTACCCCATCGCCTCCACCGACAGCGACCCGGCCGCCTGGGACTCCAGCCGCGCCAGGTCCGTCGTGATCTCCGGCCGGGTCCCTTGCAACATGCCCTGCAAGTAGATCTGCAACTGGTAGTCCCCAAAGTTGCCCATGCCGGATGCTCCCACGCCCACGCGCGCTCAACGATGACATAGGCGTGATCACCACCGACTTGGTTAGATCGGTGTATGGCGACAATGACGTTGGGCGCCGCTGACGTCGTACGGCGGCGCGGGCTGCGGCAGATGCGATCGGTGGCGTTGTCGTTGCTGGTGCTGGCCGCGGTGATCTACGTCGCCACGCTGCATCGCGACGGCGGCTGGGGATATGTGAACGCGGCGGCCGAGGCCGCGATGGTCGGTGCGCTGGCGGACTGGTTCGCGGTGACCGCGCTGTTCCGCCGGCCGCTGGGGTTGCCGATCCCGCACACCGCGATCGTGCCCACCCGCAAGGACAGTCTGGCCGAGAGCCTCGAGCAGTTCGTCACCGAGAACTTCCTGTCCGAGGAAGTCGTGGCGGAGAAGATGCGCACCGCCGAGGTGAGCCGCCGCGCCGGCGAATGGCTTGCCTCCGGCAACCATGCCGAGCGGATCGTGGCCGAAGGCGCCCGGACTGTCGGCGCTGCTCTGCCCCAACTCGGCGATGCCGATGTGACCGCCTTCGTGCAGGGTTCGCTGCTGCCGCGGTTCGTCAGGGAGCCCCTGAGCCCGATCGCGGGACACTTCCTGCAGTCGGTCGTCGATGACGGTGCCCATCACCAGTTGTTCGATCTGCTCATCGTCGAGGCGCACGACTGGCTGCGTGACAACCGGGAGACGCTGACCGAGGTCGTCGGTCCGCGCGCTCCGCGGTGGTCACCGCAGTGGGTCGACCGGCTGGTGATCGACAGGATCCACCGCGAAGCGCTTGCCTGGTTGGCCGACGTACGCGACAACCCGTCGCACGCGGCCCGGCAGGCGGTCGACCGGCTGCTCAGCCAGCTCGCCGACGACCTTCAGAACGACCCAGCGGTGATGGAACGCTTCGAGACGTTCAAAGCCCGGATGCTGACTCACCCGGACATGGGATCCAGCCTGACCGCCGTGTGGGACGCCGTACGGACCGCACTGATCGACGCGATCGCCGACCCGGCCAGCACGTTGCAGGTGCGTGCCATCACGGCGCTGAAGGATCTCGGCAAGCGACTGCAGACCGACGACGGGTTGCGCACCAAGGTCGACGACCGCGCCGCGGAGGCCGTTGGCTACATCATCCGCACCTACGGCCGCGAGATCGTCTCGATCATCTCCGACACCATCGAACGCTGGGACGGCCGCGAAGCCGCCGCCCGGATCGAGCTGCACGTCGGACGCGACCTGCAGTTCATCCGCATCAACGGCACCGTCGTCGGCGCACTCGTCGGCCTCCTCATCCACACCGTCAGCCAACTGCTGTAGCGATAGCTAGTTGACGGTCCAGGTGTCGGAGCCGGTGACCAGGGCTTGCAGGTCGCCGGGGCCCTGGGCTTCCTGGGCGGTGGTGATCTGCTGGCGCACCAGGTCGTCGTACGCCGGGCGTTCGACCGAGCGGAAGACACCGATCGGGGCGCGGTGCAGGACGCCGACGTCGGTCAGCCGGGACAGGGCGAAGGCGTACGCCGGATCGTCGGTGTGCGCGTCGTGGACGACCAAGTCGGCCTCGCCGTTCGGCAACTCGGCGACTTCGCGAACGGCCAGCGACGCGAAGCCGTCCCGGACGACGCCGAGCCGGCCGTCCTTGCCGAAGCGGATCGGTTCACCGTGCACCAGCGGAATGATCGCGTCGTCCCGCGTCTCCGGCCCCTTGAACGCCTCGAACGCGTTGTCGTTGAAGATCGGGCAGTTCTGGTAGATCTCCACGAACGCCGTACCCCGGTGCTCAGCGGCCGCCCGCAGTACCTCGGTCAGGTGCTTGCGGTCCGAGTCCACCGCCCGGGCCACGAACGTCGCCTCCGCGCCGAGCGCCAGCGAGACCGGGTTGAACGGGTTGTCCACCGAGCCCATCGGCGTCGACTTCGTCACCTTGCCGGTCTCCGAGGTCGGCGAGTACTGACCCTTGGTGAGGCCATAGATCCGGTTGTTGAACAGCAGGATCTTCAGGTTCACGTTCCGCCGCAGCGTGTGGATCAGGTGGTTGCCGCCGATCGACAGCGCGTCGCCGTCACCGGTCACCACCCAGACGCTGAGGTCGGGCCGGGACACCGCGAGGCCGGTCGCGATCGCCGGTGCGCGGCCGTGGATCGAGTGCATGCCGTACGTCGACAGGTAGTACGGGAACCGGGACGAGCAGCCGATGCCGGACACCATCGCGACGTTCTCCCGCTTGATCCCGAGCTCCGGCAGGAACCCCTGGAAAGCGGCCAGTACGGCGTAGTCCCCGCACCCCGGGCACCAGCGGACCTCCTGGTCCGACACGTACTCCTTGCGGTTCTGCGGCTCGGTCGCGGCCGGTACGCCGCGCAGGCCGCCGGGCAGACCCGGCAGGCCGAGGTCGACCGTGCTCATCGCGCTCCCTCCTCGCTCAGTGCTTCGCCGTGCTTCAGGCTGGCCGCGGCCAGGCCCAGGTGGCGGGCGTCGTCGTCGATGCCCTCGGTCTCCTCGACCAGGTTGCCGATCACCTCGGCCAGCTCGGCAGCGCCCAGCGGCATGCCGCGGACCTGCGCGTACGACACCACGTCGACCAGGTACTTCGACCGCAGCAGCAGCGCCAACTGGCCCAGGTTCATCTCCGGGACCAGGACCTTGTCGTAGCTCTTCAGCACGTCGCCGAGGTTCGACGGGAACGGGTTCAGGTGCCGCAGGTGCGCCTGCGCTACCTTGCCGCCGACCTTGCGGACCCGGCGGACACCGGCGCCGATCGGGCCGTACGTCGATCCCCAGCCGAGCACCAGCACCTTCGCCGTACCGTCCGGATCGTCGACCTCGACGGGCGGGATGGCGCGGGCGATGCCGTCCACCTTCGCCTGCCGGGTGCGGATCATCAGGTCGTGGTTGGCCGGGTCATAGGAGATGTTGCCGGTCTTGTCCTCCTTCTCCAGACCGCCGATCCGGTGGTCCAGGCCCGCCGTGCCAGGAATCGCCCAGGCGCGGGCCAGGGTCTCCGGGTCGCGGAGGTAGGGAAGGTACTGCGGCTTGCCGGCGGCGTCGGTGGAGTTCGGCTCGGTGGCGAAGTTCGGGTCGATCGTGACCAGGTCCTCGATCACCGGGATCTTCCACGGCTCAGAGCCGTTCGCCAGGTAGCCGTCGGACAGCACGATCACCGGCGTCCGGTAGGTGATCGCGATCCGGGCCGCCTCGACCGCGATCGCGAAGCAGTCCGCGGGGGACTGGGCGGCGAGCACCGGCAGCGGCGCCTCGCCGTTGCGGCCGAACATCACCTGCAGCAGGTCCGCCTGCTCGGTCTTGGTCGGCATTCCGGTCGACGGGCCGGCGCGCTGGATGTCGCAGACGATCAGGGGCAGCTCGAGCATCACGCCGAGGCCGATCGTCTCCGACTTCAGGCTGATACCGGGGCCGGAGGACGTGGTCACTCCGAGCGCGCCGCCGTAGGACGCGCCCAGGGCGGCGCCGATGCCGGCGATCTCGTCCTCGGCCTGGATCGTGGTGACGTTGAACCGCTTGAGCTTGGACAGCTCGTGCAGTACGTCGGAGGCCGGGGTGATCGGGTAGGCGCCCAGAACCAGCGGCAGACCGGCCCGCTGCGCGCCCGCCACCAGGCCGTACGCCAGCGCGAGGTTGCCGGAGATGTTGCGGTAGGTGCCGGTCGGCATGGCCGCCGGCTTCACCTCGTACCGGACCGAGAACTCCTCGGCCGTCTCGCCGAAGTTGTAGCCGGCGCGGAACGCCGCGATGTTGGCGTCGCGGATGTCCGGCTTGGACGCGAACTTGGTCTCCAGGAACTGGATCGTGGTGTCGATCGGCCGCTGGAACAGCCAGGACACCAGACCGAGCGCGTACATGTTCTTCGCCCGGGACGCGTCCTTGCGGGTGAGCCCGAACTCCTTGACCGACTCCACTGTCATGCCGGTCAGGTTCAGCGGTACGACGTGGTACGCGTCGAGCTCGTCGGTCTCCAGCGGGTTCTCGTCGTACCCGATCCGCTTCAGGTTGCGGGCGGTGAAGTCCGCGGTGTCGACGATCAGCGTGGCTCCGCGCGGTACGTCGCGCAGGTTCGCCTTGAGCGCCGCCGGGTTCATCGCGATCAGGACGTCGGGTGCGTCACCCGGCGTCAGGATGTCGTGGTCGGCGAAGTGGAGCTGGAAGGATGAAACCCCCGGCAGCGTTCCGGCTGGTGCCCGGATCTCCGCTGGGAAGTTGGGCAACGTCGACAGGTCATTGCCGAACGACGCCGTTTCCGCTGTGAACCTGTCCCCCGTGAGCTGCATCCCGTCGCCTGAGTCGCCGGCGAAGCGGATCACCACTCGGTCGAGCTGCTTGACCTCGATGGTCACTGTTCTTTTCATCTCCAAGTCGAAGCTTGGGTCGGCCGGCCGCTTCGTGGACGGCAGGTCGATCCCCCCAGTCAGGGCGATAACCCCAATATTAGTTCGCCCTTAGTACAGAACCATGCGGAAGCCCCGGTGGTCCACTGCCTGGGACACGGCGTAACCATGCCGTGTTTTCTAGTACGACGGCGTGACCCTGCGCAGCCACACACGCACTAGACTGCTGCCGTGTCGGACAGCTATGGAGTCGTCGCGGCGGTCGTCGTCCTGGGCCTCGCCGGGCTGATCGGTGCCCTCGCGCTGAACAAGGCGCTCACGGTCACCTATCCGACCGAAGGCAAGCTCAAGACGTACGAGTCCGGCGTCGACCCGGTCGGCGAAGGCTGGGCCCAGGTCCACATCCGCTACTACCTGTTCGCCTACCTCTACGTCATCTTCGCCGTCGACGCGGTCTACCTCTTCCCCTGGGCCACCATCTTCGCGATCCTCGGCTTCGCCACCCTGATCGAGATGTTCGTCTTCCTGTCCTTCGTGGCGGTAGGACTCCTCTACGCCTACCGCAAAGGCATCCTCCGCTGGACCTAAGCGCGGGCCAGGGCTGCGGCTATGGCCCAGTCCTGGGGGCCGATGCCTACTGACTTGAAGACTGTGCGGCCGGTGGGTTGTGGGGGAGTCGACAGGGCGTGGCCTAGTTCGACGAGGTCCGAGGTTTTGAGGGCGCCAGAGGTGACGGCGTCGATGATCTCGCCGGATTCCTCCAAGGCGGCCTCTACCTGATCGACCATGACTGTGGAGGCGGTCGTGAGGAGGTTGCGGGGGAGCTCTCGCATGGTGGGGCGGAAGGCGCCGATGGCGTTGACGTGGACTCGGGCCGGAAGGGCGTCGGCGTCGAAGAGTGGGGTCGCTGAAGAAGTGGCGCAGCAGATGATGTCGGTGTCGGCGATCGCGTCGTCGATGGACGTGCTCGGGGTGAACTTCACGTCAGGGAACTCGTCGGCCAGCGCGCTGCTGAGGGCTTCGGCGCGATCGGCTGTGCGACCGGTGATGGTGACGGCCGCGATTCGTCGTACGGCGAGAATCGCGCGGACCTGATCGGGGGCTTGAGCGCCGGTGCCGACCAGCGTGAGCCGGGTGGCGTCGGCCGGCGCGAGCAGGTCGGTGGCGACGCCCACGACGGCGCCGGTCCGCAGCGTGGTGATGGAGGTGCCGTCGGCGACGAGTTGTTCGCCGGCGCCGGTCCAGATCACGGTCGCCCGGATCGCCGGTACCTGGTCGAGCGCGATGCCGATCTTCTTGACCACCGCGGTCCCGGTCGGCGTGTGGTACGCCGACATCACCAGCACCGCCCCGCCGCCGAAGATCTGCCGGGCCGGCAAGACGAAGTTCCCCGCCGCGAACTCCCGGAACGCGTCCCGCACCGCGTCGATCGCCGTACCCATCCCGACGGTACGGCGTACATCCTCAGCCGTTAGCACCCTCACCACCCCGACCCTACGCGAGCCCTCGCCCTCCCCAGAGTCAGGCGAGGAACCCACCGGCACTTACTGAACGTAGCGGTTGGGGTCTCCGTGAGGCGGGAGGCAGTCACCGCTTGTGTTGCGTTTGGCAACAAAAGTGAGGGGGAAGCTCAACGGGGTAACGGAATGCGTACACCCGGTCGCCAATTGCTGAGATCGGGTTTATCGTGATCACACGGGGAAACGGGGTGTGTACGGGGCGGTGAATCTATGACGTGGCAACTGTGGGTAGTGATCGCGCTGGTAGCGGTCGGGGTCGTGATACTGGCCGTGACCAGGATGCGGCACGCCCAGCACGTTTTCGACGACATCACCACCCTGGACCGTCCCGCTGAGAGCGACCTTCCAGCGGAGAGCGACATTCCAGGCGACGAGCTCGGCCGAGCCAGAGCGCGTCGGGCCGAACCTGAGCCGACCCGGCGCCGGAGCCACGGTTAGCCGCTCACAGACCGACGCTTGTCCGGACCCCACACCTGGACGGCGTCCCTCCCAACCGCTCGCGCTCGGTGGCCACGCACACCACTGAGCGCGAGCGGTTGCCCGTCTCCGCCCGAGCAAACCGTCTGAGCCGAGCGGACCGGCTCAGTCGAGCAGGCCGTCGCGGCGGGCTACCGCGGCGGCTTCGGTGCGAGAGCGGACGCCGAGTTTGGCGAGGATGTTGGAGACGTGAACGCTGACCGTCTTCTCGCTGATGTAGAGCTCGCGGGCCAGTTGCCGGTTAGTACGCCCCTCGGCGAGCAGGCGCAGCACCTCGGTCTCACGGGACGTCAGAGCACTACCACCGGATTCGACGCCGCCGATCTCGTCCAGCAGTGGCTTCGCGCCGAGCTCGCGACCTACCTCCGCGGCCAGCCCCGCCTGCTCGTTCGCGTCCGCTACCCGGCCGGCGGCCCGCAACGCGGCTGACAGCCGGACCCGCGACCAAGCCTGCTCGAAGGTGAAGCCGTAGCCGAACGCATCCACAGTCCGCTCCCACGCGGCCACGTGCTCCTGCGGCGTCGGCGGATCGATCCCGGCCAGCCATCGGAGCCGCTCCCACTCCGCCTCCAGGCGCGCCAGCCACGCGAGTCCCTCGACACCCATCAGCCGCCCGGGCGGCAGCCCCTTCTCCGCCGTCGCGTGCCCGGCCGCGAGCAACTCGGCACCCCTCGCCACGAGCTCCTCGGCCGCGGACGGCTCACTCACCGCCCGGTGGCACAGCACTTGGAGCCCGAGCGCAGAGAACCGGACCCGAGCCAGGAACCACTCGGTCTGGAAGACATCGGCACACAGCGCGGACACATCGGCGATCAGCTTCTCCGCCTCGGCGGTCTGGTCCAGCTGCAGGTACGCGTCCACAGCCGGCTGCAGCCCGATGATCGGCAGCATCACATCGAGGTCCCACCACTTGCGCAGCCCGTTCAACTCCTCTGCGACCGCGGTGTCACCCCGCCCACTCCGTACGGCGAACTCGACCGCCCGCAGCGCCGCCGCAGCGGCCGCCGGCGTCATCGAATCCGTCCGGGCCGTCGCTGCGGCCTCGTCCCATTCGCCGAGGTTGAACTGCGTCAGCGCGAGCACCCGCCGCGCGTCGAACCCGTACACGGCCCACTGCCGCCCGACTTCGCCGGCCCGCTGAATCGCGGTCGCGAGCGCCGCCTTCGCGCTCTGGAGATCCCCCTGCTCGTAGTGGGTCGAGCCGACCAGGAACCGGCTCCGCACCTCCGCGGCCGCGTCTCCGGACAATTGCGCCCGTACGGTGGCCTCCTCCAACTGCTTCACCGCGGTCGCCGGGTCACCCGCTCGGCGGCGGAGCTGTGCCAGTGTGATCCCGGCGTCGCCCATCGCCGACTCCTGCCCGGCCTCGCGGGCGATCTCCAGCGCCTTCAGCGCCCATCGCTCTGCGTCCATCGGGCGGCCCATCGCGTCGGACACCCGGGCATAGAGAGAGGCGATGTGAGCCTTGAACACGCTCGCCGGCTCGTCGTTCACCAGCTTGACCGCCTGCATGATCGCCTCGTTCGCCTCCCGATCCTGGTCGATGATCAGCGCGATGTCGGCCAGTGGCAGCAGCAGCTGGGCCCGCTGCAGTCTGGGCGCGTCGGCGGGCAGATCCGCCAGCGCCTTCCTCAGGAGCTTGAGTGCCCTCAGATGCTGCGAGGACAGGGTCGCGGCCGTCGCGGTCTGGACGATCAGCCAGGTCTTGTCTATCGCGCTCTCAGGCGATTGGTTCGGGTACAGCTCCAGCGCCAGCTCGTAGTGCTTCAACGCCTCCTGCGGTGCGGCGACGGAGATGGCCTCCTCGCCGGCGCGCACTCTCGCCTCGAACGCCTCGGCCAGGTTGTGCGATCGAGTGGCGTGCCCGGCGAGTTCGGCCGCCGTACCGCCGGATCTGGCGGATCTCCTCCTCGTCCGACTCGATCCGCTGTCGGACGCCGCGCGCCAGGTCGCCAAGGTGATCGCGGTGGCCGGCCGCCGCGTCCCACACACCCTGCTCACGACCGTCGTCGGTCTGCCGGACCGTGACCTCGACCAGGCGCTGCGTGAGCTCAT
>WNGA01016556.1_pt1 | contig 15866 bp, 14 predicted proteins | sample 5400061 | NCBI WGS metagenome assembly WNGA01 (sample SAMN13153366, study PRJNA577476) | soil metagenome | isolation source: 100 cm soil or saprolite under grassland replicate 2 | place: USA:California | collected 2016-06-15
GCTCACGTTGATCCGCGAGATGGTGTGCGACCTGGACTGGGACGTCGACATCGTGCCGGTGCCGACCGTTCGCGAGCCCGACGGCCTTGCGCTGTCCTCACGCAACCGGTACCTCGACGAGACAGAGCGTGACGAAGCGCTGGTCCTGTACCGCGCCCTCACCGCCGGCGCGAAGGCAGGCATGAACGGACCGGACGCCGTGATGGCGGCCGCGCACGCCGAACTCGAGGCGGTGCCGAGCGTGAAGATCGACTATCTCGCCCTGCGAGCACCCGATCTCGGCCCCGTCATCGGCCCCGGCGAAGCACGCATGCTCATCGCAGCCCGCGTAGGTACGACTCGTCTCATTGACAACATTTCCATCACACTCAGATGAATTCGGTTGATACGGTCGCGGGATGACGGTGCTTTTGGCCGGGCCTCCGGCGCCGGCGTGGTCATGGGGCCCTGGCTCCCGGCCTTCCCTCGTCGCTCCAGTCGCTTCGCTCCCTCCGCTCCTCAGTCCAGGCCGGGAGGCCCCATGACCGCCCCTGCTGTCCCGCAACGGCTTGCTGCGCCTGAACCCGGGTGGACCGAGACCGTCGACGTGGTGGTGATCGGGTCCGGGATCGCCGGGCTCACCGCAGCACTGAAGGCCCGTGAACTCGGCTCTGTGCTGGTGGTGACGAAGGACGTCGTCGCCTCCGGCTCGACCCAGTGGGCCCAGGGCGGGATCGCCGCCGCCCTCAGCCCGGACGACTCGCCTGAGCACCATCTGCACGACACCCTCGTTGCCGGTGCCGGCCTCTGCGACCCGGACGCCGTACGGGCGCTGGTCACGGAAGGCCCCGATGCGGTGCGGGATCTGATCGAGCTTGGTGCGCGGTTCGACACCGTCGACGGGGACCTGTCGTTGACGCGGGAAGGCGGCCACCTCCGCAACCGCATCGCTCACGCTGGTGGGGATGCGACCGGGGCGGAGATCGAGCGGGCGCTTGTCGCCGCGGTGAAGCGGGCCGACGATATTCGGCTGATCGAGCACGCCCTCGTCATCGACCTGCTGACGGCCGAGGACGGAACGGTTGCCGGCGTCACTCTGCACGTGATGGGCGAGGGCCAACTGGATGGCGTCGGCGCGATCCGCAGCCGTGCGGTGATTCTCGCGTCGGGTGGTCTCGGTCAGTTGTACGCCGCAACGACGAACCCGAGCGTGTCGACTGGTGACGGCATGGCGCTGGCGCTCCGGGCCGGGGCGAAGGTGCGCGACCTGGAGTTCGTGCAGTTCCACCCGACCGTGCTGTGGCTGGGCAAGAGCGCGAAAGGCCAGCAGCCGTTGGTGTCCGAGGCCGTTCGCGGTGAGGGCGCCTTCTTGGTGGACCACGAGGGCAATCGGTTCATGCAGGGGCAGCACGAGCTGGCCGACCTGGCGCCGCGCGATATCGTGGCGAAGGCGATCATGCGGCAGATGCTTGCCACCGGCAAGGATCATGTCTACCTCGACGCTCGTCACTTCGGTGACGAGAAATGGCGGGTCCGGTTCCCGACCATCCTGGCGTCCTGCCGCTCGCACGGTATCGACCCGGTGCGTGAGCTGATCCCCGTTGCCCCTGCCTGCCACTACTCGTCCGGCGGTGTGTGGACCGACCTGGATGGTCAGACGTCCGTTCCCGGTCTCTTCGCGTGTGGTGAGGTCGCCTGCACGGGTGTGCACGGCGCCAACCGGCTGGCCTCGAACTCCCTGCTCGAAGGGCTCGTCTTCGCCCATCGCATCGCCGCTCACCTGGCGCATGGGCTGCCTGAGTTGCGTGAGCCGGCCGTTGACCGTCGCGTGCCGGGGTTGGTCGACGCGGACGTCGTACCGGAACTGCAGCGGGCGATGACGATCGGGGCCGGGGTGATCCGGAGTGCGACCGGTCTGTCGGAGGCGGGTGCGACACTCGGCAAACTGATCGAGCAGCCGGCCGGCGAGCCGGGTACGCCGGGATGGGAGGCGACGAACCTGGTCACGGTGGCGTCCGCGCTGATCGCCGCCGCCACCGCGCGCGAGGAGAGCCGCGGCTCGCACTGGCGCGAGGACCACCCGGATCGCGACGACCGCAACTGGTCGGGCAATCTGGACCTCACCCTGCCCGCTGAGGGAGACTCAGCAATCCCGCGTACGACGTTTGTGCCGCACGAAACTGAGGAGAATCCCCAGAATGGATGAGACTCTCGACAGGCAGTGGGTCAGTGACCTCGTCCGGGCCACCATCGAGGAGGACCTGGCCGGAGGCGTCGACGTCACCACCACGGCCACGGTCGACGCGGACCAGATCTCGGTCGCGGAACTCGTTGCCCGGGCCGACGGTGTGGTCGCGGGCCTGCAGATCGCCGAGCTGGTGATCCGGCAGGTCGCCGCCCCGGACGAGGTCGAGCTCGAGCACTCGGTCGCCGACGGTGCGAACGTGAGCAAGGGCGATGTGCTGATGACGATCCGCGGCAAGACCCGGCAACTGCTCACGGCCGAGCGCACCACCCTCAACTTGCTGTGCCACCTGTCCGGCGTGGCCACGCTGACGCGTCGTTGGGTGGACGCGGTCGAGGGCACCGGCGCGGTCATCCGCGACACCCGCAAGACGATGCCGTTGCTCCGCGCGCTGGAGAAGTACGCCGTACGCTGCGGCGGCGGCCAGAACCACCGGATGGGACTGTCCGACGCGGCGCTGATCAAGGACAACCACGTCGTCGCCGCAGGCGGGGTCGCCGAGGCGTTTCGCCTTGTCCGCAAGGCGTATCCGGACATCGCGGTCGAGGTCGAGGTGGACTCGATCGAGGACGCGCTGATCGCGGTCGAGTCCGGCGCGGAGCTGATCCTGCTGGACAATATGGACATCCCGCAGTTGCGCGAGGCGGTTGAGAAGGTGGCCGGCCGGGCGCGGCTGGAGGCGTCCGGTGGGCTGACACTCGAACGTGCCAGGGCGGTCGCCGAGACCGGGGTCGACTATCTCGCGGTCGGAGCGCTGACCCATTCGGCGCCGGTGCTCGACATCGCCCTGGACCTGCGAGAAGCCTTGAATCTCAAGGACGTCTGATGCTGCTCGCCGTCGCCGTCGAGAACACCAGGACCCTGGCCGGCCTGGTTTTCGAGGGGACGGTCAAGCGGCATTGGTGGGTCGGCACGGATCCCCGTCGTACGGCGGACGAATGGGCCGTGCTGCTTCAAGGTTTGCTGGCGGGCGAGGCGCCGGTGTCAGGGATCGCGGTCTGTTCCGCCGTACCGCATGTGCTGCACGAGTTGCGGGATGTGGTGGCGCGGTACTACCACGACGTACCGAGCGTCGTGGTCGAACCAGGCGTCAGGACCGGTCTGCCGGTGCTGGTCGACAACCCGCGCGAGGTCGGCACCGACCGGATCGCCAACGCACTCGCGGCGGTCCACCTGTACGGCGCTCCGTGTCTCGTCGTGGACGTCGGTACGGCGATCACCATCGATGTGGTCAGCCCCGCCGGTGCGTTCATCGGTGGAGTGATTGCCCCCGGCATCGAAACCGCGACCGACGCGCTCGGCGCCGCGGCGGCTCAGTTGCGCCGGGTCGAGCTGCTCCGGCCGCGGTCGGTCGTCGCCAAGAACACCGTGGAAGCCCTGCAGTCGGGCGCGATCCACGGTTTCGCGGCGCTCGTCGACGGTCTCGTCAGCCGGATCAAGACCGAGCAGTCCCTCGAGCAGGACACTCCGGTGGTTCTGACCGGCGCGCTCGCGCCGTTGATCGCCGAGCGGCTGTCGACGCCGGTGCGCCACGAACCGCTGCTGCCCTTGCACGGTCTGTATCAAGCGTTTGCTCGTAACAACTGAACGCGGAGGCCTGCCCGATCGGGCAAAAAGGCTCTTGTGCGGTTGAGGCGACCTGCATCACCATGAGGTAGCGACTTCCGGGTTGGGGAGACCCGGGACCAGGGCGGGGTCGCATTGGTCGCCGTACGCGGGTCGCGGGGCTGGGGGAGGATCATGAAGTCTGTCTATCGTGCGCTGGCCGGGCTGATCGCGATCGGTGTGATCGTCCAAGCGATGGCGATCGCAGTCGCCTGGTTCACCGTTCTGCACGACAACGAGGACGGCCTGGTGTTCGACAAGAACAGCGATCCGAACTTCGGTCATCTCACGCATTCCATCGTCGGAAGCGGGGTCATCCCGCTGCTCGCGATACTGCTGCTGATCGTGTCGTTCTTCGCGAAGGTCCAGGGCGGAATCAAGTGGGCCTTGTACGTGTTCGGCCTGGTCGCGTTGCAGTTCGGGCTGGCCGCCGCGTCCTTCGGTGTACCTGTGGTCGGCGCGCTGCACGGGCTGAACGCGTTCGCCCTGCTCGCGGTCGCGGGCACGGCATCCCGACGAGCCGCGGCTCAATCGGCGACGGCCGCGGCGGAAGCTCCGCCCGCGACCAGCACCGAGGCGACCGCGTAGATGCCGTTGGCAACTGACAGGCAGGCCGCTTCGGCATGATGGCGAAGCGGCCCAGTCGGCGTACGGTGATCGCACTGGTGGCGACGCTGGTCGTGCTGGCGCCGATCGCGTGGTTCTGGCAGCGCAGCCTGGTGCCCAATGACCTGTCCCCGATGGCGATGGGGTACGCCGACTACGGCGGCGGGCCGGCGACGCACGCCCATCATGGTCAGGATGTCAGCACGCTCAAAGGACCGACCGGACCGACCGGACCGGCCGACGTGACAGTCGATCTCGTTGCCCGGAAGGAGCGCTTCGAGATCCCCGGCCGCGGATCGATGGACGGCTTCACGCTGAACCACACGTCACCTGGGCCGCAGATCGTCGCCAAGAAAGGCGATCTCATCCAGGTGACGCTGCACAACGAGAACGTGCCCGACGGGATCACGCTGCACTGGCACGGCGTCGACGTGCCTGGAGGCGAGGACGGCGTCGCCGGCATCACCCAGGACGCGGTCGAACCCGGGCAGTCCTTCGTCTACCGCTTCATCGCCAAGCACGTCGGCACGTACTGGTACCACTCCCACCAGGTCTCCCATGAGCAAGTGAAGAAGGGCCTGTACGGCGTACTGATCATCCAACCGTCGGCCACTGACGTGATCGCCGCCGTCCACACCTACGACAAGGTCCGCACCGTCAACGGCGGGTACGGCGAACGACGGGTGGCGGCTCCTGGGTCGACGGTCCGGGTGCGGTTGATCAACACGGACAACGGGCCGATGGCTGCGTGGGTCGACGGAGCGCCCTACCGGGTGGTCGCGGTGGACGGGGCCGACGTCAACGCGCCGCCGGAGGTGAGCAACAAGACCGTACTCGTGACCGCCGGCGGCCGGATCGACCTGCAGGTGACGATGCCGCGGGGGTCGGCCGTCAGGATCGGGCTCGGCGGCGGGCCGACGACTCTGGTGATCGGGGACGGCAACGCGCCGACGGGGACCGAGCCGCCCGACCGGGTCGATCTGCTCTCCTACGGGAAACCGGCTCCGCTTGGGTTCGACCCGTCGAAGGCAACCCGTCACTTCAACTACAACATCGGTCGCAGGCCTGGCTTCTTCGACGGCCGGCCGGGGATGTGGTGGACGATCAACGGCCATCAGTTCCCGAACGTGCCGATGTTCATGGTGACCGAGGGCGACATCGTCCGGATGACGATCAAGAACACCTCCGGCCAGGTCCATCCGATGCACCTGCACGGCCACCATGTCGTCGTACTGAGTCGCAACGGCGTCGCCGCGACCGGCAGCCCGTGGTGGACCGACTCACTCAACGTCGAGGACGACGAGACCTACGAGATCGCCTTCGTCGCCGACAACCCCGGCATCTGGATGGACCACTGCCACAACCTGCCCCACGCCGCCCAGGGCCTGGTCACCCATCTGATGTACGCCGGCGTCACCACCAACTTCCACCACGGCGGCCACACCAGCAATCAGCCCGAGTGAGCCTGGTCGATCGGGCGGCCGACCGTCAGGGCCGTGCGGAGGGTGAGTGGGAGGGTGTTGAAGAAGGCATCGGGCTGGGTGCCCGTGGCGTCGAGGGTCTTCGAGAAGAAGCAGCGGGCGGCAGCCGCGAGGGCGACGTCGAAGACGTCCTCGTCGGTGAGGCCGGCGGACTTCAGTTCGTCCACGTCTGCCTGGGTGATGGTGTCGGCGGACAGCGCGACCTTGCGGGCGAACGCGATGACGGCACGGTCGACCGGGTTGACGGCGGGCTCGCCGACCAGGGCGGCGACCTCCTCGGACGTGTAGAACTTGTCGGCCAGGACCTTGCCGTGGGCGAGGCTGCAGTAGCTGGACTTCAGCGCGGTCGCCGCGCCCAGCGTCGCCAGCTCGTACCGGCGCAGGTCCATCGACGCCTTGATCGCGCCGTTCAGTTGCTTCCAGGCCGCGTACACCTCAGGTCGTCCCCCGAACAGGTGCGCGTGGTTCGGCACATAGCCGGCCGGGTCGCGGTTGGCGTCGTCGAAAGCCGCGTCGGTCGGCGGCGTACTGATGAAAGCCATGGTTGATCCCCCTCGCTGATGATCAAAAGCTAGATGGCCGTCAGCTTCGAGGCAACGATGTGATCACGGGCCCGGAGGGTGGGTACCACGTACTAGGTAAGGTTCAGTGGTTCGGTTGTGAGGCAGCTGGGGCGAGGTGGTCGTAGTGCGGCGCATGCTCGTCGCAGCGCTGGCGGGGTTGTTGGGTGCGACCGCGTTGACCGCGTGCTCGTCCGACCCGACGCCCACTGATGTCACGGTCGCCTGGTCCGGCGACGGCCGGACCGCGGTCGAGGTGAGCTGGAAGGACGAGAACGCCCCGAACCGGATCACCATCGAGGGCGTGCTCAGCACCAGTCCGTCGTACGTGAAGTACCTCAGCGCCGGCGAGCCGAACAGCTGGGCGATCCCGACCTCGGCGTTCCCGCCGGACGGCACCTACCGGGTCGACGGACCGGTCCGGCCGGGTGGCGCGACCGCGACCCCGACAGACAAGGGCGTGCTGGTCACGTGGTCGGTGCCGAAGACGCCGCAGGACTTCACCCCGAACGACCCGCTGGACGTGAAGGGGCAACGCACCCAGCGATACGTGCCGATGGTCGGACGACCCGGCGGCCAGATGCGGGCGGTCGGCCCTGCTACGACGTCGACGAAGCAGCTGATCAAGAGCCTCGAACCGCCGTACCTGTTCCAGCTGAGCGCGCAGAACGAGTGGAGCACGCGGGTCGGCGGGGAGGTGCTGGGCCTCACGACCTCGGTCGACGGGGTGGTGCCTGCTCTTGCGCAGTTCAGTATTCCTGTGCAGATCCGCGGTCGCGTCGTCGTACAGGAGGTTGTCTGTGAGGCGGACAGCCCGTGCTTCGAGCGACGAGCCACTCCGGCCGGCGTCCCGGTCGAGGTGCTGACCCAGGTCACCCCGGGCGCTCGCTGGACCCCGGCGGCCCGCGGTTCGACGACCGCCGGCGGACACTACGACATCCCGCTCGTGACGGGGCCGAGCCGGCCGTACAAGATCTCAGTGCCGGTCAACACCAGGGTCGGCGTCTTCACCGGTACGTCGTCCAGCAAGCCGGCGTACACCAAGGCCGTGGTGCGGATCGCGGCGGCCGGGTTCGTCGGAGGTCCGGCCAAGAAGGCGGGCGAGAGCGTCACGGTCTACGCGACGGTGAAGCCGGCGCTGAACTCGACGGCGGCCCTGCAGTTCTGGAACCGGCAGTTGCGCCGCTGGATGCCGGTGAAGGCGACGCCGATCCGCAGCGGGCAGACGTCGTTCGTCTTCAAGGTGTCGAAGCCGGGCGTCTATGTGTACCGCTACGTGATCCCGGGCGCGATGATGGCCGGCCGGCCGATGGGCGGGACGATCACGCCGCAGCTGGCGCTACACGTCCGCTGACTCGGGCTCCTCTACGGTCGTCCGGCGCCGGACCTTGTAGACCGTGTAGGCGGCAACGGCAACCAGCGCGATGGCGACCAATGCCCAGACGGACACCTGCCCGAAGAGCTTGTCCGCGTTGTCGCCGACGTGGAACGCGACGATGCCGATCGTGGTCGCCCAGGTGATGCCGCCGGCCGCGTTCGCCGCCAGGAACTGCGGGTAGGGCATCCGCAGCATGCCGGCCATCGGGCCCGCGAAGATCCGCAGCAGGGCGACGAAGCGGCCGAAGAACACCGTCCAGACGCCGTACCGCTGGAAGTACTTCTCGGCCCGGACGATCCGGTCTTCGGAGAAGTGGTGGAAGCGGCGGCCGAGTCGCTCGAACAGGCCGCGGCCGGCCTGGCGGCCGATGTAGTAGCCGATCGAGTCGCCGACGATCGCGCCGGCCGCCGCCGCACCGATCACGAACTCCAGCCGGAGATCACCCTGCGAGGCCAGCAGTGCTGCCGCGACCAGCGTGGTCTCACCCGGTAACGGCACCCCCATGCTCTCGATCCCGATGACCAGCCCGACGACCAGATACGCCACGATCGCCAGACCACCGGTCGGAATGACGATCGCCAGCGCGTGCCAAGGTGCCCCCATTCCTCAATGGTGGCACCCGGGCACAACTTCTTACTTGACGGTCGATGAATCCGGGGAGATTTCAGGGGTGCCGCCGTTGAACGCCTTGGTGACCTCAGGGGCGACGCCGTTGAACGCCTTGGTGACGTGCTGCAGGGCCGCGGTGACCTCGGACGGGATCACCCAGAAGGTGTTGCCCGGGCCCTTGGCGAGTTCGGGGAGCATCTGCAGGTACTGGTAGGCGAGCAGTTTCGGGTCCGGGTCGTTGCGGTGGATCGCGTCGAACACGGTATCGATTGCCTTCGCCTGGCCTTCGGCCCGCAGGATCGCCGCCTGCCGGTCGCCCTCGGCGGTCAGGATCCGGGACTGCCGTACGCCCTCGGCGTTGAGGATCGCGGCCCGCTTCTCCCGCTCGGCCCGCATCTGCTTCTCCATCGACTCCTTGATCGATGCCGGCGGCTCGATCGCCTTGAGCTCGACCCGGTTCACCCGGATGCCCCACTTGCCGGAGGCTTCGTCGAGGACGCCGCGCAGGATCGAGTTGATGTGCTCGCGCGAGGTCAGCGTCTTTTCCAGGTCCAGCGCGCCGATGACGTTGCGCAGGGTCGTGACAGTGAGCTGCTCGATCGCCTGGATGTAGTTCTGGATCTCGTACGCCGCTGCCCGCGGATCGGTGACCTGGAAGTACAGCACCGTGTCGATATGGACGACCAGGTTGTCCTCGGTGATCACCGAGTTCGGCTCGAACGAGACCACCTGCTCGCGCAGGTCGATCAGCTGCCGGGGCCGGTCGATGAGCGGGATGACGATGTTCAGGCCGGGCTCGAGGGTGCGCAGGTACCGGCCGAGGCGCTCGACGTTGCTGGCCCGCGCCTGCGGCACGATCCGGACCGTCCGCAGGACCAGGACGATGGCGAGTAGGGCGACGACCAGTCCGATGATCAGTTCGGCCATGGATCCTCCTGGGGATGAACGAGGGCGGTGGCCCCCTCGATGGCGAAGACGTCGACCCTGGTGCCCTCGGGGATGACGAGGTCGGGGTCGTAGGACCGCGCGCTCCACTCCTCGCCGCCGATCCGGACCCGGCCGGGCTCCCGGCCGCAGGGGGTCAGCACGACGGCCTCGCGCCCGATCAGCGCGGCGACTCCGCTGCGCAGCTGTGGGTGCGACATCAGATGGCGGCGCGCCACCGGCCGGACCAGCGTGATCATGGCGCCGGCGGTGACGGCGAACGCGAGCAGTTGCAGCCCGATGCCGAGCCCCAGCCCGGCCATCCCTGCCGCGGCCAGCGCGGCGACGGCGAGCAGGAGCAGATCGAAGGTGGCCGTCATCAACTCGGCGGTGCCGAGGACGGCGGCGACGATGAACCACAGCACCCAGGACTGCATAAGAACCACCCTGCGGCGGGAACTACCTCTCTTTCGAAGGTACTCCGGGATACGCGGATCTGTAGCTAACGGTTCAGCTTTCTTCCGGCGGCTTTCCGGACGGTACGACGGCCAGCAGGGTGGTGACCGAACGACTACCGGCCGGATGCGAGGTCGCCGTACGGCCCTTGCGGAACCGCTCGATCACGTCCTCCAGCTCCTTGCCGAGCTGCTTTGCCTCCTCGCGGGTCAGCCACAACCTGCTGCGGTTCATCAGACTGGACTCGTCCCAGGGGTCGTCCGCCGCTATTTCCTCGAACTGCTCCAGGACCCGGTCGACGTTCGACCGCATCATCGCCTGGCTGGCGACCCGGCCGGCGCCGGACGACCGGGACGCGATCTGCAGTCCGCTGCCCAGTGCACGCCAAGGTCGCTCCCGACCGTCGGCCGAGGCCTCGGCGCGCTCGACGATGCCCCAGCGTTCCAGCGCCCGGAGGTGGTAGCTGGTCGCGGACGGGGTCAGGCCGACCAGCTCGGCACACTCGGTCGCGGTCAGCGCCCGGCCGCTGTACAGCTCGTCGATGATGCGCTGCCGGGCCGGGTGGGCCAGGGCACGGATCGCCCGCGGGTCGGTGATCACCACGCGCTTCTTCTTGGCCACGGCGTCAGCGTAGCCAATCCCTTGACGCCGGTAAATGTGAAGCGTTAGCTTCATAAATATGAAGCAAACACTTCAGACTTCGATCTGGTCGTTCCGCGACATCCGCCTCGTGCTGCCGGCCCGCGCGCTCTCGTACGCGGGCGACTCCATCGCCCTGATCGCCCTGATGCTCCGCGTCTCCACCGAGGGTGGTCCTGGCGCGATCACCGCGTTGTTGCTGGCCTTCGCCGTACCGACCGTCGTGATGATCCCGTTCGCGGGCCGGATCGTTGACGGCCACGACTCGCGCACCGTGCTGGTCTGGGCCTCTGTGCTCCAGGCGGCCGCCGGGGTCGGAGTGGCCTTCAGTCATGGGCTGACCGAGACCCTCGCCCTGGTCTGCGTGCTGCAGTTCGGTCAGGCCGTCGCCGGTCCGGCTTGGGGTGCGCTGATTCCGCGGATCGTCGGCGAGAAGCTCGTGGGTCGCGCCACCGGCACCAGTCAGGCGCTGATCGGCGTGGCGACGTTGGCCGGGTCGGCGGTCGGCGGGGTACTGGTGGGCTGGTCAGGCGACCGCGGAGCCCTACTCGTGGACGCCACGACTTTCCTCGTCCTTGGCGCCGTCGCTCGGGTGGTGGCCACTCGCCGCCGGCCCGAGCCTGGCGCCGTACGGGAGAGGGGTGCGATGACTGCCGGTCTGCGGAGCATCTTCGGTGACTCGCTGCTCCGGATCCTGGTGCCGTGCCTGTGGCTGTTCATCCTCGCGGGCGAGGCGGTGAACGTGGTCGAGGTCTTCCTGGTCACCGACGAGGTCGGGCTGAGCGCGGCCGGGTACGGCTGGGTGGTGGCCGTCCAGGGAGCCGGGGCGATCGTGGGGGCCTGGCTCACCGGGCGGCTGACGCAGACCATGGCGCGGTCCCGGGCAGTGCTGGCCGGGATGGCCGCCATCGGGGTCGCCTGCGTTCTCATGGGGATCGCCAACGGGCTGGTCACGCTGCTGATCGGGTCGGTCACGGTCGGATTCGGTGGCGGCATGCTCAATGCCGGGGTGAGCACGCTGATGGTCACCCGCTCGGCGGAGACCGTCCGCGGCCGGGTGGTCGCGGCGCTGTACGGGACGGCCCGGTCCTGCAGCCTGGTCGCCCTCCTGCTGGGCGGCTTCCTCGGCGCCGCGCTCGGGAGCCGGATGACGTTCGTGGCCTGCGGGGCCGCGTGCGCGGTGGCCGGGGTGATTGGCGCCGTACTGGTGCTGCGTGTCAAGAGCCTGGGGATTAAGGATTCGGCTCTGCAGGCGGTCAGTCACTAGCCTTGGGGCATGACTGAAGCACACGTGAACCCGGCGAACCCCGACAGCGGGCAGGACGACCTGCCTGAGCAGATGCGGGTTCGCCGGGAGAAGCGTGACCGGCTGCTGGCCGAGGGAGTGCCGCCGTACCCGATCTCCGTGCCGCGGACACACCTGCTCAAGGACCTGCGGGAGAAGTACGACGGGCAGGAGCTGGAGCCCGACACGCGGACCGGCGAGCAGGTGTCGGTGACCGGCCGGGTGATCTTCCTGCGCAACACCGGCAAGCTGTGCTTCGTCCGGCTGCGTGAGGGTGACGGCACCGAGCTGCAGGTGATGCTGTCGCTGGCTGACCTCGGCGAGGACGAGCTGGCCCGGTTCAAGCAGCTCGTCGACATCGGCGACCTGCTGTCCGTCCAGGGCGAGGTCGTGACAAGCCGCCGCGGTGAGCTGTCCGTGCAGGCGACCGGCTGGCAGATGGCCGCAAAGACGCTGCGCCCGCTCCCGAACGAGCACAAGCCGCTCAACGAGGAGGCCCGGGTCCGGCTCCGGTACGTCGATCTGATCGTCCGGCCGGAGGCGCGTGAGATGGTCCGCGCCAAGGCCGCCGTACTGAAGTCACTGCGGACCACGTTCGACTCGCACGACTTCATCGAGGTCGAGACGCCGGTACTGCAGCTGACCAACGGCGGCGCCGCCGCCCGGCCGTTCACGACTCACCTGAACGCGTTCGACCAGGACATGAAGCTGCGGATCGCGCTCGAGCTCGACCTGAAGCGCGCCATGATCGGCGGCGTCGACCGGGTGTACGAGATCGGCCGGACGTTCCGCAACGAAGGGCTGGACTCCACCCACGCCGCGGAATTCTCGATGATCGAGGCGTATCAGGCGTACGGCGATTACGACACGATGGCCGAACTGATCGAGGAGCTGATCCGGAACGCGGCCCGCGCGGTGGGTCGCACCGTGGTCACCGCGCGCGACGGTTCGACCATCGATCTGGATCAGCCGTTCCGGCATGCGACGCTTTTCGAACTCGTCTCCGAAGCGGTCGGTTCGCCGGTTGACCAGAGCACCGACGCGGCCACGCTGACGAAGCTCGCCGAGCAGCACGATGTCGAGCTGCAACCGGGCTGGAATGCCGGCGACATCGCACTGGAGTTGTACGAGAAGCTGGTTGAGCACACCCTGATCCAGCCCACCTATGTCCGCGACTATCCGGAGTCCGTACGGCCGCTGTCGAAGCCGCACCGCGAAATTCCGGGGTTGGTCGAGGCCTGGGATCTGATCATCAACGGGGTCGAGCTCGGGGTCGCCTACTCGGAGCTGAACGACCCGGTGATCCAGCGGGAACGCCTGGTGGCACAGTCTTTGCTGGCCGCCGCCGGCGACCCGGAGGCGATGGAGCTGGACGAGGACTTCCTGCGCGCGATGGAGTTCGGGATGCCCCCGGCGGGTGGTATGGGGATGGGCCTGGACCGGCTGGTGATGTTGTTCACCGGTGCCGGTATCCGGGAGACGATTCTGTTCCCGTTGCTGCGGCCGGAGTGATTCCGCGAATCCGTCGCCGGATCGTTGCATAGCACAACAGACGGTCACTGCAATTCCCGGGGTCCGAATTCATTCCGGTCCGGCCGCTTCCGGTTCCGCTGAATACTCAAGGTCACCACGGATGCACAGCGTCGATCGGCACCGCGTCGTACCGACGGTTTTGTCACATCTTTCCCGTTCATTCCGGGAGGTGAATGACACGAAGCCGGTTTGTGCGGTACAAATCAGGTGCAAACAAAACGGCAGGGGGATTGTGCCCGGTGGCGGGCGCGGAAAGGACTGTCATCGATGGCGCAAAGGGTGCAGGTGGTTCTCGAGGACGATCTCGACGGAGGTAAGGCCGACGAGACCGTGACCTTTGGTCTGGACGGGACGACGTACGAGATCGACCTGTCCAAGAAGAACGCCGCAAAACTGCGCGACGCCCTCTCCGGCTATGTCGGCGCGGGGCGCCGGGTGTCCGGCCGCCGCGGTGGCGCGGGCCGGTCCCGGGGCCGGGGCCGGTCGGCGTCGGACTCCGCCGACATCCGGGCCTGGGCGAAGGAGAACGGCTACGAGGTGAGCGAGCGGGGCCGGATCTCCGCCGAGGTGCGCGCGGCGTACAACGAAGCCAAGTAAAAAACCCGCGGACTCCCGGTCCCGGCGCCCGTGCGGCGTCGGGACCGTCCGCATTCCGGTTGTTTCATACTGTGGACATCGGGTACCCGGCGACGGTCGCTGAGCCGGCAGGCACTCGGTGAATTCGCTGGTGGCGAACATGCTGTCCGATCGCGGTCGCGCGGGAACACCCTGGAGATCCGCGGGGTTGTTCCCTTGTGATGCCTCCCGGTCGGCCGGGCGAGCGGTGAACATCTGTTCGCCGAGAGCGAGCCTGTCGGTGCCGGGGACTAGCATGCATGTACGGGGGTCGGCCTACACGACACGTCCGACTCCTCTGAGGCAAGGAGCGCTTTGGCGATGTTTGAACGATTTACGGACCGCGCCCGTCGGGTAGTCGTCCTGGCCCAGGAAGAGGCCAGGATGCTCAGCCACAACTACATCGGGACCGAGCACATCCTGCTCGGCCTGATCCACGAGGGTGAGGGTGTCGCCGCCAAGGCTCTCGAGAGCCTGGGTATCTCGCTCGAGGCCGTCCGCTCCCAGGTCGAGGAGATCATCGGCCAGGGGCAGCAGGCACCGAGCGGGCACATCCCGTTCACCCCCCGCGCCAAGAAGGTGCTGGAGCTCTCCCTGCGCGAGGCCCTGCAACTGGGCCACAACTACATCGGCACCGAGCACATCCTGCTCGGCCTCATCCGCGAGGGTGAGGGTGTCGCCGCGCAGGTCCTGGTCAAGCTCGGCGCGGACCTGAACAAGGTCCGGCAGCAGGTCATCCAGCTGCTGAGCGGATACCAGGGCAAGGAGACGGCGTCGGCCGGAGCCGGGGCCACCGAAGGTGCTCCCAGCAGCTCCCTGGTGCTCGACCAGTTCGGCCGGAACTACACCCAGTCCGCCCGCGAATCGAAGCTCGACCCGGTGATCGGGCGTGAGAAAGAGATCGAGCGGGTCATGCAGGTGCTGTCCCGCCGTACCAAGAACAACCCCGTCCTGATCGGCGAGCCGGGTGTCGGCAAGACCGCGATCGTGGAGGGTCTGGCCCAGCAGATCGTCCGCGGTGACGTCCCGGAGACGCTGAAGGACAAGCAGATCTACTCCCTCGACCTGGGCGCCCTGGTGGCCGGTTCGCGCTACCGCGGTGACTTCGAGGAACGCCTGAAGAAGGTGCTCAAGGAGATCCGCACCCGCGGCGACATCGTGCTGTTCATCGACGAGATCCACACCCTCGTCGGGGCCGGCGCGGCCGAGGGCGCGATCGACGCGGCGAGCATCCTGAAGCCGATGCTGGCCCGCGGCGAGCTGCAGACCATCGGCGCCACCACCCTCGACGAGTACCGCAAGTACGTCGAGAAGGACGCCGCGCTGGAGCGCCGGTTCCAGCCGATCCAGGTGGCCGAGCCCTCGATCGCGCACACGATCGAGATCCTCAAGGGCCTGCGCGACCGGTACGAGGCGCACCACCGGGTCACCATCACCGACCCGGCCCTGGTCTCGGCCGCCCAGTTGGCGGACCGCTACATCTCCGACCGGTTCCTGCCGGACAAGGCGATCGACCTGATCGACGAGGCCGGCGCCCGGCTGCGGATCCGCCGGATGACGGCTCCGCCGGACCTGCGCGAGTTCGACGAGAAGATCGCGAACGTGCGCCGGGAGAAGGAGTCGGCGATCGACGCGCAGGACTTCGAGCGCGCCGCGAGCCTGCGCGACGACGAGAAGAAGCTGATCAACGCCAAGGGCGAGCGGGAGAAGCAGTGGAAGGCCGGCGACATGGACGTCGTCGCCGAGGTGGACGAGGAGCTGATCGCGGAGGTGCTCAGCACTGTGACCGGCATTTCGGTCTTCAAGCTGACCGAGGAGGAGTCGTCCCGGCTGCTCGACATGGAGAAGGAATTGGCCAAGCGCTACATCGGCCAGGAGGACGCGGTCAAGGCGCTGTCCCGCTCGATCCGGCGTACCCGCGCCGGTCTGAAGGACCCGCGCCGCCCGAGCG
>WNGA01006996.1_pt1 | contig 15862 bp, 18 predicted proteins | sample 5400061 | NCBI WGS metagenome assembly WNGA01 (sample SAMN13153366, study PRJNA577476) | soil metagenome | isolation source: 100 cm soil or saprolite under grassland replicate 2 | place: USA:California | collected 2016-06-15
TCCAATGGCAAGCCATATCAAAGTGGAATGGACAAATGCCGTATGCCCTCGGGAGCAGCGGTTTTCCATTCTTCCAGCTACCTTTGCCAAAGGCTCAAAACCAAACTCAAACTCAATAATTTTCAAATTTTATTTTCTAAAAATCATAATTGGTACAATACGATTTAGCATTGGTTTAGGACCACCTCAATTCTCTATTTTCAAGAAAATAAACTGAAAGTAAAAAGTTTATTAGATGAATTGCCAGTTCTCATCTCTTCCCTAGCTTTTTTGTTATGAACTCTTTTACCTTAATCCTGATGAAGAGAGTAAAATCCAACTAAATCAGTAACGATAAGTATGTCACATTATTTTGGTTGGCCGAACTATCTCTTATCAGCCAACTATGTAATTTTCAACGATTTGAGATTTTCATATGATTCTCTAAGTTTTAGATACAGATCCTTCATTGATGGTTCCAGGAGTGCATAAGAGAGGTAGAAATCCTCAGCCTCACGTAAGTATCTTTTTATTTTGTCATTCACTCGGTTTCCACCTAGCTTTGATATATTGTTGATAAATTTCATATTATTCTCTCTATCTACCAATTTTATGACTTTGATATCATAGTCAGCAGAGCTTAATCCTTTGCAATAATCATGGAATCTGGCCAACTGCCTTTGTTGATCATCGTCTCCAGGAAAGTTTTCAAGCGGTTTTATCTTTAGATCCATACAAATCTCACAGACCCTATTACCAAATCGGTATTTGAGATATGCTTCAAAACCATATTCTTTAGTTTTATACAAATCAAGTATTCTGTCATTATCTTCCATCACGTCGTGCAATATCGAAGAAACTATTTCAACACTAGTGATATTCCGATTAGCTGTCAGATAGTGTTTTACCACATCCCTTGTTACAGGCCAAATATGTGTTTCAAGAAATGGCGATTGATTGTCTTCTCGTTTGATCCGATCATGTATCTCGGAGGATACATCCATTGCAGTAATAATATAATCATCAATTCTTATACCACTTTGAACAAGGAAATTTTCTAGTTCTTCCCTCTTGACAAAATCCTGATTCTTCATCAGTTTATACTTAACAGCTGCATAACAAAAGGATTTCCTATTTCACGATATAAGAGGCGATGCCAAGATCTCACATCGGCCATGAAATCTTTATTGGAGAACAAAAATTTGAAATAATCGAAAAAAAATTCTAGTAATAATTACTGTTAATTTTCTAATTAGCAGGTGATCCCTCTTATTTCTTGTTCATCGTATCAATTGCCCTCTTTTTCTCCTCATTCAATTCATCGAGTGAAACGCTATTTGCCAAAATGATAGTTTTACCACTTTCGTCGGTATCGGTTTCAGTAAATATTGCTGCATATTCACATGATGACAGAACTTTAATGACTGAATCATCTTCAGGCAGCCTTAGTTCTAACTCTCTAAGAGGTATTACTGAACCATAATTATCAATATCAAGTTCAACAACTTTGATTTTATCAGCTATTATCTCTTGTATTTTTACTAGCAAAATACACCATATTATACATCATTCAGCTACTTAGGTATTTTCACCTAGATTTTCCCTTAAATCTAATAAAAAAAATAATATATCTCTACAAACCGTCGTCCAAGACATTTTCTGGCAATGCGAAAAAGTAAGTTTAACTAAATTATTTTAAATATTGTAATTTGGTAACCAACAAGATATGAGATGACAAATTGAAATTCAAAATTTCTACAAAATCCTAATATTTGAGCGGAGTTATATATTTGTAAAGATATTCTTATTAATGATATTTGTTCTATAATACTAATGCTAAATAGTAATTTTGAACAGCATATTGCAGTACTAGTTCCTATAATTATAACTTTAAATACAGTATTTGTTTCTGGTTTCATCGATCTTGACTCTACTGGTTTTATTATCTCAAATTCTATCAATACATATGAAGAAAAGAGGACAAAATCATCAAGACTACCCTCTAGCCATTGGTGTAGAAAATGCTCCTCAGATTCATTTTACCTAGAGGATACTATTGAAGTTACACCCTCCAGTAAACCAACACTGTGTGAAATATATGTATGTGACAGCTGTGGGCAGAAAATTGAACATTGGAAGTATTTTGAGGAATCTCCTTCACCAGAACTTTTTTGATTGGTTTCGTGTGAATAATGTGTAATATTATCATCATCAGGCTGGAAACAAGAGATCGAAGGAACAGTTATAAAGATAATATTAACAAAATAACATCCAATAACTGCCTTTGCAGGAGCTTGAATATTCTACTTACAAAGCAACTAGGACTTTAATCGCTGTTTCAAATCAACTATTGTATTACTCAATTGTTTATTAATTTGTTCATATGTTTCTATTTGCCTCTTCATTCTGGATAATTGTTCATTCATCTCTTCCTGTTTCCACATGGTCTCAAAAATAGTAACATATGAAATAACAGTTGATCTGATGGTAGAAAACAATGAAAGGCCCATAGCCTCATAAGAGGTATCTTTCGTATCATCTTTTAATTCAACGTATAATAGAAATTTTCTATCAACTAATAAAATAGAAGCTCTAATTCTTAACGCTTGTCCAAGGTTCATAATCTTAATATCCCATTCATCTCTGAATTTTTTTGAAATTTTATGTATATCATCATCAAACGGAGTAAGAATTCTTATTTTTAATTTACTATTATTTTTTCTCATTTCCTGTAATTTAGTCAGTATACCCGTACGTTCTTGTCTATGGAAAGCTTTAGACGTTGAAAAGAGTACCAAAATTTCACTCTCAGATGACCATGCTAACTTAGAACCTAACTCTTGTACTTGAACTGGATCCTTAATAATTTCAAAAGTTTCATTTTCATTTATATCCATCTTATTTTTCATTTTACCGAATTCTTGTTCCTTTAGCATAAGACTGGCCAAAATAGGATTGGAAATGTGTTGTTCATCATTACAAATAGAGGCTTTAAAATCATCGCCATATAAGTTGGCCAGTTTTTTAAACATGCGCATACATTCCTCTGAATTAAAAAAGTACTCGTTTCCATCTATTTTCTCCTGTATTGTCTTATTTTCTTTAAAGGTTTTACCACATAATGCACAAGTATGCCTATCATCAGGATTTTCTGTGTTCAGAATTTCGTTCAACATCTATTAAATCTAGCAAAGTTATTTAAAAGTTTAATGAAATATTGAAAAAATAATAAAATATTTTTATATTTATGTAAAAAACTCAATTAATTCTTTTGTAATATTGCATTGCATCATTGAGAATACCACCTCTCAAGATTTCAAATCTTATGCAACAATTGAGGTCGATTAATGTTCTAAACTTTTTTACTAGATGATTTCAAAAAACTGACTATTCGTTGTAAGTATATTTCTATTCTCTTAACCACATGGCATTAGCCTCAATTCATGAAAGGGAACTGACTGTAAATCGACCAGTAAATAACCAAAATTATACTGTAGGACAAAGTTGGGGAGCTTTGAGAAAAGCTTGGAAAGGGTATCGAATTGCAAAGGTACAAAACGACGATACCAAAATGACAGAGTATGCAAACAAGATTAGGAAAATTCAGAGCGAATTAAATATTGCCGTAGCGTCATTCCCTAATTTGGGAATTTCCTAACTTTTTTTTAGTGAATCAAAATATTTATTTAATTTTTCCTCCTTTATATTTAAATCAATGAAGTAGAAGGACCTTTATAGTCCTGGATACCACCGAAGCCGAAAATTATTGATACCATGAATAGAAAATTGATATGAGGCTCAAATTAATGATCGAAATGTTTATTACAAATATACCTAGTCATGTACTAAAGCAGAGAAGTAACGATCTTCACGGTTGATTACTTCTTCTCTTCCGGTATAGACTTGTCCTCAACTAATATGTATTTTGATAGCACCTTATATGCCAAGAATACAAGTAAAGCAATAATAATAAATTCTATGATGTTTGAAATTAGATCACCGTACTTGAATTCAGAGGGCACACCGTATATACCTATGACAGTTGCAGACATGTTATTAAGACTTCCGGGCAAGAATAGACCAATAGTAGGATCAATAATATCTTTAACAAATGAGGTTACCACTTTTGATACTGCCTGACCTATAACGAAAGCAATTGCTAATCCAATTATTCCAAAAGTTATAAGGAATGCGATATACTGTTCTTTGAATGATTTTTTCTTTGCGGGAGATTGCTCTGCTGCCAATGTTACAAATTCGAAGTAATTTAAAGCATATAAAGATTTCATAAGTATCAAAAAATAAATTAGGATCATTCAACGGTATGCAGCTGACGTGCGGTTTGCCCTCGTAGCGTAGTCTCATATCTAATCAGATTTTTAACCGGCAACTTTTCACAAATATTACAGACAATGCTGATACCACAACTAATAACCACAACGACTTATCAAGAGATACATAGACATGGGTATTAATACACAAATTTTCTGGATTTCGCATTCTATTATTGTTTGAGTGCTTTTTTATTGACCTTCAAGTAAAGAATCAATTTTATTGTTCAGGTCGAAAATTTTCTCCAGTAGTTTTTCATTATTTTCTTCGAGTTCTTTGATTTTCTCCAGTAGTTTTTCATCATAATTTTCTAATTGTTCAATGCGATTTAATTATAATCCTGCTTATCAGAAGTCTTCTTTTGTCTATTGAAAATCCACCAACTAATTATTCCACCAATTATTGCACCAGCAATGATTCCTAGATAGGTACTAGATGAATTGGTCATATCCATGCAATTTGAATATAGTTCTGGTATGCAACCCCAGGTTAGAGCCCATAACCACATGGTTTTGATTTGTTATACTCTATTTTATACCATTCCTCTTGTTTTTATATTATAGCTGATTTCAAAATATCTATCGATATTATCTATCTACCACTTCCTGGTAAACCAATTCCTTTCAAAGGAGTACGATAATCCGTAGTTACACTGATCCCCTCTTTTGTAGTTACATTGATTGTTTCTATTTTCGTATCGGGCTTAGGATAAAAGAAAAATGATTGACCTGGTGGTAAACTGTCTAAATGTTGAATATCATTTTTACCTAGATTTACATTAATACTTGTGAGCGGATACATTCCAATATTATTGACTCTTACTCTATAGTAAGTACCAGCGATATCAGTCGTATCCTTCGTAGCGTCAACTTCAAGGGCATATGGAACTTTGGATTCTTGCTTTATCAATAAAAAAATTAATACTGCTACAAGTATTACTCCAATCAAAGAATAGTAAAGATAAATTCTTTCCAATATCAAATCTAAGATTTTGTTATTTAATAACTTACATCAGAATAGGACTCGGTAAAAATTTGACAAAAAATGAGTCCGTTTTTGTATTGAATATTCACTAATGGATTAAAACTTTAAAAACGGAGTTAATTGTTCAAAAATAGTAAATTCATGGAAATAGTAAAATCAATATTGCAAAATATAAATTCTTAACTTGACTTCTTTGATCTGATTTGGCTTTTGATATACCGAACTGGGTCGCTGTAATTATTGAATTAGGTATAGGAATCGCAATTGCAGTTGTGGTGTATATACTTCAGTCCAGAACTGCAAGGTTGGCCGAAGAACTACTGTCGAAAATTTCATCCATGACATATAGGATGGATTCGTTATTAGAACAACGAAGATTAGACGAACTATCCAAAAAGGCGTTTGAGTGTAAGAGGATCATAGATCACTTGGAGTACATACAGAAAAAGCAAGAAGAATTAAAGGAATATTTAACCGATTATATCTCGGGTGATACGACAAGTGAGCAGTTGCAATATTTTGTGAAGCAGAATTTTATGCCTATTGCCAAATACAGGATTCGTGAGTTAGAAGATGGAACAAGGCAGCTAGGAGACAAATTAAGTGATAATAAACTAAGATTGGACTTTTTGTCGTACATTGAAGCATTCTTGAATCTCAGCGAAAGGGTGGTACTAGATGATAAACCGCAAAATGATAACCACCTTGAAAGTTTTATAATTTCTATTAATCTTCAACTACGAAGAATTCAGGAATTTCTTACTAGATTTCGTAAAGAGATACAGCAAACTAACAATAATGTGTAGTGGTTTAAGTAGTAGATTACAATATTCGTTTTTAGTAAAGGGACTATTCTCTTTTCCTTCTATTCAAGTAAATAGATTGCATTGTAATATTAATGGAATTAGATTTCATGAATAAGATCGTTAAGGTTCCTTTTTGGCTTTGGTACAAGCATCTTTACTGGATATCCTAGACAAAGAATGGAGGACGGTGAGAGATCTGTACGTAAAATTTCCATTAACTTATTTTCATCCAACATGCCTATCCATATCGAGCTCAATCCCAAAGCATGTGCAGCCAACTGAGAGTATGCAGCTGCGAGAGTCGCATCTTGTTGAGAGAATTTTCTGATTGTCTCTGGCGGAAAATTTAATTTTATTCTCTTGGGATTCATGCAAAATACAAGTACTACAGGTGCATTCACATATGGTTGATTGTTGGCAGCTTCAACAAGCTTTTTCTTAGATCCTTCATTCTTTATGTGATATATCTCAAAGCCTTGAAATCCTCCTGCAGTTGGCGCAGTATCCGCTGCTGCAAAAATCATTTCAAGCTTCCACTCTTCAACTTTTTTATTTTCAAATTTTCTCTGGGATCTTCTATTCAGCATAACATTGAAGATGTTTGTTTGTACTATGTCTTCTACATCATGACTTGGAACTTCCTCTTTTGGATATAGTAGCTGTGTACTCTTATCTGTAAACATTCTTGAAAAAATATCACTCGGAAAGGACACATAATTGTATTACCCTTCAGGTTATTAAACTGGATCAGTTCCAAAATTTCAGTCCGAAGTTCTGTATCCTCGCAGATGACGATGAACTAAGCGATACAATCTTTGATTAAACCTTATAAACCTCCATTGAATACCATTAAAAGGTCAAAAATGGCTAAAAATAAACCAGTGATGGAATTATTTTGGTAGCTTAACGTATTGAAATTGATTCAACTAACTGGGATAGATTTATTCTATAGTAATCAATCTTAGCTGCATCATATTGTTGAACTATTTCAATTGGCTCTCCTTTATTCTTTCTATGTATAATAAGTTCTCTTTGATAGTAGCTTGTAACATAGGTGTAAGCACGCCTCGTAGCCTCTCTTAGAAATTCCGATCTGAGCATATGACCTCCTTTTTCTCCGTGGTACCCGGTTTCGATAGCAATCCATTCCATAAAAACTGAATTCATTTTACCTAAATTTTCATCGTATGTACCACGTCTGAGGGACTCCATATGTGTCGTATTCATTTTACCTAAACTTTCATCATATCCACCACGTTTAGGCTTGTGTTTTTCTAAGGGCCCACCTTTTACATATCCCACAATCTCTCCTTCCTTACTATTAATTCTAAGTGTAATCAGAATCGTACTTGGATCATAAAGTGATTTACGAAATTCTCTATCATCAAAATTTGTAGGAGAACAATATTCCTGACGTATCTTCATAATAGTATCAATTATATGTTCATTCATTTTATTCCTATCGTTCATAATATTTTCTACAACTGTTACAAAACTTACTTCATTTTTACGTAATGAAGCTTTTATTTCGAGTTCTTTTTCCCAAGCCTCCCTAAAATCTTGAACGTTATCAAAAAAATTCTTCCTATATGCAGGGGGTAAACTCTGTATTACCATTTCAAAGGTATCTTTATCATCTCTTTGTTTAAGTGCAGTAAAGTATTCCACAGATTTTTCATTAATGACTCGCGAATGCCATCCAATACCACGAGCGTTGCGTCTGGCAAGTTCCTTAGCATAATTAAAATCACCCAAACAGTACCCCGCGATGCGATCACAAATGGATAAGAACAATCCAAGTTTTTCATAATGCTTTCTTGTTTTAGTATCTTCTTCATCCATACCCGCCAAGGAAAACAGTTCATGTATTCTTTTTAATGCATGTTCCTTTTGTGCTCCCATAAAAGGATATGTTGTTCTATGTATTAACGCAATGACCATATTCAGATCTATCTCAAAAGAGTCTATAAGTTTAGCCAATTTTTGATCGTTTCTAATAAACAACTCAATATTATCCTCATTGGGTTTTTCAAATTCCTTTCTTGGATCAAAATCATGAAAAAGTGCCGCTACAAAAAGATGTTTGATGTCTTTTTTACTTATCTTATTTTCTGATTTTTGATTTGCTGCCGATAGTAACGAAACGTAAGCAACTTCAAGATTATGATCTATGGTGTGATAGCCAGGATAATCTGATCCAAGACCATATTTCGAAAATTCAGAGACCGCATGCCTTATAATTTTAGATGTTGCCTTTATATCAAAATCCATGTTTGTAGCCAATTCCAGTATTTTGTCTTTATGAGATGCTTCTTTAGTTAGACCAACATTATATCGAGTCCACCAGGGAAACAGCCTAATTCTTTTATAATGTTCATACCACCAAGGTAATGATTTGACGGGAGTCACTTTATGTCCGATTTCACTTTTTCTGATTTCTTTTTCATCTTTATTAAATATCATTGTGACACCTGCAATTAACAACACAATTGAATATAAAAAACTTATGATGGAAGCATATAAGAGCATGGAAATGTAGGAAACATGCTATTAACGATGATAAATTCCAAATAAATTGGGTTAATAATGTATTTTTTAGTTTCCTAAATTCTGTATGCTTTTTGCATGGCAAGTAGTTAGATAATTGTCTGACTATTTAGTCGATCTCTGCCATAGACAATTTGATATTTTGGAGATTTTAGATCCTGTTGTATTTTTATGAGTTGTATAAAATCATTGGAAAGCGCTTTTCTAGCTTTCAGGCTTCAAAAATTTTAGAGAAATTTGAATACACCACTTTACAGCTCTTGGCCAAATTTTCGAATTCAGCTTTTTTGTCATTTAAAATAATATCAGCAGTTACACCGGTTTCTTTCATCTCAGTTACATAATTCTCTATCCAATTTTGAATCATTTCAGGCGTTACTTCAAGGTGAAACAAAATACCTATAGAGTTACCAAGTCTGAATGCCTGTGGATACAAATTGGAGCAGGCCAATAGTCTTCCTGACGTTGGAACCTCATAAGTATCTCCATGCCATTGGAATACTTTCATATTCTTATTAGCTATCCCTTTGAAGATATCATCCGTTCCTTCATTATTTATTGCTATGTCGAACCATCCGATCTCTTTTTGCTCTCCTTTGTATACTCTGCCGCCAAGTGCTTGGGCAATTAATTGCGAGCCTAAGCAGATTCCAAGTAGCGGGACTTTATGCTGGGTGGCATTCCTTATTAATTCTTGTTGCGCATCGAGATAAGGTAGGTTTTCATATACAGACATGTATCCTCCCAAAATCACTATTGCCGCATATTTTTCAAGATCATCGGGAATATTGTCCTTTTTTACATGTATAGTCTTGATCTTATATCCGTCAGATTCAAATAATTCCGTAAAATTGCCCAGTGTCTCAATCTTTGTATTTTGGATAGAGAGGATGGTGTCTTTCAACTAAACAATAATGAATTGACTCATTATATCTACTTTCAGTAATAACCGAATTCAATTTCTAGTACTGTACGCCAACAGGAAATAAACACAAAATCAGGTTAAACTAATTTTAATTTATTAGTTATTGTTTTAGTAACACACCCACTTCTCCATTGTGGACATTGTAATTGTTAAAAGCTTTCATTCACCTTTATCGGTAGCATGAAAATATTTTATTTTTTTAATTTCCTGTATCTAAAACAATTTATCGTGTGATCATTAACCATACCGATTGCTTGCATCATTGAATAACATATCTTGGACCCTACAAACTTGAATCCTCTTTTTTTAAGATCTATATAAATCATATCAGATTCGTGGGACATAGAAGGAACATCCTTATGACTTCTCCAAGAATTTTGTATTGGTTTGTATCTTACAAAGTTCCATATATAAGTATCAAAACTGCCAAACTCTTTTTGGACCTTAAGAAATGCATTAGCGTTTATGATTGTTGCTTCAATCTTTTTTTTATTTCTGATTATGAATGGATTGGAATAAAGTTGCCTAACCTTCATATTATCATAATTAGCGATTTGTTGCACTTGAAAATTATCAAATGCTTTTCGAAATGCTTGACGCTTATTGAGAATAATACGCCAGCTTAAACCTGCTTGCATTCCTTCAAGTATTAGGAATTCAAATAACTCCCTATCATCATGTATGGGTACTCCCCACTCCTTATCATGATAGTCTATTTCAAGCTGATCTTTTGCCCACTCACATCTCGCATTCATTTCTATTATGCTACATATTTTCTATATACCATCATCGTTATAATTTTAATCATATCGGCATGATAAATTTTTATTCAGATAAATCGTCATATCGTAAACTTAACATTAGAGAACTGGAAGGGCATAAAATTGAAGCGATCACATACCAGAACCACTAGAGCAATTTGATCAGTATGAGTTGAGTTATTTCGCTGGTACTGATTAGGTTGACATCGTTAATAATAGACATGCACGATCCTTTCGAACAGGATAAGAAGACTTAAGTTGGTATGGATGTAAGCCTCATGTACAAGCTAGAAGGACAGCTCAAGAACTTGCAATCGACCTTTGAATCCTTGTCTAAATAGGTTCGGTATTTGATAAACAGTATCTCTAAGAGGTTGAAAGTGTGTGATTGTGACTGTTGACTAAAAATTGGTTATGGAAATTTAATCACTATAAAAGATCATTTCTTGAGAACTTGCCTGCAAGTATTTTCCCAGGTTTTGATATGTAATCTGGGATGCCAATACCAACAGCAATCATAACATCCTTATCTTTTGCATGGGGCGAGAAAAATTCAGACACAGCATCGTCATAAAAGGTGGACCCTGAAGCCCCAATTCTTTGATTATAAGCAGACAGATAAATCCTTCCGGCTATTATACCTGATTCAAATTGGCATAACCTGTACCCTCTATTTCCCATTCTATCTAATACTAATCTGAGATTAGTCATCATATAAAATACTGCGCTAGCATCGCTGAACAGAGATTGTTCTAGGCATAAATATCCTGACATATTTCTATGAAGGTTCGGTTTTAAGAGATCAATTGTATTGTCTTTTCGATTAAAAAAATACGCTCCTTTCTGCATATCAGTTACATCGTTTGCAATAAAATAGATGTCTATCATTGACTTTTTTTCAACAAAGTCAGAATGAATAGATTTAGTTAAACTATAAAGTATATTTGATAGTTGTACAAAGGTAATTGGCAGTCTCGAGAATTTTCTGGTTGATCCCCTTAAAAGTATAACATCAGATAGCGGTTGTGAAATAACTGGTTTAGGATCTATTGATTTTGACTGTAACTTCATATTAGCGTTTTCTGTTTCTTTAATTTGTCCCATCATAGCTATAGAGCGAGTCCACTCGAGTACCTCCTCACTTGAATTTAATGATGATGCTTTATTTAATTTCCAGATCTCGGGATATTCAATTTCTTCACTCAGTGAAATAGGAACAATATCTGGAACAAATCTAGTTGGATATTCCACCTGCTTGGGTTCTTGTTGAGACAAACCTATCCCAATTGGTGCCAAAACTATTGATGCTTCTTTTTCCTCATCAAGACATATTATCTCATTTACAACTTTGTCAACAAATCCAATAATTAATTTGATATCCAGACCAAAGGACATGGCAGTAGCAGCCAAATTCGCAATAATCACACCAGAATCCCAAAACCAGTGTCTATATGAACGAGCCCGATATTTCCAAGCGTTTCTCCAAGCAATGGAGGTAAGAATTATGGTAAATGGTGAATTCTTTATTACTTGATCATAGCCCGAAGCCTCGGATAAAAGTAGTCTATTGTCCTCTTCTCTCAATTTAGTTAGAGCAAACTGACCTGGGCAAAAGTGATACACACCTGCTTGCAAACCGTTAATATTCTCAGTTACTATATACAATTCAATTGGATATAAGGCACCAGTGGCAGGTGCAGCACGCATAAAATAACTTCCGTGAGGATACTTGATTTGCCTTGTAATTCCCGACGAAAAAAAAAGTAATGATGATAATAATTTAATATTTATTTTGGTATCAACTGGAAAAGGGATTTGACTTGTATCTTTCATGGTAATAACATTCAAACTTGGGATGGGAAAATCTACTGGAAGGGCTTCTGACGGAAGACTAGTATAAAATTTAAATGGTTTCGGCTTGTTATCCCAATCTAAGTAATGGTTAGATGATCTAATACTAACCTCGGAATGCTTTGTTTCTTGATGATATTCTAGTGCATATTTAATATCTTTATTCAATTGATCCTACCTAATATAAAAACAATTGTATTATAATAATTAATCTAGTTTGTTAGATTATAAGAACCAATTATAGTAACTATCATTTTTTATTAATCAGAAATTCTGTTTTTGATTGAATTTTTTCGTATATCCAATATCAATATATAGTAGATTACGATAAAATTTAAATAGTTTATAAGTACATTACTTTCATTGACACTCTCAATAAACTGTAAAGATGCAGGGGATCCGGTTTGTACTCACACAATGTATGGAGAAACTGAAGAAGAATTACTCCAAAATGCTAAAGAACATGGTATTAAGGTCCATGGTTACAAGGAAGAGCAATGGAACGAAGATATTTCGAAGAATTTAGAACATTTTAGAAAAGTTATAAAGAAAACTTAGACTTCACCCACGGCCGATCAAACAAAGGCGAACGTACATTTATGATATTTTTTGTTCGAAAGTATGAATAGATATTTATGATTTACTGAGGTTAAGAAATAAGGAATCGAATATCCAATTCTGGCATACTCTTGTTTATATCCTCATTTAGTAAAAATATAGATGATATCAACTATTTAGCATAAAGTGAATTCCTTCAATTTTTCCGTATTATTGATGATATAGTTACCCAGAATCGAAAGAATTAATATTGGTTTAATACTCAAATCAAAACCAAAATGTCCGAAGAAGGGATCGCAAGTCAGTTACTCCAAGAAAGTGTTGGGAAGAATGTACTCGTTAAACTAAAAGGAAGAAGATCAGTAAGAGGAAAAATTAAAGGGTTTGACAAACAGATGAATATAGTGATAACGGAAGCAGTGGAGATATTAGAACAGCCAGCCAATAATAACAACCCAGAAAAAGGCAAAGATCAAGAATCACAAATAGGCGATGCATTAATACGCGGTGATAACGTAATTACGATTGCAATTTTATAGAACATGTAGTGCAAATAAGGTGCTTTTTCTCAATGCCCTATGAGTAAAGAAAAAAATCAATTTAAATAAATTAGGTTCTTCTTGCTCCTTTATGGTTAATTAATTGGTAACATAATAATATTTTACAGTGGAAATATCTATAAATTAAAAATTTTGATTGCATCATTGAATTCTGAAATATTTAGAGGTGCTACTTTTGCAAGTTCTATATTTTCTCTAACATGGTTGAGTTTCTTCTGTCCAATTAATGGAGCAATTACATTTGGAGTGGATCTGGTTATTTGTACTATTTTTAGTAATTGATTGTCATATCCTTGGTAATCTGGTATTTTGGCACTCAACAATTTTGCTTGTAATAATGGCACGCTAGTAAAAACTCCAATGTTTAATTTATTACATGCTTCCAAGATGGTAAGATCATTATCCGAACCTACAGATTGGTTCTTGAGCAAATAAGCCTCTCTATACACTAGATTGTATGGAAGTTGGATAAAACGAAAGCCATGATCTTTTCCTGCCACATTTTCTGCTAATTTTACCATTTCTTCCAGGGATAGATATCCTTCTTCGTTCTGAGACATCCTAAAACATGTCCATGTTGCCATTCCATAGTATCTGATCTTGTTCTTCGATCGATACTCTTCATAAACTTCAAAAACTCTCCGTATCATTTCATCAAACTCATTTCTAGTTATATCTTCAAACCAACTCTCATACGCATTATGAACGTAAACAAGATCAATGGTGTCAAGTTGCATATTTGTCAATGATTTATCAATACATTTTCGAATATATTTTGGATTTAATACATTATAGCCGGAGCTTATATCTTTGGAATCTATTATTCCTTGTGAAATAAACATTTTGTGCATATATTCAAGTACATCGATTGAAGGGTAATCTCCATCATTGGTAATGTATCCATTTTTTGTTGATATAAAAACTTGATCTCGTGAAATAATCCTGTCATCTATTAGCCTTTTGATTGCCTGGCCAATATTTTTTTCTGATTTCATAGAGCGATAATTTATAGCTGTATCGATTACATTCATTGCACCCGACTTTACAGATTCATAAATCGCATTCTCTAAATCTCTATCATCTTCTGCTGTAATTTGACCCAGATAGGTCCCCATTCCCAAACTTGACAAATTAAGGTTATCAAAAGAACGGAAGTGTGAATCTGCTATGTCATTTTTAATAGCATTTTCCATAAATTTTCTTGTACCTCCAGCAGTAGCAAATCCACCTAAGGATTGATATTCACTAACCAATGACATGGACGTACTGACATCCATTTTATATTTCATATGAATGAATCAATCATTATCTATCGCACGAAATTAGAAAGTTACTTGACGACCTTGTAATCACTATTCTAATAATGATTTGATCTAAATTTACAATTTTTTATGAGATTAATGTATTGGGCAAATAACATTATATTTTAGATTTGTCTTAATTTCATATTAATGTCCTATACAAATAATGATTCTTTTGAGACTCTTTCAAAGGAGATATTAGAAATAAGTTCATCATTAAGATGGATTGCTATAGCTGACTCTGAAGGCCACTTATTGAATATTACAAGGAGAGAGGGTCTTGATCCATTAATGACTCGTGAAGAAAATCAGGAATATACATTGAATGCAATAGCTCGACATAAATCAAGGATAAAATTTGAAGAGAAATTAGGTAAACTCATTTATTCATTAGGAAAGTATGAAAAATTGGCAAGAATTGTTACCCCTATAAATAACAAATATTATATTTTGCTTACAATAGACGTTGAAGAACCTCATATTGATTCCATTATGACAGAACAGATAATTCCAAAGATAAAACATAATATTCATTATTTTGAATAATGCTTTAGGATAACAGTAAATGTAGATTAACTTTTTAAAACATATTGAACAAGCAGTATTTTTTTCCTGTCAATTACATTAGTTTTTAGACTATTATTCAAATACTCGTGTATTCCTTACTTGGGAAATCATGAATACACACTCCCCTTGTGATATCGCGCTCAGTAACGTTTCCTATTGATTGTGGTAACGTTATATATTTTCCTAATGTTGGGAATTGATATTTGAGTGGTATCGGTTAGGATTCTGTGGGATCCAAATTGTTAACAGTGCGAATCCAGAGGGGTTAGGAATAAATTTGATTCACAGACGTCGGGATCGACTGAATATTCATTCGGAACCTAATCACTGTTTCTAAAACTAAGATTTTCGTTAGATGTAAAATAATGATAAAACGCTACTTTATGAGCCCATCGGGAACCATATTGTTAACAATTCGGATCCGATTCATATGATCCATGCTCCGATCAATTATTATCCTGCCTGTACGATCCTATTAAGAGCCTAATCTGATCCTCTTTAATACTTCCTATAAATAATTAGTCCAGTTTCATTCTTTGATATAGCTTCTTTAAATGATGATAGGAATTAGAATATCTTTCGTCAGCAAGCATATTCTGAACGAAGGTATCTTGATAATATTGGATCAATGTGGGTTTCATATATGCTATCATTCTTCTATCTGTGATCACTTTTGTGTTGATAAGAAAAG
>WNGA01015389.1_pt1 | contig 15859 bp, 18 predicted proteins | sample 5400061 | NCBI WGS metagenome assembly WNGA01 (sample SAMN13153366, study PRJNA577476) | soil metagenome | isolation source: 100 cm soil or saprolite under grassland replicate 2 | place: USA:California | collected 2016-06-15
GGCCTGACCTGCGGGCGCGAGCGGGAGCGCTCGACCGCGGCCTGGCTCTCGGCCTGCGCCGCGCGACGGGCCCTGCGCTCTGAACGAGTCTGCCTGGCCACTAACGCGTCTCCCGGTGGGGCGTGTGCCGACCGCACCAGCGGCAGTACTTGCTGAGCTCGACGCGGTCGGGCGTGTTCCGCTTCGATTTCATGGTCTGGTAGTTGCGCCGCTTGCACTCCGTGCACGCGAGCGTGATCCCAACTCTGACTCCGGTTGCCATCGTCTTCTCTGCTGCTCCGAGTACGCGAAAAGGTAGCGGCGGGAGGACTCGAACCTCCGACACGCGGATTATGATTCCGCTGCTCTAACCAACTGAGCTACGCCGCCGCGCGCGGGTGAGTGTAGCAAGCGCCCTTTCGATTCTTTCGGGCTGACACGCTAGTACCGTTCGAGCGTGCACGTCCACGAGCTCAACTGGATGCAGCTCGCGGCCTACCTCGAGCAGGACGACCGGATCGTGCTCCCCCTCGCATCGACCGAGCAGCACGGCTACCTCTCGCTCGGGACCGACAACGTGCTCGCCGAGCGGGTGGCCGTAGAGGCCGCAGAGCCGCTCGGCGTTCCCGTGCTGCCCGTCCTCCCATACGGGCTGACCCCCGCGTTCGGGGCGTATCCGGGCAGCCCCTCGCTGCGGCTGGAGACCTTCGTCGCGGTCCTGCACGACATCCTGAGCTCGCTGCACGGCCAGGGCTTCCGCCGCTTCCTGCTCGTCAACGGCCACGGCGGGAACATCCCCGCCGGCGCGCTCGTGCGCGAGTGGACGGCGACGTACCCGGACGGGCAGGCGATCTTCCACAGCTGGTTCAACGGGCCGAAGGTGCTGGAGGTGGCGGAGGCGATCGACCCGGAGTACTCGCACGCCAACTGGGGCGAGAACTTCCCGTGGACGCGGCTCGAGGGAGTCGAGCTCCCGTCGGAGCCGAAGCCGATGCTCGACGAGGCCGCCTACCGCGTTGCGAGCCCGAAGGAGGTGCGGGAGCTAATCGGCGACGGCTCCTTCGGCGGGCTCTACCAGCGCTCCGACGAGGAGATGCTCCGGATCTGGCGCGCCGGGGTCGAGGAGGTGCGCGAGTTGCTCGAGAGCGGATGGCGCTTCGACCGGAGGGTGCGGCCGCCGAGATGAGCAGGGATTCCCTGCTCGCCCCCTAGCCTACGATTCCCACTACGGGAAATCGGGAATAGCGACTGCATGGCCACTGTGATCCGGCATCGCCTGCCTACCTGCGACGGCTTCCGCGTGGAGTCGCCCGACGGTCTGCTTGGCTGGGTCGAGGAGACCTGGCTCGATGGGCGACGCGAGCCGTCGGCTCTCGCGATCCGAACGGTCGACGGCCGCCGCGGCCTGCTCGTCGCCTACGAGGTCGAGACCGTGATCCCGGAGAGCGGACTGCTCGTGATGCGACCGAACGGCCGCTTGCTCGAGCTGGACGTCCCCCGCGTCGAGGTCGTGCCGATGGACGGAGCGCCTATCGTCTCCGCCTCCTGGGCGACGACCGGAGAGACGCTCGAGCCCCCGCGCCCGCCGGGCCTGCTCCGGCGGGCGGGGCTCGCGCTTCGTCCCTGGCGCCTCGCGCCGCCGCCCCGAGCCGATGCGGAGCGGCCGCTGTGGCAGCTCGTCGCGATCCTCTACATAGCCGTCACGCTGCTCGTCGGCCTCATCATCACGCTTGCTTTCACGGTTGCCTGGCTCGCGACCGGCAACGCCTACTGACGCCGAGCTCAGCGAGGGAACGCGTTATGCCACAGGCTGACGCCGCTGCTGCTGCTACTTGATCAGGGTGAGCATCTTGAACATCGGCAGGTACATCGAGATGATGATGATGCCGACCATCGCGCCCACGCCGATCATCATCAGCGGCTCGATGATCGAGGTGATGGACTGGATGGCGCTGTCGACCTCGTCTTCGTAGAAGTCGGCGATCTTTCCGAACATCTGCTCGAGCTCGCCCGTCTCCTCGCCGATCTTGACCATCTGGCTGACCATCGGCGGGAAAACCGGATGCTCGGCCATCGGCTCCGCGATCGGCACGCCCTCGTGGACGCGTGCCCGCACGTCCGCGAGCGCTACCTCCACGACCCAGTTTCCGGCCGTCGCTCCCGCGATCTCCAACGCCTTGATGATGTCGACGCCGGAGGCGACCAACGTCGCCAGCGTTCGCGAAAGGCGGGCCATCGTCACCTTCATGACGACGTCGCCGATCCTCATCGGGATCCGCAGCTTGATCCGGTCCCAGAGCTGGCGCCCGGATTCGGTCCGCTTGTAGCGCCGCACGGCCAACACCGCGCCGATCAGCAACGGGAAGATGACGTACCACCGGGCGCGGAGGAGGTCCGAGGCGTTGACCACCCACTGCGTCAGCATGGGCAGGTTGCCGCCGAGCTCGTCGAAGATCTTCGAGAAGATCGGGACGATGAACATCAGCATCGCCGTCAGCACGAGGGTCGCGAACGTGAACACGACCGACGGGTAGACCATCGCGCCCTTGACGCGACGCCTGATCTTCGCCTCCTTCTCGATCTGGACGGCGACGCGGTCGAGCACCTGGTCGAGCATCCCGGAGGCCTCGCCCGCCTCGACCATGGCCACGTAGAGCGAGCTGAAGACCTTCGGGTGTCGAGCCATCGCCTGCGACAGGAGAAGCCCGCCCTCGACGTCGGCGCGCAGCTCGCCGATCACCGCCGCCAGGTATTGATCGTCCGTCTGCTCCTCCAGGATCACAAGCGCGGCGACGACGTTCAGCCCTGCCTCGATCATCGTCGCGAACTGGCGCGAGAACACCTGTAGCGAGCGGGACTTGATCTTCTTGAAGACGGTGCGGAGGCTGTCGTCGCCGCTGGCCGGCAGCTCGCGGACGCCCTGGGCGAGCAAGCCCCGGATGCGAAGCTGCTCACGCGCCGCCTCGATCGTCGGCGCGTGGATCTCGCCGACCGCCTCCATGCCGTCGATGTTGATTGCGCTGTACGCGTAGGCAGCCATTTACGCCCCCGTCGATCGGTCGAAGGTGGATTCCATCCGGACGATCGGAGCGAGCGCCGGCGTCCGGGTGTCGCGCACGACGACCGCGACGATCTTCACCTCGCGGCCTGAATACGTTCCCGTCGTCTCGACACGCTTGTGCATGTACGTGTCCAAGCGGTACTCGTTGCCGTCCGCGCCCGAGACGATCTGAACCGGCTTGCACGCCTCGAGCTGAGTTCCCTGCGGGCACGGCACCATGTCCATGGAGCCGGCCCACTGTGCATCGCCTTGGTAGGTCGCATCGAGCGGTGTCTCGCCGCCGCCCGGCGGACTGAGAACGATGCTGTCGTAGCTGAGCGCGCGGTAGAGCTCCATCTGCCTCTCCGCAATCGAGGACGCCGTCGCGGTCCGGCTTGCCCGCCGGAGCGTCACCATCCCGGAGTTGAAGGCGGCGATCGTGGCGAAGATGCCGATGTTCAGCACCATCAGCGCAATCAGCAGCTCGACGATGCCGAAGCCGCCGGCGTCGACGAGCAAGCGCCGGAGGGCGCGGGGCCGGCGCCTCGGCCGCTCGACCGAGATCCCCGCCGCAACGCTCACCGCACCGACACGAGCCGGAGCTCGTAGCGCTGGCCGTCGGTGGTGTTCATCAGCGTCAGCGTCTTGCCGAGCCGAAGGGCGACGGTCTGGTTACCGCCCGCGAAGGCGCCGCCCGCGATGCCGATCGTCGCGACCCGGCCCTGGAGCGACACGAGCCTGAAGGTCGGGCGTGCCTGCGGGAACGTCTGCGAGACGTCGATCGCCTGGCGCTGCCCGTTCACCTCGATCACCGCGGCCGCCGTCTTCTGGCTCGACTGCGACTGCGCCGTGACGGGGGCGGCGGCGGTCGACTGCGACGGCTGGCTTTGAGTCGTCACGGGAACTGCCGAGCCCGAGGCCGCCGTGCCTGCCGTCGAGCTCGAGGCGGTCGCCGCGGGCGCCGCGCCGGGTGTCGAGACGGCTGTATCGGTGACCTGCTGGGCGAACGGATCCTTGCTCCCGAAGCGCTCGAACGAGAAGAGCTGCGACTTGCTCCGCCGCGGCGGAAGGTCCGACTCCGGAAGCTGGGTCGAGCCCGACGTGGCTGCGAGCGTACTGGTGCTCCCCGGCGTCGTGCTCCCCGGCGTCGTGCTCCCCGGCGTCTGCGAGTGGCTACTCGCAGGCGCGGCCGTCGGGCTCGAGCTGCCGTGGAGCGTCTTCAGCGTTCGAGGCACCTGTACGACGAGGATGATCGCGAGCAGCGCGCCGAGGACGAGCGCGAGCTTCTTCTGCCGGCCGGCCTTCGCCGCCCTGAGCTTCCCGATCTTGCGATTCTTCGTATTCATCATGGACCCGGGGTAGAGGAAGGCGCGGCGCTGGCCGACGCGGATTGGGGGGTGGTCGAGGTAGAGGTGGAGGTCGTGCTGTCGCTGCTACCGGCCGCCGCGCTCGTCGAAGGGGAGGCGGTCGCGGCGCCGAGGACGAAGGAATCGACCGTCAGCACTGCCTGGATCTGCGGGAACGTCTGCTCTCCCTCCGAGAAGGTCAATCCGCTGACGGCGAGCATCCGTCCCTTCGCAACGAGCTTCTGGTCGTGGACGCGGACGAGGTTCCGGAGACGGAAGAGGAAGTCCGCGAGGCTGTAGAAGTTGCCGCTGAAGGTGAGCGAGATCGGGTGAATCTCGTACGAGTTGTCGCTCGTGGACGGCTGGGGGGCGATCTCGTCGAAGGAGATCCCCGATCCAAGGGCGAGCTGGTTGAGCTCGAGGATCAGATCGGGCATGCCGGTGTCGTCCGGCATCGCCTTCGTCAGGCGGAAGACATCGGCCGCCCTGATCGTCGGGAGGTTCCTTGCCAGGGCAGAGGCGCGGTTGCGCGCGATCTGCGCTTCGACTCGCGCCTTCTCCGCCGAGAGCTTGTGTGCGGTCGAGCGCTTCGGCGAGACGAGGACGAGATAGCCCAGGATCGCGACCAGGAGCAGGCCCGCGCAGACGAGCGCAACCTGCCGCTCGCGCGAGAGGCCGCCGAATGCGCGCCGCGCGCTCACTGTGTGTCACCTTCCCGGCGAACGTCGGCCGCGATCGTGAACTGAACCACGTGGGCACCCCCGAGCAACTCGGCGGTGCTCTTCTGGAGCTGGACGTTCTTCAGGTCGGGCACGAGGGCGAGCCGCGACAGGAGTCGGGCGACGGCCGCGTGCGAGTACGAGTACCCCTCCAGCGTCAAGCCCGTCGGGGCCGCATCGGGCGCGGGGGCGGTGGTCGCGGCATCGGTCGTGCTCGTCGGCGTGTCGCCCGAGAGGTTGGTCAGCCAGACATCGCCCGGGAGGACGAGCGCGAGCCGGCGGAGGATGCGGTCCCACGCGACGCGACGGCTGAGGGCAGCCGCCAGCGCGACCGCGCGTCGATCGCGGGCGCTCAGGAGCTTGTTCCGCGTCAGGGAGGCGTCGTTGTGGGCGGGCGTCTCTGCGAGCTGCGTCCGCGCGCGAGCGAGGGCCGCACGCTGGTCATTGGCCTGTCCGTTCGCAATCGCGACTGCCGCGGCGAGCGCGATCACGACCACGAGACCTCCCGCGCCGGCGAAGATGGCGACGACGTTCGGTCCCTTCCTCGTCTTGCCGGTCGAGTCCTCTCGCGGAAGCAGGTTGACGGCGCGCATCAGTCTTCGATCCCCAGTCCGATCGGGACGGTGAGCGAGCCCGTTGCTCCGTTCACGACAACCTCGCGCGAGGCCCCGACGCGGGCGAACGGGTCGCCGACCCGGACGCGGACGCCGATCAGGCGCTGGAGCTCGTCGTCCAGGCCCGGAAGCTGCGACGTGCCGCCCGTAAGCGTGATCTCGGCGATCGCCAGCGCTTCCGGCTGTGCCTGGTAGAACTCGAGGGACGAGACCAGCTCACGCGCGAGCGACTTCAGCTCGCGCAGCACGGCATCGCCGGCCTTGCTTGCGACCTCGGGCTCCAGCGTCGATCCCGAATCCGGCAAGAACGACATGGAGCGCTTGATCCTCTCCGCCTCGTCACGACTCACATGAAGAGCGCTCTCGACCGCGGCCGTCAGCTTCGCACCGCCCCAGTCGAGCACGCGCGCGAACTCGCAGACGCGACCGTCCGAGACGGCGACGGTCGTGCGCTCGTGTCCGATCGAGGCGGCGACGACGGCGGCCTTGCGGCGCTCGGCGGCGTCCGACAGCGGGTGAGAGAGCGCCCGCAACAGGGCGAAGGCTTCGAGGTCGATGCCGACGAGCTGGAGCTTCGCGGCACGGCAGGCGAGAGCGAACCGGTCGACGAGCTCGCGGTAGCTGACCGCGAGGAGCACCCGGCCGGGGCCTTCGGGATCGTCGAGCAGGTGGTAGTCGAGCATCGCCTCTTCGATTGGGATCGGCAGCGTCTCGTGCGCTCGGAAGCGGATCGCGTTCGCGAGCTGCTGCGGATCTTCGACCGCCGGGCGCTCGAAGATCCGGACGCCGACCCGGTTGCTGCCGACGCCGAGACGGACGTTCCGGCGCGGGAGGTCGTGCTTGCGGAAGAAGGCGTCGAGCGCCTCTGCCAGCGCTTCGGGCTCGCGCACCTCGCCGCCGCCGACGATCCCCGGAGCCAGCTCCTCGCGGGCGGCGCCGACGAGGCGGGGGCCGCCGTTGTTTGCGACGACCGCGGCAGCGATCTGCGATGCCCCGACCTTGAGGCCGAGGAGCTGAGTGCTCCTGCCGAGCCCGCCCGGCCGTCGCTTGCCGGTCCCCTTGCGGCGCCCGAGCGTGATGTCCCGTTTGAGAAACGATGACGCGTTCACCGCTGCGCTCCTGCGACCTGCAATCCCCGGAGAGCCGGAGGCAGGTGGTCGTCGGATCCGCTCTCGAAGCCGCTGCGCTCGAGCGCGCTCTTGAACTCGTCCGGCCGGCTGCTGGCGGCGAGCGCGACCTTCTCCGCGATCACGCGCCGGATCGTGAGGTCGGCGAGCGACTGCTCCATCGTCTGCATGCCCCGGGAGGTGCTCGTCTGCATCACCGAGTAGATCTGCTCGACCTTGGCCTGGCGGATGAGGTTCCGAACGGCGTCGTCGGGCAGCAAGACCTCGAGCGCCGGCACGCGGCTGTGGCCGTCCAGCGTCGGGAGCAGCGTCTGCGTGACCACGCCCTCGAGCGAAGCCGCGAGCTGCGTCCGGATCTGCCCCTGCTGCTCAGCCGGAAAGACGTCGATGATCCGGTCGATCGTTCCGGGAGCGCTCTGCGTGTGCAGCGTGGCGAGGACCAGGTGTCCTGTCTCGGCCGCCGTCAACGCGGTCGCGATCGTCTCCAGGTCGCGCATCTCGCCGACCAGGATCACGTCCGGGTCCTGGCGGAGCGCGGCGCGCAGCGCCTCTGCGAACCCGGTCGCGTCCGGCCCGATCTCGCGCTGGTTGACGATGCAGCGCTTGTGCGCGTGCAGGAACTCGATCGGGTCCTCGATCGTCATGATGTGCTGCGAGCGGGTGCGGTTGATCTCGTCGAGCATCGTTGCGAGGGTCGTCGACTTACCCGAGCCGGTCGGGCCGGTGACGAGGACGAGCCCGCGCGGACGCGTTGCCAGCTCGATCAGGACGGCCGGCAGGCCGAGCTCCTCCGCGGACTTGATCCCGTCGGGGATCAGGCGGAAGGCGGCTCCGAGGCTCTCGCGCTGGAAGTAGACGTTGACGCGGAAGCGGGCCAGCCCCGGCACCGCGTAGGAGAAGTCGAGCTGCCGCTTGATCTCGAGCTGCTTCTGCCGCTCCGTCGAGAGCATCCGGTAGAGCAGCTCGCGCGTGTGCTCCGGGGTCAGAGACTCGAACTCGCTCAGGCGCTCGAGCTCGCCGCGCACCCGGATCACCGGCGGCGTGTAGGCCGTCAGGTGCAGGTCGGAGGCGCTTCGCGCGCTGACCTGCTCCAGCAAGGTATCGATTGAGAACGACGTGTGCGGCATTGGCGTCGGCCCGACCTATCGGCGCTGCCTGCCCGTTCCTTTAGCCTCCACTTGCGGCCGGTCGCGGCCGGGGCGGAGTGGGCCTGCGGGTTACTTGGTCCCGGGCGCGCGCGAGAGGCCGGAGCACCCGCATCCCTCGTCTCAGGGGGAGCGTGCTTTTCGTCTGAGCGGAGCAGAGGGACGCTCCCCCACGCTGGGTGAGACGCCTCACCCGTGGATCACCCCTTCGAGGGGGACGTTTCCGCAGCCGCCGCGCCGATAGAGCGCTGCGTCGAGGTTTCCCACCCCAAAGGAGAGCCAATGCTTACCAACCTCAGACAGCGCGTGGCGGCCCGGGACGAGGGCGGCTTCACGCTGATCGAGCTCCTCGTCGTCCTGATCATCATCGGCGTGCTGCTCGCCATCGCCGTCCCGTCCTACCTCGGGTTCCGGGATCGCGCGAACAAGCGCGCCGCGCAGGCCGACGTCCGCACCGCGATGCCGTCGGCGGAGGCGTTCTACTCCGATCAGGTCCCGACGAACACCTACACCGGGATCACCGTTCCGAAGCTCACGGACATCGATGCTGGGCTGAAGCTGAGCACCGCCGCCGCGAGCGCCGATGGCACCCACTACTGCCTCACCAAGGTCGTCGACAAGTACACGGCTTGGGTCGTCGGCCCCGGCGGGGACGTCCAGGTTACGCCCGACGGTAGCGCCGGCACTACTCCCTGCGCCGGCCTCTAGAACCTCCTGATCGTTCACGAGAGGGCGCGGGCAACCGCGCCCTCTCTTATCCACGATTCGAGGGGCCAACCCTCTCGCCCCACCGGATAAGGAGCGAAGGAGGCCGCATGGATACGAACCTGAGTCCGCAGCTCCGTCTGGTCGCCGTTTTCGGCATGCTCGTCATCGTGCTCGGCGCCGGCATGTTCATGCTCGGCCGCCAGGATCAGACGACGGCGCCCGCACCTCCCCTCTCTTCCAGCATGCGCCCGCGACGACAGGCGCCGCCGCATGCGTCGGCGCGCTCGCGCTCGACGACCCCGGCGAGCAAGCCGCGGGCGACCAAGCCCGCACGGATTGCGACCCACGGGTTGCCGTTGGCGGTCGCGAAAACGTCAAGCGGTACCGCGTCGTCTCGCTCGTCACGCCGGGTGTCGATCGTTCCGCGCAGGCTTCGTCTCGCTCAACGTGTTCAGGCAGGCGAACGGCGCGCCACTCCTGAAGAAGCTGGGCCTCGTCGAGGCGCCGGCAGTGCTGGCGATCACGCGCGCGGCCCGGATCTTCGCGCAGCTCGAGCGCTTCGCAGATCGGGACACAGTCGAGCAGGCAGTGGCGAGCGCCTGGCGATGAGCGCGACCCGGCCTGTCGCGGCTCTAGGGCAGGCTCTTCTTCGCGTGAGCGATCAGCGGCGGGCTCCCTTTAAGGGGTAGGTCATGCCGCTCCACCCCTGAAATCACCCGTTCGGGTGGACGCTTCCGCAGCCACCGCGCCGATAGAGCGCTTCATCGAGGTTTCCAACCGCAAGGAGAGCCAATGCTTACCAACCTCAGACAGCGCGTGGCGGCCCGGGACGAGGGCGGCTTCACGCTGATCGAGCTGCTGCTCGCGATCGCCGTCCCGTCCTACCTCGGGTTCCGGGATCGCGCGAACAAGCGCGCCGCGCAGGCCGACGTCCGCACCGCGATGCCGTCGGCGGAGGCGTACTTCTCCGACATGACCCCGAACAGCTACAACGGCATCGGCGTGAGCACTGGTGCTGCGCCCGACACCGGCGGCCTCCTCGGCATAGACGCCGGGCTGAAGCTCACGAACGCTGTGGCGCAGAGCGGCGGTACCAAGTACTGCCTCTCGAAGGTGGTTGACAAATACACCGCTTGGGTCGTCGGCCCCGGCGGAGATGTGCAGGTCAGCGACGTAGCTGCCGACGCAGCCTGCTAGCGAGAGGCTCGAATAGGTAGCCGAGAGGGCGCGGGCAACCGCGCCCTCTCTTTATCCCCGATTCGAGGGGTCAACCCTCTCGCCCCACCGCCGATAGCACCGAAGGAGGCCGCATGAATACGACCCTTAGCCCGCAGTTCCGTCTCGTCGCCGTTCTCGGCATGCTCGTCATCGTGGTCGGCGCCGGCATGTTCATGCTCGGCCGCCAGAAGCAGGCTCCGGCGCCCGCGCTTCCCCTCCCGACACACCACGCCCCCGCGACGACCGTGGCGGCACCGCGCGCGGCAGCCAAGCCGACGGCGGAGCAGCACCTGGTCCCGAAAAAGGCGGTCCGGATCCGGACCCACGGGCTTCCGTTGGCGGTCGCGAAGTCGCTCAAGCGCCACCGCATCGTCGTCGTCTCGCTGCTGACACCGGGCGTCGACGTCGATCGCATGGCGCGGGACGAGGCGGCGGCCGCCGCGAGCTCGACCCATGCAGGGTTCGTCTCGCTGAACGTGTTCAGGCAGGCCAACGGCGTCCCGCTCCTGAAGAAGCTGGGCATCGTCGAGGCGCCCGCAGTGCTGGTCGTGATGCGCCCCGCCCGGATCTTCGCCCAGCTCGAGGGGTTCGCAGACCGCGACACCGTCGTGCAGGCGGTGGCGAACGCCCGTCGATGAGCGCCGGCCCGCGCCCGATCCCGGAAAAGGAGCCGCAGGAGCTCTACCTGCGGCGCGCGCGCAGGAACGGGCGCTCCGTGGCCAGCCTCAGGGCGCTCGACTACGGCGACGAGTGCGTGGTCGAGGCGCTGCTCGGCGAGGCCGATGAGACGGCGCCGACCGAGCCCCGCTCATACCGCTTTCCCGATGCGCGCGAGGCGACGGCGTTCGTGAGCGAAGTCGTCGAAGCAATGATGTACCTCGGTTGCGAGATCCGGGCGGAATGAGCGACGTCGCCGGGGGCTCGTCCGGCAGGCAGGCCGTCCTCACGGCGCTGCCCTTGCTCGAGGCGCTCCCGCGGCACGGCGACGGCTACGAGGCGAAGACGATCGAGGAGGCCTTCGACGCCTTCCGCCGCCACATCGCAGCGCTCCAGTCCGAGCTGTACGAGCTGAAGATCCATGCCAACCACGCGCCGGCCCCGCTACCCGGCGACGCGACCAGGGCGGAGACGCTCAGGCTCGTCCAGGCGGGGACCGAGCTCGCGCGGGCAATCGAGCAGGATGCCCGGGAGACCGCTGCGAGGCAGCTCGCACGACTCACGGAGGAGCTGGCCCCGCGCAGGCGGGAGCTTCAGGAGCGCGAGGCCGCAATCGACCAGGAGCGCCGGCAGATCCTCGACGCCGCCCAGGCGGACGCGCAGGCGCAGCTCGCAGAAACCGAGCGGCGGGCGGCCGAGAAGCACGCGCAGGCCGCGGAGGAGGCGGAGAAGATCCTCCAGCAGGCGCGGCGGGAGGCAAGCGAGCTGCGCGCCTCGGCTCAGAGCGAAGTCGAGCGGATGCTGGAACAGGCGCGCGCCGACGCGCGCGTGCGCGCGCGGCCCGACGAACGAGCGACGGCAGCGCCGTCGCGCGACCAATCGGCTCCAGAGCCCGCACCCTCGGCTCCAGAGCCCGCACCTTCGGCTCCGGAGCCCGCACCCTCCTTCCCCACGCCGCCGCTCTCGCCCGAAGACCTCGCCGCACGCAGCTTTTCGCGGCTGCGCGCCGATTCCGAGTCGCTGGAGTAGCGCAGCAGCGAAGTCGTCAGATGGTCACGCGGGCGATCTCCTCGACGGAGGTCAGGCCGGCAGCGACCTTGGACAATCCGTCGCTCCAGAGGGTCTGCATCCCCTCCCTCAGCGCCGCCTGCTCCAGCTCCGTCCGGCTCGCCTTGGTGGCAGCGAGGTGCTGGAGCGTCTCGCTCATCGTCAGGAGCTGGAAGATCCCGACCCGGCCGCGGTAGCCCGTCTGCCGGCAGGCGACGCAGCCGTCCTTCCGGTAGAAGACGACGTCGTCGGAGGCCACCTCCGGCGAGAACCGCGCCTGCTCCAGCTCCTCGGGCGAAGGCTTGTATCTCTCGCGGCAGTTCTCGCAGAGGCGACGTGCCAGCCTCTGTGCGAGCACGGCCGTGACCGCCGCTCCGGTCAGGAACGGCTCGACCCCCATCTCGTTCAGCCGGGTGAGCGCGCTCGGAGCATCGTTCGTATGCAGGGTCGACAGGACGAAGTGCCCCGTCAGGGCCGACTCGATCGAGATCTTCGCCGTCTCGGTGTCCCGGATCTCGCCCACCATCACCACATCCGGGTCGGAGCGCAGGATCGACGGGAGCACGGTGGCGAACGAGATGCCGGCGCGAGCGTGGATCTGGACCTGAGTAGCGCCTGTCAGGCGGTACTCGACCGGGTCCTCGACGGTCACGATCTTCAGCTCCGGCCGGTTGATCTCGTTGAGGAGCGCGAAGAGCGTCGTCGACTTGCCGGAGCCGGTCGGGCCGGTCACGAGGAGCGCGCCTGTGGGCCGCCGGATCAGCTCGGAGAGCCGCTCCCGCATCTCCTCGTTCAGCCCGACCTCCTCCAAGGTCGGCGGCCGCTTCGACTTGTCGAGCAGGCGCATCACCACCGCCTCGCCCTCGACGGTCGGCAGCGTCGCGACGCGAACGTCGAGCAGTCGGCCCGCCGCGGCGGCGTCGAGCGTCATGCGCCCGTCCTGGGGTTTGCGGCGCTCGGCGATGTCGAGCTTGGCGAGCACCTTCAGGCGCGTGGTCACGCCGGCGGCCATCTTCTTCGGAACGCGCTGGACCTCGTGCAGGACGCCGTCGACCCGGTACCGAACGACCAGCGCGTTCGCGTGCGGCTCGAAGTGGACGTCGCTCGCGCCCTCCTCCGCCGCCTCGAAGATGATCGAGTTGACGAGCCGCACGAGCGGCGCGTCCGAGATGCCGTCGTCGGCTTCGAGATCGTCCACTTCCTCCACGACCTCGAGCTCGATCTCCTCGACCGCTCCGGAGCGCGCGCCGAACGCCTCCGAAGCGCGCGCGAGGCGCCGGAGCTCGTTCTGGACCTCGTCGCGCGCGGCGACCCGGACGGCGATGGGGCACCGCGCCGCCAGACGCACCTCGTCGATCCCCTGGACATCCTGGGGATCGGCGAACGCAACGCAGAGGGCCCCGTCCTCGACGGCGTACGGAACGGCGAGGACGCGCTCGAGCACGTGCAGCGGGACCTGACCGCCTGCCTCGGGGTCGATACCCGTACGGCCGAGCTCGACCACGGGCACGTGGTGCCTGGCCGCGAGGATCCGGGCGATCGCCTCGGTCGACGCAACCTCGTGCTCGACGAGCGCCTGCACGACCGGGACGTGGCGCGCTCGCTCACGGATGCCCGGGAGCCTCTCCTCGGGAATCAGCCCGGCCGCGTCGAGGAGGTCGACGACGAGCGACCCCGGCTCGAGAGCGACGGCGTCGGGCGATGACTGCGACGGGCCGTTGACCGTCATGCCGCATCCGCCAGCGCGTCAGCCGGCGGCAGCTCGACCTCTCGACAGTGGTGCGAAGAAGGGTGCCGGGCTCAAGTGAATGCTCCGAGGTAGGCGTCGAGCAGCCGGCCGCCGGCAAAGAGCGCGATCACCGAGCCCAGCGCGAGGAACGGGGCGAACGGGATCGCGAGCTTGCGCGCCGCCGTGCCGTGCCGTGCGATCAGCACGGCGCTCGGGACGAGAGCGAGCAGCGTCCCCAGCATCAGCGCGAGCGGCGCCGTCCGCCCGAGCATGGCGCCGATCAGCAACGCGAGCTTGACGTCGCCCATCCCGAGCCCGCCCGGGTAGGCAAGCGCGACGAGGAGGAGCGCGCCCGAGGCGCCCGCCGCCGCGAGCGCCCACTCGGGGCTCGGCGAAACGACGGTGCGGAGTGCGAGCACCGCCGCCGCCGCCGGCAGCACGACGCGGTTGGGCACGATCCGGTGCTCGAGATCGGTTGCGGTGACGACGACCAGGGCGGCACAGAAGAGCGCGCCGGCCGCCGCTTTGCCCGTGAAGCCGAAGGACACGACGCAGCCGGTCACGAGCAGCGCCGCGGCCAGCTCGATCGCCGGGTCGCCCCAGGGGATCCGCGCCCGGCAGCGCCGGCACCGCCCGCCGAGGAGCAGGAACGAGAGCAGCGGGACGTTGTCGTACCACGCGACCGTCGCCCCGCAGCGCATGCAGGCCGAGCCCGGGCGGACGATCGAGCGCCCCAGCGGGACGCGGCTCGCGACGACGCCGAGGAAGCTGCCGACGGCAAGACCGGGCACGAACGCAAGCGTGGCGAGGAACGGCTCCATCGTCCTAGCTGTTATCGACACCGGCGCGGGCGCGCTTGAGCGTCACGCCGGCCGGACGAGTCCTAGCCGTCGAAGTCGTAGGGCGGGTCGACCCAGAAGGAGCCCGGAGGCTGCTGGATCGAGAGCGGCAGGATCGTCAGCTCGGGGAAGAAGCCCTGGAACTGCTGGCCCGTCACGACTGTCTTGGTGCCCGAGACGAGCGGACCTTGCGTCGCCGCTCCCTGTCCCGTATTGATCTCGTAGTCGGCGTAGAGCCCGCCCTGGAACGAGGTCTGGGTCGGTCCGACCGTGATGCCCTGCCCCGCCCCGACGCCGGTCTGCGTGCCCTGATAGTGGGCGGCGAAGATCAGGATCTTCTTGTTCGGGTCCCAGCCGGTCCAGTCGCAATCGTTCGTGCTCGAGTTCACTTTCGCGCACAGCTTCTCGCTCGTGATGTTGACCGTTCCCGTTACGAAGATCACCGCCTCGCAGTCGGCGTCTGCCGTGCAGGCGCCGTCGTGACCCCAGCCCGTGTACGTGATCGGGGCGTTACCGGTCGTCGTCGCGTAGACGCTTCCGTCGATGAAGATCGTCCCTGCCACGGTCAGCGTCCGCGTCTGCCAGTCCCACGAGAGCTCGCCGTTCGCGGTCTTGCAGGTGTAGCTCTGGCCGGTGGGCGTGAGGTTGAAGGTCCCGGGAACGCTCCCGCCGGGCTGGCCCTCGAACGGGCCCCACGTCGTGTTGGTGTCGAACACCGGCGGCGAGCCGATCGGCGGGGTGACGGCGCGACCAGGCTCCTTGCACGGCTGCAACGGCCCCGGCGAGGAGGCAACGTACCAGCCGCCGACCGGGTCTTCCGAGCACGAGCCCTGCGCCCAGCAGATCGTCGGCGCCGTCACGTCCGCGAGGTCCGCCGCTGGAGCCGAAGGGTTCCACGTCGCCGGGTCTTTCACCCACACGTTTGTCTTCGGACTGGGCGGACCGGGCTCGCTCTTGCACGGGGGACCGACTGCCGGGTTCTGCTGCCACTGGCACGAGCCGCCGACGTGGGCCGAGTTGAGCGGGTTCGAGCGCGACCCGACGGCGCTCGACGGGTTCTTGAGCGAGAGCCAGCCGCCCACGTGCATGGGGGCCTGGACTTGTGCGCCGTTCTCGACGCAGAGGTTGCCGCCGACCCAGAGCTTCGCGCTGATGGCGACGCCCTGGGCGACCGTGGTGTCGCAGCCGCCGCTCCCCGACCCGGGCGAGTAGATCGTGTTCCAGACCGCGAGGTCGTAAGCTGCCGGATTCGGCGAATGGACCTGGACCTTCGCCTTCATCGTCTTCGTGATCGGCGCCGCGCTCGGGCCGGTGGGGTTCGGAACTGTCGCCTTCCCGTACACGCTCCAGACCCAGTCCTCGTCCAGCGTTCCCCACCATTTGACCGTGCCACCCTGGTACGGCTTCGAGTACGCCGTGGCCTCCGAGTTGGGCATCAGGTTGTCGTTGATCAGGCAGCACGCGTTCGCGGGATTCGAGACGATCGCGAGCGCGTTGTTGATCCCGGCCTCTGCGAGCGCGATGGCGGTCTGGTCGGCCTTCGAGTACGAGGCCGACCGGGAGTTGGTGCTCGTGAAGTAGATGATCGAGGTGAGCGCGATCGCGAGCACGAGCAGGACCAGCAACGAGAGCACGAGTGCGATCCCGCGCTCGTCCCGTCGCAGCGCTGTCAGCGCGCACCTCACGGTGCT
>WNGA01006999.1_pt1 | contig 15858 bp, 18 predicted proteins | sample 5400061 | NCBI WGS metagenome assembly WNGA01 (sample SAMN13153366, study PRJNA577476) | soil metagenome | isolation source: 100 cm soil or saprolite under grassland replicate 2 | place: USA:California | collected 2016-06-15
CTCTCGCGGCGGGAGAAGATCCTGGTGGGGCTCGCGCTGGCCGTCGGCGTCCTGCTGGGTGGCTGGACGCTGGTGCTCGAGCCGATCCTCGATCGCAACCGGTCGACCGCAGAGCTGGTGCCGGCGCGCGAGCAGGTGCTGCACCAGAAGCGCGAGCTGCTTGCGCGCCGCGCCGTGATCACCGCCGACCTGGACGCCACGATGAAGCGGTTCGACACGCTCGCCGAAGGCTTCCTCACCTCCGCAACGCCCGCCGTGGCCGCGGCGGAGCTTCAGAAGCTCGTCAAGGATATGGCCGCGCAGGCGAAGACCGAGGTCCGTAGCGAGCGGATCATGCCTCCGGTCGATCGCGGCGAGCTGCTCGAGATTCCCGTCGAGATCGCCGTGTCCTGCGAGATCCGGCAGCTCGTCGACCTGCTCGCGCGGCTCGACAGCGCGCCCAAGCTTCTGCCGGTCCAGGACCTCAAGATCCGCGTCGTCAACTTGACGCAGCCGAAGGACCTGCTCGTCACGCTCACGGTCTCGGGGTTCCTCCTGCCCGCCGCGCAGGGCAAGGCCAAGAGCTGAATGCCGAGACGCCTGCTCGCCGTCAACGTGGTGCTCGCGGGCGTGTCGCTGCTCTGCGTCGGCCTCATCGTGAAGCAGCTCGTCGGGTCGCGACCGGCAGCGCCCTCGCGCTCACGGCCGCCCGTGGCCACACCCGCGGCGCCGCCGTCCGCCGCCGGGTCACCGCGACTGCCGGCGCAGGCGTACAGCGTGATCGCGACGCGCAATCTCTTCAGCCCCACGCGCTCGGAGACGCCCGGAGCGGGGATGGCGGGCGGCCCCGCCATCAATATCGTCAAGCCGAGCCTGCACGGCGTCGTGCTGCGCGACGGCGCGCCGATCGCGTACCTCGAAGACCCCCTGACCAAGCGCATCGCCGGCTACCGGATCGGCGATCCGATCGCCGGCGGTACCGTGCAGACGATCTCGGCGGACGCCGTCGTGATCGCCCGCCCCGAGGGCGCGGTGGACGTGCGCCTGCGAGATCCGTCGAAGCCGCGGCCGCCAGCTCCGGCAGCCGGTCAGCCGTCCGTGCCCGGCCAACCATCGGGCGCCGGCCAGCCTCCGGCCGCGAGCCCCCTGCCAACACCGGGGGTACTACCGGCACCGCGCGCCTTCACGCCGCCGCCGATCCTGCCGCCCGGGCAGCCAATGCCGCCGCCGCCGGTGCAGCAGCCAGCGCCGGGCTTGCAAACGCCAGTTCCTTTCGGCCGGCCCTCGCCGAGTCTCGGGCGCCGTCTTCCTCCCGTTCCGATCGACCCGGCTGTCCCCCAGCAGTCGACCCCGCAGAACTAGCGTGAAGCGCCTCGTCGCGACGCTCACCCTGCTCGCCCTCGCCTCCGGCTGCACCGCGACGCGTCCCAAGACGCCGGCACCTTCGACGGCGCCGCCGCTAGCCGCGCCGACGCCTCCACCCCCGACGCCCCAGCAGCTGCCCCCGGTGCCGCCCGCGTCCGTGGGTCCGCGCGCCTTGACGCCGGTGCAGCCGGCGGTCGAGCCGCCGCCGGCGCCGCCCATTCCCCTGCCGCCGACGGCGCCGCCCGTGCCACCCGCTCAGCGGGGGCGGTTCGTCGTCCTCAACTTCGACAACGCCGACGTCGAGACCGTCATCCAGGCGGCCAGCGAGATCATCGGCTTCAATTACGTGCTGTCGCCCGACGTCCGCGGCAAGGTCACCGTGCAGACCTCGGGCCGGATCGCGCAGGAAGAGGTGTTCGGCGTCCTGCTGGCCATCCTCGAGGTGCACGGTTTCACGGCGGTAAAGGCGGGGAACCTCTACAAGATTCTCCGCATCGAGGGCGCGCGCGAGCGCGCCGTCCCGACGATCGTCGGCCCCTCGCCCGATCCGAACCGCACGACGGACGAGATCATCACGCAGATCGTGCCGATCAAGTACTCGGCGGTCGCGGATCTGAGCGCGCTCCTGCGTCCACTCATCTCGACGCGGGGTACGCTGATCGCCCATCGCGAGACGAACGTGCTGATCATCACCGACACGGCGTCGAACGTCATGCGGCTGCTCGACATCATCCGCCTCGTCGACGTGCAGGTGGCGCAGGAGGAGCTGCAGATCATCCCGGTCACGTACGCCGACTCCGCCGAGCTGGCGACGATCCTGACCCAGCTCTTCGCCAGCGGCCGTGTCCGCGCGACGGCGCCCGGAACACCGCCCGCGCCGGCGCCGCCGGCGCCAACGCCAGGGGGACCGACGCCCACGGCCGCCGGGCAGCCCGGCGGCTCGGCGGAGCGCGCGCCGTTGATCATTCCCGAGCGCCGCTCGAACTCGTTGATCGTGCACGCCAAGAAGCACGAGGTCGAAACGATCAAGCGCCTGGTCGCACAGCTCGACGTCAACATCTACGGTGGGCGCCGCGTGTTCATCTACTACGCCGAGAACGCCAAGGCCAAGGACCTGGCGGCGACGCTGAATGCGATCTACGGGTCGCGCGACACAGGGGCCGGACCCGGGCCCGGGACGCCCGGTGCGGCGCCGACGCCTGCTCGACCCGGCGCGCCGGTGCCGCCGCCCCCGCCGCCGTTGCCGCCGGGCAGCCCAACCGCGGCGACCCAGGGGGCGTCCGACGTCCTGGCCGAGGGCCAGGTGCGCTTCATCGCCGACGAAGTCACCAACGCGGTGATCGTCACGACCTTCCCGAAGAGCTGGACGGAGATCGAGAACACGGTCAAGCAGCTCGACCGCATGCCGCGCCAGGTGCTGATCGAGGTGCTGGTGGCCGAGGTCACGCTGACCGACGACACGAGGCTCGGCATCGACTGGGCCGTGCGCTCGGGCCGCTACAATGTCGCCAACATCAACACGGGCCAGGCGGGCGGCCTCCCCACGTCGGCCGCCACGCCCAGCGGCACAGTCACGCTCCCTGTCGGAGTCGCCGGCCCGGCGGCTCTCCTCGGCCCCTACGGAGCGGGGCTTACCGCATTCACCTTCGCCACGGACCAGTTCATCGCGATGCTCAACGCTCTGGCGAGCGAGAACAAGGTGAACATCGTCTCGAACCCGCACGTGATGACATCGGAGAACAAGAAAGCGGTCATCAACGTCTCGACCTCGGTGCCGATCATCACGAGCCAACAGACGAGCGCGGTCAGCTCACCCGGCACGCTGCCGGGTGGAGGCACCAGCACGACGATCACGACCGGCGGCGTGAACCAGACCGTCGAGTACCGCGACGCCGGCGTCATCCTCACCGTGACGCCCCGCATTGGAGAGAAGGGCACCGTGGCGCTCGACGTCAAGCAGGAAGTCAATGCCGTCGGCGAGAACCAACCGCCCACCAACTCTCCGTCCTTCATCAAGCGCGAAGCAGAAACCTCGGTCGTGCTCGTGAACAACCAGACCCTCGTGCTGGGCGGGCTCATTCAGGACAAGGTAACCTTCACCGACCGCGGAATTCCCATCCTCAAGAGGATCCCGGTCGTGGGCTATCTCTTCGGCTTCACGGAGCGGAAGATCGAGAAGACGGAGTTGCTGCTCCTGATCACGCCGCGGGTGATCGGCACCGCGCTCGACGCCGCCCGGCTCACCGACGAGATGCGGAAGGCGACGCCCGAGCTGGACGAGGCAGTCCGGAAGGCTCCGCGTCGGCCGAGGATGCAGCTTTCGCCCCCTCCCGTACAACCGCCGCCGCCCGGGACGCCGTAACACGCCCGCGGCGTCCCGGACCCGCGCGGCGGCCGGCGCGGTCGGCCGGGTCGGGCCCCCGCCGAGGCCGTCGCGCGGGGCGCTACGTCATTGGCCGGTGAACTTGGGCGGGCGCTTGTCGAAGAAGGCGGCGACGCCTTCCTGGTGATCGTCGGACGCCACGGCAAGAGCCTGGGAGAACGCCTCGATCTCGAGCGCGCCAGCGAGGTCGGTCGAGGCGGCGCGATTCAGCGCCTGCTTGTCCAGGCGCAGCGCCAGCGGCGGTCCCGCGGCGATCTTCTCGGCGAGCTCGCGGGTCGTCGCCGCCAGATCGGCGGCGTGCACCACGCGGTTGACGAGGCCGATGCGGGAGGCTTCCGCGGCGTCGAAGATGTCGCCCGTGAAGACCAGCTCCTTGGCGCGGGCCAGGCCGACGAGCCGCGGCAGGAACCAGGTACCGCCGCCGTCCACCGCGAGCCCGATCTTGCAGAACAGCCCCCCGAACTTCGCGCGGTCGGAGGCGACGATCAGATCGCAGCAGAGCGCCAGGTTCGAGCCGGCGCCGACCGCGTAACCGTCCACCATCGCGATCGTCGGAAGAGGGAAATTCGCGAGCCTCAGGACCGCCCGGTTCAGGAGCTCGACCCGCTCCCGCCCCTCGGCCGCCGTGTGCCGCGTCCGCATGGTCTTCACGTCACCGCCCGCGCAGAAGTGGCCGCCCGCGCCCGTCAGGATCACCACGCGTGCGGTGGGGCTCGCCTCGATCTTGTCCAGGGCCGTCAGCAGCTCCTGGCGCATAGCGAAGTCGAGCGCGTTGCGCGCCTCCGGGCGGTTCAGCGTGATCGTCGCGATCGCGCCCGTCTGATCCACGATCAGCGTCTCGTAGCCCACTGGCGTTCTCCTTCCGGTTACGTGGCGACTGCGGCGAGCGGCTTCACGTCGGCGAGGAAGTTCATGATCGCGAAGGCGAGAACGATCCACCACCCGAAGAACACGCGCGTCGCCATTGACCCCGCCACTATAGCCGACGCTCATGCGGGTGACAATCATCGCCACCCGATGAAAAAATCAAAGGCGCTCGTTGTCGAAGCGCTGCATCACGCCCTTGCCGTCGGGGCGCGGCTGCTCCTCGTAGCGGCCTCCAGTGTAGCTTGCAATGACCCGTCGCCAGAAGGCCTGGGCGGCGACGTTGCGCGTGAGCTGCGTGACCTCCCACTTGCCCCGAAACTTGTCGAACACGCGTCGCGCAGTCTCGGTCCCGACCCCCCGCCGCCGGTGGCGTCGCAGGATGAAGAACTCGCTGATGTCCCGCGTTCCCTCGCCCGCGAAGTGGGCGCCGTCACGAATCAGCACGAAGCCCGCGAGGGCACTGTCCACCCGGACGAGGAACGATGTCATCCTCGGGTCGATCCAGAAGCTTTCGATCGTCGCGGCGTTGCCGTAGAGGCCGTCGTCGCCGATGGCCCAGTCGTCGATGGCGGCGAAGTCGTAGAGGTAGAGCTGCATGAGACGTCTCAATACCGGGAGCTCCTGCGGACGCGCCTGGCGAAGCTCGACCTTCATGGTGTCGTGCTAGGCTACCGCTGATGCAACTCGAGCGCACGGTCATCGGCATGGTGCACCTCCCGTCCCTACCCGGCAGTCCGCGGTGGAACGGCTCGATGGCGCGGGTCGTCGCATCGGCGCTGGCCGATGCCCGCGCGCTGATCGGGGGCGGTGTCGACGCGCTCCTCGTCGAGAACTTCGGCGACGCGCCCTTCACGCCCGGCCGCGTCGAGCCCGCCACCGTAGCGGCCATGAGCGTGGTCGCTGCGGAGGTCCGCCGCGCCCTCCCCGGGACGCCGCTCGGCGTGAACGTGCTGAAGAACGACGCGCGCGCGGCGCTGGCCGTCGCCGCCGCCGTCGGCGCCGAGTTCATCCGCGTCAACGTCCACGCGGGCGCGGTCCTCGCCGACCAGGGGATCGTCCAGTCCGACGCCTACGGCACGCTTCGCGACCGGCGATTGCTCGGCGTCGACGTCGCGATCTTCGCCGACGTCGGCGGCAAGCACGCCGTGCCCCTGGCTCCCGTCGAGCTCGAGCAGACGGCGCGGGACCTCGTGCACCGGGGTCTCGCCGACGCGCTCGTCGTCTCGGGCCCGGCCACGGGCCAGGCGACGCCGCTCGCGGAGGTCAAGCGCGTGCGGAGCGCCGTCCCCAACGTGCCGCTCCTGATCGGCAGCGGTGTCACCGCCGAGACTGCCGCCGAGCTCCTGTCGGTCGCCGACGGGCTCATCGTCGGGACCTCGGTCAAGCGCGATGGCGACGTCGAGCAGCCCGTCGATCGCGCGCGGGTGGAGAAGCTGGTTGCCGCGGCTCGTCGCCGCTAGTCTCCTGGGCGTCCTCCTCGCCGCCGGCTGCGCCGCCGTGATGGTTCCCGATCCCGCGCGCCTGGCGGCCCTCGAGCCCGAGCTGGGCTCGCTGCTTCTGGTGGGCTTTCGTGGCACGGACATCGTCGGGAATGCAGATCTGGACAAGCTCCTCTGCGAGGCGCGCGTCGGCGGCACGGTGCTCTTGTCCCGGAACATCGTGGACGCCGACCAGCTTGCTCGGCTCACCGGAGCGCTCGCGCAGCGGGCGGCGGCGTGCACGGGTCGAAAGCTTCTCGTCGCGGCAGACGCCGAAGGCGGCAACGTCATGCGCCTGGCCGCGCGCGCCGGCTGGCCCGCAACGTTCTCGGCGCAGGAGCTCGGTGAGACGAATGACTTCGTGCTGACGGAGCTGGAGGCGCGCCGCATCGGCACGATGCTGCGCGCCGTGGGGATCAACTGGAACCTGGCGCCGGTGGTGGACGTCGGCTACAACCCTGCGAACCCGGTCATCGTCGGCGCGGCGCGGAGCTTCGGGGCGAATCCGCAGCTGGTCACCGAGCACGCGCGCGCCTTCGTGCAGGGGCTGCGCGCGGAGGGCGTGCTGACCGCGCTGAAGCACTTCCCGGGCCACGGTTCGAGCTTCGGCGACTCTCACCGCGGCTTCACCGACGTCACCGCGACCGCGGCACCCGAGCTGGAGCTCGTGCCCTATCGCGCATTGATCGGAGAGGGATTCGCCGACAGCGTGATGACGGCGCATGTTTTCAACCGGCGACTCGACGATCAGCGCCCGGCGACGCTCTCGCGCGCGACGATCGTCGGGCTCCTCCGGGGCGAGCTCGGCTTCACGGGCCCCGTGATCAGTGACGACCTGCGCATGGGCGCGATCGAACAGCACTACGGGATCGGCGAGGCGGCGGTGCTGGCCCTCGACGCGGGGGTGGACGTGCTACTCATCGTTGACGACCGGCTGCCCGACGGAGGCTCGGCCGCGCAGGTGGCGCTCGCGGCGATCCGCCAGGCCGTCGCGAAGGGGATGCTGGACCCGGCGCGCGTCGAGTCGGCCATCGAGCGCGTACGCGCGCTGCGGGGGCGTCTCCCCTAGCGCGCTATTCCCCAGCACCCCTCGGTAGGTCTCCGCGCTCGCTCGCCCGCAGCAACCCATCGACCTCGGCGCGGGTCGGCAGCGACGGCTGCGCGCCTCGACGGGTGCACGCGAGAGCGGCGGCCGCGTTGGCGAATCGAAGCGCGTCCTCGAGTCTAGACGTCCCGCCGAGCGCTGTGGCAAGAGCGCCGTTGAACGCGTCGCCCGCGGCCGTCGTATCCACCACCGTCACCGCGCGCGCCGGAGCTCGCATCACCCTCTCCCCGTCCCCCTCTCCCGTGCAGGCCAGCGCGCCGGCGGCGCCGAGCGTCACGATCACGGTGCCCACGCCGCGCCTGCGGAGGGCGTGGCCCGCGGCGGCGGCGGATCGAAGATCCTGCACGGCGATGCCCGTGAGTCGCTCCGCCTCGCCCTCGTTCGGCGTCAGGTAATCCACGAACCGCCAGAGGTCGGCGAGGCCTTCGCGGACGGGCGCGGGATTCAGCACCGTGACGGCGCCCCGCCGCCGAGCTTCCTCGAGCGCCCATGCGACGGTTTCGAGCGGTGCCTCGAGCTGGCAGAGCACGACCTGCGCCCACACGAAGTCGTCCGCGCGGGATCGGACGTGCTCGAGCGCGAGCCGCCAGTTCGCTCCGGGCGCCACGGCGATCTGGTTGCGCCCCTCGCTGTCCACCACGATGAGCGCCGTACCCGTCGCGGCCTCACGCGTCACAGCCACACCGTCGACACCGATCCGCTCCGCCTCGAGCGCCGCGCGGATCTCACGGCCGGAGCCGTCGTCGCCCACGCACCCGACGAAGCGCACCTCGGCGCCGAGGCGGCGGGCGGCGACCGCTTGATTCGCGCCTTTCCCCCCGTGGTTGACGAGCAGCGTGCCGCCGCTGACTGTCTCGCCGACGGCCGGCAGGCGCGGCGCCGCGACGGTGAAGTCGACGTTCGCCGAGCCGACTACGAGGACGCGCTGCGCCGTGACGTCGGCGGACACAGGCGATCGAGGAACAGTCGGAGAAACCGGTCGCTCTCCACGCCTTTCGCGACGCGGCAATTGGGCACGCCGCTCGCGCGCAGTGTCTCGCCGTCCGGCCCGATGGCGAGGCGCATCGCCTCCCACTTGGCGAGCGACGGATCGACCGCCACGGCGACGGCCAGCGGATCGTGGAGCGCCACGCCCTGCGAGCCGTCGCCGTGCGCGATCCGGAAGGCGCGCTCGCTGAACGCCTGGATCCTCAAGGCGAGCGTACCCGGCGACCGCGCGAGCGCGGTCCGCATACCGGCGCGCGGGAGCACCGCCTGGCGCGTCGCGTCAAGGGGTACCAGCTCGAGCGGCAGTCCGGCCGCGAGCACGCGATGGGCCGCTTCGGGGTCCACGTGCATGTTGAATTCGGCCGTGGGAGTGACGTTACCGGGGACGTCGACAGCGCCGCCCATGGCGACGACGCGCCCAACCCGCCGGACCGCCGCCGCATCCTCTTTGAGCGCGAGCGCGAGGTTCGTCAGGGGCCCGAGGGCCACGAGCGTGAGCTCCCGCCCGTGACGGCGAGCCGCGTCGATGATGACGCTCACCGCGTCCGGCGACGCGGGCACGGGCTCGACAGCGGGCCAGTCCGGGAGGTCGCCGAGCCCGTCCTCGCCGTGATAGCGCGTCGCGGTCGTCAGCGCCCGAGCCAGTGGGCTCGCCGCTCCTGGGGCCACGACCGGTCGTGGCGTCGGGCGTCGGAGCGCCAGCAGGCGCAAGACGTTCGTGTTCGCCAAGTCGAGGGGCACGTTCCCGGCGACCGTCGTGATCGCTTCCACCTGGATCTCGGGTGAGCTCCACGCGAGGAGCAGGGCGAGGGCGTCGTCAATCCCGGGGTCGGTGTCGATGAGGGCGGGCGTCACGGAATCTCCTCACGGTTGTGCTGCATCATATTAGAATGAGGGTCACTTTCTCAGGGAGGAGGCGTGCATGAACATCCAGATCCGATATTGCGGGGAGTGAAACTACCTCCCCCAGGCCTCCAGTTTGCAGGCCGCCATCAAGAACAAGTACGGAATCACCGCAGTCCTCAAGGAAGGCCACAGCGGGATCTTCGAGGTATCGATCAACGATGATGTCGTCTACACCAACGAGACGACATACCGATTCCCGACGAACGACGAGATCTTCGAGAAGATCGACGCCGCTAAGACGTAGCACGCAGCTCCTCCCGAAACCGGGGATGGGCGACCGCGGTGAGCGCCTCGGCCCGTCCCCGTTCTCCCCTTCCACGTAGCCGCGCCACTCCGTGCTCGGTCACGACCCAATCGGCCAGCGCGCGCGGGCTCGTCACCGCCGCACCCGCCTGAAGGCGGGGGACGATCCGCGACACGGCGCCGTCGCGTCCCGTCGAGGGCAGGGCGATGATCGCCGCGCCACCGCGCGAGCGGGAGGCGCCGAGGACGAAGTCGAACTGGCCGCCGATCCCCGCCACCTGGCGCGGACCCAGGCTCTCCGCGGTCACCTGCCCACCGAGGTCGACCTCGAGCGCGGAGTTGATGGCCACGAAGCGATCGAGCTGCGCCACGATCTCGGGATCGTGAACGAAGCCGGACGACTCCATGTTCACGAGGGGGTTCTCGTGCAGGAAGTCGAAGAGCCGGCGCGTCCCCATCGCCTCGCCGATGTCCATGCGTCCGCGGTGGACGCGCTTGAGCGCATTGGTGACGACGCCTCGCTCCACGAGCGTCACGGATGCGTCGACGAGCAGCGAGTGCAGAGCGAGGTCGCGGTGGTTCGCCAGCGCCTCGAGCACGGCCTGGGGAATCGCGCCGATCCCGACCTGCACCGTCGCTCCGTCGGGTACCAGCCCGGCGACGTGACGCCCGATGGCGCGCTCGACCTCGCCGATCGGTGGAGGCGGATACGGTGTGAGCGGCTCGTCCGCCTCGACCCAGCAATCGATCTGGCTCCGATGGAGAAAGGCGTTGCCGAGCGTGCGCGGCATCGCCGCGTTCACCTGGGCGATCACGAGCGGGGCGCGGCGGGCCGCCGGCAGCGCCACGCTCACGGAGACGCCGAGGCTCAAATAGCCGCGCGCGTCCGGCGGCGCGCAGTGGACCAGAACGCAGTCCGGCGCCCATGCGCCGCCGGCGGCGAACTGGCTGACGAGATCGAAATAGCGCATCGGCACGAATTCGACCCGCCCCCGGCGCCGCGCCTCGTCGAGGCGGGGCGACATGTGCCACGTCGCAAAGCGGAGCGCCGCGTGCTCGGGCCGCGCGAAGGGATAGTCGCCGAGGTGGATGCCGCCCAGCAGCGTCAGATCGGGTAATCGCGCGGACTGGCGACAGATCTCGGCGAGGAGTGCGGCGGGCTCGCCGCACCCCGGCGGCAGCAGCACCCTCATCGCCGGTCGCAGCCGGCCGACGGCGTCCACGAGTGAGCATCGGGCGAACGCGCGCGACATGAATCGCGAGGCTATATATACCTGATCCCGCGTTAGAATGACCGCATGAATTGGTCGCGACGCTCGATGGCGGTGCTGGTCTTGCTCGGGATGCTCGCCGGATGCGCGACGGCGCCGTCGGGCGGCGCGTCCCAGAGCAGCAGCTCGCCGCGCGTACGCTGCCTGACGGACCCCGCGCGCGACGATACATCGACCAGCCGCCCTCTCTTCTTCTTCTTCTGCGTGGAGAGCCCGTGAGCACGCCCGTGACCCGGATCGCCCTCGTCACCGGGGGCGGACGCGGGATCGGTCGAGAAATCGCGCTCGCGCTGGCCCGCGAAGGGTGCCACGTCGCGGTCGCCTCGCGATCACCGCAGTCGGTGGAGGCGACCGCCGGGGCGGTTCGCCGACTCGGCGTCGAGGCGATGCCGCTCGCGCTGGACGTGACCGATGCCGATGCCATCACCCATGCGATGCAAGAAATCCGCGCCAGGCTCGGCGCGATCGACGTCCTCGTGAACAACGCGGGAATCGCCGAGTCGGCGCCCTTCGCGAAGACCGAGCCGGTGCTGTGGGAACGTCACCTGCGGGTCAACGCGACCGGGCCCTATCTGCTCACGCGCGCCGTCCTGCCGGCGATGCTCGAGCGTCGCTGGGGGCGCGTGATCAACATCGCCTCGCTCGCCGGGCTCCACGGCGCCCCGTACGTCACCGCGTACACCGCCTCCAAGCACGCGCTCGTCGGCTTCACCCGCGCCCTCGCCGCCGAGGTCTCCGGCACGGGCGTCACCGTCAACGCCATCTGCTCCGGGTTCGCGGCCACCGACCTCGTGTGGAACAGCGCGCGGAATATCGCGGCCAAGACGGGGAAATCTTTCGAGGAGGCCGTCGCGGCGATGGCGCGCATCAACCCCGGCCGCCGGCTCATCGACCCGGCGGAAATCGCCGCGGTGGCGGCCAAGCTGGTCCACGACGACGCGACGAACGGGGAGACGATCGTGCTGGACGGCACATAGTCCTGAGTGGTCGAGCATATGAGTTGAGGAGGCCCCGATGACCCGCCGGATCGAGCTCCACAATCCGCCGTCGCTCATGAAGCCCGTCGGCTACTCCCACGCCGCCGAGACCCGTGGCGGCCGTGTGCTGTTCCTCGCCGGTCAGGTCGCGAAGGACCGTGACGGCCGGGTCGTCGGCAAGGGCGACATGATCGCCCAGTTCCGGCAGGTGTGCGAGAACGTGAAGACCCTCGTCACCGCCGCGGGCGGCCAGCTCACCGACGTCGTGAAGCTCACCATCTACGTGCTGGACGCCGGCGAATTCAAGCGGCAGGGCAAGCCGATCGGCATCGTCTATCGCGAGTACTTCGGCAAGCACTTCCCCGCGATGACGCTGGTCGGTGTGCGAGACCTCTACGACGCCGCGGAGGGCTGCCTGATCGAGATCGACGGATTCGCCTGCCTCGCCGAGTGAGGCGGGCCCCCGACCGCCACCTCGCGGTCAGCACGTGGCTGCGGCTGCTCCACGCCCACGCGCTCGTCGAGCGCGAGCTGCGGCGCGCCGTCGGGGTGCACTGCACCTTCCCGCAGTTCGACGTCCTGAACCAGCTCGACCGCGAACCGAACGGCCTCACGTTCGTCGAGCTCTCGCGCCGGCTCCTCGTCACCGCGGGTAACCTCACCGGCATCGTGGACCGGCTCCACGCCGAAGGACTCGTCCGCCGGGCCGTCCATCCCGAGGACCGCCGCGCCTTCCGCCTCACGCTGACCCCGAAGGGACGCCGCCTCGTGCGCCGAGCCCAGCGCCGCCATCATCGCGTTCTCACCGCGCTCCTCGCCGAGCTCCCGGCCCGCGAGCTACGCACGCTCCGTGGTCTCCTCGACCGCCTGCGAAAGAGCCTGTCTCTACGGAAAGCGTCCCGGCCCAGATAGGCTATATATTGATAGTCCAGGATTAAATGAAGTGAATTCCCCGGCGCACCGTGTTCGCCACCGGCTGCCGCCGGCCCGCTGGCCGACGCGCGAGGACGCCGCGCGCGCCCGCTGGTTCTCCCCGATCCGGATCGGCAGGCAGCTGACCGCCGCGGAGCGGACGTGGGTGCCGGCGATGGTGCCGTGGCGGGCGACCGACGATGGGTTCGTCACGCCAGAGGTCCTCGAGTGGTATGCGCGGTTCGCCGAGGGGCAGCCCGGCGTGCTCGTCGTGGAGGCCACCGGCATCCGTGACGTCGCGAGCGGTCCCCTGCTGCGAATCGGCGACGACCGATTCATTCCCGGGCTGCAGGCCCTCGTCGAGACGGTCCGCGAGCGGAGCCGGGGCCGGACGCGGCTCTTCATCCAGATCCTCGATTTCGTCACGGTGCGGCGCCGCCCCGAGCCCGAGCGATTCTTCGGTCGATATCTCGCGATCACCGACGCGTTGCGCGGTCAGCTCGCCCTCTGGCTCGACGACCCGCGCTGGCGCGAGGCGCCCGAGGAGAACGTGCGCGAGCTGCTCCTCACCGCGGACCGCGTGACGATCGAAACCGTGCTGACCGACCGCGAGCTCGAAGCGCTCGACTACGGCTACCGCGAGCGGATCTGGGACCTGCACCTGCCCCACGTCCGAGAGCTGCCGCGGGTCCTCCCCGCCTTTTTCGCCGAGGCCGCGCGGCGCGCCCGCGAGGCGGGCTTCGACGGCGTCGAGCTGCACTACGCCCACGCCTACACGATGGCGTCGTTCCTCTCACGGCTGAACGTCCGGACCGACGGCTATGGCGGCTCGCGCGAGAACCGCGTCCGGTTGCCGCTGGAAGTGCTAGCGGCCGTCCGGGCACGCGTCGGCGACGACTACGTCGTCGGCATCCGGTATCTGGGCGATGAGGTGATCGAGGGCGGCAGCGACCTCGACGACGCGATCTGGTTCGGCGTCCGATTCGCCGCGGCAGGTGTGGACTACCTGTCGGTCTCCAAGGGCGGACGCTTCGAAGACGCCAAGCAGCCGAAAATCGGCGAAGCCGTCTATCCCTACACCGGAGCGTCAGGCTACGAGTGCATGCCAACGGTTCTCTCGGACGCGCGCGGCCCCTTCGGCCGGAACGTCCCCCTGGCCGCGGCCATCCGCGGCGCGATCCGCGACGCCGGATGGGAAACACCAGTCGTCACCAGCGGCGGCATCGCGACCTTCGACCAGGCGGAAGGGATCCTCGAGCGGGGCGAGGCCGACTGCGTGGCCGCCGCGCGCCAGACCCTCGCCGACCCCGACTGGTTCAGGAAGATCCGGCTCGGCTACGGCGACCTCGTGCGACGCTGCGAGTTCACGAATTACTGCGAGGGGCTCGACCAGCGCCACAAGCAAGTCACATGCAAGCTGTGGGACCGGAAGTTCGAGCCCGGCGACCCCGCGGTCAGGCTCGCGAACGACGGCCGGCGTCGCCTCAGCGCACCGCCGTGGTCGCCCCCTGGCGAAGCCGGCGTCGACGCGCCAGCCGGCTGAGCGGGGCGCCGGTGAGACGGGTGAGGATCCATTCCTTGCGCAGCTGCGCCCCGAGCTTTCGATAGAACCTGATCGAGGGCGTGTTCCAGTCGAGCACCGCCCACTCCAGGCGACCGCAACCGCGCCGCACCGCGATCCGCGCCAGCTCTGCCAGGAGCGCCCGGCCGGCGCCCCGGCCGCGCTCCGCGGGGAGCACGAAGAGGTCCTCCAGGTAGAGCGTCGGCCGTCCCATGAAGGTCGAGTACGTGAAGAAATAGAGCGCGAAGCCCACGGCGGTGCGGCCCCGCCGGCAGATGAGCGCGTCGAAGTAGCGCCGCCGCCCGAAGCCGTGGCGGCGGATCTGCCCGACCGTAGCCTCCATCTGGTGCGCCAATCGCTCGTACTCGGCGAGTCCGCGGATGAGCCGGAAGATCACGGGCGCGTCGCGCCGGGCCGCTCGACGGATCGACAGTGCGGACACGGGCCTCAGCGGGCGTTCCGCGCCACGTTGAAGAAGATCTCGCGGGCCGACTTGCGGCGCGGATCGATGATCGCCCGGCCCGTCGCGACCAGCACGTAGAGCATGTTCAGCGCGGCCAGCGGCGAGGGCACGGCGCGGCGGTTCTTCGACCGAGTGAACACGAGCCTCGCGGTGAGCCCCCGCCGGCCCCGAAGCCGACGATGGAGCCGGTCAACGACCGACCGGCTGACGAGGTTGAAGTTTCCGGCGTCTCGCTTGCTGAGCGAGAGGGACATGACGAAGTACTGCCGCGCGCTGGAGAGGACGTAGTAGTGCTGGCGCTTGCCCTGCACCTCTCCGTGGAACTGCAGGCCAGTCGTCAGACTGTCGACGCTCAGCTTCATCGGCGTTCCTCCGCATCGTTGGACGGTGGCCGCAATTCGAAGACGGGATAGCGTTCGGCGATGTCAACAAATGCGTCGGCCGGCGAGCCGGCGGGCACCGGGAAGTAGCGCTGGACGGCCGGTCGGAACCGGTCGAGGTAGGCGCGCAGCACCGGCGGCTTGTCGGCGTCGGGAACGGCGCGGAGCCGAAATCGCTGGCTGCTCGATCCCCGTTTCAGGGTGACGTACCCCGCGGCTTCGGCGTTACGCACCCACTGGGTACGCCCTCGAGGGGCCACGAGGAAGCGCGTGCCCTGGAGCTCCACCAGACTCACCGGAGTAGCGAACACACGACCCGTCTTCCGACCTCTCACCTGCAAGAGATAGTAATCGCGCGGGCCGAGCCCCCAGCCGACCAAAACACCAAACGCCGTGTTGAAGGCGCGCTCGAGAGAACTCGGTTCCCGGAACGTGGGGCCCGGCTGATTCACTTAGCGCTGGCTCAGGTAGTGCTCCGCGATCTCGATAGGCCGCGCGAGCCAGACGTCCTTCTTCGCGAGGATGTGCTGGATCAGCCGCTCGACCATCCGCATCCGCGACGGGCGACCGATGACTTGCGGATGGCCCATGACGTTGAAGAACCCGCCCTCCTCGTACGCGCCCTCGAACTCCTCCCTCCAGATCTCGAACACGTCCTCCTGGCTCCAGATCCCGTTACCCACCGGCGGAACGGCGCTGAACCCGAAGTACACCCAGTCGTCGTTGACCCACGCCGTGGGCAGCTCGACGAGCTCGCCATAGGATGTCTTGTGGCAGTAGGGCAGATCGGCGTCCATCAGGTTGCTGTGATAGACGAACCCGTGCTTGCGGAGCAGCTCCATCGTGTGCCTGCTCGGATCGCAGGACGGCGCGCGGGAGCCCTGCGGCCGGATGCCGAGCACGTTCTTGAAGATGTCCAGCGTCTTCAGGAGGAGGGCCTCCTCCTCCTCGCGCCCCGAGAGGAAGAAGGGCTTCTCGTGC
>WNGA01022306.1_pt1 | contig 15858 bp, 14 predicted proteins | sample 5400061 | NCBI WGS metagenome assembly WNGA01 (sample SAMN13153366, study PRJNA577476) | soil metagenome | isolation source: 100 cm soil or saprolite under grassland replicate 2 | place: USA:California | collected 2016-06-15
GCGAACGACGCCTCGTCTTCGACGATCCGGGCCACCACCAGCATGAAGCCGACGATGGCGAGAAAGCATGCGAAGGCCCACCAACTCAACGAGGGGGCCTGCGAGAACACCACGGAAAGCAGGAAGGTCGCGGTGAGCAGCGCGATTGGAACGTGCAAGAGATCCGCTGCGGTCGGTCGCGTCACGCGCAGCGCCCCGCTCGCCGCTAGCACGACGAAGGAGACGGCCAGCAGCGTGAGATAGAGCCACGGCCATCCGAGCCGCGGCAGAGGTACGAACCAGCGACCGGCAAGCAGGGTGGACCGCGGCCAGTCACCGGTCACCATCAAGAAGATTCCCGTGAGAAAGAGCGCCCGGCCGACCGATGTGAGGTCGGGCAGCCTACGAGGAACGGTCATCGCGGGCAGGCACCCATGTCGGCCAATGGCGTCACGGCCTGTACTCTAACCCGAAGGCGCTCGACCGGAGCATTCAGCGTGAGCGTGGGGCCGGGGTGCAGTATCATCGGCGCGGGAAGCGCCGCGGTGAAGCGGTATCCCGCGAAGAGGAGCGCGCATGAGGGCTCTGGTGACGGGCGGGGCGGGGTTCATCGGCTCCCACCTGACGGAGGCGTTGCTGAGCGAGGGGCACGAGGTCGTCGTGGTCGACGACCTCTCGACCGGGCACGTGCACAATCTCGCCCGTGTCGCCGACTCGCCCGCGCTCCACGTCCACTGGACGTCGATCCTCGAGGATGACCGGATGCAGGAGCTCGTCGACGAGGTCGACATCGTCTACCACCTGGCCGCCGCCGTCGGTGTTCGGCTGATCCTCGAGCGTCCCGTCGAGACGATCGAGACCAACATCCTGGGGACGGACCGCATCCTGCGCTGCGCCGCCAAGGGCCAGAAGCGGGTCGTCATCGCTTCGAGCTCCGAGGTCTACGGCAAGAACGACCAGGTGCCCCTGCGCGAAGACGACGACGGGGTCCTCGGGCCCACCAGCAAGCACCGCTGGAGCTATGCGTGCTCCAAGGCCATCGACGAGTTCCTCGGGCTCGCCTACCATCGGACGAAGGGCGTCCCCGTTCTCATCGTCCGGTACTTCAACATCATCGGCCCCCGCCAGACGGGTCGGTACGGCATGGTCGTTCCGCGCTTCGTCCGGCAAGCGCTGGCGGGCAAGGCGATCACGGTCCACGGTGACGGCCACCAGTCGCGCAGCTTCACGGATGTCGCGGATGCGGTGCGCGCGACGCTGGCGCTCTCGCGTCACCCGGCGGCGTTCGGCACGGTGGTCAACATCGGCAACGGCCGGGAGATCACCATCGACGAGCTCGCCTTCCGGGTGAAGGCGCTGACGGGCAGCGCGTCCGAGATCGTCCACGTGCCGTACGAGCGCGCCTATCCGGACGGCTTCGAGGATCTACGACGCCGCGTGCCCGACATCAGCCGGCTGCGCAGCCTCGTCGACTTCTCACCCGAGTACGAGCTGGACGCGACGCTGGAGCGGGTGATCCGGTACCACCGCGGCGGGACGTAGTCTCACTCGATCCAGAGCGAGGCGTGGGTTACCAAGACACCCAGGTCGACGGTGACGTTGACGCCGGTGCTGAGCGGGCGGCTTCGCGAAGGACTGCGTTCTGCGCCCTGAACCTTGCCCGGGCGTCATCTTGACTAAGTTCTTAGTCTAGTCTAGGTTCATCCCATGAAGATTGTGAACATTCACGAGGCCAAGACACATCTGTCCCGTCTGCTCGTGGAAGTAGCCGCCGGTCAGGAAATCGTGATCGCAAAAGCCGGTAAGGCGATTGCCCGCCTCGTTCCGGTGGCCGGCCAAGGGCCGAAGCGCGCCCTCGGCATCGATAGCGGACGTGTCGTCATCAGCGACGACTTCGACGCGCCCCTGCCGGATGACGTGCTTGCAGGCTTCGAGAGCTGAGAATCCTGGTCGATACGCAGTGTTGGCTCTGGATGCTTGCCGCGCCCGAACGATTTTCTCCTGACGGGCGTGCACGCCTGATCGCACCCGAGCACGAGCTGTACCTGTCCGCGGCGAGTGCCTGGGAGATCGCGATCAAGAGCTCGCTCGGGAGGCTCCGTCTGCCCGTTGACCCGGCAGCGTACATCCGGACCCGCCTGTTCCAGTCGCAGACCGTGCCCCTCGCGATCACCCACGAGCACGCGCTGAGGGTCGCCGACCTCCCGATACATCACCGCGATCCGTTCGATCGCTTGCTGATCGCTCAAGCTCAGCTCGAGGGACTCGCCATCATGACCTCGGACGCGCACTTCTCCGCGTACGACGTCGAAGTCCTCGGGACGTGACGGAACGGACCACGGGCTGCGTGAAGGGCTTCGAGCGGGTGCCGATCTCCCTGGCGACCCGATCGAGCGTCAACGAGGTGCCCGCCGAAGCCCGCTCAGCGGCGGGCATCCTGCGTACGCACGTGAGGGTAGGCAAGGATCCGATCGTCGGCGCTCACCAGCGTCAGGCCGTTTCGCCGCGCGGCGGCAACGAGGAGACGGTCCGCCGGATCCCGATGAAACGTTCCGGGTAGCGCATAGGCCTCGATAGCGACGTCATGGCTCATCGCGAGGGTGTGCGCGGCCAGTGCTGCCATGGATTGCGCGATCCACTCGGCGAGGGGTATCGACAGTCTTACGTCTCCGGCGGCGACGAGGCGCGCGATCTCCAATGTCGAAATCGGGCACACGGCATTCTCGTGCTCGGCGCCCGTCAAGAGCCGTTTCGTGCGGGGACCCAATCGCTCCGGCTGCTCCTGTGCCCAGATCCACACGTGGGTATCGAGCAACAGCCTCACCGCAACATGTCCCAATCTCCCGTGGTGTCCACCTTGACGAGATCACGACGGATGGTCATCCGGCCCTTGAGCCCCCCGAGACGCTTTCCCGGGCCGGGCGCCGCCACGGGCTGGACGGTGGCCAGCGGCTTGCCGCGCAGCGTAATCAGCACGGGCTCTCGGCTGCGGTGGACTTCCTTCAGCGCAGCGATGCATTTGGCCTTGAACTCCGACACCCGCATCGTCTTCATAGGACCAACCATAGACATGACCAGGTTATGAGGTCAAGTTCACGCGGGTCCTCACGGCTCCTGAAGCCTGAAGCGCCGACTATCCGCTGGCCCCCGCCGGACGGGCCGGTACGGCATGGTCGTTCCGCGCTTCGTTCAGCAGGCGCTGCTGGGCAACGCCCCCATCCGGCGGCGTTCGGGGCGGCGCGAGATCGCCATCAATGAGCTCGCCCTTCGGGTGAAAGTGCTGACGGGGAGTACGAGCCGGACGCGAGGCCGTCTTACCGGACGTCGAGCGGGTTGACCCAGCGGAGACCCGAAAAGCGGGAGAAATCCGAATCGCAAGAATTCAACTCAGCCCCATGCTCGATGGCGAGCGCGGCGAGATGCGCATCGTTGACGAGGTTACCCGCCGTCCCGAGTGGTCCGAGGAGATGCCGCAGGGCCACGGGATGACGATCGCCCGGATGCACGACGACGACACACGGCTGCCGTAGCCAGCGGTCGACTACGTCGAACGCTCGTTCCGGCGATAACGGCCGCTCGAAGACATGGGGACTCGTGCTCAGGCGGAGGAACGCGAGCAGCACGACCCACGCGAAGGCGATCGTTTCGTCACCCGACAGTTGTCGCTCGAGCCAGGATCGAGCCGCCACGTGACGTGGCGACTGGGCGTCGGTTGCATAGAGCAGGAGATTCGCATCGACGATCTTCACTTCCGCCGTTCGAGCCTGCGGACGATCTCCTCGTCTTCAAGAGCTGCCGCGAGTTGCAGGGCTTTGTCCAGGTTGAAGCCGGCGCGAACACCCATGGGCTGCGAGTACTGCTTGAACGCCTGCGCGGATCGACGCTGCCCGCCGAGGCCGGCACGCAGCGCGCTGTTCAGAGCCTGCTTGAAGGAGATACCGCGTTCCCGGGCGACCGCCTTGAGCTTGGCAGCGACATCGGGATCCAGCGTGACCGTGGTCCGCATGGCGGCATCATAGCATAACTCCAAATGCTGTCATGATGCGCGCCAAGGGACCGGGCGGCCTCGATGGCCTCGGCGTCGACCTGCGGCGGCCAAGCGCATCCCCCAGCGGCTACGGTCACTCGATCCAGAGCGAGGCGTGGCTCACCAGGACCCCGCGGGGGGCGCACAGGGCCTCCAGCCGGTGAACCCGTTCGGGAGGAATCTTTCGCGAGGCGACGATCACCTCCTCGATCTGCTGGGTCGCGAAGACCTCCTCGGCGCTGTCGAGGCCGCCCAGGATGGGCAGATCGTAGAGTCGCATCCCGCGCTTGTCCCGGTCGTCGTCGAGGAAGCCGACCGGCCGCCGCCCGAGGCCCGCATTGTTTCGCAGTTCGCGCAGCGTGAGCGCGCCGCCGTCTCCGGCCCCATAGATCAAGGCCCGGCGCGCCGCCGTGGCCGGAGGCCGTAACCGCTCCCCCAGGAGCCGAAAGGCCACGCGGCTGCCCGCGAGGAGAAGAATGAGCAGCGCCCAGTCGAGGACGAAGACGGCTCTGGAAAAGGCCTCGAAGCGTACGGCGAAGACGAGGTAGAGGACGCTGGCGCCCACGCCGACGGTGGCCGCCCGGATCAGTCGCAGCAGATCGGGAAGACTCGTGTAACGCCAGAGGCCGCGATAGCTGCCGGATGCGGCCAGGGCCAACACCTGGAGCGCGAGGACCGGCCCCACGCTGCCGATGAATCGAGGCCGCTCCGCCTCGAAGGTCGCCTCGAACCGGAGCAAGAAGGCGACGTAATACGCGAGCACGATCAGCATGGCGTCGATTCCCAGCGTGGCGACGTGACGCTTGTAGGGAAAATCGCTCACGAGACGGAGGGTCGCCGTCGCCATGCCCCCCGTCTGGGACGCGACCACGTGGACGCGCGCGAGATGCACGCCGAGCAGGGCGAGTCCGAGGAGGAGCAGAGCCAGGAGAACGATGGAATGCTCGAACCCGTTCTGGTACGTCAGAATGGCCAGCACGCCCGATACGGCCGAGATGCCGAGGAGCAAGGTCAGCGCCTGTCGCTCGCCGATGCCGAGGGCGACGAGCCGGTGGGACGTGTGATCCCGCCCGCCCTGGGTCACCGGCCGACCGCTGAGCAAGCGCGTCACGGTGACGAAGGCGGTGTCGAGGATCGGGACCAGGAGCAGCAGGACCGGGAACACCAGCACCGCCACCACCCCGCGTGTATAGGCGTGGTCGCTGACGAGCGTGACGCTACCCAGGAAGAAGCCGAGAAAGAGGCTTCCCGCATCGCCCATGAAGATCCTGGCGGGCGGATAGTTCCGGATGAGGAATCCGCCGACCGCGCCGAGCAAGCTGGCCATCATCCAGGCCCCGTCGCGATCCCCGTCGATGACGAACGCCGCCAGCCGAAAGAGGGCCGTGAGGGCGGCCACGCCGGCGGCGAGACCGTCCATGTTGTCCAGCAGATTGAAGGCATTCGTGAGCGCCACCACCCAGAGGACGGCGAGGAGGACGTTGACCACGGCGAACGGCGTCAGGGGGAACAACGCGCCGACCTGGATCAGCACGGCGGCTCCGATGATCTGCGCCGCGAGCTTGGTCTGAGGTCGCAGTGTCTTGACGTCGTCGACGATGCCGACGGCCCCCATCGAGGCCGAGAGCACCAGCAGCGGCAGGAACCGGGCGAGATGGGCGCCCATGCCGAGGCCCACGACCGCCACCGCCGCCATGATGGCCACGCCGCCCAGCAGCGGAACGCTCTCGCGGTGCCAGCGATCCTTGCGCGGATGCGCGACCAGCCCGGCGCGCCGGGCCACGCGCTCACACAGGAGCGTTGCCCCGAAGGAAACGACGAGGGCGAGGAGGAAGGGGCCCGCGAGCGGTAGCAATGTCATTGGCGCAGTGGTCTCGAAGCCGTGGGCCCGGGCGCGAGACGCAGGCCGTAGAACACCAGCAACGCCAGCGTCAGGTTCATGCGCAGGCTGGCCGTGACACGGGCGGCGAGCATGGCCTCGGTCATCGAAAGGACGAAGAACGCGAGCAGGAAGCAGAACGCCGCCGTGGTGTCGAGTCGGTCGACGGTGTCGCCCTCCCTCCAGCGCCGGAGCAGGAAGCGCACGATCGTGAACCAGAGATAGCACCACGCCAGGAATCCGACGCTTCCTGTCTCGGCCAGCACGTGGAGGAACATGTTGTGGGCGTGCCATCCGAGGCGAAAGAACGCGGGGTCCGCGGGAGGCCCGTAGCGCGTGATGGCGACATCGTCATAGGTCCCCAGACCAATCCCGGTGACGGGGTGGTCGCGGATCATCCGCGCGGTTTGCCGCCAGACATCCTGACGCATGACGATGCCGGCATCCTGGTGGGAGCGGAGGAGACCGGCGACCAGCGAGGTCGACATCGTGGGGCTGCGGACGATCAGCACGAGGGCCAGGCTCAGGAAGCCGCCGAGCAGAATCGACCAGCGCCGCCAGTAGCGAGGGTTGAGCGCGCACAGGGTCAACGTGGTGAGGGCGAACGCGAACGCTCCCGCTTTCGAGAAGAGCAGGTAGACTGCGGCGCCGCTGGCGAGCCAGGCGGCGCCATAGAGCAGCGCGGTCCCGATCGCCCGCGCTTGGATGAGCCGGGCCAGGAGTAGCGGGGCCACCAGGTTCAGCACCCAGGCGATTTGAATCTTGCCGAGCCACGCGTTGTTCCGGACGTGATAGGCGGCGTTGTCCAGGCCCTCGTCGAGTCTCCACGCGATGACGCGGACGGCCAGGCACAACGCGGCGGCCGGGATCACGAGCGAGAGCCCGGCCACGCACGCCTCGTCTTCGACGATTCGGGCCACGGCCAGGCTGAATCCGACGATGGCGAGAAAGCCTCCGAACGCCCACCAGCTCAACGACGGGATCTGTGAGAACACGACGGAGAGCAGGAACGCGGCCGGCAGCAGCGCGATGGGGATATGCAGGACATTCGTGACGGTGGGTCGCGTCATCCGCAGCGTCCCGCTCGACATCAGGACGACGAAGGAGGCGGCGAGGAGTGCCGGATAGAGCCACGGCCACCCGAGCCAGGGGAGAGGCACGAACCACCGGTGGGTGAGCAGGGTGAACCCCGGCCAGTCGCCGGTGACCATCACGAAGATTCCGGCGAGGAAGAGCGTGCGACCGACGGCCGAGAGACCCGGAAGGCCACGAGGCTGGCGGGCCTCCCACGCGAGCGACGGGCGGGTCTCCACGGAGCCGGACGTCCCGATCATGTTCGGGACGGCCGACGGTCGTGACGGTGAGCGTCCGAGCGGGACCGGCCCCGCTCGGCGTTGAAGACGGGGATGCCGACGCTGACGGCGGGGATTACGGAGCTCCGGGTCCCCGGGCGAGGACGAGGGCAGTGCGCGTGACGATCACGGGCGGCGCCGGCTCATGAGGCGTCGGCGACGCGCTTGCGCCCCGCCGTCCCCATGGCGCGACGCCGCTCGGGGTCGGCGAGGAGCGTGGCGATCGCGTCGGCGAGCGACGACGGATCGCCCGATGGTGTCAGCAATCCCGTCACGCCATCCTCGACCAGATCCGAGATGCCGCCGACATCGGTGGCGACGACCGGGCGCGCGGCCGCCATCGCTTCGATGAGCGAGACCGGCGAGCCCTCGTTCGCGGAGGTCAAGACGACGACGTCGAGATCGACGTAGATCCGATCGAGGTCGTGGCGCCATCCGAGAAAGCGTACCCGTTCCGAGAGGCCACACCGGCCGGTCAACGCCTCCAGCTCCGTTCGCCGCTCGCCGTCGCCGATGACGAGAAACCGCGCCTCGGGATGTCGGGCGAGGACGAGGGCGCTGGCCGCGATGAAATCCTCGTGTCGCTTGATCGGAACGAGACGCGCGACGATGCCGATGAGCGGCCGGCCATCGTCCAGCCCGAGCTCGCGCCGGAACTCTCCGCGACGTGCCTCCGATCGGAGAAACCGACCCAGGTCGAGGCCCAGCGGCAGGACCGTGATCTGGCCGGGCCGGCCGACGCCGTAGCGCTCCAGCTCGCGCTGCACCGACTCGCTGACGGCGAGGAGCCGGTTCGTGGAGCGCGCCAACCCCCGCTCGATGGCCAGGAACAGCCGCACCATGGGCGTCGAGAAGTAGCCGTGGAAGACGTGGCCATGATACGTGTGCACGAGGATGGGCACGCCGCTCAACCGGGCGGCCAGGCGTCCGATCGTTCCCGCCTTCGCGGTATGGGTATGCACGATGTGCGGACGAAACCGGCGGAAGAAGCGCGTCAGGAACACCAGGCTCCGGAGGTCGTCGATCGGGGACAGCCGCCGCCCCAGCCCGGGCACGGCAATCGGCTGCACCCCGGCCCGCGCGGCGAGGTCGCGCATGTCTCCCTCGAACCGTCCCTCGCGGCCGGACAGGAGGACGGACTCGAAGCGATCGCGAGGAAGCCCGGCCGTGAGGTGGATCACGTGCTGCGCGGGCCCCCCGATGTTCAGGCGCGCGATGACGCGCGCGACGCGTACGGGAGACGGCGGCGTCACCGGCGGCGACTGACGAGCCAGGCGCAGCCGAGGCCGCCCGCCGCGAACAGCGGCAGCAGGGATTCGAGCCGGAGCCGAAAGAGCGTGCCGACGTTGGTGACGACGAGCCCGAGGAGGACGACCATCGTCGTCACGAACACCGCGAGGTACAGCGCATCCGGAGATCCGCGCGCGACGACGATCCCGAGGCCGACGACCAGCGGGATGATCAGGACGTAGAGCAGCACCGCCTCCATGGCGGAGAGCGCCTTGAATGGCCCGGTGCTGCCGGTCCCCTCGAGCCATTGCCAGGGATATGGGGCGAAGAGGACGTTCGCCACGGCTTGGGGAAGATGTCGAAGCATATCGGCGTAGCTGTCCAGCTTGATGTCCGCATCGACCGCCGACTGGCCTCCCGTGCGCGCGAAGCCCTTGCGCATCCGCACGATCGCGCCGAACAGATCGCCGTAGTCCGACGTCCGCTTTCCCATCGCGTAGTCGCTTCCCGGTCCGGTGATGGCCACCGGCTCCACGGGTACGGCTATCGGTGCCGCGGTGATGAGTACCGGCGGCTTTACCTCTGATTGGCCGGGGACGGGGCGTGCAGGCGCGGTTTCGACCGCCGCCGGGCGCTCGCCCGCGGGCAGGCGGGCCTCATCGGTCCGCTCCGGCTCGGATTGGCTCGGGGTGGCGACCGCCGGCGTCTCACCCGTGGCCGGGCCGCTTGCTGCGGGCCTCGGCGTCGTGGGGATGGCGGCGACCGCCTCGGATCGGCCGGGGACGGAGTCCTCCGCGGTCTCGAGCGCGGAGCGGCCTGCTTCGGGCTTGAGCTCCTGGTCCGCTTCCCGCACCCTCTGGGGCGAGCGCGGCGCGATGTCCGGGCGCGGCGTCGGCTGCGCGGGAATGGCGGCGACCACCGCCACGGGGCGCACGAGGGTGTCGAGCGCGGCGCGCGCCTCGTCGTCCCGCGGCTCGCGGGCGACATACCGCTGCAGGTAGTCGATGGCCCGGGTTCGCTCGCCGCGCGCCAGGGCGAGGGCCGCCAGATTCTTGAGGGCCGGCGGGTAGTCGTTGACGAGCGCGAGCGCGCGCTCGTAATGCGCCTGGGCGCCGACGAGATCTCCCCGCGACTGGTCCTGGACGCCGACGTTGACGTGGCCGATCGCCGGATAGCGAGAGCCGAAGAGATGGTTGAGATCGATACGGCGACTGGCCGAGACAGCGAGGACCATGACGCCCATCACGGCACAGGTGGCCGCGATCCGCCACGGCGTCCGACGCGTGGGACGAACCAGGGCATGCACGATGAACAGGGCGGGCGCCGGGATGAGGATGAGCAAGACGTAGTAACGGAGCCGGTGCATGGCCAGAGCCGTGGCGAAGACCAGCACCAGCAGGGCCATCCAGCGCGCCATCGCCCATCCCGGCGACGCGGCCGGCAGCGGCGGCTCGACCGCACGCATGGTCAGGTACAGGAGCGCCAGGATCAGCCAGAGGCAGATCGTGTCCTTGAGGAGCTGCGTCGACCACAGGACCGCCGACGGCCAGCAGGCGATCAGGACGGCCGTGGCCCGCGCCCCGGCCGGCCCCGCGACGCGCAGGGCGATGCGATGACCGGCGACGACGGCCAGAGCCCCGAAGAGCGCGTTCGCGAGCGCCATGTTCAAGGGATTGGCGCCGAACAGTCGATAGATGATCGCCGTGAAGATGAAGTACTGCGGATCGGTGCCCTCGGGAAGCTCGGTGCCCTGGCGCCACGCGATCAGTGTCTCGAGGGCGCTGGTGTGATACCAGAGCGAATCGCGGGCCACGATCCAGAAGCGATAGCCGCTGCTGGGATCGAGCTGCTGGAGCGACCGCAGGCTCGGGAGGTCGAGCGCGGTGATCCACTGGAAGACGATCGCGAGCAGGGCCCGCAGCGTGAAGCCACCGAGCGCGGCGGCGAGCAGGAAGCGATCGCGGCGCGCCGCGGCGACGGTGAGGAGGGCGCCGCCCACGGCCACGCACGCGGGCGCCACGGCTTGCCAGAGCCCTCCCACGACGAGGATCGCGATCGCGCCCACGAGCAGGAGCGACAGCCGCGGGGCGACGCCGTCGTGTCCCTCCGCGAGGACCAGCCGTCGCCAGTCGCCACGAACGGTCATGCGCGGCTCCGCGGCAGCGCGCGCAGCCAGACTTCGAACGTCAGCAACAACCACAGCTGGTGCTCGAGATTCGCGCGGCCGGCGACATGCGCGTTCACCAGGCGGCGCACGTAGTCGCCGTCGAGGTACTGGCGGAGCCGGGCCGTCGGCTCGAGCAAGAGCGACTGCAGCGGCTCGCGCAGCTCACCGCGGAACCACGTGGCGAGCGGGACGCCGAACCCCATCTTGCCGCGCGTGAGGATCTCCCGGGGGAGGACCGACCGGAACGCTTCGCGCATGAGCCACTTCGTGGTCCGCCCCCGCCGCTTGAAGCGATCGGGAAGCGCGGCCACGTACTCCATGAGCTCTCGATCGAGGAAGGGCGAGCGGGTCTCGAGGGCGTGCGCCATGCTCGCCCGGTCCATCTTCACGAGGAGATCGTCGGCGAGATACGTCTTGGCGTTCAGGTAGAGGAGCTGCGCGAGCGGCGACCGCCCGCGCACGGCCTCGAGGTACGGTCGGAAGTACCCGATACGGTCGAAGCCGTCGACATCCGACGCGATCGCGGGCAGGAGCAACGCCTGCAGATCCCGGTGGAAGAACGAGATCCAGCTGGAGAAGCGCTCGTGCCACGGCATGTCGGCGTCGCGGAAGAAGCGCGCCGCCCTCCTCAGCGGATGTCGGGGGCCGCCGACGGGTGGGAGCCAGGCCGTCGCCGCCCGACCGAGATGGAAGACCGCTCGGGGCACGCGCGCCGCGACCACACCGGCTGCAAAGCGGAGATAGCCGGCGAACAGCTCGTCGCCGCCGTCGCCGTTGAGGGCCACCGTCACGTGCCGACGGGTCAGCTCCGAGAGGATGTACGTCGGGATCGCCGAGGAGTCTCCGAAGGGCCCGTCGTAGACGTGGACGAGACGCTCGAGGAGATCGAACGCCTTGGGCTCGACGATGAACTCGGTGTGCGCGGTGCCGTAGCGCTGCGCGACGCGCCTGGCATAGGCCGTCTCGTCGAAGCTGGCGTCGCCGGCGAATCCGATGGAGAAGGTCTTCACCGGGTGCCGCGTCAGGCCGGCCATGATCGCCACCACGATGCTGGAATCGAGCCCGCCCGACAGGAAGGCCCCGAGCGGGACGTCGGCGATCAGCCGCCGCTTGATCGCCGCCGTGAGCAGGTCGCGCAGGCGTTCCGCCGCCGCGCGCGCGTCGACCTCGAGCGCGCGCTCGGGGAACGTCCAGTCCCAGTATGGCCGCAGCCGGATCTGCCCTCCGCGCTCGACGGTGAGGGCGTGCGCGGGCGGGACCTGCATGATGCCCTCGTAGAGCGTCCCGGGGTTCGGGACGTAGCCGTGGACGAAGAGCTGCGGCAGTGCCGGGAGCGAGATGTTGCACGGGATCCGTCCGTGGGCGAGGAGCGCCTTGATCTCCGAGCCGAACGCGAAGAACGACGCCCCGCGGTGATAGAAGAGCGGTTTCTTCCCCGTCCGGTCGCGGGCGAGGAACAGACGGCCGCGACGCTCGTCCCACACGGCGAGCGCGAACATCCCGTCGAGGCGCTCGACACACCGCTCGCCCATCTCCTCGTAGAGATGGACGATCGTCTCGGTGTCGCCTTCCGTCCGGAACTGGTGCCCGGCCGCCTTCAGCTCGTGTCTGAGCTCGACGAAGTTGTAGATCTCGCCGTTGAGCATGGCCCAGACGGACCCGTCCTCGTTGGCGAGCGGATGGTTGGCGGCGTCGGAGAGATCGATGATCTTGAGCCGCGTATGTCCGAGCGCGACGGCGGGTCGGCGCGCCTCGGCCGTCGCGGGCGCGGCGGGAACGAAGACCCGACTGGCCTCGGGACCGCGGTGGTGCAGCGCCTCCACCATCCGTCGCAGCGCGGCTTCGTCGACGGGTCGACCCGAAAAGTCGACGACCCCGCAGATAGCTGCGCCGAGTAGCGCGCCTCGACCGTCCGGCGCGCCGCGGCGCCCAGGGAAGCCCGGAGCCTCGCACTGTCGATGAGCGCGGAGAGCTTGTCGACCCACTCGTCGTCCGTCTTCGCCAGGAAGCCGTTGACCCCGTCGTCCACGATCTCGGTATTGACGCCGACCGGCGAGGCGATCCCGGCGACGCCCACACCCATGTACAGGAGCAGCTTCGCGCCGCACTTGCCTCTCGTCCACGCCTCATCCGGCAGCGGCATGATTCCGATGTCGAACGACTGGAGGTCGCGGACTTCCCCCTCGGCCGTCCAGCGCGTCGACCGCACGTCGACGCCCGGAATAGAGACCTCTCGGCTGCTCACGACGTGCAGGACGAAGGGCCGACGGCCGGCGAGCGTGCGCAGGGCTTCCTGGATCATCAGCAGATGGGGCAGCGTGGTCTCGCTCCCCATCCAGCCGATGACGACGCGGTCGCGTGACTGGTGGGGAGACCGCGGCAGAAATCGCTCCACGTCGACCGTCGTCGGCAGCACCGAGACCCCGCGGGCATGACGCTCGGCGAACTGGCGCAGATAGTCGTTGCCCACCGTGACGTGCTGGACCAGGGCGCAAATGGTGCGAATCTTGGGGGCCCACTTCAGCGGCGCGAAGATTCGGTTGGCGCCCGAGGTATTCGGCAGATAGATCGAGTCGTCGAAGTCGTACACGATCGGCACACCACGACGGGCGATGAGCCGCTCGACCACGGGAGGACCGATGGGCGCCGCCTCGCGGACGAGAAAGACGGCATCGAATCGCGCGAGGTCGCGCACGACGCGGACGCGCGCCGCCAGGCCCCGCAGCACCTCGAGCATCTTCCGCCCCACGAAGCCCGGTCGGTACAGGACGGCGTCGAGCTGGCGCGTGGCGAACGGCACGAAGGTGAACGCCACGCGCTGTCGCTCGAGGATGCGAGCCCATTGCTCGATGCGGAAACGCTGACAGGGCGCCGTGTCGTAGCCGTAGGGCTCGAGCACCAACACGTTCACGGTGTCGCCGGTCCCAGTCGCGCATACAAGCTGGCGTACCGCTCGACGCCGGCGTCGAGGTCGAACCAGCGCTCGGCCGTCACGCGGCAGCGATGGCGAATGTCGGTATCGTCGAGCAGAGCGGCAACGGCCGGCAACGACGCCGCCAAGCTTTGCGGCGTCACATCGGGGAGCACGATGCCGGCGCGCCCGTCGCGGACGATGCGCGCGGAGTCGCCGACACCGTCGTTGATGATGACCGGGACGCCGGTCGCCAGAAACTCGCCGAGCTTCGTGGCTGCCGCGCCCACGGTGGACAGCCTCGGCGTGATGAAGAACATGCCGGCATCCATCAAGCGGATGTAAGCGGGCATCTCGGAGAAGGCGGCGGCGGTGATGCGCAGTCGATCGGGTGGAACTCCGGCGGCGATGGCGTCACAGCGGAGTCGATCGTGATTTTCGTGGGTGACGATCAGTGCGGTCATCTTTTCGAACGCCGCCGTGAGGCACGCGAGGTAATCGAGCATCGGCCGCCGCAGGTACCAACTACTCATCGTCCCGACACAACCGATGACGACGCCGGCGCCCAGGCCCAGCCGCGTCGCCAGCGCCGCGTCGCGGGCTCTTGGAGAGAACCGGTCCAGGTCGGTGCAGGTCGGGATGATCTCCACGTGGGCATCGGCGCGCACGACATAGCCGAGACGGCGGATCGCGTCGACGCCGGCCGCGGTCAGCGAGACGACGGCATCGGCCGACTCCAGGAATCGCCGCTCCCAGCGTTTTGCCGCGCGATGGATCGTGGAGCCCGCGCGCCAGTGACCGGCGGCCACCTTCCCGTCGGGCCAGAAGCCGCGCATGTCGAAGATGAACCGGGCTCCGACGAGGCGTCGAAGGGCGACCGCGACGAGCGCAGCGACGTATCCACGAGCGTGGGTCAGGTGGATCGGCCGTCGCCGCGCTTCTCGCAGCGCCGCCACAACGCCGTGGGCGACGTCCCACGCCGTCGACAACACCGGCGGATGCTTGTGGTAGCGCAGCGGCACCCACCGCACGCCCGCAGTTGCGAGACGGCGGCGAAGCGCGTCGACGCGGCCGATGTCGCCCAGATCACGACGCTTTTCGAACGACACGAGCGTGATCGCGTGGCGGGCGGCGAGACGCTCGAGATAAGCGACAACCTGCGACTCGCCGAGGGGCTCGAGGGCTCCGTCGTAGGACACATAGAGGATCGTCATGGGCCTCCGTCAGTTCTAGCAACTCGCTTCAGGAGGGTCAAGGTCGAGTCGGCGATCGCCCACACGTGGGCCCAGCGGCTTCGGTCGTGGACGTTGCAGAGTAGCGTGACGGTTCGTCTTGACAACAGGGAGCGGCCTCCGTTAACAACGGGCGATGGGGCGGCCCCCTCCATTCCTCCGGATCCTCGTGGTCAGCGTGGTCTGTGTCTACACGGCGTTACACTTCTTCGAGACCGGCGTGATGGTGGCCTACGAAAATTACTACGGAGACTTTTTGGCCAACTTCCCGGCCCCGACTGTCGCGGGGTGGACGGGACAATGGTCAGTCTATGCGGACAGTCTCGCGCACAAGTGGCATCCGCCGCCCCGATGGGGTTTCGGTCCGGTGTTTCACCTCGTCACGCTGCCCCTGCTCTTGTCCAGCCGACTCGCTGTCAGCTATCGTGTGTGGTTGTTCGTGAACTATTGCTTTCTCGCTCTCGCGCTGGTCATCCTGTATCGAGAAGCAATCGGCCCGCACGTGACGATAGGTCGTCTCGCCATCGTCGGCGGACTCACGCTCAACTACTACCCTCTCTACGAGGCGCTGATCCAGCGCAACATCGAGATCTTCGAGCTGACGCTGATCGCCGTTGCCATGGCTTGCTACGCGAAGCGGCGCGATGGATGGGCGGGGGCAGTCGTCGGAATGGCGGCGATGACCAAGTTCCTTCCGGGGATCCTCGTTCCATACTTCCTGCTCAAACGTCGGCGGCGTGCCTTTGTGTCCTCGGTCTGCGTGATCCTCTCGCTCGGCGTCGGAGCCCAGTTCGCTTTCGGTTGGCAACACAACTGGGTCGTCCAGCAGTTGGTACAAGGATCCTACCTCGAAATGCCGTTGAACCAGGCTGTGTCGGGCGCGGTTCTTCGTCTCGCTGTCCGCCTGGGCCACGCGACACTCGGGATTCGCGTGAGTCAGGTGCTGATTGCCATTCTCGTTGCGGGCCTGGCATGGTATCTCTGGCGCAGGCGGGCGTCCGACGAATGGCAGATCGAGTGGGCTCTGCTCGTAGTGGCCGCGATCATGCTGCCGCCTCACAACCAAAACTACTATCTCACC
>WNGA01022487.1_pt1 | contig 15851 bp, 15 predicted proteins | sample 5400061 | NCBI WGS metagenome assembly WNGA01 (sample SAMN13153366, study PRJNA577476) | soil metagenome | isolation source: 100 cm soil or saprolite under grassland replicate 2 | place: USA:California | collected 2016-06-15
GGGTGCGCCGCCAGGGACTCGAACCCCGAACCCGCGGATTAAGAGTCCGCTGCTCTGCCAGTTGAGCTAGCGGCGCTCACTGGAACCGGGGAGAACGATAGCACGGGCATGAAAACGGCTCCCAACCGGTACAGCAGCACACTGAGCCACCCGCCGTGCGAGCCTGGACCTGTGACAAAGCCCAGCCCGCCAAGCCCCAACGGCTCACACGAGCCACTGGTCATCGTAGACGCCGCGAACGTCGTCGGCTCGGTGCCTGACGGTTGGTGGCGCGACCGGCGCCGCGCTACCGAACGGCTACGCGACCAGCTCCCAGGAGTCGCCGCCAGTGGCCTTCCCGCCCTCGCCAGCGTACCGGACTGGGCGACCCGAGGACCGGTCGATCTGGTGCTCGTCGTCGAGGGCCAGGCCCGTGCCGTCGGCGAGGTTCCGGGAGTGCGGGTCGTTCGCGCCGAACGCTCGGGCGACGACGCGATCGTCGATCTCGTCCGGGCAGCGGAGAACCGGGACCGGCTGGTGATCACGGCTGATCGCGGCCTCCGGGACCGGGTCATCGCCTTGGGCGCGGACGTGGTCGGGCCCCACGCGGTCCGGCGAGCCCAGGCCGGCAGGCCTGCCCAACAGTCGGGCAACCCGCCGCAGTCCACGGCACCGTAAGGAGCCAGTCCGCGGCACCGTAAGGGGCCCCAGTTCGCGGGGCTGCGAGGGCCGCGGTCCGCGGTGCCCCGCCCAACCCCATTTCTGGAACAGGTCAAGAAACTGCGGGCGTGAGCAGACGTCTCTAAGGACACTTTACTGTTAGGAGTCCTTAATGTAGCGTCAATCACGCTCGTGGATGCCGTGCGGGCGCGTTCGTGCCGGTCGCTTCCCAGTTCGCCGGGAACCGGAGGAGGATGCACCTCGGATGAAGCCCCCAGCCAGCTGTCGGCTCAAGAACGCCAAGGCCAATGGAGTACGGGTGGACGTGGTCAACCCGATGCCGATGGAGCCCGGCTCGTCGCGGTCGAGCTGGGGCGACGCCGTGATCGCGGCGGCCGAGCCGACGCTGCGCCAGATGGCCGGGACACCCGCCCGCCAGCGCGTCACCTGGGACAACAACACCATCGAGCCACCGGCGTTCTGGTCGGTCGGCTGGGACAACGGCGGCTGTCGCGGCGGCGGAGCTTCCGCCACCCGCAGCAGCTTCTCGCAGTCGACCTTCGGGCTCACCAATATCTTCAAGGGCTTCCACGGTTGACCGTGGCAGCCAAACAGGAACTGGAGGCGCGCATGCGCAAACGTCTTCCCCGTCGGCTCGCGGTCGTCGCGACCGTGCTCGCCCTCGGCGTTGCGGGGTACCCCGGCAACGCGGCCGCCGGGGACGCCTCGACGGACCACCTAAGGTTCGGCAACGACTTCAAACGGGTCGGCTACTTCACCCAGTGGGGTATCTACAGCGGGAACTTCGTCAAGCGCGTCGACACGACCGGGCAGGCGGCGAAGCTCACGCACATCAACTACGCGTTCGGCAACGTGAACGCCGAGGGCAAGTGCTTCGAGGTCAACGCGGCCGGCCAGGGCGACGCCTGGGCCGACTACCAGCGTCCGGCATCGGCCGAGGAGTCCGTCGACGGCGTCGCCGACTCGTGGGGTCAACCGCTGGCGGGCAACTTCCTGCAGCTGCGCAAGCTCAAGGCCAAGTACCCGGACCTCAAGGTGCTCATGTCGCTGGGCGGCTTCACCTGGTCGAGGTTCTTCTCCGACGCGGCACTGACCGAGCAGTCCCGCCAGGCGTTCGTGGCCTCCTGCATCGACCTGTTCATCAAGGGGAACCTGCCGATCCTCGACGGGGGCAGCGGCGGTCCGGGCGTGGCGGCCGGCGTGTTCGACGGGTTCGACATCGACTGGGAGTGGCCGACGGAGAACCTCATCGGCGGTACCTCCCGGCCGGAGGACAAGGCCAACTTCACCAAGCTGCTCGCTGAGTTCCGCAGCCAGCTCGACGCGTACGGGCGCCGGGTGCACAAGCGCTTCCTGCTCACCGCGTTCCTGCCGGCCAACCAGCGGGTCATCGACAACGGCTTCGAGGTACGCAAGATCTTCCACGACCTGGACTTCGCCACCCTTCAGGGGTACGACTTCCACGGCACCTGGGAGTCGATGACCAACCAGCAGTCGGCGCTGCGCCAACCCGCCGGCGACCCGGTCAACCCGGACTTCACAGTGGTGTCCACTGTGGACGCCTGGGTCAGCCGTGGCGCCCCACGCCGGGAGCTCGTCGTCGGCATGCCGTACTACAGCCGGGGCTGGACGGGCGTACCCAATATCAACCATGGCCTGTTCCAGACCTCAACCGGGCCGGCGCCAAGCCCGTTGGAGCCGGGCGTGGCCCACTACAAGCAGCTGGCTCCGCTCGCTGGAACGACCTTCACCCTCTTCCGTGACCAGCAGGCCGGCTTCGCCTGGCTGTACGACGGCACCACGTTCTGGACCTTCGACGACGCCGCGGTGTTCGCGCAGAAGACCGTGTACATCCGCCAGAACGGGTTGGGCGGAGCGATGGTGTGGGAGCTGAGCGGCGACGACAACAACGGCACCCTGACCGACGTACTGTTCCGTGGCTTGAGCCGCCACCACGGCGGCTGAGCCTCGATTGACCGGTGCCCCGGTGCGGCTGCCGCCGCCGCACCGGGGCACCTTTTTGACCGGCGGCCGGTTACGCCGAACGTCCCCTGGGAAATTCAGTCCTAGGACTCGAAGGGACCCAAGGCGATGGCACGGAAGACCGATCGAGAAGCTCCCCAGACCACGCGACAAGCGCCGCAGACCGAAGGGGAAGCCGCCCAGACAGACCAGACAGAGCGGAAGGATCTCACCGCCGAGCGGACCGGCGAGCCGACCAAACCCACCCAGCTTGCGCCACGCGCCTGGTGGGGCGTACTGAAGCGGACCGTCAAGCAGTTCCAGGAGGACGACCTCACCGACTGGGCGGCCGCGTTAACCTACTACGGCATCCTGTCGATCTTCCCCGGCTTGCTGGTGCTGGTCTCGGCGCTCGGCCTGCTCAGCGACTCGGCGACCCAGTCGCTGCTGAGCAACATCGGGGCCATCGCGCCCGGCCCGGTGAAAGAGATCCTGGACGGCGGCGTCAGGAGCCTGGAAGAGGCGGGCAGCAAGGCCGGCATCTTCGCCGTCGTCGGTGCGGCCGGTGCGCTGTGGTCGGCCTCGGGCTACATCGGCGCGTTCATGCGCGCGGCGAACGCCATCTACGACGTACCTGAAGGCCGGCCGATCTGGAAGACCCTGCCGATCCGGCTCGGTATGACGGTGCTGACCGGCGTGATGCTCGCGGTCACCGCGGTCGCCGTGGTGTTCACCGGCAAGCTCGCCGAACAGGTCGGCAAGCTGATCGGCATGGGCAAGACGGCGGTACTGGTCTGGGACATCGTCAAATGGCCGGTACTGGCCATCATCGTGAGCCTGCTCTTCGCGATCCTGTACTCCGCGGCGCCCAACGCGCGCCAGTCCGGCTTCCGCTGGATCACCTCGTACAACAAGACGTACGGCTCGCTCGGCGCGGTCATCATCTTCCTCGTCTGGCTGTGGATATCGAACCTGGCGGTCCTGCTGGGCGCCGAGTTCGACGCCGAGCTCGAACGTGCCCGGGCGATCGAGCAGGGTCACCCGGCGGACGAGGAACCGTACGTACCGTTACGCGACGACCGCAAGATCGGCGACCAGACGAAGGCCGCTGGTCTCGGATAAGGTCGGTTGCATGCGGACGCCTCGTCCCGGGGGGCTCGCCTGCGCCGGGCTCGTGCTGGCGGCGCTGGCGCTGGTGGCCGGCTGCTCCGGCCGGCCGACGTGGCGCAGCCCAGGCGAGAGCGCCAAGCCCGGCAAGCCGACCGGACCGACGGTAACGGCGCCGGCCGACGGCGCGACCGACGTCCCGACCTCCGCCGAGATCGTCCTCGCGGGCGCGAACCCGTCCACCTCGGTCGCCCTAGCCGACTCCGGCGGGGCCGCCGTCGAGGGCGAGATGCGCCCCGACGGCTCTTCGTGGGTACCGGCAGCGCAGCTGAAGTACGCGACGATGTACACCGCCAAGGTCGGCGACAAGACCGTGTCGTTCACCACCATGAACAAACCTTCGGATCTGGTACGGGTGAGCAGCGCCATCGGCGACGACCAGGTGATCGGCGTGGCCGCCCCACTGGTGGTCAACTTCGGCGTGGACGTGCCGAAGGACCAGCGGGTGGCGGTGCAGCGGCGGCTGTTCGTCAAGAGCGAGCCGGCTCAAGAGGGGATCTGGAACTGGTTCAGCCCTCGCGAGATCCACTACCGGTCTCGGGAGTACTGGCAGCCGGGCACGAAGCTGTCCGTCCGGCTGGCCACTGGCGGCCTGCCCTGGGGCGGCACGTGGTACGGCGGGTCCGACATCACAGTACGGGCGAGCGTCGGCCCGAAGCTGGAGATCACGGTGGACAACGCCACCAAGCAGATGACGGTCACGCAGGACGGCCAGCTGCTGCGCACCGTGCCGGTCAGCCTCGGCAAGCCGAGCTCACCGTCCTTCAGCGGCAACATGGTCGTGATGATCAAGAACGAGTGGGAGTGGTTCGACTCAGGCACCTTCGGCATCCCGGCCGACTCCCCCGGAGGGTACCGCACCAAGGTGTTCTGGCCGATGCGGTTGAGCTGGAGCGGGCAGTACATCCACTCGGCACCGTGGTCAGTACGCGACCAGGGCAAGCGCAACGTGTCGCACGGCTGCACCAACATCTCTCCGGAGAACGCCGACTGGCTGTGGCACCTCGCGCACATCGGCGATCCGGTCGTGGTCAAGGGCACCGAGCAGAGCCTGCCCTGGGCCGACGGCTGGACCGACTGGAACGCCTCCTGGGAGGAGTACGCCAAGGGCAGCGCGATCCCGCCCTCGGGCGCAGCGCCCACGCCCTCCCACAGCTGACCCGTTTTGGCCCGGTGCCGCCCGACCTGGTAGCCTGGCTCTTCGCGTCAATCGACTCACCCAAACCAGAAACGAGCAGGACGAGGCCGTCGCGTGGCGAACATCAAGTCCCAGATCAAGCGCAACCGGCAGAACGAGAAGCGCCGCGTGCGTAACAAGGCGGTCAAATCGTCGTTGAAGACCGCGATCCGCAAGTTCAACACGGCCAATGCCGCCGGTGACGCCGAGCTCGCGAACGAGCTGCTGCGCGATGCTTCACGCAAGCTGGACAAGGCCGTGAGCAAGGGCGTGATCCACAAGAACCAGGCCGCCAACCGCAAGTCGGCGATTGCCAAGAAGCTCGTAGCAAGCTGACGCTCGCTCAGCTAGCTGGCGCTCGCCTTCGCTCGCGCGGCGCCCCGGCTCCTCAGGCGCCTGCGACCAGTCCGGCTCGCGGGCTTCGCCTGGCGACCCGGACCAGTCGTTCCCTCGTCGCTTCGCTCCTCAGTCCAGACGGCGCCCGCCGGTGCGCAACCAACCGGCGCTTGCCGGTGCGCTCCAGCACGCCGGTGCGCAACTAGCCGGCGCCCACCCGTGCGCGCAGCCTGCCTCGTCAGCGAGCACCGCCGGCAGCCCGCGCGGCTACCACGCCGAACACGGCCCGCTCCAGTGCGTACCCGCGATCATCCGTGCCTCCCTTGACGGCGGCGTTGCATTCTGCGGCCACCCGCATGGCGTCAACGAGCGCGTCGGGTGTCCAGCCACGCGCTTGGCGCTGGGCTCGCTCCACTTTCCAAGGCGGCAGGCCCAGCGAACCGGCCAGCTGGTACGCGCTTGCCCGCCCGGCCGCCGCGACGCGGGCGACCGTGCGTACTCCGTCGGCGAGCGCGTCCGCGATCGGCACCGGGTCGACGCCGACGTGCAGCGCCCACCGCAGGGCCTCCAGGGCCGCCGGGATGTCGCCCACCATGGCGGCGTCGGCGACGGTGAATCCGGTGACCTCGGCCCGGCCCCGGTAGTAGCGAGCGACGGTGTCCGCGCCGATCCGCCCGTCGGTGTCGGCGACCAGCTGGGAACAGGCTGCGACGAGCTCGCGCAGGTCGTTGCCGACCGCGGCCAGCAGCGCCTCGGCGGCGTCCTCGCTGCAGCGCCCGCCCAGCCGGCGGATCTCGTTGCGGACGAAGTCGGCGCGCTCCCGGTGCTTGGTGACCTTGGCGGCCGGCACAACCGTCGCGCCGACCTCGCGCAGACCGTCGGCGAGCGCTTTGCCCTTCCCGCCCCCGGCATGGGTAACGACGAGCGACACCTCCGGGTCGGGCTCCTTCGCATACTCGATCAGCGCCGCGACCAGCTCTTTCTTGGCGTCCTGGCCGTCCCGGACGATCACCACCCGCCGCCCGCCGAACAATGACGGGCTCAGCATGCTGGCAAGCTCACCCGGCAGCGTGTCGGCGGCCTGGTACTCGCGTACCTCGGCGTCGGGATCGGTATCGCGGGCAGCGGCAGCCGCCTCGGCGACGGCGCGGGAGACAAGCAGCTCTTCATCGCCGAGGACCAGGCAGACGGTGGCGAGGGACGGTGCGGGCACGTCGCCATCGTCGCACGTGTGCCCGTTCAACCGGGCCGTACGACTCATCCGGCCCACGGGGCTTTGCGAGGCGACCAGAACGGGCCGCTGGATGCTCACGGGCGGCCGGTCACCAGCCCTTGGCGCCAGTCGGGACAGCGGCTCACGGAAGGAGAACCCGGGGAGGCGGCTCTGCCCGACACGCTCGGAACACGCCGAGATCGCCGCCTCCCCGGAGCGGTGGCCACCGCGGTTTGCGGACCAGGGTGGCCATAGATGAACCTAGTACATCTTGATGTTCTAGGCAACCCCTGGAGCAACATTGTGTCTCCTGATGCTTGAGATATGAGGTCATCTCGTGCTCTCATGGTGGTGCGGACCAGGGAGAACACGGATGGCCACCTCGAAGACGCAGCGCCTTATCGACGACATCACCAGCCAGATCGAAGCTGGACAGCTGCGTCCTGGTGACCAGCTGCCGAGCGCGGCTGAGCTGCGCGCGCAGTATGACGTCTCGATCACAGTGGTGCGCAGCGCGGTCAACTGGCTCAAGGCGGTGGGCCTGGTCGAGGGCGTACCGGGCGTCGGGGTGTTCGTCAAGGAGCGGTAAGCGCCACGCTGAGGCGCTGCGCCCGTCAAGGTGGGCGGCGGCCCGGTCGCTGGCCTCGCGCCACCACGGCCAATCCGCCCGGCGTTACGACCACCGCCACATCGGCATCCACGTCGGTCCGCAGCACCCGCGCCCCGCCCCGAGCCAGCCGGCCAAGCACGGCCGTGTTCGGATGGCCGTACGGGTTGCCGGCGCCAACCGACACCAACGCCACTGCCGGGGCTACCGCGTCGAGGAACCCGGCGTCCTGGTACACCGATCCGTGATGCGCCAGCTTGAGCACGTCGGCGCGCACGCCGGACGGGCCAGCGGCGGAGAGCACACCGCGTTGTTCGTCCTCCTCGGCGTCGCCGGCCAGCAGCACCCGGCGACCCCGGATCTCGGCGCGCACGACGAGCGACCAGTAGCATGCCGAAGGTACGTAATCGTAAATCGGACATCTTCTGCCAAGACGGCGCGGCTGCGACCTCGCGTCGGTGGCACACAGATCAGCAACCTAAACAGGAACTACGCTCTATGGAACAGATCAACCAACCGAGAGGAGACGCTGACGAGATCACCTCCCAGCAGCACGCCGAGCCCGAACAGCCAGCCGTCCGTACCGATGTACCCGTGCCTATCTACCAGGCCGAAGCCCCTGGGCAGCGCCCGCCCGTGACGTTCACGGAAGCTGAAGCGCACAACCCCTTCGCCTTACTGACTGAGCTGCGTGACCATGCCATGGCGCTGCGGCTGGAGGAGAAGCCACCCACCTTCCACCTGACTGAGCTGGCGCTGTCCGCCGCGGTGGTGGCCTGGTGGTCGCGCTGGCAGCCCATTTCCATGCACCGAGCGTTTGTAGCCGGAGCCAGCCTTGCTGAGGTGGCTGCTGCTGTCGGCACCGCCGAGGCCGAGGCGTACGAAACCTGGTCAGCGTGGGCCGAACGCCAAGCGCAGCTTGTCATCGCGGGGCGTCCAGGAGTCGATGCCAGCGAAGTTGCCGCCGTTCGCGCCCGTTTGGGCGACCGACCGCCGACGTGACGGCAGCTGCCGTAGCTGTCCTTCTCACGAATCCGCCCGTCGCGCCCATGCAGGTTGAACTCGGTCTCGTCACGTCGCGCCGTTGCCCGGCCCGCCTCCGCGGCCTCGGCCTGCGTCCCATGCACTGACGACGGCCGCTTGTTGCCCTCGCGCTCGACTGCCCAGCCGTCCTTGTGCGGCACGACGTGCACCGGCTTCTTACTGGTAGCCATGATCACCTCCTCTCGAACGGTTTGCTACATCATCTCACCTGAACGAGGGCTCAGGGTGTATCGACACGCGGGCAACACGCGCGTCCGCAACCATCAATAGCAACGTAAACAGGAACAACGCCATATGGAAACACTCACTCTACAGAAGGGAGTCATAGAAGCACTCCAAATTGACGAAGTAAGCCCGTTTCAGCCGGTGCTGCCGGCGGGCACGGAAGCAAGGCTTGCCGAGCAAGCAGAACGTATCGTAGATACGACGAGAACAGCCGGAACAGTCGCCCTCGCTGGCGGAGGCGTTCAGCCAGCCGCACCAGCATCCCCAAACGGGCGGCGTTATGGTTATCGCCAAGACAGCTCGCCAGAAGTAGTCGCATTGCTCCACCAAGCCCAAGCGGGCAACACTGAGGCATTCGCTGACCTATATCGCCTGCACGTTGACCGCATCACTCGCTATGTCGCTACTCGTATGCGGGACGAAGACCGCAGCGCCATACCTGACGTAGTCCAGGACACATTCTGCGAGGCGCTTGCAGAACTACCGAAGGCTCACAACGATATGACCGGCTGGTTTTTGGCTCATGCCGCCAAGGCATACATCAGGTTCGCAAGGTCGGATCGAAAACAAGAACGGGCGGTCAAGGGCACCAAGGAAGTAGTCAGACGGGAGTATGCCCATGGCTATGCTCGGCACCATCCTGGGAACATCACCGCGATTGGGCATGTGATGCTGGTACACGCCTTGGCTCGGTTAGCTCCCCGTCAACGAGAAGTGGTGCAGCACCGCTACCTCGAAGGTCAGACACAGAAAGCAACCGCAGTGTTGCTCGGCAAGACACTCAGTGCGGTACGGAGTGCAGAACATCGGGCGCTGGTGAAGCTGCGGGAAGGGTTGGCGTGATTACCGCCCGGATTCCAACCACCCCTCAATCCGCCGGACAAGATCAGCATTGCCTTGGTCAAGTGACAGGCGTAAATAGTCCTGTATATCGCGGAGCCTTTCTGTGTTGCGCAGGGCAAGGCTGCGCAGTTCATCTTCAAGTTGCATATGGTATAGGTTGGCAATTTGGATCCGCATGGAGAAGCCGCCCGCCAGTCGCTTGCCAGATAGCAGGCAGTCCTGGAGATCCTGCAACAGTTTGCGGTAGCCAAGATACAAGGCCACAATGTCTCGTGCAGAGAGGTTGTCGAGATGGTTGCTGTCGGTTTGGTTCTTGGTCATGCTCGACATTGCTTGTGTTGCTACTGCTCTGGAACGAGCTTGGTGTTGGTGCTTTCTGCAAGCTGGCCGATCCAGCCTGCGTGGCGATCAAGCTGGCTGGTTATGGCGGCCCGCTCTTGGGCGTCGGTGTCAAGGCGCTGAGCAATGCCGTCCAATACGTCGTACAGGCCATGAACTTCGTCTTTGACATGTGCTATCTCGGCACGTACCTCTTCGATGCGCTGGTCGACATGGCGAAATATCTGACCGGCAAACCTGGCAAATTGTTGTTCAAGTAGCTCGTTGAGTTCATCGCGTTTCATACAAGTTTCAGTATGCGCCAGTCAGACGTCAAGGTCAATAAGGTTGCCTTGGTGCCCACGGCGGCACAAATAGCGCCATCCGTGGGCTACCTCCCAAGACTCCAACTCACAGAGTCCTGGACTTATGTAACCACAATTAAATATGGAGGACAATCATGGAACGTCAATCACCAGGAGGTGAGCACGAGCCAACTCTTGTACCGCCCCCGGAGGAATCTCGCGACGAACACGCTATCCAGCTCGGCATTGAAGCCGCAAGAGCCGAAGATCGAGAAGTAGACGACGCCGTTGCCCGCTGCATTGCCGCCCAGCTCCACGGCGGGCAAGGCTCGGCGCTCTACAGCCTCGCGAGCACCGGCAGTCTCGAAGATGACCGGCTGGAAGCCGAGCTACGCGAGCTGTACCAGAGCCATAACCCCCGCATCCTGGAGTGGGCCAGCGTGCTTGGTACCTACGCCTTGCACCGTCAGCACCGCGGGCCGGTAGACGGCTGGGCCGACCTGTGGCCAGGCAAGCACGAGCAGCCAGCACCCGAAGACGATGAGGCCCAAGCCCGCGCCAACCTCGTGCGACGCCTCAACACCACTGCCGCAACCACCCTCGGTCAGATCGCCACTGTGGGCACAGCCGAAGGCGTGTACGGGCTCGGCGCCAGCGACCACGACGACCAGGCCGAGGTTGACACCTACCCGTGGGCGGACGCCACACGCTGGCGGCCGGACGGTGGAGGGCCTGACGAGCTGACCCTGAGCAGTGCCGCTGGCATGGACAATGCAGCCGTCGATGAGCTGTTCATACGACTGCCTGACGACCAGTTCGGCTCGCGCGAAGATATGGGCTGGTGCGGCTTGCTGCACCACGAAGGACGGCCCGGCGGCGTGATCCTTGGGGACAATCAGTACGGTCGGCGTTCCGTATGGGCGACCAACTCCGATGAGGAGCTGGCCGCGCGCTGGCAAGAGGCCCAACGCGAGCACGAGGCGTACGAAGCGGCCACGCAGTCGAACCGTGGAGAAGCCAGCAGCGGCATCGTGCCGGAGATCTGGGTGGACAGTCTGGCCGACTACAACGCTGGTGTCCTGCACGGCGCCTGGCTGGACGCCACGCTGGAGCCTGACGAGCTGGCCGCCGCCGTGCAGTTCATGCTCAGGAACTCACACGAACCCGATGCCGAGGAGTACGGCGTCTTTGACTACGACGGCTTCGGCGAAGCTGCCAGCCTGCTCGGTGAGTATCCGAGCCTGGAGACCATCTCGAAGGTTGCCCAAGGAATCCAGGAACACGGACCAGCCTTCGCGGCCTGGGCGGCTTACGTCGGGTCTGAGCAGACCGAACAGCTTCATCGGTTCGAGGATCACTATCGCGGCGAGTGGGACTCGATCGAGGCGTATGCCGAAGACCTGCTGCAAGAGACTGAGGCGTACCGCGTGATCGAAGAAGCTCCGGAGTGGCTACGGCCGTACCTCCAGGTTGACGTGGAGGGGTATGCGCGGGACCTCGGGCTTGAGCTGCATGTTGTCGACAAGCTTGGCGGCGGGGTGTTTGTATTTGATACGCAGGTCTGACTCAATCTCTCTCTTCGGCTTCCCGCTCCAATGCGGCCTGCCTTCTGATCTCAAGGTTTTGTATCATATTCCGAGCCCAGGCTCGAACGCCCAACGGTTCATCTGCGCGCTGGCGCCAACCTTGGAGTTGTTCGATCTGCCCAGCGATGCGATCCGACTCATTACCCATCCAGAAGCCGCTGACGAACTGCCCCCAGAAGCTGGACGCCACTTTGTCGTCCTCGCCGAACTTTCCCAGAAGAAATCGAGCTATCGGCGTCGGTTGCTCATCTCCCACCGGGGCAATGGAGGCCACAATGCGAGCGCGACCGATGTCATCGCCAACCCAGGTCTCGATAATCTCGACCGGAACGACCGCCAGCAACCACCCTCCGATCTCCATTCGTATTCGCCATGACTTCGGAGTAAACCGCTCTGCAAGATCATTCCACAGTTGCTGCGGGTGGCGACGAAAACCTTCAGCAACCAAAACGGCCTCGTCGCGGTCTTCGTGAATCATCAGCGAGTTCGAGTCAACGAGGTCCAGCACTAGTCGGGCAAGCTCAACGCCATGCTCCTCGACCAAGCCATTGGCAAGGCGGCACCAGTCCCACGTTTCCCGAGATACGTCGGGAAACTGCCTCCTGAGCATGAGCATGCTCAGGACTCGGTCGTGCAACCTATCGGGAACGCCGTCCTGGCCATGAAGCAGGAGATTTGTCCAGTCTACCAGGGCATTATAGTCCTGCTGTGAGGAAACTCGGGGGAGCCAGTCATCGATGATCGCCTCAACATCGTCATCGGAAAGGTTACGCTGCCAGCCAAACAAGATGTAAGCACCGTCTGCGACTGGCAACTCATGCAGCCATGCGAAGATTCTTGCGCGCGCCCGCTCCGTGACTGGGCCTCGAACCGCTACGGCGAGCTGTGATCTGAGGTTCAACTGCCGCGCGCTGTCGCTGTCGAGGAAGTCGTCAAATGCAGTCTCGTGCCCTGACGCGGTGAGCCCATGGAGGTAGCCGACGAGGCCCGATGAGTTCGCATCGAACGCGGCCAACAATGTGGCAAGTGTAGACTCGTCCTCGCCAAGAGCCGTTGCGAATGCATGGCCGAGTTCCCAAGCAGCAGGGAGGTCTTCTCTCAGTAGCCCCAACGCCGACTGCCGCTCGGCGTCAGACGTGAGCGAGCCAACGGCTGCATCGATGCGAGACTGAAGCTCCCCATCGGGGAGATCCCATCGTCGCAAATGCGTAAGCACCTGAAGCTCTTCGATCCTCGTCGGAGCGGGAAGTCTGCGAAGGAGCGCTTCGAGACGGTCGACAACAAGCCGCTCTTCTGGCTTACGTCGTTCGTAGAGGCTTAGGATATGTTCTGCCTCCGTCCGCAATGTCTGAAGCGCTGGCCCGGTAAGCCCCGACAGGGTTTCGGCAAGAAATTCACCCGCGAATTGGTCACCAATCAAGGGGTGGAGAGCTTTGATCAGCGCATCTTCGGCCGCCCCCGCCGTCTCAGAATCGACGTCATTGAGCAGCGATGCGAGAACAGAGATAGCCGAGCGTCGGTACTCGCCCGCTTCCCCATACGTCCGGGGTGTGGCCCTCGGCTCAACAAGCACACCGCCCTGGAGTTCTCCGGAGACGGTGATCGTCTCATACGTATCCAGCGCATGAGCTGCACCCTTGATTGCCAATTTGCGAGCTTCGGGACGTGGATCGTCGGCGGTCTGTCGCAAGTAGTCCATGCGCTGGCTGGGCGTTGCTGCCGTTCCGGGGAGCATCGTTCCGAAGAGGTCGACCCACGTTCCCGTGGCGTTGTTCGAGAAGGTCTCATTCTCGGCGAGCGCCAAGCGGAGAAGACTGTTGGCCGCGGTTGCGAAGGTCCGTCGATGCCAGGCCAGCTTTTCCAACGTCCAGACCAGGTCACGACGAGATTGCGTCTGCGCTCGAAGCTCATCTACCGTCGTTGCCTCGATCAGTTCGTGCAAATGCAGCGCCACCTCATCCGGAAGCACGATCGCGAGCTGAGTCAACATCCGGCCTAGCCCCGACGACTCGATCTGTTCAAGCGAGGCGAAAGGCCCGTCTCGCGAAAGAAGCTGCGGCAATACAGACCTTGCGGGCTCGAAACGACCGAGGTCCGCAACCCGCCGGAACAATGAGAGTGCCATCTCCGCATCAAGCTCGGGCAGAAGCTCACTGACGATACGCTCTCCTTGGGTACGCCAGGCTTCAGCGGCCAAGAATACGGCGAGGGGGTGCGGCCCGACTGCCCGATAGCGACCCTGGCGCGCAAGTAAGCCTTGCTGCTGCAACGCTGCGCCCACGTTCTCCATCTGTTCGAGGGAGGCGCCAGCGAAGCGCGCCAAAACTTCGAGTTGGACACGCTTATCGCGGCCCCAGCCGACGCGCTCAAGAAGCGCTAGCACGGCTGCGAATAAAAAATCTCGGCCCTCTGGCAGGATCGTCGCGACGAACGCCTGAATATCATCGCGCCCGATGAGATCGGCCGCCTGCGCATCTGGAAGGCGAATTACGCGGTCAGCAAGCACGATCGTCCACCGCATATTCCCATGGGAGTGATCCGAAATGAACCGCCTGGCTTCGGGACCAAGCTGGCGATAGTTGGCCTTGAGGAATTCCTCGCGCTTGGCTTCGGGCATAGCGCTCACAGCAATGACCGGAGACTTATTCGCAGCAGCGCCAATATCACCAATCGTCACCAGCCGAACGGCTGGATCTCTCGGCAGCTTCGCTGCCAGCTTAATGTGCCGCTCCGGCGGACATTCGTCCACGACAAGGATTGCGACGCGCCCGTCCTCGATGAGATGCGTAAGCAGTTCGCTACCAACCGACTGCTCGTCGTACACGTATGCCACCAAGGAGCGGAATTCGTCACTGTTGAGCGCCTCCATGACTAGCCGGGTCTTGCCGATCCCAGACTCGCCCTGGACTCTCACCTCTATGGCGCCTGGCGAAGAAAGCTGCGACCGGATCTGCTGAATCGCCGCCTCTCTTTCGGCGTCAGCGACCCAATGCGTATCGTGGGTTCGCCCGGAAGCCCACCTGTCATACTCCACCGCTACTGAGCCAGGTCCTCCAGCAAGCCTGCTGACGGCCAACGAGGGGAACCGGGACGCCCATCGTGCGAGCTTGTTTGCGTCATAGACCCGAATGCGTTGCCTGTCGTCAGCAGTCAGCAAGCCAAGCTCGATTGCCTTTTCGGCGACCTTCTTCCTTCGTCTCTCGATAAGGTTATCCGGAAGGGTGGCACCGATAACAATGATGTACGACCCTCCGCCCCGCACGAATTGGTGTGCCCACGTGGCTTCGGCAAATTCGCCGGCGCAGGCTGTAGGTCCGTAACCGCTTCGCTTAAATTGCCACGCAGAGTCACCTGACGGAAGGTAGTCGGTCTGCGGCGCATCACGTAATGCCGCGTCTACGCCTCCGTCCGGCGTTGTCTCGTTGTAGTTGATCGATAAGTGGTGTCCTTGGAGCCCGGCGGCCCTTACTTCCAGGTCAAGTAACCTGTTGACGAAAGGCGTGAAGCGCACATCCAGATCCTCAATGCGCTTCGGTGTGATGTCAAAGGGGCCTAATGTCATATGACGGCCCTGTCTATAGACGCTCTAGTTGCCCTACGCGGTAAGGCTTGGCGGGCGGGAATCAGCGGTTCGCTCGCCGCCGGGGCGGACAGACCCAGCGCGTAGTCGGCGGGGCCATTGGCAGACTCGAACTCTGTCAGGGCGACGGGCTGGGCCGATTGGGGGATATCGGCTCCTTCGCTCCGCGTGATTGTCCAACCAGCGTTCGCTAGTTTGGGGTCAATACGCTGAGCGCGGGTCGTCCTTTCAGGTTCGGGTGGCATGCTGGGATTTTACCAAGATCGGGTTGAGGATACTAGGTCGAGACCCTTGCAGCGTCTCGCTCGCATCGGCTCCGTGTCCACGGCAAAGGTTATGCCTACTGCCCGTCCCAATCCCCCATCACCGGCTTCCACCCCGCATTGCCGTACTGCACCGTTACGTCTGCCGGTCCGGGCGTATTACTGTTCCGTAAGTAGAACGTAGCAGTGGTTGGATCGTAGGCGCCAATGCTTGCGAAACGGTTCCCATCCCAGTCGCCAGCGAGGGGAGTCCAGTTGGCATTGCCATACTGGATCGTACTCTCGGCAGCACTACTGTCGTTCTCGTTATTCAAGTAGTAGGTAGCGGTAGTGGGGTTGTAGACGCCAATGGTGGTGTTGGCGTTACCATCGTCGTTGCCGTCCCAGTCTCCGGCAATAGGCAGCCAGTTGCTGTTGCCGAAGGGGAAGGTCATATCTGCCCAACCGGGGCCGTTATAGTTTTTCAGGTAGAAGGTGGCAGTATTAGGGTCATACAGGCCAACACTCCAATAGCCATTCCCATCCCAGTCTCCAGCTATAGGTTTCCACCCAATATTGCCATACT
>WNGA01018931.1_pt1 | contig 15848 bp, 7 predicted proteins | sample 5400061 | NCBI WGS metagenome assembly WNGA01 (sample SAMN13153366, study PRJNA577476) | soil metagenome | isolation source: 100 cm soil or saprolite under grassland replicate 2 | place: USA:California | collected 2016-06-15
CAGTTCTTCGCCCGCTGACAGCAGGATCCGCAGGTCCGGGAAGTCCTGGCCGGTCAGCAGGGCCAGCACGGCCGGGGGCAGGCAGGCGAAGGTGACGGCGCGGTCGCGGATCAGCGCGGCCAGCCGCGGCGGGGAATGCAGCGTCTCCGCTGACGCCAGCACCGCCCGCGCGCCGCCCAGCAGCGGCATGAACATGTCCATCACCGACACGTCGAAGGTGAACGCGGCGAACTGCAGAACCGCGCTGTCCGGGCCGATCCGCCAGTGCCCGATCATGCCGTGCAGGAAGTTGACCGCTTGGCGGTGCTCGACCACCACCCCCTTGGGCTGGCCGGTCGAGCCCGAGGTGTAGATCACGTAGGCCACGTTCGAGGGGGTGACCGCCACATCGGCCGGGTCGGTGTCATCCAGGCCGGAGATCTGCGCCCAGTCGCGGTCCAGGCCCAGCACCCTCACCGTGGCGCAGGCGGGCACGCTGCCCTCGCTCGGGGTATCGGTGAGCACCACCGGCATGGCGGTGTCGGCCATCATGAACGACAGCCGCTCGGCCGGCAGCGCGGGGTCCAGCGGCACGTAGCCGCCGCCGGCCTTCCAGATCCCCAGCAGCGCCGCCAGCCGCCGCAGCCCGGTCCGCATGCACACCCCGACCAGCACCTCTGGGCCGACGCCCAGGCCGCGCAGCCGCCGGGCGATCTGGTTGGCCTGCCGGTTCAGCTGCGCGTAGCTGAGCTGGTTGCCCTCGAATTCGGCCGCGACCGTGCCCGGCGTGCGGCTCACCTGGGCCTGGAAACCCTGATGCACGCACACCAGCGGGAGTGGTCTCCAGCCGCAGCCCGCCGCCGCGCGCCTCGGCGGCGAAGCTGATGTCGTACTTGGAGGCCGGCAGCTCGACGTGGTCGGCGTGGAAGACCACACCCGCAGACTCGATGCCGTCGGCCGGCTCGGTATAGGCGAACCCGACCTGGAAGACCGGCCAGCGGCCGGTGTCGCGTTCGAGGTGCAGGGCTTCGACCATCTTGGCGAAGGGCAGGTCCTGGTGGGCGTGCGCGCCCTCGGCCGCCGCCCGCACGCGCCCGAGCAGCTCGGTGAACGCCGGGTCACCCGACAGGTCGCAGCGGATCGGCAGCGTGTTCGCCAGGAAACCGATCAGCGGCGCCAGCTCGGGCCTCGCCCGGTTCGCGCTGACGGTGCCGACGACCACGTCCGTCTGCCCGGTGTAACGGGACAGCAGCACCTGCAACGCCGCCAGCAGCGTCACGGGCAGCGTTGTGCCCGCACGGCGGCTCAGCTCCCGCAGGCCATCCAGCCGCTCGAGGCCGATCCAGATGATCTCGACCGCGCCGTCGTGGCTGGCCACCAGCGGCCTGGGCCGGTCGGTGGGGAACTGCGAGGTCTCCAAGCCAGCCAGCGCGCCGATCCAGTAGTCCTCCCGGCCCGCCAGCACCGCGCCCTGGAGCCGGTCACGTTCCCACCGCGCGTAGTCCGCGAACCGCACCGGCAGCTCCGCCAGGCCCGGCCGCTCACCGCCGCCCGCCTCCGCCTGGTACAGCGCGGCCAGCTCGGCGAGCAGCACGCCGAACGACCAATCGTCGAACACCGTCTGGTGAACCACGACCACCAGCGCGTGCTCGTCGGCGGCCAGCCGCACCAGCCGGGCACGGAACAGCCGGTCATGCGCCAGCCGCAACGGGCGCAACGCCGCGGCGGTCGCGAGCTCGCGCAGCCGCCCCGACGCGGCCGCCCGTTCCAGCCCCGCATAATCGGTCAGCTCTAGGTCCACCGGCGCCGGCGGATCGATCACCTGCACCGGCCGGCCGTCCCCACCCGCCAGCAGCCGCGTCCGCAGCGTCTCATGCCGGGCCACCACACCCTCAACCGCCCGGCCCAGCGCCGCCACATCAAGCGCCCCACGCAACCACACCAGGCTCGGGACATTGAGCATCGGATGCCCGTTGTTGTATTGGTGGATGAACCACAACTGCTCCTGCGCGAACGACAGCGGCAGATCTACCACCTGGCTGCGTGGCATCTCACTCATGAGTTCCATCCATCTCTTGACGTAACGGCGGCCCCAGGGGCATCTCCTTGAGCCGGAACACCGGCGAGAAGAAGATCCAGAGCACCGGAGAGACCATCGCGACCAGCGAGATCACCAGCGCAGACCGCAGCCCCACGGCGCTGCCGAGCAGTCCGCCGCTCGTCGCTCCGAACAGCGGGACTCCGTAGATCACCATGCGGTACGTCGCGTTCATCCGGGCGAGCAGCCGCTGTGGGGTGACGGTCTGCCGCAGCGTGATGGCGTTCACATTGAAGATCGCGATGCTGCATCCGTAGACGAACTGCGCCGCGACGAGGACGACCATCGAGAGCGGACCGGCGCCGCGCGGGATCACGAACATGAGCGGCCCCGCGGACACGCCGATCGTGCTGACCGCCATGGCGCGGCCGAGCCCGAGCGCCCTCCTGGTGCGGGTGGCTAACAGCGCCCCGGTCAACCCGCCGACCGCGGCGGCTCCGATGACGATGCCAAGCTTGAAGGGGCTCAGGCCGAGAACCCTGACCGCATATACCACGAAGACCGTGACGACCGCGGCGTAGAACAAGTTGAGCACCGCTGACTGGGCGAGCAGCGCCCGCAGCAGCTTGCTGCCGTAGACCGCGTGCAGTCCTTCAGCGATCGAGCGCCGGATCGAGGGACGCTCAGCCGACTTCTCCGGCTCGGGCTCCGGCTTGGAGATGGAGATCAGGCTGAGCGCGGAGCCCAGGTACGACACCGCGTCCACCGACAGCGTGATCGGCGCGGTGATCAGCCCCACCAGGAGCCCGGCGAGCCCGGGGCCCGCGATGCCGGCCACCGCCATGCTCGCCTGGATCTTGCTGTTGGCCTCCGAGAGGTGCCGCGGCTCCACCAGGAAAGGCATGTAGGACAGCGCCCCGACCTCGAATGTCATGTTCAGCGTGCCGACCAGCGTGGTCACCACGTAGAGGAGGCCGATGGACAGCATGCCGGTCACCGACGACACGGGCACCAGGCCAATCAGCACCACGTTGCCCAGGGCGCAGCCGAGGAGCACGGGCCGGCGCCGCCTGCGATCGAGCAGGACCCCGGCGAGCAGTGAGAGGGGGATCAAGGGCAGGAAGCGTAGCGCGTTGAGCACCCCGACCTCGAACACCGTGGCGTTGAGCGTGAGAATCGCCACCAGCGGCAGCGCGAACTGGGTGACCTGAGTCCCGATCAGCGACACCGTCTCCCCGGCCCACAGCTTGGCGAAGTCCCGGTTGGCGAGGACGCCGTCACGGGACTGTGCGGGCGCGCCTGTCTCCGGCGCGCCGGCATCGCGCGCGGTGGCCTTCACAACCTGTTCAGGAGCCATCGCCGAGTTCATGGTCCTTTCGCACGACGGCGTTGATCCGCGCCCAGTGGGTCTGCAGTATCCGCTGCCGGCGCGGCTTGAACTGCGACGTCAGCATGCCGTTGGCGATGCTGAACCGCTCGCAGGCGATGACGACGCCCTTGATCTGCTCGTCCCGGCTGAACCTGGCGTTCGCCAACGCCAGACGCGCGGCGATCGCCTCCTCGTCCGCGGGCTCGTCGGCCGGGGACACCACGGCCACCAGGTGTGTCTGCATGAGGCAGAACACGACGCAGTGCTCGATCGAGGGGCTTGCCTTCAGGTACTCCTCGAGCGGCCGGACGATGACTTTCTTGCCGTTGTCGAGCACGATCACGTCGTCGGCACGGCCGCGGATGAACAGGAAGCCGTCGTCGTCGATGTAGCCCAGGTCGCCGGTGCGGACCGTGCCGTCGGCGCCGAAGACCCGCTCGGACTCGCCGGCCGCCGCATACTCGTAGCGCCGACTGACCGGATGCTCGCTATAGACGCTGATCACCCCGGCCGCGTCGAGCAGAACCTTCTTGCCGGGCAGCACCCGGCCGACGCTGCCCTCGCGGTGGGCTCGCGGATGATTCTTGCTGACGATGCAAGCCTCGTTCAGGCCGTAGCCCTCGTAGATCGGCATGCCAACCTCGGTGAAGAACCGCAGCATCGACGGGCGGGCCGGCGCCGATCCGGTCCATAGGTACCGGATCCGGTCGCCGAACAGGCCCTTGGCGGCGGCCCGCAGTGCCTCGCCTGACGCCGCCCCCCGTGCCCTGCGCTCGATGTGCTTCTTCGCGGTCTCGTAGAAGGCCGGCACACCCATCACCACGGTCGGTTCGACGCGGCGCAGCGCGGCGAGCGCTGTTTCGTAGGTGGTGACCGTGACGTCGTGATCGAAACGGAGCGCCGAGTAGATCCAGTACCGCTGCTGCAGCAGGGACAGCGGAAGGAACACATACAGGTTGTCTCCGTCGCGGTGCTCGAACATCTCCTGTACGGCATTGATCGAGCCGTCGGTGCTGCCGACCGTCGCCGTGATCCCTTTCGGCGCCCCGGTGCTGCCGGAGGTGAACTTGATCGTCGTAACGTCTGCTGGCTCGTACTCGACCGCTGGTAACAGGCTCGCCGGGTCGGCGTTATCGATCAGGCTCGCCACGTCGCCGATGGAGCGGATCCTCCGGCCGTCGGCCTGGAAGGGCCGGTCGGTGAACAGCACGGCCAGCTGGTAGCGCGTCAGCAGTTCGTCGTCCGGATCGAACTTGCCCGGTTCGAACCCTGCGGTCACCGTCTTGAGCCGCAGGGCCGCGAGGTCGAGCAGGACCCACTCCAGGCTGTTCGACGCGAGGATGCCGATGCGGTCACCCGGGCCGATACCCAGGTCGCGCAGGCCGCGCGCCAGTCGCTCCGCCGCGGCGTACAGGTCGGTCAGCGGCGTAGCGGTAGCGCCGTCCAGCCGCTGGAAGCTGATCTGGTGGCCGGCCGGTGGCGGCGCGGCCACGATCCGGTTGATGACCGAGTCGCTCACGCCACACCTACCGCGCCGCTGGCGGAGCCGCGGTCGGCCTCGATGTACCCGGCCGCGATGCACCGGGCCATCGACTGGACCGTCTGCACGTCGTAGAGCTCGTCGAGGGTGATGCCCACACCGAACCGCTTGCGCACGCCGGTGAAAATGCGGGCCGCGGCCAACGAGTCGCCGCCGAGGTCAAAGAAATTGCTGCCAGGATCGATGGATGTGGGCGGAATGCGCAGCACCGATGCCCACAGTTCGATTAGGCCCCACTCGAGATCGGTCGTCTCGCCGGTGTGAGCCACGGGAGCCGCAAGAGCATCGGGAGCCTCTGCCCCGGTGCGCGGTGTCAGCGCGGTGAGCTTTCCGCGGTCCACCTTGCCGTTCTTTGTCAGCGGCAGGCTCTCGTGCCAGACGACCGTGGACGGCGTCATGTAGTCCGGCAGGTGCTCGCGCAGTGCCTGCCGGATCTCATTCTCGGTCGGGCGGGCGTCGCCGGCCGGAACCAGGTGCGCTACCAGCCGGTCACCGCGCGCCGCGGCCTGCCGCACCACCACGGCCTGCTTAACCGCGTCGATCGCCGCCAGCCGTGTCTCGACCTCTCGGGCTTCGATCCGGTAGCCATTGATCTTGAGTTGGAAGTCACTGCGGCCGACGATGTCGATGCTCCCATCCGGCAGGTAGCGGCCGAGGTCTCCGGTTCGGTAGAGCCGTTCACCGCGGCGCTGGTCGTACCAGAAGCGTTCCGCCGTGCGCGACTCGTCTCCCCAGTAGCCGCGGGCGAGACCGGCGCCCGCGGCGCAGATCTCCCCGGTGACCCAGTCCGGTGTGTCCAGGCCGTCGGCGTCCACGACGTAGGCGCGGTTGTTCGCGTTGGGCCGCCCGTACGGAATGCTCTGGCTGCCGTCCTCCTTGCCGATCGGGTGCAGGATGTTCCAGATGGTGGTCTCCGTGGGACCGCCGAGGGACATCAGCGTCAGGTCATCCTTGACCCGCCGCAACGCGGTCGGCAGCGTTGACGGGATGCGGTCACCACTCATCATGACCAGGCGCAGCGCATCAAGCCGCGCGCCGCCGGTCTGCTCCGCCTGTTCCTGCATCAGGCTCGCCATGGCTGGCACCGAGTTCCACACCGTGACGCCGAACCTGCCGCAGAGTTCGAGCAAGTGCGCCGGGTCGGTGGCGCGTTCCGCGTCCGGCAGCACGAGGGCCCCTCCCGCGGAGAGTGCACCGAACACGTCGTAGACGGACAGGTCGAAGCTGAAGGCGCTGACGGCGATGAACCGATCATCTGGGCCGATGCCGAAACGGGCGTTGCAGTCGGCAACGACGTTCGCGACGCTGCGGTGGCTGACCATGACGCCCTTGGGCTCACCGGTTGTCCCTGACGTGTAGAGCACGTAGGCCAGGTCGTCGGGGGACGCGCCGCGCGGTGCCGTGTACTCAGGGTCGGTGTACTCAGGACCGGTGTGGCCAGTGTGCCCAGTGTGCCCGGGGTCGGCCGGCCTCGTGACGAGCGGCCTGGTCACGTCGAGCGTGAGAGTGTCGATGCCGTCGCCGTGACCGGCCCGCCAGCCGGCGTTGGTGAGCACGCATCGGACCCTGCCGTCGCGCAGCATGTAGCGCACGCGCTCGGCCGGCAGAGCGGCGTCCACCGGCAGATACGCGCCGCCGGCCATCAGTGTGGCCAAGATCCCCACAATCTGCTCAGGCCCCCGGTGCATGATCAGGCCGACCAGCTCGTCCCGCCCGACCTGCCTGGCCCGCAGCCACGCGGCGGCGTGCCCGGCGCGCCGGAGCAGCTCGCCATAGCTAACCGACGCGCTTGTGGTCAGCACCGCGGGTGCGTCCGGGGTGCGTGCGGCCTGGGCCGCGAACGCGTCATGCAGCAGCTGCTCGGGGAGCAGGTCGGCCGTGTCGTTTGCGGCATTTCTGCGTGCCCGCTGCTCATCCGGCAGCAGGTCGAACGTCGTCGCCGACCACGCCGTCTCGTCGAGCAGGCGGCCCAGCAGCGTCTGATAGCCGCTCACCACGGCGCTGATCATCCCGTCGGGGAAGAGCCCGTTCACCGCGTCGAACTGCACGACCACGCCGCCGTGCTGCTCGAACGCGAATGCGTTCAGCCACACCTGCGGTGTCTGGCTGGAGGTGTAGACCTCGGGACCGAAGAGCTCCAGAGCGGAGCCGTCGATGTCGGCCCGGACGTAGCCGATCGTGCTGTTGAAGGTGAACGGCATGCGCGCTTCGGCGCTGCTGCCGCGCCGCGCCAGCTCGCGCAGGACCTGGATGCCCGAGAAGTGGCGGTGGTCGAGGTCGCGGCGCAACCGGGCCTGCAGCGCATGCGCGCGCTCCTGGAAGGTTCGGCGCCGGTTGATGTCGATCTCGACGAGCAGCGTCTCGGAGAAGTTGCCGACCGCGTCCGCGATGCGCGGGTGGATCGGCGGGCGGTTGGCGACTGTTGTGGCGAGAGTGAACCGGCTGCCGGCTCCCCAGCGGGCCAGCGTTTCCGCGTAGGCGGCGAGGAGCACCGCGGTCGGGGTCACCCCGGCGCTCGCGGCTCGGGCCTTCAGGGTGGTCCAGGAGGCCACGTCGAGGCGCGCGGTGTACTGCACGAACCGGGGATGGGTCATCGTCGACGGGTTGGCCTGCAGCGGGAGCGACGGATGCGGCGGCAGGTCGTCGATCCGGTCGAGCCAGTAGGTGCGGGAGCGCTGCGCGGGTGGCTTGGCGCGCATCGCCTCGAGCGAGGCCACGTAGTCCGCGAAGGACACGTTGCTGTCGGCCGCGACGTGCAGGCGCATCCGGTCATCCGCGAGCAGCGTGACATCCGCGGCCAGCAGGGGCGCAGTGTCGTAGGGCAGGATGCGGTGGGAGCGCTGCTCGCGCAGCGCCTTCAGGCGGGCCTGCTGCGCAGCCTCTGGCTGGCCGCGCAGGTCAAGACGATCGATACGGGTGTCCACGGCCGGCTCCTCGACCTGTCGGCCATCGGCCAACAAGCGGGTGCGCAGCATGCCGTGCCGGGCGACCATCAAGCGCAGCGCGCGCTCCAGCCGATCGAGGTCCCAGCAGCCCTCGATCTCGTGGTACACGTGGCTCGCGACGTTGCCCATCTGCACCGAGTCGCCGCGGCCGACCAGGTAGCCGCGTTGCAGCAGGGTCAGCGGAAAACCGTTCGCCTCGGCCCGCTGAGCGGCGGTCAGGAAGCCGATGAGCTCGGCCTTGACCGATCTGATGCGGCTGACGAGTTGCGGGTCGACGCGCTCGCGTGGACCCTGCAGGCGCAAGTCCGTGCCTGAGACGGTGAGCCGAAGACCGCGTCCCTCCACCTCACCCAGCACCTCGAGATGATTCACGCGCGCACCGTCTCTTCCCGCGCCGGCGCCAGGTTGTCCGCGGTGTGCCCAATGAACGCGGCGAGCTGCGCGACGGTGCGGTCGCCGAGCAGGTCCTCCACGGCCACGTCCGCTCCTGCGCCGGCCAGGATCTGGTATTGGAGCGCGATCGCCTGCATGGAGTTGATGCCCAGCTCCACCAGCGTCGCGCCTGCCACCTGTTCGCCCTCGGGCAGCCGCAGTACCTCGCGGACCAGCCCGGAGAGGCAGGAGAGCAGGGGTGGTGGCGGTGCCTCGGGTTCGGGTGACGCGCCGAAGAACACCTGCCGGGCCAGGTTTACGCGGGTGCCGTGCGGTACGAGTGTCACCGTCCGGGGCCATTCGGTAGGTGGCGCGATGCCAAGCGCGGCGGCGAGCCTGGCTGCGAAGCGTGGCATCATCGGTGCGGCGCAGTGGGCCAGCAGCTTGGCCGCGGCGAATTCGAGCGCGATCGCGGTACGCGCCTCGTCCTTCCAGTCCGCGATGTCTAATACCGCGCCTTCCAGCCCGGCGAAGCGCAGCGTGTCCTCGACGATGCCGTGCAGTGTGTCGGCTGCGAGGTTGAGGGAGAACCCGTCCTGTCCGAGGGAGCCTGCCATCGCGCCGAGCCGGTTCTCCAGCCGGGCCAGGAACGCGGTGTGCTCGGGCGTCCAGACACCGGCGTCGGGCATGATGCGGCCGTAGTGCTTCTCGAGACGGTCGCCGAGGTCGTTCAGCCAGCGCTGCCAGGTGCCGAGAAGCGTCTCCTGCACGACCGTGTCGTACTCGGCGAGCGTGAAGTTGGTGCGGTGGGTCTCCGGACGGGTCCGTGCCAGGTAGAAGCGGACACTGTCGACGCTGTGCGGGCCGAGGATGTCTTTCCCCCAGATCGCGTGCCTGCGGCTGGTGGAGAACTTGTCGCCATCGAGCAGGTAAAACTCGTTGACGTTGTAGTCGATGTCGGGCGTCCACTCGGGGTTGGCGATCTTGTACAGCGCCGGGCTGAGAATTGAGTGATAGAACGTGTTGTCATAACCGAGGAAGTGCACGATCTTCCAGTCATCCTGCGGCGCGTCGGCTCGCCAGTCCTTGCCGAGCTTGCGGCCCAACGCCTCGATGCCGTAGATGAACCCGAACGCCAGCTCGATCCAGACCCAGATGACCTGGCCCGGCACATCCTGTTGCGTCGGCGGCACCCCCCATGACGATGGGTGGGTAAGCGCGAGGTCGACGCGCTCACGCTGGAAGATCCGGCTCGCGAGCTCGCGCAGCCGGGCGGGGGCGCGCCCGACATGGTGGTGCTCCTGCACATTCGCGCGGAGCTCGTGCAAGGGCAGCGTGTACCGGATGATCGTGCCCGCACGTGGTTCGGCGGCGCCGTTGGACGGGCGTGGCTCGACCAGGTCGACGCAGAAGTTGGGCTCGCCGCACTCCTCACAAATGTTCCCGCCGGTGGGACTGCCGCAGGTGGGGCAGCCGCCGCAGACGTAAGGCTCATACAGATACTGTCCCGTCTCGCCGTCGAACAAGGCGGTGCCCTCCTGGCGGGTGACGCGCCCGGAGCCGACGAGGCGGGAGAAGAACGCCTGAAGCGCGCGGGGGTAACGTTCGTCCCGGCTGGTGTGGGTGATCTGGTCGGGCTCGATGTCCATCAGCCGGAGGGTTTCCTCGATCTCGGCGCCGTAGTGCGCAGCAACCTCGGCGGGCGGCCGTCCCTCACGCCTGGCGCATTCCGCGACGTAACTCTGGAAGTCGTCAGTTCCGGCCAGGTGCCATACGGTCGCGCCGTTCATGCGCTGGAACCGGACGAACACGTCGGTGCCCAGGTAGGGCCCGGAGAGGTGACCGATGTGGAGCCCGCCATTGGGCGTCGGCGGCGTGGAGAACGCGAAGACAGGCCGGTCGCCGAATCGCCTGCGATCAGCCCGGGGCGCGGCCCGCGAGGCGCGATCGGCGTCGCGCCAGTAGAACGTGGCGAAGATCAGATCGGCCGGGCCGGTGTTGTGGAGGTAGTGCGTCTCGAACGGCTCGAACTGGATGAGCATGCCGGGCGACACCGGCCTGCGCTTGCCGTCCACGATGAGGTCGCCGTGACCGCAGACGATCACGAACGTCTCAGTCTCGTCGTGCTGATGCGGATCCGAATGAAGGCCTGGCGCAACCTTCCCCCACGCCGCGCCCACACCCATCGACTCGACCGCTCCCATATCGATCACGCCCAGGTCGATACCGAACGAGCGATGCAGGGAGTCCGCGTCATACGTACTGATGATCATCTGTGACTCCTTTGCTCTGCGGTGTTAGCCCGGGTGGACGACCGCCCGGACCCCCGGCCGGTAGGCCCAGCAGATCCACGACCTCCGATCCGATCGCCGGGGCCAGCCGGTAGCCAGAACCATTCGCGGCTCCGGCGAACACGATCCGTCCCGCCTCGTCCAGCGCGCGCACCAGCGGTTCCCGGTCAGGGCTGTACGCGTCGCAGAACACGCGCCCGGCGCGGCAGGCATCTGCCAGGGCGGGGGAGTAGCGGCGCAGGCAGTCGCGGGCCGCGCCGACGTCGGCACCGGACAGGCCCGCCGTCAGCGCATCAGGATCGACGTCCCACTCCTGGCAGGTGTAGCTGAACAGCCAGTGCCCGCGGTGAACGAGAGGCAGCAGGAACGCATCATCGGTGTCAAAGATCACGGCCTCGTCGGCCGGGTCCGGCCGTCGCTCGATGTGTAGCGCAACGACCTTCTTCACCCGCAGCCCAAGTGGGGTGAGGCGGTCGTGCCACGCCGGGGAGGACAGCCACGGCCCCGGCGCGAGGACCACGGAGTCAGCCACGAGCCGCTCGCCCGTCCCGCCGTACACGGTGACCTCGCCTCCAGTGGACACGAGCCCAGTCACAGCGACGCCCTCGAGAAAGCGCACGCGCGGGCGCAGCTCAGCCGCGACGTGCTGTGCGAGGTGGTATACGTCGGCGTAGTGGCAGCCCGCGATGTGCCAGGCGAGTGAGCCTGCCGGCAGGCAGACGGCGCGGATCGGCACGCTGTCCGTCAGGGTTGGCGCCGTCAGGTCGAGGTATCCGGCGCTGAGCCGCTTACCGGGCGCATGGTCTGTTATCACGGTCGCACCGATCGGATAGATCGGCACGTCGGGGCAAGCAAGCTTCAGCTCGGCGTAGTAGGCGTGGCTGTCGGCTGTCATGCGTCGCGTCCTGGGCGTCGCCCCCCTCGGCAGGTGCAAACCTGCCGATCTTCGGCTGGCCCCGGCGCCGACCGCGTCGCGATCGAGCACGGTGATCGACATGTTCGGATCGCGGGCGGCCAGCTCACGTGCGACCAGGCAGCCGACGATTCCGGCGCCGATAACGGCAGTTGCACGTTGCGCCATCGCCTACGCTCCCTTGAATTCACCGTTGGATGGTTTCGTCATCCACTCGATGAACGAGTTCAACTGGTTGTCGGTGCGGATGCCGCGCAACCGGTCCAGGATCCGTTGGCTGCGCCACGCGTTGAGGCTCAGATTGGGATCAGCGAGGCCGCGCTGACCGCGCGCGGCGTTCTGTAAGAAGATGTTGTGTTCTGCGGGGCCGTCCCATTGGATGGCGAAGCTGTCGTCTATTTTGTACTCATCGCGCTCTCGCTCTAGGCGCGGCTTGATCGGATCCAGGAAATCCATCGGTGCCGGGCGGAAGCCGGTGGCCCAGATAATCACATCGAGTTCGACGTTCTCGCGGACCCCGTCATGGTTGTTGTGGGCGAGCGCGAGGTTCCACGCGGGTATCGGAGCGTAGGTGACGTCGGCGACCTTGCGATTCGGGTAGAGCGCAACGAGATCCTCGTAGCCGTTGATGAAGCGATGTGTGTAGATGCGCTGGTAGATGAGCCGCAGCGTGGAGTCGGATATGCCGTCGCTGGTGAGAACGTGGCGCGCGTTGAACGCGTGCCGGGTCGCGGCGTCAAGGCTCGCGAAATAGTCGGAGTAGCTCGGCATGTAGAAGTCGTTGGTGAAAGGCGAATCATCTAGCGGGAAGTAGTTGGGCCGACTGGATATCCAGACGACGCGGCGGGGTAATTCGCCACGGGGGCGAGAGACTAAGTCGAGGAATGCCTCGGCGCCCGACTGGCCGCCGCCGACCACTCCGACACGCAGGCCGCCCAGGCCGTTCGCCTTGCTAAGGAATTCGCTCACGTGGAACTGCCGGTCGCTGAGGTACGGCTGCGCCTGCTGCGGCATCCGCGGCTGGACTCCCACGCCGATGACAATGTTGTCCGCAGTCACCGTTTCCTTGCTGGTGTGGATGTGGAACGCGTCGGTGTACTCGACCGACAGCACCTCCTGGCCGAAGACGATGTTCTCGTTTTTTCGGCTGGCCCAGGCCATGTAGTTGCTGAACTCACGGCGCGGCACGGCCTCGAACTGGGCATTGAGGAAGTGGTAAATGCGGCCTAGCTCGTGCAGATAGGAAAGGAAGGAGTACGCGCTGGTTGGTTCGGAAAGGCTGACGAGATCCTTGAGCATTGAGACTTGGATTGACGTATGCGGCATTTGTTGGCCGTCGTGCCAGCCGAAACGATCCTTCTTGTCGAGAAAGAGATTGGTGATTTCAGGATAGCTGTACATTAGCGACGCGAGGCTCAGATTCGCGGGGCCAACACCGATGCCGACGCACCGGTAGTATCGTCGTTGTCCATTCGCCGCTTCCTGAATCAATAGAGTCGACCTTTCGGCAGAGCGTTTCTGTAAGGCTTACACGATGTGCGGTCCGAGTCTGCCAGAAGTCTTACGAAATCCCCACGACGGTACTGATCACTCTCCGTATCGGTATCGCTGTCACGTTTAACTTATCCCTAACTCGTGCCGGGGCTAAGCAGCAGCCGAGGCGTGCCTACGCTGTCAGCGGGCAGCGGCCACTATGGCCAGAACGATCACACATGGTGCCGCAATGGGGGTCAAGACTAATCTTGTATGGTGATTCCACATAAGCTAGATTTACTTGGGCTATCCACGCGCGAATTGCTGGCCAGACGGAGTCGGCTGGCCTCATGTGTCAGCGATCTGGAGCAAGTCCTGGCCGGGTCGCTAGTGGAGCAGACGCGCCGATGCGGCAAGGTCAACTGCCGCTGCGCCACGGGCGACGCGCATGGGCCATATGCCTACTTATCCCCGCGGCGTGGTGGGCGTGGGATGAGGTACGTGCCCGCGGCGCTGGTGGTCTCTGTCCGCGCTTGCCTTCAGCATGGCGAGCATGTCGATGCCGTGCTGGCAGAGATCTCAGCGATCAACGTAGAGCTGCTGGCCAGGCAAGCCCTCCGCTAGCGCTTGCCGTTCTCCTGGTGAGAATGGCGACCGTACCAAGCGTACCGCCCGGTTCGGCGACGTCGATCGTAAGGCAACCTCGGATTCGGAGGCCGACACACCTATTCTGAGCACGTAAACGTGAATGGCGTCCGGCCGCGACAGCCGTTCGGTATAAATATAACCATAACGGCTGCCGTATGGCGTCGCATGGCAGCAGGCTGGCTCTTTTGCCTCGCCGGGAATGTGCTTGGGGAAGTCAAGTGCCACTGCCGCATTAACCCGTCAAAGTTGCCGATCGCGAGAGCGGGACCATCACCGCGGCCAGGCCTAGCCTTCGACGTGCCGTTCATTTCACCGCGCAGGTGCGGGTCGCGGCCAGGCCGGCCGCGGGCACGCTGAGTGACACCCAGGCTACGGGGACGCGGTGGGGGATGGCGAAGAACTGGGCGAGGACGTCGGCGTCGGTGTGGGCGTGGCGGTCAGTGTGGGCGTGGCGGTGGGTGTGGGCGTCGCGGTGCTCGGCGAGACAGACGGGGTGGCGGGCGCGGTGCTCGACGACCGCGTCGGCGTCGCCGTCGCCGAGTTCTGGGTAGGGATGATCAGCTGCGGCGGCCGCACTGTGTGCTTGCTCGGCGTCAGCATCAGCGCGACGGCAGCGACGATCACGCCGAGCACGGTGACCAGCCCACCGACCGCCGCGCCGCGTACGAACGCCCGGCGCTCCCGGGTCCGCTTCCACTCCGTGGTCCGCCGCTCCACCAGATCCGGCGGCAGCGCGGCTCGCTGCGCGGCCCAGCTGTTGAACGGCGCCGCCGCCATGCCGAGCGTCGGGAACAGCAGCAGGGCCGCGAGCAGCGGTCCGCTGAGCTCGGTGGCCCTGGTCAGCGCGGCGGCGATGCCCAGCATTCCGAGCACCGCCAGCGACGACTCGGCCCAGTTCGCCCGCAGCGCCTCCCACCATTTCGCCTTCTCGCTGGTCTTCGGCGTGCGCAGGAACGCGGCCTTGCGGGCAAACAGGCCGAGCACCGACGCCCGCGCCACCACCAGTGAGGTGGACTGCCAGATGAAGAATGCGCCGATCGCGTCCCGCCACGATGCGCCGGTCCCGCGGCGCAGCAGCGCGACCGCCCGCACCAGCCCGAGACCCACCAGCACCGGGACCGTGGCCACCAGGAACGTGGTGAGCTTGCGGAACAGCTCGCCACCCCCGGTGGCGAGGTTGGCGGCGCCGGCCAGCAGGAAGATCAGGAAGATGAGGCTGAGGACGTCGCCGTACCACTGGACCGCGCCGGACAAGTACGCCCACCGCTGGCCGGTGCTGAGCCGGTTCTGCTTGGAGGGGAGGCCGGGCAGCAGCGAGCGCCAGTGCATCCGCAGGATCTGGATGCCGCCGAAACACCACCGGTAGCGCTGGCCCTTGAGCGCCTCGAAGGTCAGCGGCATGATGCCTTTGCCCCAGGATTCGTCCACGTGCCACCCGGTCCAGCCGGCCCGCAGCAACCGCAGGGACAGCTCGGCATCCTCGGTGATACACCACTCGTCCCAGCCGCCGAGCTGCTCCAGGGCAACCCGCCGGATCAGCCCCATCGTGCCGGCGAAGATCGCCCCGTCGCGCTCGTTGCGAGACGGCTGGGAGACCGCGAAGAAATACTGGTAGGAGTAGTACAGCCGACGGTAGTACCGCGCGTGCGACCAGCCGCGGTAATCCTGCGGAGCCTGGGTGAAACCGACCCAGCTGTCGGCGAACAACGGCGCGCAGCGGCGCAGGAACCCCGGCTCGAGCTGGTAGTCGGAGTCGACGACCCCGACCACCTCGGCCCGCTGGTCGGTGAGCTCGCGCAGTGCGTAGTTCAGCGCTCCCGACTTGTAACCCGGCCAGTCCTGCAGGTGCGCGAACTTGACCATGTGCCGCTGGCACCACCGTTCGACCGGTCGCCACAGGCTCTCGTCATCGGTGTTGTCGTCGATCAGGATGACCTCGTAGCGCGGGTAGTCGAGGCGCAGCAGCGAGCGGAGCGTGTCGATAACCATGTCCGGCGGCTCATTGTGCGCCGGGACGTGCAGGCTGACGAACGGGAGCTCGCTGCCCGCGGGCAGGGCCAGCACGGCGGGTTTGGCCCGCCTGCGCCACGTCTCGGAGCCGATGGCGTCGCAGATCTCCCACAGGTATGCGCAGGCGAGGATCGCGGCGAAAACCTCGAAGAACCACAGCAGTAGCCCACCGGCCGTGCTCGCCGCCCCGAGATGGCTAGTGAAGGTCCAGTCGAGAACGTACGCCAGGTAGACGAAGAACAGGAAGATGCTCGACGCCCAGCACAGGTG
>WNGA01019299.1_pt1 | contig 15845 bp, 11 predicted proteins | sample 5400061 | NCBI WGS metagenome assembly WNGA01 (sample SAMN13153366, study PRJNA577476) | soil metagenome | isolation source: 100 cm soil or saprolite under grassland replicate 2 | place: USA:California | collected 2016-06-15
TCACCACCGTCCGTGGTACCGAAATACTCTACGCCGCTGCGCTCCAGGAAGGCCGCAAGGTCTTGCTGATCGCTCCTGGCTCGATGACTCTGGTTAGCGAACCGCCGGTTATCATCTGCATCAATCCAAAGCGCTACTGCGCCGTGACCCTTAAAAGCCTTAAGCTCCCCGATGCGGCGTAGTCCACTGATTGCCAACCCGGCAGAGAACTCTGGCTGCCGACGCTCGTACTCAGCCAATGTGCTTGCCGTAATGGGGCTGGGCCCAAACTCTCTCTTCATCTCATCGCCCACTTGGCTCAATACACTACGTGGTAATGGATCAGCATAGCCCTGCGCCCTGGCCCGAGTACGCATTACGTCGCCTGCCGAAACATGCATATAGCCGCGCTCTGCGAGATAATCTCCATATGAATCTTTACCGCTACCTTCTTGACCAGTTATTGCCACAAGGCGAGGTAGCTCCAGTTTAGATTCTGACATAAGCATATTTTATCATAAAAGATGCATTTATACAATACACCTACTTAAGCTTCGATATCTGATTCTCGTATGAGAGTTGCAGCACCACCAACCCAGATAATGTCATCTACGAACTTACCATAAATATAGGAAAGCCGACCCATGCTCTCCCCTTGCTCTATCCTATATACTTCCTGCTTAGATAGAAGACCCTGCTCCCTAAGGTAACACAACAGTGCTCCGTTTGAGGTTCCGGTTGCAGCTTCTTCATCAATATCGTCAGCGGGCGCAAAGTTACGAGTGCTTGCTATAGACTCACAGTTTTCAAGCAATGCGAAGAAGTGCAGGCCGCTAATGTCGTGCTCTATGCTGAATTTCTTAATCTCTGGAAGGTCCGGCACAAGTTGATCAAGTACCGCTTTCTCTTTGACTGGAATAAATAAGTCACGGATACCCGTGGAGGCTATCTGAGGCTTCAAGGTATCATGAAAAACATCGTTGTTTACACCAACCAACGGCGAGATGGTTGATGTCGGCACCTCTTCGTAAAAACTCGCCGGGTTTTGTTCCATGAAAACCAGACCACTTTCCATGATGGCAATACCGAGCAATCCTGCTTTCGTCTGTTGCGTGTAATCTCCAGCGGGCAGTTCTCCCTTTTCATGCATCAGCGCCCATGAGGCGATCGTGGCGTGACCGCATAAGTTGATTCCATTCGTCTGAGTGAAAAATCGTAACTCTCGAGTTGCGTCTTTGTGCATGCTCACGAAAGCTGTTTCTGCAAAGCCAGCTTGAGTAGCTATCACTTGCATCTGCTGTTCACTTAGATCATCGGCATGCAGTACTACGCCAGCTGGATTACCGTTTTCACCATTAGCTGTAAAGGCATTAACTTCATATAAGGTATGTGTCATAGGTTTTTAGTATATCCGACTAAACAATATCGGTTCGGATCTTCTTTTCAATCTATTCAGGCGATATAAAGAAACGACCTCTGTCAGAGATCGTTTAGCATAAGCTCAATGATACGCTCAGTGGATAAAAGGTGGAACTCACTTTATCCCGACATCCTGCATTTGGTACAGGGGTTGGAGCGTCTAGGACTAGAATACCATAATGGCGTGGTGAGTTACGCGGGTCTGGAAGATGGCAATGTTTAGTACATTTTTCAAGCGTCAGACACCGGCCGACTTTGCCGACTCACGGCTATTCGACCAGGACAATTTTTACGCCGCGTTCCTGAAAGATTTAAGCAAGTGCCGACACGAAGCCATCATAGAGTCGCCGTTCATAACGCGGCGTCGGCTTGAAACATTGCTGCCTACTATACAAAAACTCAAAAGCCGGAGGGTTAAGGTTGTCATCAACACTCGTAACCCGCTAGATGGTGATGACGAGTATATGCGCGACGAAAGCACCCACGCCATTGCGAAATTGCAACATCTAGGCGTTCAGGTACTGTTTACTGGTGGCCATCACCGTAAACTAGCTATCATCGACCGGCAAATACTATGGGAAGGCAGTTTGAATATACTGTCACAGAATGACAGTTGCGAAGTCATGCGCCGTATTCCATCAACACAGCTTGCCTGGCAAATGACGCATTTTATTGGCATCGACAAACTAATGAACTGACACTTTTGAGGGAACTAATGTTAGAGTGGAGGGGCTATGGAAGAAAACTACGAAATCAATGAAAAAGACATAGAAAGCGTTATCCGTTGGCTCAAGATCAACGATCCTGAAAACGCTAATCGCGAAAAGGCGGTCGCCCTACTACAAGACCTGAAGGCCGGGTTTCATGGCATGGCCCATAACAACCCGGAACTCCTAGACAAGCTCAAGCGTGAACTAGAGGCTAATTAGGCTCTTTTAAGCTCTACTTGGTCACCGCTTGCCCAAATTGCCCTAAATAGCTGCGTCATAATCGTCCGCTTTTGACTCGGCGAGCTTTGCATATATAGATTTATTATCGGATTCTTCGATTGCGGCTTTGGCTTATCCCTTTGTTCCCCCTGAATCTCCTCTAGTCTTGCGAGGCGTGACTGTATTTCCTGCATCTGCATCGCTAGTTCTTGATGTTTTTGCTCGAACTTGCAGGCTGATATGTAGTTGGTGAGCTTATCGTCGTACAGTGCGTCGCTCATATCCTGTAAGCGCCTGAGTTGCCTGTTGAGTGATTTAATGACTTCGTCCCGGTGCTTACCGACAATGCTTTCCGGCCGCCCTATGCGCAGAGCCGCTTCTAGCTTTGTGAGTATTTTCTTCTTTGGATCTTTGATTTCTTCGAGCATACCAACGATCCGGGCTTCCAGACGGTCTTCCCTGAGCAGCCTATTGCCTCTGCATGCGTCTGTCTTTCTCTGGCATGCGCCGTAATACCTGCCTTTCTGTTTTTGCCAAGTGACCATAGCTTGGCAATGTTCGCAGCGAATCATCCCTTTGAAAACGGGATTGTGCGTATGGGATTTTGTGCGTCGCCTGTTATGCAATTTATCCTGTACGGCGTAGAACAGCTTCTTGCTGATTAGCGGCTCTTGAGCGCCTGGGTATTCCTTGCCATTAAGGCGATTGATGCCTATGTAGAACGGGTTGGTCAACAGCTTATGGACTGCACTCTTTACAAGCGGCTTTCCTTTGCGGGTTGTTAATCCAAGATTCGCGGCTTCTTGCGTAGCTGCTTTTATCGTACTATCTGGTAATAGTGCAAACTGGAATAATGGCTCGATGGACAAATATGTTGCCGGGTTAGGTACATGTATCTTTTTGCTCTGCGCCGTAACCGTCACGTAGCCTGGCGGCGGCGGAGCGGGCAGCCAGCCTTGCGCCAACTTCTCGTGCCAGCCCTTCATGGTTTCTTCACGGAGGCCGTCGGTATATTGCTTGGCAAATGCTACGAATATACCCCACATCAACTTTACCTGGGATCTTGAAGATTTATGTAGTTCTAGACCCTCTTTTACGCTATGCAGCACGCGTTGCTCGTCGTCCTCGATCCAGTCGTAAATGTAGGCGGCGTCTTTCATATTTCGCACTGCACGGTCGGTTTTCTCGACGACAAAATGATGGACTTTATTCTTCGCGATGTATTTCAGCAACTCGTGGAAAACTGTGCGGCGTTGCGTTTTTGAGGCAGTCTCAGCGACCTTAAATTCCCTGTCGATACTGAGCCGTCTTTTTTTACAATAGCTCCGCAGAAGTTTAAGCTGCGAGTCGAGTGAATAGCCCTCATCTTCTTGTGCTTTGCTCGAAACACGGGCAAAGATGACCGCTTTTGGTTGTGCTTGCATGATGGTACCTCCTTGTTTACGGAGCTATCATGCAACGAATAACACACGAATGCCAGAACAGTGTCGCTACTTCTTCGGTACGTGCATGATCTTCAAATCAAAGTCAAAAGCGCGCCTATCCGCATTACAGAGCTTCACCGACTCAAACTTGGCTATGTTAGAGCGTGTATTTTCAGCAACCGGCTTGTCGTGTACATAGCCAATAACGTAGGAGATATTTTTGCTGCCTACTTTCAAGATCCGGTCAATAAACTGCTGCTTTGTTAGGGGCAGCGTTTTACCGGAATAATAACGACTAGCTATCCGGTCATAGTAATCGCCAAGCAAGGCCGAGTCCGAACTGCTTTTTACGCGATTCATGATATTCATACTGAGGAGTATTTGCGAACACACGTCGCGCACAGTCACGCCAAACCCTAATTTGTTGTGAATAATATATATTTTATCTTTCTGAAAATGTATGAGGTCTGCGATTTCTACGTTGCCCACGAATACCCGGTCACCCACTAGCCACCCATCTTTACCTATATAGTCCTCGTTGTATTCACCCTCTTTACTAAACTTTGACGTATAGGCCGCCAGTTGCAATTTCGTGTCGGGCGCAAAATGCTCACTCGCCAATAATGCCTTAAAATCACCAGCTAACCTCTTGATGAAGGCACTCTGGGCTATATACCACTTTCCATCTACCAGAAAGTATTTCTTGCCGTCGTGGGCCACCTCGCCGTGCAGATGGTCTAATACGCTTCCGTGCGTAGAGAAAGTTATGTCCTCGTGTTCGCCAGTGAACGTAGTCTTGCCGATAACTTCAAGGATGTCTCCACCGTTCTTGCAACCGCCAAACTCGCCAGCGTCTTTCACTGCTCCAAGCACCTGCGTGGCGCTGGGCGGCTCATCCCAGTCAGCGTCTTCAAGCTTTTTAGTGCTAAAGCAATACCGCTTTGCGTCCTGGTAGCCCATAAAGTTCTTATGAGAATAATCGAAATCTACCGCTGTGCCGTCATTAAGCGCAGCGAGCAGCTGGCCGCCTAGTTCTAGCTCTAATTCATTGATCAGGGATTTGTTTTTACGGCTGCTAATCTCTTTGAGGCCATTCAAAAAATCGAAATGCTCTTTCTGCTGTGGCGTAAGTTCTTCGCCCTGCAACTTCACTAACCAGTCTAGTAGTTGAACCAACTTATCTACACTTACCGATTTTCGTATGGTCAGTGAGCTGTTAGCTACAACTCCGATGCTCCTCTTGTCTGGCTCGAAAATGGCGTCGAAGTCGGCACGCGCCTTTACTTCCTCTGTAATCTCACCCTTGAGCGTTCGCCATACTGTGCCCAACGTCTGAGAAGATACGATCATCTGCGATGTACGGTACTGCTGAATCTGTCCGTATATCGCACCAGCTATTTCGCGTTGCTCGGTAGCGCTCATCTCTGGCTTCATAATGTGTTTGGCAATTTCAAGAGGAAAGCCAGTATCTACAAATTGTTCAAAAAGCGTCTGGCCCTGCCCTGCGCTAATCGCATAGCAGGTGTCACCAGTAGAGATAAAGGCAGCCAAGTTCGGGTATTTTATATCTAGGCCGGATATTTCTTCCGGGAACAAATTTTTCCATGCGTGCGACTTGCCGCTCGCCGAGTCAGTACCGTACACAATTACCTGATATTGGCCGACGGTCAAAGGGCCGATTTTCTTCTTATATGCCTTGGCCTTGCTAAGCCCCTGCTCACGTTGCTTTGCGTGATATGTAAGCACGTGCTCATGCGCGTTCTTGGCGCTTACCTTTGCCTTTTTATCAACAAGAAAATATTTAACCTTTTCAAGGTCTAGTCTGTATATAGAAGGTGTTATGGTTTGGGTATCGCTCAAAATTCACACTCCGGACATAGCAGCCACACTGCGTATCATCATGACAAACTTAACTTCGTATATTATACCATGTTCCGCTTAGACCATATGAGTAAAGACTTCGCAAGTGTAGTAATCGGCGAAGCTACAGTAGGCCGCTATTACGGAAGCTATAATGATCATTCTTCGTAAGAATAATGTGGTCACGTATAGATATTCCCAGTAATTGTCCCGCTGCGATAAGCTGCTGAGTCGTTCTAATGTCCTGCTTGCTTGGCTCTGCCACTCCTGATGGGTGGTTATGGGCAAGAATAACCGATGCCGCCCGATCCTTTATCGGCCCCGCAAATACTTCGCGCGGATGCGCCAACGAAACATCAAGCAGGCCAATAGTCACAGTGCGCCTAGCGATCAAATTGCCGCCACTACCCAGCGACAAGCATACGAAATACTCTTGTCGCTTACTGCGAATAAAACCGAGGCAAGCAAGGACATCTTCGGTCGAAGTGAGGAGCTTCGCCTTATTCATAAATAACCACTCTGCCGCCTTTAGGCATCCAGCTCGTCAACATATGCAACTTTTCTTTATCGAACTTGTAGGTTACGTATACCGCTGGACAAACCGGCGGAAACCTAACGAAGTCTTCGGCGGTCGCGAATGTGATGTCAGCCTCTAGCAAGTCGTCGAGCTGCTTGGCGGAAAATCTTAGTACTTGCATCCATGCAATTTGTTGGGTCAGCTCGGCAATGGTTATCGCGTTAAGCGTGCTTGACCGTTCACGCTGCGCCCGCCTTGTTAACTTTGCCCATTGTTTCTTGGTTGAAGAAAGCAACGCAGCCGGTTTATCTGTAACTACAGCGGCCTTACCCTGTAGGCTGAGTTCGCGAAGATCCCGCGCCAATTCAAAGGATAGGTTTCCAGACGGATAACGATATTCAACAAGCAAGCCGTGCATATTTCCTAACTATTACAGTATGTAATACCTTCATTAGTCAGATAGTAACTCGAATCTATGGCTATTACAAGTTGTAAGTGTTACGAACTGTAATGTTTCATTACTCTGGAAGTAATGAATGAAGAAAAATATCTCAAAGCATTCGGCAAGCGCGTTTCTGAGATCCGACGCAGTCGTGGCATGACACAAGAGCAGCTCGCCGAGCGTGCCGATGTTACACCTTTATCAATCGGCTTTATCGAACAAGGTCGCCGTTGGCCGAGACTCGTTACTTTGCAAAAGTTGGCAAAGTGTCTCAACGTTCCGGTTGGCGAATTCTTTAAAGGGCTATAGACGCAGCCTAACAAAGTTGCCCCTCCGGTAGCTTTCCGTTACCATTGATTTGTATATCTTGTAAAACTGTGATGTGGTTATGCTTTCTCTGGATAGTTTCCTGAACTTCTTAGGTAATACGCTTTTTGAACAAGTCCTCAGCACCGCGCTTTTGGTGGTTGTCGCCTATTTGGTATATCGTTGGGTGCTGGAACCGCTCTACATCGCTCTCACCGGCATGTGGAACTTCTGGAAGCTGCGCAATAGGCCGAGCATCGTCCTTGAAATTACGCCACCGGAACATACTGAAAAGTCACCACTCGCCACGCAGCAACTTTTTACGGTTTTGCAGCAGCTCATTCACAGCGATGAGGTTATGCCGATTGAGATTGATGCTACACATAAAGATGGCATACGCTACCTTGTCCGCGTACATCCGGCGGATGTTGCGACACTCCGGCGTCAAGTCGCGTCTTATCTGCCCGAAGCACAATTTAAGACGTTGGATTCAGCGCCAGAAGAGACCATCAATCCATATAGCCGAATCTTTGAAGCCAAACAAGCCTTCCACTACGCTTATCCGTTGCAAGCCCACGAAGAATTGGAACAGAATGACCCAGTAGCATACATCGCGGGCGCAATGTCTAAGCTGAAGCCTGGCGAAAAAATAACCATGCAGCTCGTGCTCGCACCGCACCACTCATACTGGACAGCCAAACTTCGCGGCAAAATTGAGAGCAGAGGCTATGCCGTACTCGGTAACAAACTGCGCTACTTCGTAACGAGCCGCCCTATTTGGGTGTGGGTCATTACTGCCCTATATGGCCTGTTCACGAATGACCTAAAAGCGACTGCGTCGTTGCTGGTCATGCTTGTCGTTGTGTCCCTATTTATAAAACGCGAGGAACCGCAGCTAACGGAAGCACAGCAACAGATATTCGCTGATTTGTTGGCAAAACTAAACCAACCCCTCTTTAGAACGGATATCCGTATTCTCGTGTCAGCCGAAAGTAGCGAGAGGTTGCATGAGCTGTCTTCAGGTGTAACGAGCACTCTTGCCACGCTTAATTCGGGGACTGGCCAGAAACTTTACGTGCCACGGCTATATCCGGACTGGCTCGGCCAAAAGACCGGCATGTTCAAGCTCAAGCATCGCATGCCGTCATTTTTAGTATTTGATGCAAATATCCTGGCCGCGTCGGAACTCGCCAGCATCTACCATTTCCCGTACGGCGTAATCAAAACCGAAGGCCTGGTGCGTACCCACAGCCGTACCCTTCCGGCCACGCTAGGCATGATCATCGGCGGCACTGGCAATGGCAAAACGACAATGTTGCAGTACGCCATTGTGCAGGACATCCAGAACGGCAAAGGCGTAGCCGTAGTCGATCCGCACGGCGACATGGCCGAGACGCTGCTGCGGCACATCCCCAAAGATCGCATCAACGACGTGATTTACTTTAACCCGGACGACCTGGCGCACCCCATTGGCTTAAACCTGCTTGAGCTGACGCCCGGCCTGAAGGGTGACGAACTGCTGCGCGAAAAAGACTTAGTAACGGAATCTGTTGTGTCCATCTTCCGCAAAATCTTCTCGGATGATGACACCGGAGGCCACCGCGTCGAATACGTGTTACGTAACACCATCCAAACCGCACTCGCTACCGAAAATCCAACGTTATTTACAATGTTCGACTTGCTTAACGACCCAGCGTACCGCAAAAAAGTCCTGGCAACGCTGGACAATAAAGACCTCATTAACTTCTGGAAAAACGAGATGGGCAAAGCCGGTGACTTTCAGAAAGTCAAAATGGCCGCCGGCATTACTTCTAAAATCGGTCGCTTCTTGTTTTCGGCATCGGCAAAGCGCATTTTGGAACAGCCAAAATCTACCATTAACTTCGATGATGTACTGGACGGCAAGATTTTGATATGCAACTTCTCAAAGGGTTTGTTAGGCGAAGATACCTCCGAGCTGTTCGGTATCGCCGTATTGGCCAAAATTCAGTTGGCGTCATTGCGCCGCGCCAGGCTCCAACAAGCCAACCGCAAACCGTTCTACCTGTACGTTGACGAATTCCAAAACTTCGCTACGCCATCGTTTGTGCAGATGCTGTCCGAGGCACGCAAGTACAAGTTGTATCTGACAATGGCCGAACAAACCACATCGCAGCAAGAAGAATTACAGATGGTCAACGTGATCCTAGCGAACGTGGGCACTGTAATTTGCTTCCGCTCTGGTAACCCGGCCGATGAAAAGCTGGTGCTGCCGCTCTTTAAGCCATACGTGGAAGAAGGCGAGATCGCTAATTTGCCGTCGTACAACTTCTATATGCGTGTTTCGGCGCAGAAATCACAAGAGCCGTTGTCGGGTGAGACTATAGTATTAGAAAGGGGAAATAACCCAGCAAATGTCCAGAAAGTCATTGCCCTCTCCAGAGAAAACCACACAAAAGCTGAGGTGAAGGTAAAAGTTAATAAAACAAAAAATGTCATCGTGAAACGCCCCGAATGACGAGACGAAATTGTAAGATTTAAAAGCAAATAAGCCGCTCTCTAGATATTCCAGTAATCAGGGCTCGAGACAGCGTAGTCCTCAATGCCAATAGCTTTAAAATGCTTCTTGCCGCATACAATCTTTGCTTCCTCTGACGGCCTTAGTAGACTCGTTTGTTGAGTACCCTTAGTTTCGCGGATCATATATATCTTTTCTTGGCCGTCCACTTCTTTCACTATTGCCCAGTCGGGATTATAGTCACCGAGGGGCGTAGGAACAGTAAAGCGATCCGGCAGCTTCACGAACAATTTAATATCTTCTCTGCTATCGAGTAAGGTGGCAAAATCGTTTTCTACTCCCGAATCATATATAACGTAATCGAATATGGTTTTCTGCTTATTCCTGACTTCGTATAGCTGGTCGATAAAGCGCTGTTTCTCGCGTTCGCCGTCTTCTTGTAATTGGCGTAATTGGTATACTACGCCGTCAATTAATTCGTACTGGATACCATCAATAACTATCTTACCCATTACATCGAGTATCGCTCGCTTAACCATTTGCATGAAATCATTTGGATTGGTTAAAAATTCGTGCAGGCGATTGCATCCCGTAAGGATATCCACAATAGTGGCTCGGGTTAATTTCGTGTCCTGCTGTAGAGTAGTGACAATGTCTGGGAGCTTATAAGATCCAGACAGGTCTGCAATGCGCACACCGATCTCATCATTCTTTGCGCCCCCGCGTAAAATACGCACCTTATTGCGTGTTGTCTCGATGCGCAATGGGTCTATACGAGGTGCTTTCTTAATCTCGGCGATCGATCCGTACACGATAGCGCCCCTGTCGACCGAAACATTATAAGTTGTCTTTTTAGTAATTTTATCCCAAAGCTCCTGGAACTCGGGGGACCACGCTACAGCAGAATTAAACTTGCGTGTTTTTAATTGACGAGCTTGCTTGATGTACTTTTCTATCTTGCAATCGCGTAATATGGAAACTATTTCTGATTCATACGGTTTAAATTCGTCTGGCAGGGCAAGCGTAAAGCCGATCCTAGTTGGCTGAAAGTTTTCGAGTACCTTACCGTCGTCGTCAATCATACCGTGATTAAATAGATGCTTCCATATTCGGACAGAGCTTTCGTAGCCAACATTCTTTGTGCTGTCTGTAATGTCTGGCAGCTTGCTAAATTCGGCCTTTCGAACCACGCCAATGCTCACACCCGCAGCTTTATATTCACGTTGGAGGCTATCAGCAAAATCCTTGTATGATTCGCTTGCCACAACAGTTAACTGGGCAATGTCAGCATCGCGGACTCGTTCGCCAGCCTGGTTGACCGGGAGCCTTAGACCACGGCCTATAGTCTGTCGCCTATCAAGGGAGCTACTGCTTTCCCTCATCATGCATATTTGGAACACATTCGGGTTGTCCCAGCCTTCTTTTAATGCAGAATGACTAAAAATAAACCGTGTAGGCTCATTAATGTCGAGTAATTGCTCTTTCTTCTTCATTATAAGGTCGTAGGCATGATTGTCATTTGCGTTCCCGCGACCCTCGTTGCTGTCAATGTAGGTTGCCTTTCCACCCTTTTTCATCTCTGCGAAATAAGCTTTGCGTATTTCGTGAGGTTCATGAGGAATGAGATTCCTATACTGCTCCGATTTATTGCGTTCCTCTAGGTATAGTTCATCAAACCACCTTTGGAACGGTCCCGCGATTTCATTGCCCTGTTCGTCGTAACTTAAATAGCTAGCAACTTTGTCGACGAAAAACAGACTTAAGATCTTTATGCCTTCACTCCGCAGCATGAACTCTTTTCTGAGATGCTCTTTGATCGTTTCACGAATCATCTCACGCTGTACATAATCGTCATTGCCGCCTATAGTGTCTCCGACTCTCAGATTGTGCGTGATATTTGTTAGCTCAATCTCCTGTAAGTGCGAATGAATCTCATTGATGCGCCAATTGTTCTCGTACATTTGGTTATTTGTGACGGCATATAGATCTTGACCTTGGCGTAATGTTTTTGTTTGCCGCTTGAGACCGCTCGCCGTCTGGACGAGCAACTCTAACTTCGCAACGAGAGGATCGTTGCGCACATCGACGACCTTAATATAGGGGCTCGCGTCACTACCTGCTTGCTGCGTGTTGGCAACTACTATACGTTTAACCAGTCCCTGTTCGTATGCATCAACAGGATCAAGCCGATAAACTAAATTGTAGGCGCTTTTATGTGTAGCGCTGTAGCGGAGAGTACATAAGGCATTCATATCCTGGATTGCTTTTTGCGATAAGCTACTCTCCATATTTTGTGGTTCATCCATAATGACGATAGGGTTTGTGGCAGCAATAAAATCGACAGGCTTGATGCCGTTCATCTTATCGCGTTCTTGGTGCATGATTCGGTTATTCTTGTCACCTTTGACGCTATCAATAGTCATAATCATAATTTGGATGGTAGTTGCTGTGGCAAAACTCTGCGTGTCCTCTGGTGATCTACCGCTATAAACGTACGTATCAAAAGGTGCGGCATATAGCCCTGAAAAGTGATCACGCATCATATCAATGCTGGTTTTGACTCCCTCTTTGATTGCGACGCTTGGTACGAGTATGACGAACTTTGTAAAGCTATAGCGTTTAGCAAGCTCGAAAATAGTACGAAGATATACATATGTTTTGCCGGTACCAGTCTCCATCTCTATGCTGAAGTTCATACCATCTAGCTTCTGGGCGACCTCAAGACCGTTTCTGTTTTGAATTGTTTTTAGATTCTCGAGAACTGCATCTTCATCCAAAACTAGGCTATTTGCAACCGCGCCGACGTCGTATCCAAACATAGTCTGGCCTGCCTTTGTTTCGCCAGCCTGTAGGGTAGTCAAAAAACTACTAACATCTGCGGGTTGCCCCTCAAAAAGGTCGGTGATTGCATCAATCGCATCCTCTTGGAATTTCTGATGTGCGTCAAATCTAATTTTCACTTTTCGATCCTAAAATTATACAGTCCAGAGCTCGACGTGATTGGTCTTGCAGATCTGGGTCAGGTTAGTTTTTAGCTCGTCATCGCCCTTAAAGGCATCGTCAAGGACGACAATTTTTACTGGGTGAGTATCCGCCGCAGCACGAAGCTGATCAAGAGTAGGCTTCTGGCGTTCTTTAATATATGCCAGGATATTTCCGTTAGATATAGACCACATATTCAAGCCCGCAATGTCCTTTTGGACAGAATCCACTGTAAGCTCTAGGCCAAGTTTTAGCAGAACCTCTGTGAGGATGTCTATCTCGGAAGCGTCATCGTTTGCGCTTTCTCGCATATCGAGTAGGCGTTGCTGGAATTCATTGACATCACCCGTGTGATCACTTTGCCATTTTGTAAAATTGGTATCCGCAAGTTTAAAAGTGCGATAACCCGTGTCCAATGGCTCCTGACGTTCAGCCAGCTTATCGGCCAAGTCAATTTTTATCTTTTCACCAGCACGGTTAATTCGCGCACGTGCGATTTGTGCGATTGTTTTATAGCCCGCCCTATATGCCTCCGATTTCACGTCAGTCGGCTCTGGTAGCTGAATCTGAATGTGCTTACGGTTACCACCATCCTGGGCGTTTAACTCCATAACCGCTTGAGCAGTAGTGCCTGAGCCGGAAAAGAAATCCAGTATTAAGTCTTCTCTGGTACAGACTTGTTCAATAAGGCGCTTGATAAGATTTGTGGGCTTTGGAAAGTCGAATACTCCTATTCCCAAGAGATCATTGACAGCCTTGGTGCCGTCGCGCGTAGTTATGTCTGTGAATATCGTTGAGATGTTCTTAAACTTGTTTTCTATATCAGACTCAAAGAGCTTCAGTCTCGGCCTACCAGAAGGAGCGCTTGGCCAAAGTATGCGGTTTTCCACAATTCGCCTGGCCATACTTTTTTGGTCAAAGCGCCAACCTTTAGGAGGGCAGCCATAATTAATATTAGTATCAGGATTTATTAGGTCGTAGTGTAAGTTTGGTCGTTGATCCTTGGTCGCGAGGCCGGTCATATCTGCGCTTCGCCAGTCACCCCTGGGATCACTGTCTGGGTTGCTGAATTTCGCAGCGTCCTTCTCGACGCCAGCAAGTCTCGTTACACCGGCCCTTGAGTAACAAAGTATATATTCATGATCAGTTGATGCGCCGGACAGGGCCCGGGTGTCTTCGCTGACACGGCTTTTCCAAATAAACTGAGCTATAAATCTATCCTCACCGAATATCTCGTTACATAGCTTTTTAAGATTATCTTGCTCGTGATCGTCGATACTAACAAACATTATCCCGTCGTCAGTCAGGAGATTCCTCGCAAGCTTAAGACGTGGATACATCATGTTAAGCCAATTACTATGATATCTACCCTCTGTATCACTGTTGGTGCTGACTCTTTTGCCGCCTTCGTCCACTTGCTTACTGAACTCTAGGTAATTCTGTAAGCCCTCTTTAAAGTTATCTGGGTAAACAAAATCCTTCCCCGTGTTGTAGGGTGGATCAATATAGATCATTTTAATTTTGTTGTGGTACTGCCTCTGCATGACCTTTAGAGCTTCTAGGTTGTCCCCCTCAATGAAGATATTTTTTGTCGTACTCCAATCCTTGCTTTCATCGGGCGCTGGCCTGAGTGTTGCAGTCGTAGTCTCTTGAGCAGCATACATTGCCCGTTTTTTGCCAGGCCAAAATAGACCAAAACGTTCAGCCGAGTCACTGACATCACCGTCTAGAAGCTCTTTTAGCTTGCCAACATCAACTCTTCCATCGGCGATCGCTTCCGGCACAAGTTCGTTTAACCTTTTAGCGAGTTCCGTCCTGAAGTCTGGGCTCTTACTTGGCACGTTGCTAATATCCTGATTGTCATCCTGCATTTTTTAGTCGTTCCCTCTTGTTGTCTGGTTTTATTGTAACAAAGATACGCCATTAGAATGGTATGTCGTCAAGATTTATTGACGACATACAGCGGCGCATGATTATTTCTCAAGTTTCCAGTTGATAGTAAAGACTTCATCGAGTTGAGCGACCGCCTCAACACTAGCGCGAACACTTTCATTCAAAGAAAACATTTCATCGTCAATTGCACGACTTTTTGCACGATAGGCTTGTTCTTCATCGTCTTGCTTGCGCTGCATCGTAATGTACTCTCGTTGAAGGTCTAGGCGCTTACCCATATCAACTTCTGCCTGGAAGTCTTTCTTTTTCTGTCGGATTTCCGCTTCGCGCTTCTTGATGGTCAGACGAGCGCTGCGTCGTAGGTCGGCGGCTCGAGACTCAATTTTCCCAAACTCCTCAGTCATGAGCTTAGTGTCTCGCTGACGTGCTTGTTTTTCGATCTCCTTAGCGGCTGATTTTATCTCTTGACCCATATCCATAGTAACCACGTTTTCTTGGAAATTAGCAGGCAGATCAAGGAGCCGCTCGGCGGCATCCCTCGGTACGACGATGCCGTCCGCAGTTTTAGCAATAACTATGTAGCTTTCCTCTGATTGTACTTTGCTGATACGACTATATCGTCGTATGGTGAGCGTTCCTTCCTTACCGATGAAAGGTTGGAGGGAGGTGATTTTCGTATTATACGTAAACGTTAAGGTGCCGAATGGGGCATTTATTTTTTTGGCCTCACTCAGTACGGCTTGCGCCAAGGGGTGGTTAACGCGGTAACGATGCTGCGCCTTAAATTCATCAGACGAAGAATACGTCCCAAGCGGAGCGTCACTGGCAAACGGCGGAGAGGAATTCAGTGAGAAGCCCTGTGTGTTAAATTCTGCGTAACCATCCAAAATGTATTGAGTAATTTTCCAGAGCCATTCTTCATGGCGCGTCATGTAGTGCTCATTTTCAGCCCGGGCAATACGCAGCTTTTCTTGTACCTCTACATCGAGATTATCGATAAGTTGTTGGCGAGTTGTTTTTCTTTTCTTGAGTATCTTATCGCTGAATTCGTCTTGTATCCTATCGAAGTCACGGTCAATTTGATCCGGCGTGCGTACATTAGCAAGAATAATGTCGGCGATATGGCGCTCGAAGTCGAAACCAGACTCTATAGCTCCTAATATTTCATCGCTTGCGCCAAATACACCGTCAAACAGTTTAAATTTGTCGGCTAGAAGCTGCAAAATGCGTTGTTCAGCACGATTATTCTCGTTGACAAAGTTAAATACAAGAACATCCGATTTTTGCCCATAGCGATGGCAACGGCCTATGCGTTGTTCGACACGCTGGGGGTTCCACGGCAGGTCGTAGTTAATAACCATCGAACAGAATTGTAAATTGATGCCTTCACCGGCTGCCTCTGTGGCCACCATAATTTCTGCCTCATCGCGGAAGTATTCGACAATCGCCTGACGACGATCAGCCGTAGATACTCCACTGATACTATCCGAGCCTTCGTATCGCTTTAGCCACTCTCTATAAATGGAATCACCCGGCGAGCCGCCGCCCGATCCATTGAAGGCCACAACCTTACCTGAATAGCCCTGCTTTTCAAGTA
>WNGA01007005.1_pt1 | contig 15840 bp, 13 predicted proteins | sample 5400061 | NCBI WGS metagenome assembly WNGA01 (sample SAMN13153366, study PRJNA577476) | soil metagenome | isolation source: 100 cm soil or saprolite under grassland replicate 2 | place: USA:California | collected 2016-06-15
CTACGAACGCGCGATCAAGGCGCTGCGCGCAGACGCGCGCGTCCACAGCCAACCCTGTCCGCTCTTCGTGCCACTCGTCGAAGAGGGATGGTTCGAGCATCCCGCCGCCGAGCTGATCGCACGCGAGTATCTCGAGCCGTTGCGGCGTGCGAAGGTGGACGTCTTAGTGCTGGGTTGCACGCATTATCCGCTGCTCAAGCCGCTGCTGGCCCGCGTGATGGGATCTGATGTGAAACTGGTCGACTCGGCGGAAGAAACAGCGACCGCCGTGTCGCGCGAGCTCGAACGGCTGGATCTCCTGGCGAACAGCGGGACTCACGAGCATCGCTTCGTCGTGTCGGACGACGAGCCGCACTTCCGCAAGGTGGGGGCGCTGTTCCTCGGCGGGAGGCTCGAACACGTAGAGGTCGTCCCGCTCGGCTAATAACTGGTCGACGCGATAACGTGTTTGCGGCAGGCTGAGCAGCGTGCGGTCTCCAACGTGTTCATCGTGATGGAAGACCGCCCCGCCAAGCCCGCGAGTGACGCGCCGCAAAACGGGCAGTGAAGGGATTGGCCAGTGATGAGCCAGGCATCCCACAACAATGCGGCGCCGTACAACAGCAAAACGGCGGCGATCAAGACGGGAGCGCCCACCCGCGGCGGATAATCGTGACCGCTCCGAACGAGCAGGATGATGATCCCCAAAATGCTGCCGACGCTTAGCAAGAGAACAACGGGCGGGAGCCACGCGAGCCTTCGATAGCGAGCGACCCGCGCCTCGAGGTCTTGACGATCACTGAACAACGGGCGTCCGGCGTGCATCCCCATTTCGCGCGTTTCCTGATACCATAGTCCCACGAACAACAGGATGAACGCGCCGATCGAGACCGCCAGTTGGAGCAGTCCGGGCATGGGAATGATGGCACCAACCACGAGCAGTGCGGCGCAACTGAGCCATGGGAATGCCTGGAAGATGAGAAGAGCACCGCGGCTCATGGACGGTCAGGAGAACGTTCGCAGTTCTACGTCGTTTTGTGTGATCACCGCATAGCGCCCGCCGTCCAGAAACGCTCCCGGATTCAGGTAGGCCCTTCCGTCGGGCAACCGGTCCACCACCGGCCGATGCGTGTGCGCCATGACGATCAGCTGCACATCGGGTCGGCGCCCCAGGAAATCCACAGCCCAAAGCCGCTGTGCCGCCGCGGCCCGATCCAGTACGGCCCTATCCTTTGTATTGTCGGCTAGATGTCGCGAAAACAGGTCGGCAATCCAGAACCCGATCGTGGGATGCAGTACGCGAAACACCGCCACCGTGACGCGGTGACGCAGCACGCGGTGCATCAGCGCGCCGCTCCAATGCTGCTCGGTGAGGCCGTCGCCGTGCGCGATGAAGGCGCGGCGCCCCCCCAAGTCCAGCTCCGCCTCCCCGCCGAAGAATTCGATGCCCAGGTCCTGCGTGAAAAACGTGCCACCCCACCGATCGTGGTTGCCGCCCACAAATGTGATGCGGACTCCGCGGGAGCGAAGCTCCTGCAGCTTGGCGACGGTGGCGAAATGTTTGCGGGGAATAACGCTCTGATACTCGAACCAGAAATCGAAGAGGTCGCCGGTCAGCACCAGGTGATCCCCGGGCTGGGGGACCTCCTCCAGAAACGCATGGAACGCTGTGCCGACTTCGGGCGGCACCTGACCCAGGTGTGCGTCCGCCACGACGATCACGCGCGAGGGTTTGTGCTGGGGCGACACGGCCCAAGCTTAGGAACCTGGAACGGCGCACGCAAGCACATTACTGTTCTGCCATGACACAAACCCAAAAGCTCTTGATCGCCGTCGGCATCGTCGCCGTGGCCGGAATCGCCGCGAACCGGTTCGGTTCGGCGGCGGGGACCGGGCCGGGCGACGCGTGCCGCCGCTTGGTCGGCGAACCTCGCCGCACCTGTTACTCGCAGCTCTTCTCGGAGCGTCTCAGGAATCACGGTGTCGCCGCTGCGGTGGCGACGCTGGACGCGGTCACCGCCGCCGACCCCGATGCGGCCGAGCACGCGCATGAATACTCTCACGGCATCGGGATCGAGGCGTTCGGCATTTCTTCCGATATCCCCGGCACATTCACCGCCTGTGGCGACGGGTTTTCGTCGGGTTGTCGCCACGGCGTGATCCAGGCGTATTTCGAAGCGCGCGAGCACGTGACGCAACCCGAGGTCGAAGCGCTGTGCCGGCCGTTCAAGAGCCCGACCGCGAGTCGCTGGGTGCTGTTCCAGTGCGTGCACGGCATGGGGCACGGGCTCACGATGCTCTACGCGCACGATCTGCCGCGTGCCCTCACGGACTGCGATCTGCTCTCGGATGGATGGGATCGCGAGTCGTGCTACGGCGGCGCATTCATGGAGAGCGTGATCAACGCGACCGCTCCCCATCACCCCGCCACCATGCTGGCCGCGCAGAGCCATCATCACATGGCGGCCACGACGTTCAAGGCCCTCGATCCGGCCGATCCACTCTATCCGTGCTCGATCATGGCGGAGCGGTATCTACACGCGTGCTATCAGATGCAGACGTCCGTCATGCTGAATCTGAATCACGGCGACATCGGCGACGCCGCGAAGTCGTGCGAGCGCGCGCCGACGCAAGCGCGACCGGTGTGCTTTCAGAGCCTCGGCCGCGACATCACGTCGTACACGGCGCGCGATCCGCAGAAGACGGCGGATCTCTGCAACAAGGCGCGCGATCCCTATCGCCCCGCCTGCTACTTTGGCGCGGCCAAGGCGCTCGTGGATTGGACGGCGACGACCGACGCTGCGTTCAGCTTCTGTCGCATCGTCGGCCATGAAGCCGGCGGGCCAACCTGCTACCAGGCGCTGGGCGAGGAGATCGCGACGTTGCTCGCCTCGGGGCCGGAGCGGGAGGAGCAATGCCTGCGCGCGCAGGAGCCGCAGGCGGTCACGGCGTGCCGTTTGGGCGCGGGAGTCCCTGCGTCGCGTTGACTTTTACAGCAGCGGTTCGCATTCTCCCGCCAGCATGAAGGCGCTATCGGAACGGCTGCGGGCTGTATCCGTTCGTCCTGTGTCCAAGGACGATCGCAATCCCGGCATGCCGCTCGATCTCGATGTCATCCGCGCGTTGCGCGTGAATCGCAGCGCCGTCGAGCGCCGCGCCGCCACGATCCCCACGCGCCGTACCGTAAAGAAAGAATGGCAGGCCGCGTGGCTCCTGCGGGCGATTACCTGCATGGACCTCACGACCCTGCAGGGCGACGATACCCCCGGCAACGTGCTACGCCTTTGTGCCAAGGCCCGACGTCCGCTTCGCCCGGACCTGATTGATGCGCTCGGGGTGAGCCACCTCGACATCAAGGTCGGTGCGGTCTGCGTCTATCACGCCCTCGTGCCGACCGCCGTGGCGGCGCTCGAAGGCTCCGGCATTCCGGTGGCCGCAGTCTCGACCGGTTTCCCCGCGGGGCTCAATCCCTTCGCGCAGCGGCTCGAGGAGGTTCAGGCCTCCGTCGCGGCAGGCGCGCACGAGATCGACATCGTCATCACCCGCGCGCACGTGCTGACCGGCGACTGGCCCGCGCTCTACGCCGAAGTCCGCGCGTTTCGCGATGCCTGCGGCCCCGCGCACATGAAAGCCATCCTCGGCACCGGCGAGTTGGCGACACTCACCAACGTCGCGCGCGCCAGCATGGTGGTGATGATGGCGGGGGCCGACTTCATCAAGACGTCCACGGGCAAGGAGCCCGTCAACGCCGTGCTGCCGGTCGGCGTCGTGATGGCGCGGATGATTCGCGAATATGAGATGCGCACGGGCGCGAGCGTTGGGTTCAAGCCGGCCGGCGGGATCCGCGCCGCCAAGCAGGCGCTCGACTGGCTGATCCTTATGAAGGAAGAGCTGGGCGACCGCTGGCTGCGTCCCGCGCTGTTCCGTCTGGGCGCGAGCGCGCTCCTGACAGACATCGAGCGCCAGCTCGAGCACTTCGTGACCGGCCGCTACGCCGCCGCCCACCGCCATCCGATGGTGTAATGGCAACCGTCGCCAAGCTGTTCGAGACGATGGAGTACGGGCCGGCGCCGGAAAGCGAGGCGCCGGCGCTCGAGTGGATCAAACAGCACGACGGCGGGCGCTTCGGACACGTCATCAATGGACGCTGGGTCGCTCCCGCCGAAGGGCAGCATTTCGAGACGATCAATCCGGCGACGAAGGCAGTCCTCGCGCGCGTGGCCCAGGGAAGCAAAGCGGACGTGGACGCGGCTGTCGCCGCTGCCAACGCCGCAGCGCCCGGGTGGGCAGGGTTGCCGCCACACGCACGCGCCCGCTACCTGTATGCGCTCGCCCGCGAGGTGCAGCGGCAGTCGCGCTTGCTTGCGGTGCTCGAGACCCTCGACAACGGCAAGCCTATTCGCGAGACGCGCGATCTCGACATCCCGCTGGTCGCCCGGCACTTCTATCATCACGCCGGCTGGGCCCAGCTGCGCGATAGCGAATTCCCCGGCTACGCACCGGTCGGCGTCGTTGGGCAGATCATCCCCTGGAACTTCCCGCTCTTGATGGTCGCGTGGAAAGTCGCGCCGGCGCTCGCGGCTGGAAACACGGTGATCCTGAAACCCGCGGAGTTCACGCCGCTCACCGCACTCTGCTTCGCGGAAATCGCGCAGGCGGCGGGACTGCCGGCCGGTGTGTTCAATGTGGTCACGGGCGATGGGGCGACGGGAAAGTTTCTCGTCGAGCACCCGGACGTCCAGAAGATCGCGTTCACGGGCTCGACGGAGGTCGGGCGCATCATCCGCAAGGCAACAGCCGGGAGCGGCAAGAAGCTGACGCTCGAGCTGGGAGGTAAGAGTCCGTTCATCGTGTTCGATGACGCCGATCTCGACAGCGTGGTCGAGGGTGTCGTCGATGCGATCTGGTTCAATCAGGGGCAGGTCTGCTGCGCCGGCTCGCGACTGCTCGTGCAGGAAGGCATCGCCGACCGGCTGACGCAGAAGCTGCGGGCGCGGATGGAGAAGCTGCGCGTCGGCTCGCCACTCGATAAAGCGGTCGACATGGGTGCGATCGTCGCGCCGGTGCAGCTCGAGCGCATCCGCGGGCTGGTGGAGCAGGGAGTCGAGGAAGGCGCGAAGATGTGGCAGCCGTCCTGGGCTTGCCCGACCGAAGGCTACTTCTATCCGCCGACGCTCTTCACCGACGTGTCACCTGCGGCCACGATCGCGCAGGTCGAGATCTTCGGTCCAGTGCTGGTGAGTATGACCTTCCGCACGCCGAAGGAGGCCGTGGAGCTCGCGAACAACACGCCCTACGGACTCGCGGCGAGCGTCTGGTCGGAGAATATCAATCTCGCGCTCGACGTAGCTCCGAAGCTGAAGGCGGGGGTTGTCTGGATAAACTCAACCAACCTATTCGATGCCGCGTCGGGATTCGGTGGGTATCGAGAGTCTGGCTTCGGAAGAGAAGGTGGAAGGGAAGGGATGTGGGAGTACTTGAAGGCTGGGGAAGAGGGACGCGGGAAGGGGGAAGGGTACACCGCGCCGTCTCCGGCATCGGAGCAGGGAAGTACCCTTCCCCCTTCCCCCTTCCCCCTTCCCGGTCTTCCCCCGATTGATCGCACCTACAAGCTCTTCATCGCCGGCAAGCAAGTTCGACCGGATCAGGGGTACTCACGCAAGATCCTGGGAGCCGATGGTCGTACGCTGGGCGAAGTGGCCGAAGGCAATCGCAAGGACGTCCGCAATGCCGTCGAGGCGGCCCATGCCGCCGAAGGGTGGGGACGGGGCAGCGGGCACATGCGTGCGCAGATCCTCTATTTCATCGCCGAGAACCTCGCGACACGCGCCGCGGAATTCGCCGCGCGAGTGGGACGGGAAGAGGTGGATGCGAGCGTGGCCCGGCTGTTCACCTACGCGGCCTGGGCCGACAAGTGGGACGGCGCCGTCCACCACACGCCGATCCGCGGCGTCACGCTCGCGATGAACGAGCCGGTCGGAGTCCTCGGTCTCGCCGCCCCCGATGACCATCCGCTGCTCGGGTTCGTGTCGCTGGTGGCACCGGCGGTCGCCGTCGGCAACACGGTGATTGTCGTGCCTTCCGAGCCGCATCCGCTCGCGGCGACCGAGTTCTACACGGTGCTCGAGACCTCCGACGTCCCGGATGGCGTGATCAATGTGATCACCGGTGCCAAGGATGCACTGGCGAAAGTGCTCGCCGAGCACGACGACGTGGATGGCCTGTGGTACTTTGGGAGCCCGGCGGGTGTGAAAGCGGTCGAGCTCGCCTCCGCCGCGAACATGAAGCGGACCTGGGCCTCAGCTCGCGGCCGCGATTGGCTCGATCCACGGCAGGGTGAAGGGCGCGAGTTTCTGCGGCGCGCATCGGAAGTAAAGAACATCTGGATCCCGTACGGCGAATAAGACTCCCCCGCCGTTGATCAACGCGGTCATGCACCGCGTGAATTACTCCGAAACCGACCAGATGGGCTTCGTCTACCACGCGAACTATCTCGTCTGGATGGATATGGCGCGGACGGAACATCTCCGTGAACGGGGCATGTCCTACAAGGAGCTGGAGCAGCAGGGCACGTACCTCACCGTCACGGATGTCCACGTCCGCTACCGCCAGCCGGCGCGTTATGATGATATGCTTCGGGTCCGCTGCTGGGTGCGGGACCGTGCCTCGCGGCGGGTGATTTTCGGGTATGCGGTGGAGCGGGCGGACACGGATGAGCTGCTCGCCACCGGCGAAACGTCGCTGATCGCGCTGAACCCACAACAGACTCTCTCGCGACTTCCGGAGCACGTGTGTGAGCTGCTCGAACCCACGGCAGACCCGGTTCGTCTCTAGTCTCCTCCTTCTGGCTGCGCTGCTGGCAGCGCGGCCGGCGCGTGCGCAACGACCAGGCGCGGTTGATGAAACGACGGTGGGCGCGCTCGCCGGGCTGCTCGCGGCCGCTGATGCCCGCCGCTTCGATCCCGCGCCCCTGCGGGAGGCGCTCAGCCACCCCAATCCCGCGGTACGACGCCAGGGGGCGCTTGCGGCCGGACGCATCGGCGACGCCGTGGCGGTGGATCTCCTGCTTCCGGTTCTCACCGACTCGGCGTCCGACGTCCAGACGGCCGCGGCCTTTGCGCTCGGATTGCTTAAGAACGCACGCGCGATTCCCGCGCTGTTGGGAACGGTCCGCGCCGCGTCATCGACCGACGAGGGCGCGCCGCAGCTCGAAGCCGTGACGGCGATCGCCAAGATCGGCGGAGAAGAAGGCTCGCGTGCGCTCAGCGACATCATCGCGGCCGGATCACCGGCCGCGTCGACACCGGTCGTGAATGCCGCGCTGCTCGAATCGTGGCGGCTCGGGGCGCGCGCGCCGGTCGCCGAGCTGGTTCGCTTCACCGATGCCTCCGACGCCGCGACGCGCTGGCGTGCGCTCTATTCGCTCGCGCGCTTGCGCGCGGCTCCCGGCGCCGCGCCGCTGATCCGCGCTCTCAGCGATCGGGACGCGCAGACGCGCACGGTGGCCACGCGGGGGCTCAGTAAGGCGTTAATCGACAGCGCCCGCCTCGAACCGCGCGACGCCATCGCCGGCTTGCGCCGGCTGCTCGACGACGCCGACCCGCATATCCGCATCAATGCGCTGCGTGCGCTCGCGTCGTTCCGGGATTCAGGCGTCGCGCGTGCGGTCGTGCCGCTCGTCGCCGATCGCGACATCGGCGTGGCCGTGCAGGCCGAGACGACGCTGGGCGTGCTGCGCGGGTCGGCGGCGCTCGCGGCGCTGCGTCCCCGGCTCACGAACAGCGTTTTCGCCCTCAGGCGTCAGGCGCTCATCGCGGTTGCGCAGGCCGACAGCGGCGCCGGCGTGGCCGCGGCAGCCGCGTTCACCAGCGATGCCGATTGGCGCTGGCGCAGCGTCGCCGCGGAGGCGTTCGGCGCCGCGCGCGCGCGCGACCGGCTGGAGGGACTGCTCGCTGATCCCGATGGCCGGGTCGTGGCGCAGGCGCTGCAGATGCTGCAGCGCATCGTGCCCGCAACCGATTCAGCGCTGGTCGCGCGTGCGCGCACCCTGCTCACGCATGCCGATCCAGCGGTGCGCAGCGTCGCGGCCGATCTCGTCGCCCGCCAGCCCCGTGTCGACGACGTCGATCTCCTCGTCGCTGCCTACGTCCGCGCCGAAGGCGATCCGTTCAACGACGCCCGCCTGTCGGCCGTTTCCGCGCTTGGCGCCATCGCCGCGTCTTCCTCGACCGGCCGCCTCCGCGTCGCGAGCAGGTTCGTCTCGGTGACGCCGCGGCCCGATGACTATCTGGTGCGGCGGCTCGCCGCCGATACGCTCCCGGACACGCGTGATACGTGGGGTCCCGTCTTGCCGATCGCGACCGGCCGCACGCTGGCTGATTATCGCGATGTCGCGCGGCGCTGGTTGTCGCCGGCGCTGGCGGGTACGAACCCGCATGTCTTCCTGGAGACGGACCGCGGCACGCTCGACATCGAGCTGTTGCCCGCCGAAGCACCCCTCACCGTCGCGGCGTTCATCGACCTGATCAACCGTCGCTTTTTCGACGGCACGCGTTGGCATCGCGTGGTGCCGAACTTCGTGGTGCAGGACGGTGATCCGCGGGGCGACGGTTGGGGCGGGCCCGGTTTCGCGATCCGCGATGAGATCAACCCCGTGCGCTACGAAACGGGCACTGTCGGCATGGCGCTCTCTGGACCCAACACCGGCGGCAGCCAGTATTTCATTACGCATTCCGCGCAACCGCATCTGGATGGCATCTACACGATCTTTGGGCGTGTGGTCGGTGGAGGCAGCACTGCTGTGCTGAACGCGATCGGGCAGGGCGATCGCATCCGGAGCATACATAGATGAGAATCCCATGCTGAAGCATGGGCCCAGTTCTGCACTGCCGTTAACGGCAGTGACTCATTGGGCACAGGTTTTAACCTGTGTCATCGGTTTGGTGATCGGGTTTGCCTTACCTCTATCAGCCCAATACGGCTACTTCGGCCAAAACAAGATTCAGTACCGCCGCTTCGATTGGCGCGTGCTGCGCGGTGAGCACGTCGACCTCTATTACTATCCCGAAGAGGAAGAGCTGGGCCGCGTGGCGTTGGCGTACGCGGAAGAGAGTTACGACGTGCTCGAGCGGCGTTTCAACCACGCGGTCACGCGGCGCATCCCCTTGATCGTGTATGCCTCGCACAACGATTTCGAGCAGACCAACATCCTGCCGTTCATTCCGCCCGAAGGCCTGCTGGGCGTCACCGAGTTCCTGCGGCGTCGCGTGGCGTTGCCGTTCCGCGGCAGCTATGCCGAATTCCGGCATACGATCCGCCACGAGCTGGTGCACGTCTTTCAGCTGAGCCTCGCGTCGCTGACGTTCGGGCGGTACCCGCGCTTCCGGCAGACCGGCATGCCGCTGTGGTGGAGTGAAGGGTTGGCGGAGTTCTTCTCCGCGGGCGAGGACAGCCGCGACGAGATGGTGCTGCGCGACATGACGATCGCCGGGCATCTGCCGACGTTACCCGACTTGACCTACGCCTACGGCGGGCTGGTGTATCCGGTCGGCGGCAGCATCCATCGGTTCCTCGCCGAGCGGTACGGCGAGTGGCGCGTCCTCGAGCTGTACAACGACATCTGGAAATACTCCAGCTTCGGCGGCGCGCTTGCCGGCGTGTACGGCCGCACGATCGAGCAGCTGTCCGACGAATGGCAATACTGGATGCGGCAGCACTACTATCCCGCCGTCGCGAGCCAGCCACCGCTGGCGATCACGGCACGCAAGCTCAGCGAGCTGGCGATCAAGCCAACGGCCTATCAGCTCCCCGATGATTCGACGCCGTCATTTCTGTTCTTCTCGCCGGCGAGCGGCTACACGACGATCTACGCGCAGAACCTGACCGGGGCGGGCGGCCGGCGTGGGGCGGGCCGGCGGTCGGTGGTGCAGGGCGAGCGCAGCGAGCAGTTCGAATCCTTTCACTTCTTCGAGTCCCGGATCGACGTGAGCCCGCGGGGAGTCGCGGCGTTCAGCAGCAAGTACGCCGAGCGCGACGCGCTGTTCTTCTGGGATTTGAAGAACGCAAAGGTCGTCGGCCGCTATCAGTTTGCCGAGCTCGTATCGATTCTGTCGCCGACCTGGGCGCCTGACGCCAAAAGCGTCGTGTTCAGCGGCCTGTCGGTATCCGGCTACTCGGACCTCTATCGCCTGTGGCTCACCGATTCCCGCGATTCTCTGGGAGCCGGACGTCTGGAGCGGCTCACCTCTGACCGCTACGAGGATCTCGATCCAACCATCAGCCCGGACGGGCAGACCGTGGTCTTTTCGTCCGACCGGACGCCGTTTGGCAAGAGCGGGGCGCACAATCTGTTCGCCCTCGATTTCGCGAGCGGTCGGGTCCGCTATCTCACCTATGGCGACTGGCGCGATGAGGCGCCGCGCTGGGGCGAAGACCGCATTTACTTCGCGAGCGACCGCGACGGCACGTTCCAGGTGTACTCGATCGATGCGGCGGGGACGGGGCGGCGCGAGACGAGAACGCTGAATGGAGCCTTCGATCCCCAGTGGGTGCCGGGCGCGCACGGCGGTCTGCTGTTCGGCGGGTTTGCCGATCTCAGCTTCAATATCTATGTCGCACCGCCGCTGAACGACGCGACGAGCACGTTTTCGCTCGCGCATGACCCCGCCGACAGCCTGCCGGCGGCCGCGTGGACGTGGGGTGAGCTGTCGCACCCGCAGTACGCCCGCGCCGACGGTGCTCCGTACGAGCGGAAATTCAGTCTCGACTTCGCCGCCGGTGATGCCGCGGTTGCGCCCGGTCTTGGCGCGGCGCAGGGTGCGGTCTTCGTGTTCAGCGACCTCCTGTCCGATCACCAGCTGTTTCTCGCGCTGTCGTCGTTTCAGAGCGCCGGTTTCGGGAGTTTGGTCGACAACATCAGCGGATCCGCGTTTTACTTGAATCAGTCGCGCCGCATCAACTGGGGCGTGGGCGCGTTCCGCCAGCGCGGCCTCTTCTATGAAGGCGACTTCAATTCGTTGTTCGAAGAGCGCTCCTACGGCATGTTCGCGCAGGTGCGCTATCCGTTCACGCGTTTCCGGCGCATCGTAGGCGAGTATCGCATCGAACGCTCGGATCGACTGGATCTAAGGACGGAAGATGTCGATGAGCCGCGCCGGGTCGGCTGGCTGGCGTCGAACTACCTGACGTACGTCAAGGACAATACGCTGTGGCTCTCCACCGGCCCGATCGACGGCGAGCGCTACAATTTCACGACCGGGCTCGTGAACGATTTGAGTCACGGGCGCTTCGACTCGTGGCTCGTGTCGGTGGACTGGCGCAAGTACGTGCGGACGTCGCTGCACAGTGCCGTCGCGGTGCGCGTCCAGGGGTACGCAGCCGGCGGCGAGCGGCCGCGGCGCATCAGCATCGCCGGTTCCTGGGGCTTGCGTGGCTATCCGCAATACGGATACGTGGCCGGCACGCGCGCGTGGCTCGTCAACGTCGAGTACCGGTTTCCAATTCTCGACTTCCTGACGATTGGTTTTCCGTTCGGCGCGGCGCGGTTTCCGGGCGTGCAGGGCGCGCTGTTCGTCGATTACGGACGGGCGTGGTCGAAGACGACGACGAACCGTGGCGTGCTCGGCTCGAGCGGACTCGGATTGCGGATGCCGGTCGGACCGCCGCTCGTGTTGCGGCTCGACATCGGCTATCGGCTCGGCGCCCCGAATCGCGACGCGTACGGATTGCCGGCGAGCACGCACAATCGTCGCTTCGTGGACTTCTTCTTCGGCTTCAACTATTGACCGGGCTACGCTCTTTTTCCTACATTGGCGCCTGTGCGCTGCTCGCGGCCTGTCCCGGGTATCACCCACCGGCGCCGCTCGTGCCGATGGCCCTGGCACCGGCGAGTCGTGACAGCGCGGCCCAATGGACGCGGACAACCCTGCCGCACGCGCCGACGCTGATTCGGTTTCGATGGCGTTACCAGGACGAGCGAGTCAAGTATGCGGGGCGCGGCACGGTCCGGATCGCGCCGCCCGATTCGCTGCGCTTCGATTACGTGGGGCCGCTCGGGCTCGGCAGCGGAGCAGCGGTCGTCATCGGCGACTCGGTGCGGTGGGCGGATCCCGAGAAGGATTTTCGTTCGCTCGTCCCCGCGATTCCGATGTTGTGGGCGGCATTCGCGCTCGTGCGGCCGCCGGCGGACGACGCGACCGTGCTCGGCACCCAGCTCGTCGATACGCTGACTCACAGGCGGCGCGTCGTCTGGCGGTTCGCGCAGCCGGAGGATACGCTGGACTACGTAGTGACCGACAGCGCGGGTCGTGGGTCCACGCTGGAGGCGGAGTGGGTGCGGCGTGGGAAAATGGTGGCGCGCAGCCGTACGAAGCTCGACGCACTCGCGCATGCCGCGAATGCGCGCGTCGACTTCCCGGAGGCTTCGGGGGGGGCCAGGTTTGAGCTCACGGTGGTCTTGCTGGATACGGCGGCGGTCATCGCGCCGGCTGTCTGGCGCAGTCGTCGCTAGTGTAGTGTGCCTGTGGCTCGCGGGCTGCCTGTATGGATTTGCGGGCGGCACCCTCCCCAACGTCAAAACGGTCGCCATCCTGCCGTTCGACAACGACACGCCCGAGCCGCGACTGACCGCGGAAGTGAGTGACGCCGTCCGGCAGGCGCTCGAAGGCCGCCTCGGATTGCGGGTGGCGACTGAAGCGACGGCGGACGCGATCGTTCGCGGCCGCGTCGTGCGCTACGATCCCGACGTACCGCAGAGCGTGCAGGCCGGCGTGGGGCAGGTGACGGTGACCAAGCGCAAAGTGCAGATCATCGTGGACGTCGAGATCGTAAACCAACGCGAAGGCACCACGGTCTGGAAGCGTCAGGGTCTCTCCGTCGACGGTGATTATGATCCCCCGGCGGAGCAGGATGGACGCAAGCTTGCGCTCGCGAAGCTGGTCCAGCAAATCGTCGATGGGGCGCAGTCACAATGGTGAGGCTCCTCGCCTCGCGCCGCGGCGCCAGCTCCAGCGGCTGCCTGCTCTCGCTGCTCATCTTCGTCGCGGTGCTCTACTACGGCGTGAACATCGGCGAAGTCTATTTCAGGTACTATCGGCTGCTCGATGAGATGCAGACGGAGACACGCATCGCGTCCGGACTCGACGATGGGACGATCCGGCGTCGCATTCAGGCTGCCATCGAAGAAATCGGTCTTCCCGATTCCGCGGGCAGCCGCCAGCTCCAGATCCGCCGCACCGCCTCACCGCGCGAGATCGTCATCGAGACACGCTATAGCGAATCGGTGTCGCTGCCCTTCTTCAATCACAGCTTCTCATTCCACCCCAGAGCCGTGCAGCCGCTCTGAACACGGCCTCGAAGATCCGTACGCCCGAAGCCGCCGCGAGCTGGCGCGCCACCCAGGGCCGGGTCGTTTTTACCAACGGCGTCTTTGACCTTCTCCATACCGGGCACGTCGCGCTCCTGGAGGCGGCCCGCGCCGAAGGCGACGCGCTCATCGTCGGCGTCAACCGCGATGCCTCCGCGCGGCGCCTCGGCAAGGGGCCGGACCGGCCGGTGGTTGGCGAGGGGGAACGGGCGCGGTTGCTGGCCGCCCTCGCCGCGGTGGATTGCGTCGTGCTGTTCGATGAGGACACGCCGCTCGCGTTGATCCGCCTGCTGCGTCCGGATGTACTGGTGAAGGGCGCTGATTATGCCCGCGAGGCGATAGTCGGTGCGAAAGAAGTGGAAGGGTGGGGGGGCCGTGTCGTGCAGGTGCCACTCGTCAAGGACAAGTCGACGACGAGGCTGCTCGAGCGGCTGCGGCGCCGTTGATGAAGCTGCTCGTCGGCACGCGCAGCCCCGGGAAGACGCGTGAGATTCGCGAGCTGTTTGCGGGCCTGCCGTTTGAGATTTCGTTTCCTGCCGACCGGCTGCTCCAGCCGCTCCCCGAAGAGGCCGATCTCGAGCGGAACATGAGCTACGTGGAGAACGCGGTGGCCAAGGCCCGCTATTATGCCACGCGCGGCGGCTTGCCCTCCGTGTCAGATGATTCGGGCATCGAGGTGGACGCGTTGGGCGGTGCGCCGGGACCACGCTCCGCGCGATGGTCGGCCACCGGTTCGGATGCCGAGAACAATACGCTGCTGCTCGAACAGCTGGCGGGCGTGCCTGAGGACGCGCGTGCGGCGCACTACCGCTGCGTCGTCGCCTTTCTCGCGACCCCGAGCAGCGTCCCCGAGATCGTCGAAGCCACCTGTGACGGGTTTATCCTGACCGAGCCGCGGGGCAGCGGGGGCTTCGGCTACGATCCGCTGTTCTATTCCCCTGAACTGCACCTGACCTTTGGGGAGGCCGCACCGGCCGCCAAACACCGGGTCTCGCATCGCGGCCGCGCCTTCCGTGCGCTCATTGAGGTGCTGCTGCGCAGAATGACCAGTGATCATTGATCATTGATCACTGATCATTCTACATTGAACATGCGCCGTTAGGCGTCCGGGGTGTGGCGCAGTCCGGTAGCGCGCCTGGTTTGGGACCAGGAGGTCGCGGGTTCGAATCCCGCCGCCCCGATTCAGCGAACCTTGACACCGTTTTGCCACCGGTGCCATTTCCTCCTGTAACACCGATAGGGAATTCCGCATCGTTCCTGCTTCAACGAGGAGCCGATCATGATGCGTGTTCTGTCTTTCCGAATCGCGGTTGCAGCGTCGTTGCTGTGCCTGCCCGCCGTGACCCGCCTGGCCGCACAAACCGGAACCATCGAAGGCAAGGTCACCTCCGTGACCACGGGGGAGCCGATCGTTGGTGCGGAGGTTTCGCTGGTCGGCATCACGATCGGCACCCGCACCGGGCCCGGTGGAACGTTTACGCTGTTGAACGTGCCCGTGGGTCCGCGCGAGTTGCGCGTGCTCGCGATCGGGTACAAGGTAGCGACGGCGCATCTCGTGGTGCTCCCTGACCAGAGTACAACGACGACCCTCCAACTCTCCCTCAGTGCGCTGCAGCTCGATGCGATCATCGTGACCGGCACGCCCGGGCAGGCGCGGGTGCGAGAGGTGGGGAACTCGATCGCGCAGGTCAATCTGTCGCAGGTCAAGGATCCGCCAGCGAGCATGGATCAGCTGTTGCAGGCGCGGGCCGCCGGGCTGAGCGTGATGCAAACGAGCGGCATGGCCGGCGAGGGCGCGCAGATCCGCCTGCGGGGCGCGGTGAGCGTCAGCCAGAGTAACCAGCCGATCATCTACGTGGATGGCGTCCGCGTGCGGAGCGAGGGTTACCGGCGTAACCGGCCCCCCTTCAACGACTCCAATGGTTTCCGCGGTGGCAACTATCAGGCGAGCCCGCTCAACGACATCAATCCGGCGGACGTCGACCGCGTCGAGATCATCAAGGGCGCGGCGGCGAGCACGCTGTATGGCACGGAGGCGGCGGCGGGAGTCATTCAGATCTTCACCAAGCACGGCTTGGCTGGGGTGCCACGCTGGACGTTCGAGCTGGGGCAGGGCTTCTCGCAGCTGCGGCCATTCGGGACCGACTCCGTGCCCTACCTCAACCTCCGGCCGGCGGGACACGTCCACGGCCTGTGTCACGAGACGCCGGTGACCGGTTGCTCGTGGATCCGGAACGCCTACCGGCAGCACTACAGTGGGTCCGTCGCCGGCGGCTCGGCTGGGCCGAACGGGCTCCAGTATTTTCTGTCCGCGACGTCTGAGGACAATGACGGCGTCCTGCCGCTCGACAACGAAAAGAAACTCTCCACCCGTGGCAATGTCGGCATCACCCTGTCGGACAACCTGCGGGTCGAGTGGAACACGGCATACTCCAACACCGATCTGTCCAACACGCCGTCGGGGAACAACGCCCACGGGCTCGTGCTCAACGTCTACC
>WNGA01007461.1_pt1 | contig 15840 bp, 12 predicted proteins | sample 5400061 | NCBI WGS metagenome assembly WNGA01 (sample SAMN13153366, study PRJNA577476) | soil metagenome | isolation source: 100 cm soil or saprolite under grassland replicate 2 | place: USA:California | collected 2016-06-15
AAAATTATCTATGAAAAAAACAGTTCAATGAATTTTAACCTCAGTCAAATTCCGGAGCGAACTAAAAAGCCGCGTACCCATGGTATTACGATGATAACAGATAAAGGATTGAGCGCAGGAGAGACAAAAGATTTTTTATCAATAGCAGCACCGCATGTAGATATTGCCAAGCTTGCATTTGGCACTCCCGTGGTTACAAATAACCTCGATGAAAAAATAAAAATTTATCAATCGTATAATATCCCTGTTTATTTAGGCGGTCTTTTATTTGAAGCATTTATTATCCGCAATCAATTTGATGATTATTTGCGTGTGATACAAGAGTACGGCATTAATTATATGGAAGTATCAGATGGTTCCATTTCTATAACGCATGCAGAAAAATGTGGTTACATAGAAAAGCTTACCAAATATGGATTGGTGATGGGTGAGATTGGTTCAAAAGATAAAGACCGTGAACATATAACGCCGCCTTATAAATGGATCGAGCTGATACAGGAAGAACTGGAAGCAGGTGCAAGTTATATAATTGCAGAGTCGAGGGAAACGGGAACAGTGGGCATATACCGCGATTCCGGTGAAGTGCGCGAAGGATTGATCCAGGAAATTCTCACCAAAATACCTGCGGAAAAAGTAATATGGGAAGCACCAAAAAAAGATCAGCAGCTCTACTTTCTTGAATTGATTGGATGCAATGCCAACCTTGGAAATATAGACCCGCATGAAGTGATACCGCTTGAAGCTATGCGTGTAGGATTAAGAGGTGACAGTTTTCATTTCTTTCTTGATAAAGATGTATAAAATAATAAATGTGAATTCAATTTTTTATACTTGCCTTAAATGATAGTTCATAAAAATTGTAATAATTTTTTTCCGAAATTTGAGTTGTAACTTTCTGTATGCAAATGAAATCAACGACAACTAAGGATTACATACTGCATTTTAAAAAATTTCTTCACCAGCAGTTCCAACTCCCGGAAAAGGAATGTGAAATAATAACAGAATATTTTCAACTTCAGCCTTTTCTAAAAAACGAATATTTTGTTAGCCAGGGAAAAATTTGCAGAAAACTGGCTTTTATTGCAGAAGGTGTGATGCGTTTTTGTATGTTTCGTGATGATGGCACTGATGTGACCTGTTTTCTTATGTGCGAAAATGATTTTGTTGGTGATCCTGAATCCTTCTTCTCACAAAAGCCTTCTGATAAGAATGCGCAGGCACTTACAGATTGCCAGTTAATCAGTATATCTTATGAAAACATGCAAACACTTTTACAACAACTTTTCCATGGCAAGGAGATCAATGCAGCCATTGATCATTATGTAATGATGAAAATGCTTTATCAAAGAACTTTCCTGCTCAACCTCGATGCAACCGTCAGGTACAAAGAGTTTATGAGAGAATATGCCCATATTTTACAGCGAGTACCTTTAAGCTATGTTGCAAATTTCCTTGGCATTACCCAACAATCATTAAGCAGGCTTCGCAAACAAATACCTGTAGCCGCTAAAAAGAAAACTGAAAAATTATAATCGCTCCTGTTCTTATTTTTTAACAAATGTGAAATAGGTTCTCATTTCATCGTAAGAGTTTTGTGCTATTCTTTATTTAAAAAATAGCACTATGAAATCAAGTCGTCAATCTTTTCTTTGGTTATTAACCGGAACTATTCTCATGTTATTCTCAAATGGTCGTTGGATAATTCCTTTTATAACCTGGTTATATCCTATTTTCTTTCTTCGCTTTATGCGGATGCAAAAACCTCTACGGGGATTTATTTTTTTAGTACTTGCATTGGCTATTGTCAACATGATAATATGGTGGAAAATGATACCAGCGCCGACCTCTGCATATTTTTTAATAACAGGTTTAATCATGCAGACATTCGCATTAACCTTCCTTGCTGATCGTCTATTGGCAACAAGGTTAAAGGGAGTTTTATCAACCCTTGTATTTCCGGTTATGTGGTGTAGTATTGAATACCTGTCATCTTTAAACCCCGGAAAAGCTTCGTGGACTTCACTTGCCTATACACAGGCAAGTAATCTTTCATTGCTGCAATTCACTTCTGTTACGGGTATATGGGGAATATCTTTTTTGATTACCTGGTTTGCTGCAGTAGTTAACTGGGCATGGGCACAAAATTTTGAATGGAATAAAATTCGTAAAGGAGCAATTACATTCGGAGGTGTTATGACAGCAATATTTTTATTTGGCACTCTTCGTTTAAATTTATTTACCTCATCATCTCAAACAATTCGCACAGCTTCGATTGTGCAGGCAAGAAATATTAATACAGACTTGAAAACCTGTAAATGGACTGATGCAAAAGGCCTCAATCAATACAGCGATGAAGTAGAAAATAATCTTCTTGAAAAAACACAGCAGGCTGCCCATGCCGGAGCGAAAATGGTGCTTTGGCAAGAATGTGCCGGCACCATCCCAGATCATGAAGAAAAGAAATTTATTAAACGTGCAACAGCAGTTGCCGCCCAGGAAAAAATATATTTACTGATGACGCTCTGGTCGGTACCGGCAGATTTTCCCAAACATCTTGTTGAAAATAAGGTGGTCATCATTGATAAGGAGGGTCAGATACAATCCATTTATATCAAGAATAATCCTGTACCCGGCGCTGAACCTATAGTAAAGGGAACTACTCATATACCCATCTTGAACACATCCTATGGCAAAATTGCCGCTGCCATTTGTTATGATGGGGACTTCCCAAATTTCATTCGAAACGCAGGGAAGAATAAAATTGAGATTATGTTTTTGCCTGCAAACGACTGGAAGGAAATAGATCCCATTCATACATACATGGCTATAACACGTGCGGTTGAAAATGGTTTCTCTCTGGTGCGTCCTGCGGGTCCTGGATTATCAGTTGCGACAGATAACTGTGGCAGAATTATTTCGTCAATGGATTATTACAAAACAGATGAACAGGTAATGTATGCAGATGTTCTTGTGCAACATACATACACTATTTATACCCAGGTTGGTGATGTGTTTGCATGGTTATGTATTGCGAGTTTTGTAATTATGTTAGGTTGGATAATTTTTCAAAAATATTTTGTCCATGTTGATGGCTCGAATAAAAAAGGGAATGTAAGCAAAAAAACGAAAGCAAATCTGCAAACCTGAATTGTGAATGCTTTGGGTGATGATAAATGAAGTAAAAAATATTATCGCGAAGTCATTTTCAAATTTTATTATTATGAAAAAAATATTCTTCTTGTTATTGCTGTTGCCTGTAACCTCAATGGCACAGAAAAATTATCCGCATAATGATTCTTCCTGTAAACGTATCCTTAATAGATTAGATTCAAATAACGCTTGCATAAACAAGTGTAACAGTATAATGAGTGTTATGAATACAGGATGGATAAATATAGAATATCCTTTCAATGGCGGAGCTATTATTTATCCGAATGTTGAAGATATGTATAAATGGACCTGGGAATGGGATCGGGCTTTAAAAGGGATTCTAATTCCTTACCGATGATTTCCAAACAAAAAAAATGTATTGGTGAAAATAATTGTTGCAGTAATTAATAAGTAATTAATAATTGATAATAGTAAAGAAAAGATTGTAACGTTTAAAGAATTAAGTCATAACGTTGTTCTTTTAATGGCTTGCCAAAATTTGTTGTTGGTATTTCTTCTGTGAGTTTAAAACCATATCTCGTATATAAAGCAGCAGCCGCACTAAGTTCATGGGTTGTCCATAAATAAGAAGCAGTATAATTACATTTTTCAAAAAAGTTCATGTATAATTTCATAAGCTTTTTACCAAGCCCTAAACCTCTGTACTCTGGCTTTATTAAGAAATATCTTAATTGTGCAGCATTATCAGGTCTGTGCATTAATAATAGAAAACCTATAATCTCTTTTTCATGCTCGCAAATCCATACCCGGTCTTTTTGTTCATCATAATTCTTATAGAATTCAAGAAGCCCTGCTGCAACATAGCTTTCAAATTCTATTCCATAATCATATTCTTTTTTATAAAGTATGCCATGCAGATAAATCACATAGCCCATATCGCCGGAACGAAGTGTATTTCTGATTAATATATCTTCTAAAGCGATATTCATCACTGAAAAGATTTGGTTAATAATTCTTTTATCCCTATCATATGATTTATCAAATGTTCTGTTTCTGCTGCAGTTAATTTCTCAATCATTTGTTTCACAGATTGAAATGATGAATCATTCAGTTTTTGAAATTGTTTTTCCCCGAAAGAGGTAAGTATGAGAATATAAACCCTGCCGTCTACCTTTGATTGTTGTTTTTTTATCAGTTTTTGTTTAACCAGCTTGTCAATGATTCTGCTTAAATATCCTTCATCAATTTTAATAATATTTTTTATAGTTCTTGCAGTGCAGTTATCGTTATTACAAATTTCAAAAAGAATGCGTGCTTCTGTAAGTGAATAATCACTATTGAGAATATGATTATCTAAAACACCAATGATATTTATGTAAAACCGGTTAAAGGCTCTTATTTCACCTATTATCTTTTCCCTGGTTGTCATAACAGCATAAAGATAAAAATACTTGACAAAATCAAGTATTTTTTCTTACTCATGATAAAAAGAAAGAAAATTTTTTGTCGCAGCTTAAAAATTTATAGACTTTATTTGTCAATGAATTTGGATTATTCGCTTATTCGGCAACTTATGATTGCTGATTCATGTTATACTACAAAAGAGTGAGTTCCTGATAAAAATTTTAAATATGTATTCTGCTTTTATTTGAAAAGGAAAAACAAACCAATGCCAAAGATATAGGCCTTTATGTTCTACAACTTTAAACAAAGAGTGCAGAAATAATTCCTCAGTTAGTATATTTAGCATAAGAAAATGTGTAAAAATTATTGGCAATTTTTTTGTCTTGCTTATAATAAAAACTATTACCTTGAAAACTTCTTCAGGCGGCATAAGTCACAGAATAATCCTTACAAATAAAAAACCATTTAACGGCTCAATATCCAAAAAAGTTTCATTAAAAGCTTGCCATGAAAATACTTAACATTAAAGTAATGCGGGGGCCTAACTACTGGTCTAACTACAGGCAGAAATTAATCGTAATGAAATTAGACCTTGAAGAGTTAGAAGATTATCCTACCAATAAAATTGATGGATTTGCTGAACGGTTAGAAGCGTTGATGCCTTCCTTATACACGCATCGTTGTTCCGAAAAAAAACCAGGTGGCTTTTTTCAGCGCGTAAGAGAGGGAACATGGATGGGCCATATTATCGAACATATTGCGCTTGAATTACAATCACTCGCAGGCATGCAATGCGGATTTGGAAGAACAAGACCTACGCACACGAAAGGTGTTTACCATGTGGTGTTTTACTACCAGGTTGAAAGCGCAGGAATATATGCCGCAAAGGCTGCAGTTCGTATTGCGAGTGTACTTGCAAGTGATGAGCCTTATGATATTGCTCATGACATTAAAGAATTAACACGCATTAATAAAAATGAAGGTTTAGGACCAAGCACACAAGCTATCGTTAATGAGGCTGTAAAAAGAAATATACCTTATAAACGTCTTGACAATGATTCGCTGGTTATGCTTGGGCAGGGTGTTCATCAAAAACTGATTCGGGCGTCAATGGCATGCACAACCAGCAGCATTGGAGTAGAGATAGCATCCAATAAGGAGGAAACAAAACAGCTATTGGCAAATTCATTTGTTCCTGTGCCGCTTGGTAAACAAATTAGAACGGAAACTGAGCTTGTGCAAGTGATTGAGGAAATTGGATTTCCGTTGGTAGTAAAGCCGTTGAATGGTAACCAGGGAAAAGGCATTACTGCAAACATTAAATCAAATGAGCAGGCACACAAAGCCTTTGAGCTTGCACAAACCATTTCAAAGGATGTAATTGTAGAAAGATATATTAATGGGCAGGATTATCGTTTCCTGGTGATTGATTATAAATTGGTAGCAGTTGCAAGGCGAACACCTGCAATGGTGATTGGCGATGATAAATCTACCGTACAGGAATTAATAGATCAAACCAACAGCGATTCAAGGCGTGGCGAAGGACATGAAAAAGTTTTAACTACTATTAAAGTAGATAGTACTACTAATTCAATTTTGATAGAAAAAAATTTAATGCTGAATTCTGTATTGCCTGTTGGAGAAATATTGTTTTTAAAAAATACTGCAAACCTAAGCACAGGAGGCACCGCACGGGATGTAACTGATGTTGTACATCCTTACAATGTTTTTCTCGCAGAGCGTATTGCCCGTTTAATGAATCTTGATATATGCGGCATTGATATCATTGCTGAAAATATTAATACGCCTATCACAGAAAAAACAGGAGCAGTGCTTGAAGTAAATTCAGGACCGGGTTTCCGCATGCATCTTTCTCCAACAAAAGGGTTGGCAAGAAATGTTGCAGAACCTGTTATAAAAATGCTTTTTCCTGATAATAATCCATCACGTATTCCAATCGTTGCGGTTACCGGTACCAATGGTAAAACAACCACAACACGTTTAATTGCACATCTTGCAAAAGCTGCAGGACATAATGTTGGCTATACCACAACAGAAGGAATATATATCCAGGATCAGGTGGTGCATCATGGAGATTGCAGTGGTCCGGGAAGTGCAGAAGTTGTATTGAGAGATCCTATTGTTGATTTTGCAGTGTTTGAATGTGCAAGAGGCGGTATTCTACGCGCTGGTTTGGGTTTTGATAAATGCAATATCAGCATTGTAACAAATGTATCGGATGATCATTTGGGTTTGAATGATGTTAATACAGTAGAAGAAATGGCAAAAGTAAAAGCTGTAGTTCCACGCAGTACGTTTGATGATGGTTACGCTATTCTTAATGCCGATGATGATTTGGTGTATGCAATGAAAGACGAGTTGGATTGTAATATCGCTTTATTCAGTATGGATGAAAAAAGTGAACGCATAAAATCGCATCGCCAGGAAGGTGGACCTGCAGCAATAATTGAGAAAGGATATTTCACTGTTTGCAAAGGACAATGGAAAACAAGAATAGCAAGAGTTGAAGATGTTCCGCTTACATTTCAGGGCACAGCATCATGCATGATAAAAAATATTTTGCCAGCACTTCTTGCAGCTACAATCCGTGATTTTAAAACGGAAGTTATTAGTGCTGCTTTAAAATCATTCATTCCTTCACCAACTTTTACGCCAGGTCGTTTAAACATTTTTCATTTCAAACATTTTAACCTGATGATTGATTATGCACATAATACAGATGGCTATAAAGAATTGAAAAAATTTCTTGACCGTACAGAGGCTTCTGTAAAAGTCGGTATTGTTACAAGTCCAGGCGACAGAAGGGATGAGGACATAAGAAACGCGGGGTATTATGCAGCACAAATGTTTGATGAAATTATTATACGCCATGATAAAGATTCAAGAGGAAGACCAAAGGAACAAATTACAGATCTTATTGTTGAAGGTATCATGCGTGTAAATCCTGATGCGGTTATAAATGTTGTATCAGATGAGTTAGATGCAATACAATATGCTATGGATAATGCAAGACAAGGTGCTTTTATTGTGGATTGCAGTGATAAAGTACAGGAAGCTATTGATTTTGTAATGGAGGCAAAAGAAAAAGAAGATAGTATGAATAATGAAAGTGAATTACACTCTAAGGCATCTTATTAATGGAGTGAATAGTTTTTATGTGGTGCTATTAAGCGTGGCAGAAAGCAACTGATGGTTACATTAAAAATAGACAATGTAAATATTTTTATCAATGATTTATGATGGTTTTGCTGCATACTGCAAGAGTGGAAAGTAACGGTATTAAACGCCTTTTTATGATGTATGTGGAAGGAAGACGGCAACCTAAAACTGTTTTTAAAAATGAATATGGTTTTGACGTAGGCACTCTAGAACAAACAGTTGGCGAAATGGCAATGGTGAAATTGAAATATATGGCAACAAATATTATTACCAGTTGCCCCAAAAATCCAGTGGCATTTTATCTGTATTCCGCCATACAAATACACAACCACTAATAAGCATTGTAACAGAAACATTAGCTGCAGGAAATTTTACTGGTGCTTTAAAAAGCAAGCTACCTCTCGATTATTTTTATTGCATATTAATGAGCATTTGCTGGTTTCTTCAATTGCCTCAAAATAAAGAGTATTTAAAACCATCTCTAGCAGGAACAAACCAGGGACTATTACATATAAGTTTGAAAGGAATAAAAAATAAACTGAGGCATAAAATGTATCCCGGCTTTTGAGTAATAATATTTATTTTGAGCCAGTCTATATCAATACTATAATGCTTCCGTTGCGTCGCACTCTTCAAGGTCCTGTTCTTTATTGAGGGCTGTCGCTTCGGATTATTAATGAAATCTATAGCTTGCCGCCAACAGCTCATAGCTCCAACTATTCTTTCATAAAAATTTTGCAGTATAACTTTCCTTTACTTTTTTTAAATCTGAAGGTTTCCCTGCAAACACTACATTGCCGCCGCCATCACCGGCTTCAGGACCAAGGTCTATCACCCAGTCTGCATTCTTAATTATATCTGTGTTGTGTTCAATTACTATTATAGAATGTCCTTGTTCTATCAATGCACTAAATGAAGTGAGTAATTTATTTATATCGTGAAAATGAAGACCCGTAGTAGGTTCATCAAAAATAAAAAGAATGTGTCCATTGGCTTTCCCCTTGCCAAGAAATGATGCAAGCTTAACGCGTTGGGCTTCCCCCCCGCTAAGCGTATCACTGCTTTGCCCAAGTTTAATATAGCCAAGACCTACATCCTGCAATGGCTGTAGCGCTTTAGCCAAAGCTTTTTCTTCTTTAAAAAACTCAATTGATTCGTCCACACTCATTTCCAAAACTTCATAAATGTTTTTGCCTTTATATTGTACATCCAGCACCTCTTCTTTGAATTTTTTTCCACCACATACTTCACAGGTAAGATGAACATCGGCAAGAAACTGCATTTCTACAACCTGCTCACCTTCACCTTTACAGGCATCGCAACGACCTCCATCTACGTTAAATGAAAAATGTTTTGGTTGAAAACCGCGAATCTTTGAAAGCGGCTGGCTTGCAAACAATTCTCTTATTGCATCGTATGCTTTAATATAAGTAACAGGATTGCTGCGAGAAGATTTACCAATTGGATTTTGATCAATTAACTCTACCTGGGTGATATAATCTACATCACCGCTGATTGCTTTATGAAAACCAACCTTATCAGCAAACTCTCCTTTTATTTTTTGCAGCGCAGGATATAAAACTTGTTTTACCAACGTTGTTTTACCACTTCCACTTACCCCACTTATTGCACATAACATATTAAGCGGAAAATCTACAGTGATATCTTTAAGATTATTATGCCTTGCACCTTCAACACGAAGGTACCTGTTGGATTTTCGATTTACCGCAGGCACTGTTACTTCCAATTCTCCTTTCAAATATTTTCCGGTAAGGCTTTCAGGATTGCTGATGATGTCGTTGTAATTACCTGCTGCTATCACTTCCCCTCCGAGATGTGAAGCCAGCGGCCCCATATCAATAATATGATCTGCCTCACGCATCATCATCTCATCATGTTCTACCACAACGACAGTATTGCCTTCGTCACGCAATTGTTTTAATACACTTATTAATCGCTGCGTGTCTCTTGAGTGCAAACCGATGGAAGGTTCATCCAGAATATACAATGAATTTGTAAGATTACTTCCGAGGCTACGTGTAAGTTGTATACGCTGGCTTTCACCACCGCTTAATGAATTGGCAAGACGGTTGAGTGTAAGATAGCCTAAACCTACATCCAGTAAGGTTTGTAAGCGCTGATGTATCTCGATTAAAATTCGCTTTGCAATTTGTTTTTCATGTTCCGTGAGAACCAGTTCATTGAACCATTGTTTTAAATCCTTTGCTGGCATTTCATATAGTTCACCGATATGTTTACCGCCAACTTTTACATACAATGCCTCTTTGCGTAAGCGGTAGCCATGACAATCAGGGCAGATAGTGCGGCCACGATAACGGCTAAGCAATACACGATATTGAACTTTATATAAGTTCTGTTCTACTTCTTTAAAAAAATCATGAATGCCGTAAACATTTCCCTTGCCATTCCATAAAATCTGATATTGAGAAGGTGTAAGATCTGCGATTGATTTATGAATGGGAAAATCAATTGATCGTGCTCCTTTCACAAATTGCTCCCGCCACCAGCCTAATTTTTCTCCCTTCCATGGAGCTACACCGCCATCATAAACGCTTAGTCTTTTATCGGGTATCACGAGGTCTTCATCAATCCCTAAAACCTGGCTGAACCCTTCACAGGTTGGGCAGGCTCCAAAAGGATTATTAAAAGAAAAAAGATTGGGCACCGGTTCTTCAAATTGTATACCATCAAGCTCAAATTTATTGCTGAAATGAAGTAATTCCCTGTTATTTATTTCTATATACATCTCGCCTTCACCTTCATAAAAAGCAGTGCCTATAGAATCTGCAATCCTATGCAAATCATCTTCATCAAAATCTTTTGCAACGATGCGATCAACCAGAATGTTAGTGACAGGCTGAGTGTTTTGAGCAGTATCTTTTGAAGCGGAACCTGAAGCCGGGGAAGAAATTTTTGTCTTCAACTCTTTGTCACTTAATTCAAGAATATCTTCAATTCGTACTATTTCAGATGTATCCACATCCTCATATGATTTAAGGTATAATCTTGAAAACCCTTTTTGAATGAGAATATTCAATTCCTCTCTTATGTCGCGTTTCGCATGTTGTTTAAATGTAACGAATATCACTACTTTGTCGCTATGGGGCAATTGTTTGATTACATTCACAACATCAGTTACATCGTCTTTTTTTACCTGCCTTCCGCTAACCGGTGAAATCGTTCTGCCAATACGGGCATACAACAAACGCAGATAATCATAAATTTCCGTCATGCTACCTACCGTACTGCGGGGTGTTCGTGTTATAACTTTTTGTTCAATTGCAATAGCGGGACATAAGCCTTTAATATAATCTACATCCGGCTTTACCATCCGAGACATGAACTGACGGGCATAAGCACTAAGGCTTTCTGCGTAGCGACGCTGGCCTTCGGCAAATAATGTATCGATTGTAAGTGAAGATTTTCCACTGCCGGAAACACCGGTAACAACTATAAATTTATTACGGGGAAACGCAACAGTGACATTCTTGAGGTTATGAACTCTTGCCCCTTTTATAAAAATATCATCGGTTTTGTCTGGGGTTTTTTGCGGCGGAATATTTTTAGTCTGTTTGTTTATTATAGTCTCATGATCCATATCTGTACTTTAATCAAAATCTAATGAACAAAGCACTAATAAATTTGATTAATTCACAAATTTTTTACATTTTGCACATCATTTTAAAAAATAATATTATTTAATTTCACAGAGCCTTCACAAATTCATTGCCTATACGTTAAATTTTACTCGTTTTTGCTTGCCTGAAAGATCACTAAACCTATGGCAAGTATTTACACCCTAAAAGCATTTATATGAGAAAGTTTAACGAGTTTACTGACACAGAACTTGTGCTATCCTTTCAGGAAGGGAATAGTACAGCCCTTGAAGCCCTTATTTGCCGTTACAAGGAAAAATTATTTAGTTCAATTTTATTTATTGTCAAGGACAAATACCTTGCGGAGGATCTTTTCCAGGAAACCTTTGTGCGTATCATTGACACGCTGCGCAGTAAAAGATATAATGAAGAGGGTAAGTTTCTTCCCTGGGCTATGCGTATTGCGCATAATCTTTGCGTGGATCATTTCAGAAAGGTAAAACGTACACCTACTATTGTAACCAATGACAATAAGGATGTTTTTGATCTAATTGTAATAGTAGATGAGAATGCTGAAAAGAAAATTATACGAAAGCAGGGTTATGATCGTATGCACACGATGCTTTCGGCGTTACCTGAGGAACAGAGAGAAGTAATTGTGCTTCGTCATTTTGGCGATATGAGTTTTAAAGAAATCGCAAAAGTTACCAATTGTAGTATTAACACGGCTTTGGGAAGAATGCGTTATGGTTTAATTAATTTGCGCAAGATGATGCTGGAAAAGCAACTGAGCATTTAAAATTATTGTCATTCTGCAGTTCAATTTTTGCAAAGGAAATGCTTGCCATAGCAACGAATTACTTCAGAATGACAGCCTATGTAAAGCGAACCTCACAATAATTTGTGGGGTTTATTTTTATCAGCATCTCTGATTGCCATTGCAGATCTTTTGTTGTGACTTTCGGGCTTCCTGACTTTCTGGCTTCCTGACTTTAGGACTTCCCGACTTTCCTAATTAGTTACTATTTCATTTCCGGAAACTCAATGTAAGTTGCGTACAGACTGTTCCTGTAAATTCTTTGTGTTGCTTTTTGATAATCACTCACTTTTGCTTCATAAATGCTGAGCACATATTTCTGTGGGTTCATGTCAATAACAGGAAACCAACTGCTCTGAACCTGCACCATAATGCAATGCCCTTTTTGAAATACATGATTTACCTGATGCATATCAACTTTATATTCTTCCACTTTATTCGGTGTAATTGGTTCAGGTTTTTCAAAACTGTTTCGATAGCGGCCACGAAAAACCTCACTGGCAATCATCAATTCATAACCACCCATTTTTGCTTCTTTTGGATATTGATCAGGATATACATCAATCAATTTTACAACCCAGTCGGCATCACTGCCGGTAGTACCAGCAAATAAATGGGCAATAATATTTCCTGTAACAGTTATGTCCTCAGTAAGTGTATCACTTTGCCATGTTAAAACATCTGGTCTTCCATCCACAAATCGCTGATCTTCTACAAGCCATGTGTACCAACGGCTGCCTTGACTATAAGTTTGCTCAACGGGCCTTGCCCTGTAAGGAACAGGTTTTTTAGGATCGCTCACATATTCATCATAAGCATTGTCGCTTGTTGTGCTTGGTTTATCAAATGATACCTTGCCATTTTCAATAACATATAATTTTTTTATGGCTGCTTCTTTTGGGGGCCAGCTTGTATACGTTTTCCATTCGTTACTGCCTGTTTGAAAAACAGTTGCTTCAGCAAAATTGTCATCACCTATTCCTTTAAGCCAGTAATCAAACCATTTCTTTTGAATATTTTGCTGAAAGTATTGTGAAGTGTTACTACCCATATCATAAGCACCAAGATGTGTGACAGTGTCTCCGTCCCATTGCCCATGATTCCAGGGTCCTAAACAAATATAATTGCGGTTATTTGTATCACGCTTCTCCATTTTTGCATACATAATTTGCGGGCCCATCATATCCTCCTGATCCCATACGCCACCTACATGCAGCATAGGTATGCGTGGATAATCAACATAGCGCAGAGGCGATTTGTATTTCCAGAAAGAATCATAGTTCGCATGCTGCATAAAGTTGTTCCAACTGGGAAGTTTATTGTGAAAATATTTTTTATCGGCATTTGCTAAAGGGCCGAGTTGCAGAAACCATGAGTATTGATCATAATGATCAAAAGAAAATAGCGTGTCTACTTTGGAGGCTTCTTCCATAAAAGAATAATCAAATGCATAAGACAAACGAAAAGCACCATTGTGATGAAAATCATCACCAAGAAAAAGGTCACTCATGCAAGCCTGTTCTGATGCGGCTTTTAGCGCCGGATGTGGTCTTGCAGCACCAATAAGCGTTGTCCATCCCAAATAAGAAATTCCTAACTGTCCCACTTTACCATTATTGTTGGGCACATTTTTAATAAGCCAGTCAATCGCATCATAAGTGTCAGTACTTTCATCAATTTCACCTGGCTTATCAGTAATTGGTCTGTTCATTATAAATTGTCCTTCACTTTTATAGCGTCCGCGAATATCCTGCTTCACAAAAATGTAACCTTCTGCAGCCATATCTTTTACATAAGGCGTTTTATCAGGACTTTGAAAACCTTCGCTTCCATAAGGTGTTCTTTGTATAAGTACAGGCACAGGTTCAGATATATTGGGCGTATAATAAACGGTGTAGAGTTTTACACCATCACGCATGGGTATCATCATATCATGACGGGCATATACAATTTTGTTTTGTGCAAAGGAGGAAAGAGTAACACAACAACTTAGAGTAAAACAAAAACAGGTAGAAATAATTTTTCTCATGGTTAACATTTTGATGAGTAAAAATGAAGATACAAAAGTTCAATATCCCGGAAATGTAAATGCTAAAAATGAAACATGCTTAAAACCTTTTGTTGAACCTCATCGTATATAATAAACTCAATTATGATTGGTTGAATTGCGTTTGAAATAAGTGGTTTGTGAGCAATATGTTTAAAGTAAAAAAGTTTGCAAATCACCGCACAATGAGGACGTGAAAAATCACTTCTAAAAATGTGAAAAATCACGTTGCACAGAATCTGTACCTGGTCTAAATATGCATTATAAAAGTTTTCACATAAAAGCTACGCTATGAGTACTATTATTAAAATGAACAACGCCGTTATTACTGAGCTTTTTGACAAAGTAATTTCTTCAACAAATGAAACAGAGAGATTACTTGCAGATAAGGGGATTAACATGCCTCAATCAAATGAGTTTAGCACTATATTAATGAATGATCATTTTTATGAACCCGTAAAATATATCAATGAACAAACGTTGCCAAAAGGCATGGAAGCACATATTATAGCACTAATCAAGGGAGGTCTAAGCTGACGTTTGAAGTACAATAAAAATTTTTTTTTAACGGAACCATCCTTTTTCGATCCTTACTTCTTCCTGTTGTATTTACCATCGGTAATTTTTTCAGGGAGTCTCGTATGACACCGGCTTTGATGCCGGTGTTTTTTATATTTTTTATTGAAAGTAACAGTTGATAACTATCGCAACCTGTTCATGCTTTTTACAAGCCTTTCATCTTTATAAATTCCGCGTGCAGCAAATAAGAGAAAAATGGGAACTAAAAAAACTATAAATGCAGTTATATCATAATAGCCCTCAACATAGTTTTTTATGGCAGAAAAATAAAGCCAGGTATTTAAAATAGAAAGAAGCATTGTTACTATAGTTAGTCTTAATTGCATTTTCCTGTCTTTATATAAAAAGATAAGTATTAAAGCAGCAATACCAACAGCCACCGATAAAATAGTAAGCAACATATTTTCATTTGCTGTAAGATGAATAAACTGTTTTTGATTATCAATAATTTTAATATTTTCATTTGCTGTAAGATGAATAAACTGTTTTTGATTATCAATAATTTTATTACCACTATAAAAAGAAAATTTTAAAGTTAGAAAGGCGCAAGCTGATGCCAGCAACAGCCAAATTGTTTGTATACGTTGTATCATAGTTAAATTTTAAAAAATGAACATAAAGTAACAAAAAACAAAAATGCTTTACAACATAAGTTTTCCTTCGTCAAGAGTTAAAAAAAATACATTTTCAAATATTTTAATCAATAAACTGGCACGGATTTTTTTATTGATGAGTAGAGAAAAAGTTCGGTTATGAAGCGCAGGTATTTACTTTTCCTTCTTTGTATAACTTTCTTTGCAAAGTTTACTTTTGCCGCAGCAAATTATTATGCATTTGCAGACACTACAGGTCCGCAGGATAGTATGGCAATGAATCATATTTCTTATTTGCCATTCAGCGATAAAATTGGTTCATCACATGTTTATATATGGCCTAATCCTGCCAGGGAAAAGATAATAATATATGTAAACAGTTTACGAGAAAATGAACAAGGTGAATGTTTAGTGTATAATAATGATGGAACTCCAATATTGATGCACCCTGTTCGTAACGGCACAAATGAAATAATTTTAGGTAATGTTCCT
>WNGA01009204.1_pt1 | contig 15840 bp, 15 predicted proteins | sample 5400061 | NCBI WGS metagenome assembly WNGA01 (sample SAMN13153366, study PRJNA577476) | soil metagenome | isolation source: 100 cm soil or saprolite under grassland replicate 2 | place: USA:California | collected 2016-06-15
ACTGACCGGCCTGCCACCGCCGCCACAGTTCCCGCTTCTGTTCCACCGACAGGCCCGGTCTGCCCAATTGCGCCACGTCGATCCCTCCCGTTTCGCGCTCGCATCATCGATGCGTTGCGCTCACGGGTCGAATCCACCCTTGCTTGTCTCGCCAGCAGCGACTGCCTGCAGCACTTCGCGCTCACGCACGGTAAGGTGCTCCACACTCGAACCCTATCCGAAGGTATAGCCTGACAGAACCCATTCCATAGTCTCTAATCGGGACCGCATCACTCGCTGCCGTCCACCACACGGGACCCGCACGACGAGGACCCGCTTGGCGGCCCGAGTTCGCGGCGAGCAACACGGAGGTGATGCCAGCGTGCGCTCCAGCTTTTCAGTTCTTCAGGTCGCCCGACGAGCGCTGGCAATCATGCTGACCGTCGTTGCGATCATGACTCTGGAAGAATCCCAAGGAGCGAACGCATTTGGCACCTGCAACGCCAGTCCGAACTGGTATGCCGATCAGCACACGAACCAGCTGTGTACGGGTGTGGCCGGATGGTTCTACACCTACCAGCCAAGCACCAATACGGCTCTGCATCAGTATTCAGCCAGCCATCTCTATCCCTACCGCGACGGGGGTTCCACCTTTTCGGAGATCGGGTGGTCAAGTCCTGAATCTCCTGGAAACGTGATCGCGGCCTGAGATCGCGAAGGGCGCGAGGCGCTGAGAAGGTCGCAGAGACACGGAATGCAAGCGGCTCGACTCGCAACACTCGGCCGCGCGCTCACGCGACGCGGCTCCGCGTGAACGAGATCGCGTCCGCCGGGTGCGCATCGAGACCGAGGCTGCGGCGCAGGTGATCGAGCTGCGCGCGTTCGAGCGGCGTGGTGTGCACGCGGCTCCAGCGCGCGCTCGCGCGGACGAGCGTCGCGAAGACGAGCTTGAGTGCGCTCTTCTCGTCGAAGAATCTGCCGACCGCCTTGGTGCGCCGGCGCTCCTCGACGAAGGATCGCTCGATGAGGTTGGTAGTGCGGGCGTGGATGCGGTGCGCGACCGGCAGCCTCAGCTCGGCGAGCGAGCCCTCGAGGTCCTCCTCGAAGCAGCGCATCGCGCTGGGGTACTCCTGGCCGAAGCGCCGCAGCACCTCGGCCGCGGCGGCTTGTCCGGCCTCGAGCGTCGCGGCGTCGCGCACCTGCCGCAGGTAGCTCTTGACCTCGGGAACGGCGTCGAGCGGGAGCTTGGCCAGGATGCTGCGCATCTTGTGGGCCCAGCAGCGGCCGCGCAGGCTCTTCGGGAAGGCCTGCGCGATCGCGGCGATGAGCCCGGGCGCGCCGTCGCTGGTGCTGAAGGTCGGCGCACGCAGCCCGCGGGCGAGGAGGTCAGCCAGGAACTCCCGCCAGGCCTCGGTCGACTCGCGTCCGCCCAGGCGCAGCCCGAGCAGGACCTTGCGGCCGTCGGCGAGGATCGCCCAGGCCACGAGGATCCCCTCACGCAGGTTCCCCGAGCGCCGCAGCGCCTCGTACAGGCCGTCGAGGAAGAGGTACTCGACCGCCAGGCCCGAGAGGTCGCGGCGCTGGAAGCTCTCGTACTCCTCCTGCAGCCGCTCGGTGACCTCACTGACCGCGCTCTTCGACAGCAGCGCGTCGCCGGTGGCCTCGCGCAGCGCGTCCTCGATATCGCGAGTCGACAGCCCGCGCGCGTACATCTCGGCGGTGAGCTTTTCGAGGACGTCGCTGTTGCCGCGCAGGAAGGCCAGGATGCGCGAGCGGTACGGCTCGTCAGCGCCTTCGACCTGGGGCACCGCGAGCGGTACCTCGCCCTCGGCGGTCCGCATCCGCGCGCGCTCGTAGCCGTTGCGGTAGCGCGGAGGCGCACCGGGCGCGCGGCGCTCATAGCGCTCGCGGCCGAGGGCGTCGCGCTGCTCGGTCTCGAGCAGCTCCTGGGCGATGCGCTGCGCGCCGAGCTTCATGAGCGCGCTCGCGACGTTGCCGTCGCGAAGACCGTCACGGAGGAGTGCGTCGACCTGGCGCTGGATCTGCTGCGAGGGGGCTATCCTTTCCATCTGGCCTGGGCCTCCATTCGTTGAGTGAGATCGTCGAATGATGGCTCAGGCCGCTTCCTTTTCCAGGAAACCTAGGACTTCACCAGATCGGGTGGGTCAAGGGTTGGCGGCCATCACAAGTGTTGACCTCAAGTACGTTCTACACGGCGATGGCGGAACCCGGTGTCACCTACTCCGAGCGTACCTTCAGCGCCGCGCCCGCAGGCTTCGTTGCCTACAAGATCCAGAACATCGGGTTCGACAACACGACAAACAAGTGGCAGTGGGGCATCTACTACACGGACTTCAACAATCCGAAATGGGTCTGGGAAATGGCGGCGATGAACTGGGCTCAGGGTCTGTCGGGCGGCGAGGTCTCCCGGTCGTCGGGAACCCAGATGCAGGTCCGGATGGTCCCGAGTCACCAACTCCTCTTGCCATCAGATGGGCAGTGGCATGACTGGAACCTCGCATTGATGAGTCTGAACAACGACACGACGACCCCGTGCAACGATACGGGTTTCGTGATCAGTTACAACGTGTATTACGACGACTATCAAGCCTCGGGGACACCACCATGACCGTCATCCGTGATGACTTTCGCCCGCTCGGGCGCCTGATCGGGTCATTGAGCATCGCTGCACTCCTTCTTGCCTCTTGTGGCGACCACACCTCGCAGACCCTCGCGGGAAACCAGGTTGGTCAGCTAGCCGCGATGCCGGCGGCACAACTGCACATTGTGGTCAAGACACCCGCGTTCGGTCGACCTGATGGTCCGGTTGTCCATCGGCTCGTCGATGCCGGTTCAGGGCAGGCAGTGGGAGCGGACGAGGCGATGGGGGCCTTTGTCACCGCACGTCAATTGAGCACTCGGTCGTTGCTGATGGGAAGTCGTAACGCGGTCGCCCTCCTAGCAGCGGATGGCACGACCGCTACCGCGATCTTGGGATCGGGGCGCTTCGTTGGCAGCGCCCGGAGCGCTGGAACCCTGCCAATCAGCGTGCTCGAGGCGACCGGGGGTTGGCTGGAGGCGCGAGGCGCCGAGGTGCAGCGCTTCGACAGTTCCGGCCGGCTGGTTACGACGATGCTGGTGCCGAAGCCCACGCCGGGTGTATCGACACTCGATGGCTCGCCGACGACCGCGCGCATCGATGCCACCGCCGGACGGGTCGGCGCGCTATTGGTTGGCGCCGATAGCCAGGCATACGCCTTAGTCGACAACTCAGTAAACGCGCTCATCGTCAATCTGAGCGCCGGCTCCAGCAGTCCGCTCAATGGAGTCGGATACGTCCTCGACGCAGTGCTCGGCGGCGCAAACTCAGCCTATCTTCTGACTTTTGATCCCAGTCGGACCCAGAACTCCTATGCGGTCATGCGGGTCGATCTCGCGACGCTGAAGGTCACCGCCGTCGGCGACACTGGAATTCGCCCCGCCGACGGCGCGATCGATGACCGGGCGCAACTCCTCATTAGCCCTGACGGAACTGTGTGGGCATATGCCTCGCAGGTCAGCAGCGGCGGGCAGCGCAAGGGCCGCCTGCTCCGCGTAAACCCGCAGACGCTAGCCATGTCCCCTGTTTCGCTACCCGACGACATCGGCTTCCGCCTGATCATTGGCAGCGACGGGCGCCTGTATTTCTTCGGCGGTATCGCCAGGGATCTGATCACCATGTTCGACCCGGCAAGCGGGACGGTGGTTGGCAGGGTGAGTGGAGGCGCCGCCGGTAGCCAGATTCTCGCCGTATTTCCCAACTGAGACGCCACGACTCACACTAATGCCGAGGGGTGCCCAACCGCGGGAGTCAACGACGAGGGCGTGAGCGAGGACGGGTTCGAGCAACTCGCCGATTTCGAGGACATCCAGGCGTGGTAGCCCGCCGCCCACTTCGCCGCGCCCACCAAACTCGCGCACTCGCGCTCATCATCCAAACCGTTCAAGCAACACGTCCGCGAGGTGCGCCCGCTGTTCCTTCCCGGTGCGGACGTGGACCAGCGCACGGTGTATTTGCCATTCTTGATGTCGGAGGTCCACTCGTGCTCGTGGCCGCCGCAGCGGTCCAAGTGCTGACCGCCGCACTGGTCCTTGCCACGCAGGACTAACGATCTCGCACTCTGCGATTGGACACATGGCTGCAGTTCGCCCACGTACTACTTGTCGGCGCGTGACCTCAGCGACGCGCTCGCGTCCGCGTACTGCGAAACGATCTGGTTGAGCTTGCGTACGGCGACCGGGATGTTCACGGCCCAGCCGACGCCCACGACCTTCTCGGTGAAGACGCGGTCGCTCGCCGGATCCCAGTACGCCTCGCGCACGCGCTCGATCGTCGGCAGACGGAAGTCGTAGGGGACGACGCCGGCGACCTTTCCCGTCCAGGTGCGCTCCTCCGGCGGCTTGCGCAGCTCCTGGTAGATCGCCGCGAAGAACGCGAGCCACGCGAGCGAGCGGATCATCTTGAAGAGATCGTTCAAACGCGCGCCACCGGAGCAGGGGTGGTGCCAGGCTTCGTCACCGGGACGCCTTTCGCGCACAGCGGGCACTCCGCCGCGTCGTATGTCGGAATATCGAGCGTCCAGAGGGCATGCAGGGGAACGCGAAGACGCGCCTGGCCACCCGAACGATCGACGAGCACGGCCGCGCCGACGACCGCCGCGCCAGAGCGCGCCACGGCGTCGATCGTCTCCTGCACCGAGCCGCCCGTGGTCATGATGTCGTCGACGACGAGCACTCGCTCGCCGGCGTCGAGCTGGAATCCGCGACGGAACTCGCGGCCGTGTCCGTCGTCGGCCCGTTCGGCGTAGACGGCGCGAGCGTCGAGCTGGCGCGCCACCTCGTGCGCGAGGATGATCCCGCCCGTCGTGGGTCCGGCGACGGTGTCGAGCGCGAGCGTGCGCGCCCACTCGGCGATGTCCGCGCAGAGCCGCTCCGTGCGCGCCGGCCACTGCAGGAGCTGGAACTTCTCGAGATAGCGGGGCGAATGTCTGCCCGACGCCAGGACGAAGTGCCCCTCCTGGAACGCGCCCGCGTCGCGGAAGACGCGCTCCACCTCAAGCGGCGTGACCATTCCTCACAGTATCGCCGTCCTCCTCCTCATATGCTCCGGGCATGCGAGCGCTCACCGTCGTGCCAGGACGAGCGGGCTCCGGCGCTGTACGCGAGGTCCCTGAACCCGTGCCGTCAGACGGCGACGTGCTCGTCGATGTCGTCCGGGTCGGGCTCTGTGGGACGGATGCGGAGATCGAGCGCGGCGAGTACGGCCGCGCTCCCGATGGATCGGAGGTCCTCGTCCTCGGACACGAGAGCTTCGGTCGCGTCGCTCGCGATTCGAACGGGCTGAAGAAGGGCACTCTGGTGGTCGCGAGCGTGCGCCGGCCGGACGGCTGTCCGAATTGCCGGAGCGGCGAGCAGGACATGTGCCTCTGGGGAAAGTTCACCGAGCGGGGCATCGGCGGGATCCATGGCTTCTGCGCGGAACGGTTCGCGGAGCGTCCCGACTATCTGTTCGCGGTCCCCGAGGAGATCGCCGAGGTCGCCGTGCTGCTCGAGCCCCTCACCATCACCGAGAAGGGCTGGCGTCATCTGACCGCGATGCAGCGGCGCATGACGGTGTGGCAGCCACGATCCGCGATCGTCGCCGGTGCGGGACCGGTCGGCATCCTCGCGGCGCTGGCCCTGCGGCTCCGCGGCCTCGACGTCGTCGTCGTCGAGCGCGTGCACAAACCCGAAAAGGAGGCGCTGCTCGCGCGGATCGGCGCGACCTACGCCGCGACGACCCAGACGCCGCTCGAAAAGGTGGCGACGGGGGCCGAGCGGATCGACGTCGTCGTCGAGGCGACCGGCAACGCCGGCGTGGCGTTCGAGTGCATGCGGCTCGTCGGCGCGAACGGCGCGGTGATCCTGACGAGCGTCACCGGCGCGATGCGTTCGCTCGAAGTGCCCGCGGACGTCATCAACCAGAGGCTGGTCCTGAACAACATCCTGGTGCTGGGAACGGTGAACGCGAAGTCCGACGACTTCCGACAAGGGATCGCGGACATCGCCGAGGCGGAACGGCGGTGGCCGGGCTTCCTGCGGTCGCTCATCACCCGACGCGTGCCGCTCGCCGACGCCGCGACCGCCCTGCCCCACGACCCAATGCAGATCAAGACGGTGGTGGAGATGAGATGAAGGTCCACGACGTCACGCTGGTGATGCGTCCCGAGATGGTCACCTGGCCCGGCGAACCCGGGCCGACGTTCGCGCCGCTGCGCCGCATCGCGAAGGGCGACGCCGCCAACGTGTCGCTCGTGACCTTCGGGAATCACACCGGAACGCACGTCGATCCCCCGGTCCACTTCATAGAAGGAGCGAACACGGTGGACCGGCTGCCGCTCGACGCGCTCGTCGGCCCCTGCCGCGTGGTCGCGTTCGACGGTCAGGGGAACATCTCGGGGTCCTTTCTCGACGGCGCGGACATCCCGCGTGGGGCGGCGCGACTCCTGTTCAAGACGCGCAACAGCGCGCGCTGGCGCGACCCGACCGCGCCGTTCGACCGGGGTTTCGTCGCGTTCGACGCGTCCGCGGCGCGCTGGTGCCTGTCCCGCGGCGTCAGGCTCGTCGGTGTCGATTACCTGTCGATCGAGCCCCAGGGCCCCGAGAAGGAGGGGTATCCCACCCACAAGACGCTGCTAGGGGCGAACATCGTGATCATCGAGGGGCTCGACCTGAGCGACGTCGCCGCCGGCGAGTACGAGCTGGTATGCGCGCCGATCAAGTTCGAGGGGGGTGATGGTGCTCCAGCGCGGGTCTTCCTCATCGAGCGGTGAGGGAGCGGAGGGTGGGCGGGTCGTAGCGGAGTTCCGGCCGGAGCCGCGCCGCTTCGAGCAGGCGATCACTTGGGCGCGCATCGGCGGCGCCCTCGCCGTGCTGCTCATATCGCCGATCCTTCCCATCCTCGGCATCGGTTACGTGCTGCTCCTGTCCGGCTTCCTGGCGGTGTGGGCCATCGGCCTGCACGTCCTCTCGGGCCGGGCGCGAAGCGTCGCCGATCAGGACCGTCTCTCGATGGTCTCGTTCTTCGGGGACTGCGCAGTGCTCTTCCTCGCGATGCTGGTGGTGACACCCGATCCGAACTGGACGCTGTTCCCGGTGATGGGCGTGCTGTTCATCATCACGGCGGCGTTCCGGCTCGGCGCGGTGGGTGCGTTCACCGCGACCGTCGTCCTCTCGGTGGAGTTCATCAGCATCGCCCTGTGGCGCGGCCAGGCGCTGGAGATGCCGGTCCAGATCCCGTATCTCGCGTTCGTCCTCGTGCTCTACGCGATGAGCGCGCTCCTCACGTCGGGCATGCTCCGCGAGGTCGGCGCGCTTCGCACCGAACGGACCGTGTTGATCCGCGACGCCGACGCGATGCGCCGCGCGGAACGCGATCGCCGGGAGCTCCTCGAGCGCGAGCGTGCGGCGCGCGCGGACGCGGAGGTCGCGACCGCTCGCCTCGAGGCACTGCAGCGCATCACCGACGCCGCGCTCTCACGGACGGCCCTCGACGATCTGCTGCCCGAGATGCTTCGCCGGATCGGTCCGATCTTCGTGGCGGATGCGATCGTCGCGCTCGTTCCCGCGGACCCGCCCGGAAGCTTCGTCGTCCGCGCGGGCATCGGCCTGGCCCAGGCCTCGCGCACGCCGCTGCGCGTGCGCGGCGGGGACTGCGAGCGCGCCATCCAGTCGCGCCGCGCCGTCGCGATCACCGATCTGTCGGCGGCGGAGATCGAGGCGGTCCTCTCGATGCGCATCCAGGCCGGCGCGATCGCTCCGCTCATCGGCGACGGCCAGCTCATCGGGCTCCTCTACCTCGGCCGCGAATCCGGGCACGTCTTCGCGCCGGACGAGCTCGCGCTGCTGCGCTTGATCACGGATCGGGTCGCCAGTGCGATCGAGCGCGCGACGCTGTTCGAGTCCGAGCGGCGCGCTCGCGCGGCGGCGGAGGCCGCCGAGGGCCGAATGCGTCTGCTCCTCCAGGCGGGCGACACGCTCGGCGGACCCGAGATCGACCGCGCGCTCGAGGGCATCGCGCGGATCGCCGTTCCCGATCTCGCGGACTTCTGCGCCATCGATCTCCTGCAGGAGGACGAGCTGCGCCGTGTCGCGCTCGCGGCCGCGGACATCGAGATGGAGCGCGACAACTGGGCGCTCGCGAGCCGCGAGAAGCGCGATCCGAAGAGCGCGCACCCGATCTGGCAGGTGCTGCAGACCGGCCATCCGATCGTCTGGGACGAGCTCGACCCCGATCGCCTACAGCGGCTGGCGTGGAGCCCGCAGCATCTCCGCATGATGCTGGAGCGCGGCGTCTGCTCGTGGATGGGCGTGCCGCTCCGCGACAACGGAGACGTTCGCGGCGCGCTGATCCTCGTGAACGCGCGATCGCGCCGGAGGTTCGGTCCGGACGACCTTGCGACCGCGGAACAGCTCGCCGCTCGCGTCTCCGCGGCCCTCGGGCGCGGCTCGCGGCGGTACGATTGACCTGGTGGCAGTTTCGCAACGACCCGTGGTGCTGCGACGCGATCTCATCCGCATCTTCGGTGAGGATCGCGTCGTCGCCGTGGTGCGTACCTCGACGAGCGAGCTCGCCGAGATCGCGGCACGGACGATGGCCGAGGCCGGCGTGCGCCTCGTGGAGATCACGCTCACCGTCCCGGATGCCTACGAATTGATAGCGCGGCTCGCCACGGACGAGGAATTCGCGCGCCGCGGCGCGATCGTCGGCGCGGGGACGGTGCTGTCCGGCGCGCAGGCCGAGGACGCGGTCATCGCCGGCGCACGCTTCCTGGTGAGCCCCGCGCTCGTTCCCGAAATGCTCGAGGTCGGCCGCGCGCGCGACGTCATGACCATGCCCGGAACGATGACACCGACCGAGATGGTCAAGGCCGCCGAGCTGGGCGCCGATTTCATCAAGATCTATCCGATCGCCACCATCGGCGGCCCGGCGTTCGTCACGAACGTGCGGCGTGCACTCATGCACCTGCCGCTCGTCGCCACCGGCAACGTCGCGTACGAGGAGATCCCCGCCTACTTGGCCGCGGGTGTCGTCGGCTTCGGGATCGGCGAGCCGCTCATCCGCACCGACCTGCTCGGCCGCGGCGACACCGCGGCGGCGCGGGAGAACGCGAAGCGCTTCCTCGCGGCGACGCGGCGAACGACCGCCTGAGATCGATCTAGGTGCCGCGGGATCTCCCGCTCGGGAACGGCGATCTGCTGGTCACCTTCGACCAGCGGTACCAGCTGCGCGACATCTTCTATCCGCACGTCGGTCAGGAGAACCACACCGGCGGCAACGCATGCCGTTTCGGCGTGTGGGCGGACGGCGCATTCAGCTGGATCGGCGAAGATGGCTGGGAGCGGCACATCGACTACGAGCACGAGACCCTGGTGGGCGATACGCAGCTGCGCCACGGCGGCCTTGGGCTTCGCTTCCGCTGCCGCGACGCCGTCGACTTCGATCGCACCATCTACTTCAAGGAGGTCACCGTCGAGGACGAGCTCGGCAGAGAGCGCGACGTGCGGGTCTTCCAGCACTTCGACGCGCACCTGTTCGGCAACGACGTCGGCGATTCGGCCTACTACGACCCGCGCTCGCAGTCGATCGTCCACTACAAGGGACGCCGGGCGTTCCTGCTCTCGGGATCGGCCGGAGGTCACGCCTTCGGACTGACGTCGTTCGCGATCGGACAGAAGGACGCGCCCGGGAAGGAAGGCACGTGGCGCGACGCGGAGGACGGAGAGCTCTCGCGGAATCCCGTCGCTCAGGGCTCGATCGACAGCGTGGGTTCGCTGTCGTTCAGCGTTCCGCCGAACGGCAGCACGACGGTGACGTTCTGGATCGCCGTCGGTCAGTCGTACGACGAGGTGCGCGAGCTCGACAAGCTCGTGCGCGAGCGGACGCCCGCCTCGTTCCTCGCCCGCACCAAGGACTACTGGCGACTCTGGGCGAACAAGGACGAGACCATCGCCGATCATCTGCCGGCAACGGTCGCGAAGCTCTACAAGCGCTCGACCCTGGTCATCCGCACGCAGATCGACAACCGCGGCGCGATCATCGCCGGCAACGACTCGGACGTCCTGCGCTTCAACCGCGACACCTACTCCTATCTATGGCCCCGGGACGGAGCGCTCGTCGCCGACGCGCTCGATCTGGCCGGCTACGGCGAGGTGACGCGACGATTCTTCGAGCTGTGCGGGAATCTCATCGCGCGCGAGGGCTACCTGCTCCACAAGTACAACCCGGACGGCTCGCTCGGCTCTTCGTGGCACGCGTGGTCGACGCCCGAGGGACGGCTCGAGCTCCCGATCCAGGAGGACGAGACCGGACTTCCGATCTGGGCGCTGTGGCAGCACTACGAGCGGGACCGAGACATCGAGTTCATCCGCCCGCTGTACCGCAAGCTGGTGCGCACGGGCGCTGACTTCATGGCGACCTTCCGCGAGACGCGAACGAAGCTTCCCGCGCCGTCGTTCGACCTGTGGGAGGAGCGCCGCGGGATCCACGCCTTCACGACCGCCGCGGTGTGGGCCGGGCTCACCGCCGCGCGGAACTTCGCGGTCGCCTTCGGGCAGCACGAGCTCGCCAAGCGCTATGCCGTCGCCGCGCAGGAGATCCGCGAGGCCGCGCTCTCCTATCTATGGGACGAGGACCGCGGGCGGTTCGTCCGCACGGTCGCGGCGCTCCCCGACGGGATGATCGTCAAGGACGCGACCATCGACATCTCACTGGCCGGGATCTTCCTGTTCGGCATGCTGCCGGCGACCGATCCGCGCGTGGTGGCGACGATGAAGGCCATCGAGGAGCGCCTCACCGTGCGGACCGAGATCGGTGGTATCGCCCGCTACGAGAACGACTACTACTTCCAGGTCTCGCAGGATCTCGCGAGCGTGCCGGGCAATCCGTGGTTCATCAGCACACTGTGGCTCGCCGAGTGGTACATCGCCACGGCGACGTCGATGGACGACCTCGAGCACCCGCGCAAGCTGCTCGAGTGGTGTGTGAGCAAGGCCCTTCCGTCGGGCGTCCTCGCCGAGCAGGTGCATCCGTACACCGGAGAGCCTCTCTCGGTGTCTCCGCTCACGTGGTCGCATGCCGGCTTCGTGAGCGCCGTGCAGCACTACGCGCGCGCGTCCGCCCGCATCCAGGGACATCTACGCAAGCAGGCGGCTCGTTCGGGCGAGGTCATCGCGTGAGGATCGCGACGGCGCTCCTGGCGATCCTGCTCGCCTCGTGCTCGTCGAGCGGATCGGGGAAACCGTCGGTCGCGCCCGGTGTCGGGACGCAGGCAACGTTCCTCCTCGCCAATCCGGGTGGTCTGCTCGCGCTCGACGACACCGCGCGCACGCTCGGCCGCGTGGTCGATCTCCCGCCGCAGAGCGCGCCCTCGACCCCCTCGCTGAATCCGTCACGCACCTCCCTCGTCTTCGCGCTGACGGCGCAACCGGATCCGAAGCGCGGCTTCGGTTCCGACATCTACACGGTGAACCTCGACGGCACCGGCCTTCGCGCGGTCGTGCAGCACGAGTCGGACAACGTCTTCTACGCGAGCCCGCGCTTCGACCCCACCGGGAACGTCCTGTACTTCCACCGCCGCGCCGCGCTCATCGTGAACGGCTCCTTCGCCGGCAACGACGACGCGATCGAGCGGCTGGACCTACGCACCGGCGAGCGCAAGCGCATCGTGAAGGACGGTGCGGATCCGGCGATCAGTCCCGACGGCCGCACGCTGATCTACGTGCACCTCAAGGACGGGCAGGTCGACGCCCTGTGGCGCGCGGACATCGACGGGGCCAATCCCAGCCCGCTTCTGAAGACGAAGGACACGTTCTGGTACCTCCAGGCGCCGCGCTTCGCGCCGACCGGATGCCAGATCGTGTTCTCCGCGGCGGGGCACACCGTGTCGCGCGGCACGAGCGGCGGCAAGCTCGCCCACCTGAACGTCCCATCCGATCTGTTCCTCGCGCCCTGCGACGGCTCCGGGATCAAGTCCGTCGGCCAGACGGGCGACGACGTGGTGCCGGCGTGGTCGCCCGACGGCGCGCGCATCGCCTACGTCGGGCAGGGCGGCTTCTTCATCGTCGACGTGAAGGCGCTGACGGCGCGCACCGTGGCGCAGAGCCAGGACTTCTTCTTCGGCGATCTGGTCTGGCTCAAGTAAGCCGACCGGACCGCCTGACGCTGGCGGTCTTCGCGATCGTCGTCCTCATCGGCGGCAGCAACTTCGTCGCCGTTCGCTACAGCAACGCCGAGCTCCCTCCGTACTGGGGCGCGACGCTGCGCTTCGTCCCCGCCGCCGCGCTGCTGTTCATCGCGCTGCCGATCTGGCGCATCCCCCTCCCGCGTGGCGCGGCGCTCACCGGCGCGGTCCTTTACGGCGCGCTGAACTTCGGCGCGGGCTACGCCCTGACCTACTTCGGCCTGCAGAAGGCGCCGGCGGGCACCGCCTCGGTCGTGCTCGCGACCGTTCCGCTGTTCGCGCTCGTGCTCGCGGTCGTGCACGGTCTCGAGCGGTTCCGGATCCGGCCGCTGCTGGGCGCGGTCGTCGCCACCGCCGGAATCGCGATCGTGTTCGGCGATCAGCTCTCCGCCGACGTGCCAGCGGTATACCTGCTCGCGATCCTCGCGAACGCCGCCGTGGCGGCTGAGGCGACCGTCATCGCAAAACGCTTCCCGCGCACGCATCCGCTCGGGACGAACGCCGTCGGCATGCTCGTGGGCGCGGTGATCCTCGGAGCGCTGTCCTTCGGTGTGGGCGAGACGCACACGTTGCCGCAGCGCCCCGAGACGCAGCTGACGCTCCTCTACCTCGCGACGATCGGGTCGATCGGTCTCTTCGGCCTGTTCCTGTTCATGCTCGGCCGCTGGACCGTCTCGGCGTCGTCGTACGCCCTGGTGGTGATGCCGCTGGTCGCTGTCTCGCTCGGTGCCGCGCTGCGAGGTGAAGCCGTTTCGTCGTCGTTCGTGATCGGCGCGGTGGTCGTCGCGGTCGGCGTGTACGTCGGCGCGCTCATGCCGGAGCAGCACTAGCCGGCACGTGCGGTCGAGTACCTCGGCATCGGTCAGGCGCTTGGCGGCAATGGGTAGCCCGCGACGGCCGGCTCGCCGCGCAGCTTCGCGAAGCCTGGCTTGATCCGGCCGTAGATGACCGCGAGGCGCTCGTCGTAGCCGATGAACGCGCTCTTCATGGCGTTCAGCCTGAGCTTCTCGATGTCGTCGAGCGAGAGCGCGAACGCGCGCGACAGGCGCCGGAACTCCTCGGACAGCGTCACGTCCGACATCAGGCGGTTGTCCGTGTTCACCGTGACGCGGAAGCGCTGCTCCATGAACTGGCGGATCTCGAGCGGGATCCGCTTGTCGCGGATGAACGCGGCGAGCGGGCCGAGCTTCACGACCCGACCGTCGGCGATGGCCATGTCCTCGATGAGCCGAACGCCGTGGCCGATGCGATGCGCGCCGCAGTACTGGATCGCCTGCCAGATCGATGGCGGGCCGAACGCCTCACCCGCGTGGATCGTGATCGAGAAGTTCTCGCGCCGGCAGAGCTGGAAGGCCTCGAGATGCGCCTTCGGCGGATGGCCCGCCTCCTCGCCCGCGATGTCGAACCCGACGACGCCGCGCTCGCGGAACGCGACGGCGAGCTCGGCCATCTCGAGCGAGTCGGTGCGGTCGCGCATCGCGCAGATGATCTGACGCAGCGTGATCGCGTACCGCTGTTCGGCCGGTGAGAAACCACGCGCGACCGCGTCGACGACCTGCTCGAGGTTCAGGCCGCGCTGCGTGCTGAACACGGGCGCGTAGCGGATCTCGGCGTAGACGACGCCATCCTGCGCGAGGTCTTCGCCGCACTCGTACGCGACCCGCTCGATCGCATCGACGCTCTGCATGACGGCGATCGTGTGGGCGAAGCCGCGGAGATATAGCGAGAGCGATCCACTCGCCGCGCTGGCGTGGAACCACCGCGCGAGCTCGCCGGCGTCCGTCGTCGGGAGGCCACCGTACTTCTGATCGCGCGCGAGCTCCACGATCGTCGCCGGCCGCAGGCCGCCATCCAGGTGATCGTGGAGGAGCACCTTCGGAGCGGCGCGCAGCGTCTCGAGCGGGATCATCTGGCGGCTTTTCGCGGATCCTCACCGGGGATGATGCGCCAGCCGGAACGCGACGGCCTACCGAACACGATGTCGTCGGGCCGCACCGGCACGCGGTCCAGCTCGCGGCCGGTCGCGGCGCGGATCGCGGCGACGATCGCCGGCGTGCTCGAGATCGTGGGTGGCTCGCCCACGCCCTTCGCGCCGTAGGGCCCGTCCGGATGGGGATGCTCGATGAGATCGGACAGGACCGGCGGCATGTCGAGCATCGTGGGCAACAGGTAGTCGGTGAAGGACGCGTTGCGCACCGCCCCGTCCCGGAGCTGCACCTCTTCCATGACCGCGAGCCCCAGCCCCTGCGCGATGCCGCCCTCGAGCTGCCCGATCACCGCGAGCGGATTGAGCGCCTTGCCCACGTCCTGCGCGGTCGCGACCTGCACCACCTTCACCAGTCCCGTCTCGACGTCCACGTCGACGACCGCTCGATGCGCCGCGAAGAGGAACGCCACGTGCCCCTTGTTCTGCGTGCTCGAGTTGCGCGGCTCCGTCGGGCGATGGCGGTGCGTGACGGTCCGGTCGATCGGCGTGTCGAGTAGCTCGGCAACATCGATCTCGCCGGGAGCACGGCCGCGCGCGACCGAGCGCTTCGCGAGCTCCTTCTTCACCTCACGGCACGCCTCCAGCACCGCGCCGCCGGTCATCCACGTCTGACGCGACGCCGAGGACGAGCCGGCGGACCCGATCGTCGTGTCCGGCGTGTCCACGATGATGCGCTCGACGCCGAGCTCGGTCCGCGCGATCTGCTCGCACACCAGCACGATGCCCTGCCCGACCTCCGCCGCGGCGGTGTGCACGCGTGCGAACGGACCGCGCTCGTCGCGCTGAAGGCGGATGCGCGCCGTGGAGAAGTCGTCGAACGAGTGCGAGTAGCAGACGTTCTTGAAGCCGACCGCGAAGCCGACGCCTCGCCGGACGCCCTCGCCGTGTGTGAGGTTGCCCGCGCCGCCCGGTAGGTCCAGGGGGTCGCTCGATGCGCGCTCCGGCGGGAGCGGGAGCGCCGCGCAGCGGCGGATGATGTCGGCGACCGGCGCCGCGCCCTCCACGGGCTGGCTCGTGACGATCTGGTCGCCGTCGCGCAGGGCGTTCCGCGCGCGCAGGTCGACCGGATCGACGCCGAGCGCGGCCGCGAGCTTGTCCATCTGCGCCTCGTAGGCAAGACATGACTGGACCGCGCCGAAGCCGCGCATCGCACCGGCCGGCGGATTGTTGGTGTACAAGACATGACTGGACCGCGCCGAAGCCGCGCATCGCACCGGCCGGCGGATTGTTGGTGTACGCGCCGACGGCGTGGATGACAGCGTTCGGCATACGGTATGGACCGGCGCCGAAGCACGCGGCGTTCGCGACGACGGCACTGCTCGACGATGCGTACGCGCCGCCGTCGAGCACGATCGTCGCGCGCACGAACACCAGGTCCCCGCCTCTCGTCGCGCCGTGCGAGTACCACATGCGCGCCGGATGCCGATGCACGTGGCCGTAGAACGATTCTTCGCGCCCGTAGCTCATGCGCACCACGCGCCTGGTCGCGAGCGCGAGCAGGCACGCGTGGATCTGCAGCGTCACGTCCTCGCGCGCACCGAAGGCACCGCCGACGCCCGCCAGGACCAGACGCACCTTCGACTCGGGCAGGCCGATGCACGGCGCGATCTGCCG
>WNGA01024920.1_pt1 | contig 15840 bp, 14 predicted proteins | sample 5400061 | NCBI WGS metagenome assembly WNGA01 (sample SAMN13153366, study PRJNA577476) | soil metagenome | isolation source: 100 cm soil or saprolite under grassland replicate 2 | place: USA:California | collected 2016-06-15
AGTGGGGTCGTGTCCGCATCGATGCCGGGGCGGACGTCATAGGTCAGTACGGCGCCCGGTGCGTCAATCGTACGGGTCGTGGCTTCGGTCATCTTGGTCTCCTTCGTCCGGATCGATTCCATGATGCCCGCGCACGCTGGCGAGGTCGAGGCGCACGGTCCGCGGCTGGTGGTCCAAAACGGCCACCACGCCGAGCGGGAGGTCCCCACGGCTGCGGGCGCGACCGACTCGGCAGCCCCCTGGCGTGTACAGCCTGCACCTGGTGGAGGAAGCAGAATGTACCGATTGCGTCGATGGCGCTCAGCGTTCGCGTCGACTTGGAGCGTCCGCTCATCGGCAGATCCGGAAGTTCGACGCCGACAGGCGGCGGTAAGACGGGGTCGGACACGTTCAGCCAGGGCGCTCGGATTCAGATTCCTGGGAGCCCCGTGACGACCCCAAGGATCCCGCCGACGACGCCAAGAGCGACGAGGCGCCCGACTAATGCACGACAAAGTTCGCCACAACGGGCATGCTTGTGCAGGTCAGCGTGTTGCGTGGCGCGGATTGTAAATCCGTCGCGAAAGCTTCGAAGGTTCGAATCCTTCACCTGCCACACACCACACAGAACGGCCCCTGACCTGACCCTATGAGGGCCTGGGCAGGGCGCGCCTCTGCGGGCCCTGGGCAGGCCCGGCGCCTCCCTTCCCTGCTCAGCGCCGGCGAACGTAGGTTCCCGATGTTCTATACGAGCTCGGGAAAGGAGGCCCGGGAATGTCTGTTTACGTCGGAATCGATGTGCACCGCAAGCGCTCGCAGGTGGCGGTGGTGGATCAGACCGGTGAGGTGCTGGTCAACCGGAACGTGCCGAACGGCACCGAGACCGTGTTGAGCGTGATCGGGGAGCTGCCGGCCGGCACGCCGGTCGCGTTCGAGGCCGCGTTCGGCTGGGGATGGCTGGTCGAACTGCTCGACGATTACGGGTTCGAGCCGCATCTGGTGCACCCGACGCGGTGCAAGGCGATCGCCTCGGCGAGGTTGAAGAACGACAAGGTCGACGCGCACATCCTGGCCCAGCTGTTGCGCGCGGATCTGCTGCCGGAGGCGTGGATCGCGCCGCCGGCGGTCCGTCAGTTGCGGGCCCGGCTGCGGCACCGGATCCAGCTGGTGCGGCTGCGCACGCTACTGCGCAACCGGATCCACGCGGTGCTCGCCGAGCACGGCCACGACCGGCCGGCGGGTTGCTGGAGCGGTCCGGGCCGCGACTGGCTGGCCGGGCTGGACCTTCCGGCCGCGTCCCGGGAGGTGATCGAGGACTGCCTGGGCATGATCGACGCGATCGAGCCGGTGGTCGACCGGCTTGACGGCGAAGTCCGCGACCAGGCCAGGACCGACCCACGGGTCAGGGTGCTCACCGGGCTGCCCGGGGTCGGGGAACTCACCGCACTGGTGATGCTGGCCGAGATCGGCGACATCGGCCGGTTCGGCTCGGCCCGCAAACTCGCCGCCTGGGCCGGGCTCACTCCGACCGTGCGCGGCTCGGACCGCACCATCCGGCACGGCCACATCTCCAAGCAGGGCTCGACCTGGCTGCGGTGGATCCTCTGCGAGGCGGCGCAGAGCGCCAAACGGTCACCGGAGTTCGCCGCCACCTACCAGGCGATCGCCCGCCGCCGCGGGAAGAAGATCGCTACCACCGCGATCGCCCGCAAGCTGCTCACCCGCGCCTACCACCTCCTCACCGAGGCCGACGCCGAGGCCGACGCCGAGGCCGACGCCGAGGCCGGCGTCGACGCGGACACCCTAGCCGAGGAGACCTGCACACCCCGCCGGACCCGTGCCGGCACCCAGACCGGGAGATCACCACAGCCCGGGCGAGCTCGCGTTTCCGCATGAGCCGGCCCAGCCGCGCTCGATGACCTGACTGAGCAGCCCGGGTCCCCGGATGCCACGGTCATGGCCGCCCGCCCCGGCGGGATCCGGATGGGTGCATGCGAGACCTCTCGCGACAACTAACGCGCCCGGGGACAAACACCGATCCCTCAACAAGACCCGAATACCGACCTGGCTTCCTCGCCGGCGATCATCCGCCGCCGCTCGTCGGCGTCCAGCTCGTTCGTCCTCGGCTCCGCCGCAAGCGGCTCCACCTGCGGGCGCTCCAACTGGACACCGCCCACGCGACGGCGAGAAACCGGCCAGCTACGAGGGAAGCCCAGCACAACAGTCAGCCCCTTCCGACCCGACTGCGACAGGCGTCACCGCACAGGGGCCAACACCACGTGCGCTCTTGACACGCCCGGCCCTCATGGGTGCGGAAACGCGAGTCAGGGGCCGTTCTGCGTTGTCCGGCTGCGTCCGGTCAGCCACGGCCGCTATGTGTGTGCCCAAGTTCCTCCGCCGCGAAGTCCTGGGCGAGTCGTGATGCCCGAGGTCGCGGAAATGCGCGTCCTCGGCATCACGATCGGGTTGCACGTGCTCGCCCGCTCAGCCCACTCGAAGCTTGATCGTGGGTGAAAGGGCCGACGCGTTCGTCTGGTCGCCCGGAAGGTAGATCCGATAGGCGTACGTCCCCTTCCGGGGTGCTACCGCGAAAGTCGCTCTGCTGGTGCTGGAGAGGGTCTTGCTGGTCACCCTCTTCCAGGCGCCGTCGACCAACCGCTGCAGGACAACCGTGTGTCCAGCCTTGTTGGGGCTGACTGACGTTGATAGGCGGAAGGTGGTCCCGACAGGTCCTTGCGTGCTGCTTGCCCACAGGCTCACCCGTGGCGCGACCATGATCCTGGTCGGGGCGCTGACACTGCCAAGCCTCTGGGTCGATCCGGCGAACCGCACCTCGTAGCGTGTGTTGACTCGGGGACTGACAGGCAGGGAGTAGGAGCCGTCGGCCGCGGTGGTGAGGTGGGTGAACAACGCCCACGTGGTCGCTCCGGGGCCCATTTTGTAGAACCTGAGTTCTTTTCCGGATAGGCCCGCGTCGGATTGAGCGTCAGTCAGTTTGCCGACCAGCCGGGTCGACTGGCCGTAGGTGATTCGAGAAGCTGCCGGCTGCACGGAGACTCGGCTCGCCGGAACGATTATCGAGTGTGCAGGGCCAAGATTTCCGGAGGTGTCACGCGTGAAGACGGCAAGGCTGTACGGGACCCCCAAGGAAAGAGACCCGATGTCGGCCGAGGTCCGTCGGCCGGTGTAAATCTCCCTACCGGAGGTCGGAGTCCTTGGGGGGCTGGAGCCCTGGACGCCGCGCACGACGACATCGACCCAGTCAGCATCCGCAGGACTTGCCCATGTGAGATGAGCCGATCGGCTTCCCACGAGAGCCGTCAGTTGAGTGACGCCGGCCGGCGGAGTGATGTCGAGCGGCGGAGCCGAAGGATCGCTCGCGCGCCAGGCGATCGAACCTGTGAGGGCGGGGCTGTTTCCCTCGCAGTGTTGCTCGAAGTCGACCGCGAACGACTTCAACGCGCCCGAGCCGTCGAACGTCGCTTCGTTGACGGTGAACTTTCCAGTGAGTTCGTTGCAGCCCCGACCGTTGCCGCTGACATCGAGTCCGGCCCCGGTCGAGTTGAACGGATATCGCGTGGCACCGGTGAAGGTCGTCCCGGGCAGGAGAAGGTGTCCCGAAGACGCCTCAAAGTCAGCAAACCACCAGTCGTCACCCGAAGAGACCGAGAAGGATGCGTAGGACTCATTGCCGTGCCCCGTAATCGTGGCGCCCGCCTGCGGCGTGTAGTGATAGTCGGCACCGCCACCGATGTAGTCGCCGGCTTGGCTATGCATGTCCCACGATGTCCGCCCGGCGATCCCGCTGCCGCTGAGGGGGACATTGTGGGAGCCGGCAGGCGTGGAGTCGGTGATCCGGAGTTCGCCGAGTCGAGTACCGCGGATGGACGGTGTGAATCCGACATAGATTGTGCAGCGCTCGCCGGGCCTAATGGATGAGCAGGTGTTGCCAAGTACCGAAAAGTCAGCGCCACCGGCGACGACCGACACCGACTCGATGGCGACGTTCGTCGCCCCGGTGTTCACGAGGTTCACGGGCACCGGCCGTACGGCAACCCCCGGGTATGCGGCCGGCCATGCGATGCGGCTGGGGGCTACGAGCAGGTTCGAGTCTCGGGGCTCGTTGATGCGGACCTCACCGAAGAGCGCGGACAAACCGCCCTCGCAGTGTTGCTCATACACGATCCACAGCCTGTTGAGATCGGGCGCGATGTCGAGCACGGTGAATCGACCCGAGATCACGTTGCAACCACGGCCTTCGCCGGAGATATCCATGCTGGGACGACCCGCGTCGGCGAAAGGATAACGCTGGGCACCGTTGTAGACGCCCGGCTTGAGGGCCTGCCCGGAAGGAGCGGCGAAGGTGAGGCTGTAACTTCCGCCGCCGCCCGATACGCCAACGTTCACCACCGAGCTCCACCCGCCTACGGACACCGAGTCTCGGCCCGAGTACCAGAGAAGGCTGGAGCCGCCTCCGATGTAGTCGCCCGACTCGCTCACCATGGTCACGGAAGACGTGTTGCTAGCCCCGGCCCCGGCAGGTGGTGCCGATGAGAGTCCCAGCAGAGCCGTGGGCAGAAGTAAGAGAACGGAGCGTGCGACCAACCTGAACATGGATCACCCCGAAGGTCCGGCGCTGGCGGCGCTCACTGCGCCCAGCGGGAGTCTAGACCAGCTCGGGGACAGGCCCGATGGCATTTGAGAACTCGACCACGACGAGATGACGGCTCTCTCAGGCGGGAGTGAGGAAGTCGGAAGTTAGCCACTCCTCAACGATGACCCACGAGCCATCCTCGACGATTGGCCGCAGCACCCGGCCCATCCAGGCCCCCTCGTGCTGACGCCAGCCGAGTAGGAGGGCCGGAACCCGGCCATGACGGTGATCGTTCACCCAGCAGTGCTTGAACTCCGCCGGCAACGGCGGAATATCTGCGGGCAGCTCGCCATCCAGGCGGGCTGCTGCCTGCGCCTTTGTGAACGCGACTCGCTCGGCGAGGGTGGGTCGCTTCGCCGCTCCTCGTCGTGTCATGCCGCCGGCCATGACACCCATCATACGAACATTTGTTCGATCCGAGTCTCGCCCCCGGCAATGTGGGTCGGCCGCCCGGTGGCGGACCGCCTGGTCCCCACATCTGTCCCCACACGAGTTGAGCGGTGGACAGTGTTGCCTGGACGCCCATGGACGGTGGCGGTCTGTCGTTGGGTCGTCTTGAGTTGGAGCGCGCTGGCCTCGTAATGATTAGGTCGTCGGTTCGATTCCGACAGGCGGCTCCACCACGCCCCCGCCCAACCAGCGGGGGCGTTTCGGCTGGTCAGAGAGACTTTCTGGTCTCTTGGGCGCCTTCTGTGTCGACGGTTCGCGTCGGCTCCTCGTCGCCGTCCGCGTCCGGGCGTGCATCCAACTGTGCATCTACGCTCGGCTTGTTCGCTGCAAAGAGGCTGTCCATGACCTCGGCCGCCTCCCGGACCAGGGGGCGGATCTGGTGGCGGTAGACCAACTCGGTAACGCTCGTGCCTGCGTGGCCGACCAGGCGCGAGATCCGATCGACCGGCATCCGACAACAGCGAGACGAACGAGTGCCGCAGCTCACGGGGTGTCCAGTCGGCAGGGTTGAGGCCATCGATCCCTTGAGGGCGACTCGGGAGTCTCGACGGGCGTTGTTCACGTCCAGCGCGTCCCCGAGGGTGGTGGTGAACACGTGACCTCGCCACCGCTTTCGCCTTCTCGGCTCGCTGGTGGGCTCGCTGACCTTGAGGCAGTAGCGGGCCCAGGCACGGCGAAGGCCTCTCGTCCGTAGCCCTTGGCCTGCCCGCTCGGGAACCGGATCGTGTCTGAGCGGATGTCATCGCCCAGCGCGATCAGGCGCCATTGCGACACACCGATCAGACACGTTTCATTAAGTCTTGTAAGTTGATACAGTTAAGACTAATAGTCGTGCCACACAGTCGTACGACCCGGAGGAGTCCTGATGACCACAGTCGCCGTCGTCGTCGGCAATCCCAAGCCGCAGAGCCGCACGCTCGCGGCCGCCACCTACGTGGCCCGCGAGCTCGCGGGCGAGCCGGACCTGGTCGTCGACCTGGCTGCCCTCGGTCCGGGGCTGCTCGACTGGTCCGACTCGGCGGTCTCCGACCTGGTCAAGCAGGTCGGCGCCGCCGACGTCGTGGTGTTCGCCAGCCCGACCTACAAGGCGGCGTACACCGGACTGCTGAAGCTGTTCCTCGACCGGTTTGCGGCCGGCACCGGGCTTTCGGGACTTGCCGTTCCGCTGATGCTCGGTGGCTCGCTCGCCCACTCACTCGCGCCGGAGCTGACGCTCCGGCCTGTGCTCACGGAGATCGGTGCCACCGTGCCAGGCCGCGCGCTCTACATCATCGACGACGCCTACGCGGATCCCGAGGCCTACGCCGACTGGCTCGACGCCACCCGCCCGACCATCGCTCGCTACCTGAAAGGCCTTGCCGCGTGACCGCACTCCCGACCACCGTGTTCACCACCAACCAGGATCTCGACCCCGCCCGGCTGCGCGAAGCATTCGGGATCTTCCCGACTGGGGTGGTCGCCGTCGCGGCCGAGGTCGACGGCCAGCTTCTCGGGTTGGCCGCCAGCTCGTTCACATCGGTGAGCCTCGACCCGCCTCTGGTCTCGGTGAGCCTCGCGGTCACCTCGAAGACCTGGCCCGACCTTCGGCGTGCTGGCCACCTCGGCGTGACGATCCTGGCTGAGCACCACAACGTGGTCTGCCGCCAGCTCGCCGGACCCGTCGAGCACCGCTTCGACGCGATCACCCACGCCGTGACCGAGCATGGCGCGGTCACGCTCGCCGACGGCCTGGCACAGTTCGACTGCGACGCGGCCAGCAGCTGGACCCCCCTGGTCTTCCACCGCAGCTCCTTCGGGACGCTGCAGCCGCTCGACTGAGCCGCGAGATGCTTCAGCCCGAGCTTCCGTACGCCCCCGGAGCCGCACTACGCGGCTCCGGCCGCGCGGGCGTCGCCATCGTCGGTGGCGGTGCGAGCGGCATCCTGACCGCTATCCACCTCCTGGCCTCGCGGGCCCACGACCTGACGGTGACCGTGCACGAGGCCTCCGGCGAGCTTGGCCGCGGCGTGGCCTACGGCACCACCGACCGCAGGCACCTGCTCAACGTCAGGTCTCGGCACATGAGCGCCTTCCCTGACATCCCCAGCGACCTGGTGGAGTGGGCGCGGCGCACCGGACGGCAGTCGGACGCGCAAGCCTTCCTGCCGCGCCGGGACTACGGGGCGTATCTCCGCGAGACCCTCGACCGCCTGCGTGATGATCGGTTCGGCACGCGCGTCGAGCGGGTTGTGGACCTGGTGCCCGGCGAGCAAGGGTTCGAGCTCTACGCGAGCGACGGCCACGTCTCGCGGGCGGCCTCGGTCGTGCTGGCGCAGGGCAACCAGCTTCCCGCGCCGCTCGCCCTCGGTCGCCGGAGACTGCCCCGCGCCCGGTGGCACCTGCCCGACCCGTGGGACCTCGCTCGGCTGGAGGGATTGCCGAGTACCGCGACGGTCGTCCTGGTCGGCACCGGCCTCACAGCCGTGGACGCGGCTATCACGTTGCTTGACCACTCGCCGGACCGCCGGGTCGTCATGGTGAGTCGGCATGGTCTGCTCCCGCGGCCGCACATCGAGCAGAACTCGACTGCCTGGTTGAGCCCGATCCCCGCCGGACCGGTGACGGCCGATCAGCTCGCGGAGCTGCTCCGAAACCAGATCGCTGCGGCACGACGCCAGGGCGTCGACTGGCGAGCCGTGGTGGACGGACTCCGCCCAGCGACGCAGGGGCTCTGGCTCCGCCTGGACCTCCACGAACGACGCCGGTTCCTGGCTCGCTACGCGCGGGACTGGGAGGTCCGCAGGCACCGCACCGCCACGAGCGTCGCTGCCCGAGTCCAGGGCTATCGCGACGAGGGGCGGCTCCAAGTGCTGGCTGGCGGCGTGGCTGACCTCACCGATCATGGGCCGCGGTGCGAGGTTGAGCTGCCCGCGCTGCCCGATTCCTTGTTCGCGGACGCCGTTGTCAACTGCACCGGCCCGGACACAGACCTCAGCCGGAGCCGCGACCCGCTGCACCGGGCGCTCGTGCGGCGTGGGGTCCTGGCACCCGACGCGCTCCGGCTGGGCATCGCCTGCACGCCGGGAGGGGAGGTGCTCGACGCGAGCGGAACGGTCGTCCCGGGTCTGTATCTTGTCGGCCCGCCCCGCAAGGGCACGCTGTGGGAGAGCACCGCGGTCCCCGAGATCCGCGGACAGGCGGCCATGCTCGCCCAGCGCCTACCAGAGCAGGCACTCACGCGGGTTCGTGCGTGATCGCCCGAGCCCGCCAGGTCCGCCGTCATGTGACCTACCCCTCGTAAGAGGCGTGGCCGCCTGGCTTTGAGTCTCGACCAAAGTATAGTAAGTTGATCGAGTAACAACCCAAGACATGAGAGGAACACCGCATGGGCCGCCAGCTTCGTCTCAACGCCTTTCTGCACGACACCGGTCATCACGAGGCCTCGTGGCGTCACCCGCACTCATCGGTCGAGCAGATCGGTGACATCTCCTGGTGGCAGGGGCTGGCCCGCAAGGTGGAGGGGGCCAAGCTCGACGCGGTCTTCGTTGCGGACGGTCCGGCCTGGTGGGGCACAGGCCACCGGCCCAGCAACCAGTTCGAGCCGATCACGCTGCTCACTGCGCTGGCCGCGGTCACCGAGAGGATCGGACTGATCGCCACCGCGTCGACCACCTTCTACGAGCCGTACAACCTGGCCCGTCTTTTCGCGTCGCTCGACCAGATCTCCGGCGGCCGCGCCGGCTGGAACATCGTCACGACGTTCAGCCAGGACGCCGCGCACAACTTCGGTCTCTCCGACGTCCCGGACAACGAGGAGCGGTACGCGCGCGCCCAGGAGTTCGTCGACGTCGTCGACAAGCTCTGGGACAGCTGGGAGGACGACGCCGTCATCGCGGACCGCGCGTCCGGCATTCACACGATCGAGGACAAGGTCCACCGGATCGACCACCGCGGCCGCTTCCTCCGGGTGCGCGGCCCGTTCAGCGCGCCGCGCTCACCACAGGGTCGGCCGGTGCACATCCAGGCCGGGTCCTCCAACCACGGTCGTGCCTTCGCGGCACGGAACGCCGAAGCCATCTTCACCGCGCACCAGACCCTCGCGGACGCGCAGGCGTTCTACGCCGACATCAAGGCCCAGGCAGGTGGCTTCGGCCGGAACCCCGACCAGGTGCTGGTCCTCCCGGGGATCAGCCCCTTCATCGGCGACACCGACGTGGAGGCCGAGGAGAAGCTCCGCTACTTCAACCACCTCACCGTGCCCGACTACGGCCTCAACCAGCTGGAGAAGTTCGCCGGCGTGTCGCTGCGGCACCTTGAGCTGGACGAGCGCGTGCCGCTCGAGATCTTCGGCGGCGCGGGGAGCGTGCTCGACAACGACCGCAGCCGCAAGCAGGTCGTCGCAAACATCGTCGAGCGCGACCGTCCGACGCTGCGTCAGCTCCTGCACCGCCTGGCCGGGGGGCGCGGACACCACGTCGTCCACGGCACCCCGGTGCAGATCGCGGACACGATGCAGCGCTGGTTCGAGCAGGGCGCGGCCGACGGCTTCAACGTGATGCCGCCGCTGTACCCCCAGCTCCTCGACGACTTCACTTCCAAGGTCGTCCCGATCCTCCAGGAGCGCGGCCTGTTCCGCGCCGAGTACACGGGCTCCACACTGCGCGAGCACTACGGCCTGCCCCGGCCCGAGAGCCAGTACGCCGTCCAGCAGCCAGCTGCGGCCCTGCCCTGACCGACCACCCTCCAACCAACTCCAGGAGTCAATCATGCATGCACTGATGACAGCCGTGCGGCGCCGTCGACCTGCCAGGCTCGTTGCTGGACTTGCCGTGGTGCTCGCGCTCGGCATGCTCGCGGCCTGCGGCTCTGCGACCGCAGACGGGAAGAGTCCCGACGGCGAGACCACCACGATCCGTTACCAGTCCTACGCCGGCCAGGTCGACGTCCTGCAGCTCGCGGACGCGCTCGGCTACCTCGACGGCCTCACTCTGGAGAAGGTCGGCGATGTCACCGGCGGGCCGCAGAGCGTGCAGGCGCTGACCAGCCACCAGGTCGACATCAGCGCCTCGTGCTTCTTCGGCGCGATCGCGCAGCTGGTCGCCACCGGCGCGCCCATCGAGGCCGTGGTGTCGACGTACGGGTCGAGCGACAAGATCAGCTCGGGCATCGTCACCCTCGCCGGGTCGCCGATCATGGATGCGAAGGACCTGGTCGGCAAGAAGGTCGCGGTCAACACCCTCGGCGCGAACGCCGAGGCCGTGATCGACACCTGGCTGAAGAAGAGCGGGCTGTCGGACGACGAGATCAAGGAGGTCACGCTCGTCCCGCTGCCGCCGCTCAACACCGTGCAGGCGCTGCAGCAGCACCAGATCGACGCCGCCGACATCGGCAGCGGCCAGATCCAGGCGACCGAGGCGACCGGCGTCGAGCTCCAGACCCTGGTCAAGGACACCGACGTCGTCGGTCCCTACAACGGCGGCGGCTTCGCGATGACCGAGGACTTCCTCGAACAGAACCCGGAGACGTCCGAGCAGCTGGTCACCGGCGTCGCGAAGGCGGTGCGCTACATCGAGTCGCACAGCCGCGACGAGGTGCTGAAGGTGTACGACGCCTGGCTGCAGGACAACGGCTACTCCGAGTACGTCGAGGCCGTCGACCAGAACTGGGGCGGCAGCACCGGCGTCGCCACCCCGGAGACGGCGGCGATCTCCGACGGCGACATTTCGCTCTGGCTGGACTGGCTGGCCGACCGCGGCGACGTAGACCCGTCGAAGATCCAGCCGAGCGACGTCTACACCAACCAGTACAACGACCTGGCCCAGACGTCGGCGGGAGCGGAGTGATGAGCGCGCAGATCCACCTCGAGAACGTCGGGCAGGCGTTCCACGTCCGGGACGACGCCGACAAGCGCAGACACGAGTTCGTCGCCCTCGACGGCGTCAACCTCACCATCGCCGCGGGGGAGTTCCTGACGTTGGTCGGGCCCTCGGGCTGCGGCAAGTCGACGATCCTGGACCTGGTCAGCGGCCTCGCTCAGCCGACGTACGGCGAGATCAGCATCAACGGCCGCCCGATCACCGGCCCGGGCCTGGACCGCAGCGTGGTGTTCCAGCAATACACCCTCTTGCCCTGGCGGACCGCCCAGGCCAACGTCGAGTTCGCGCTCGAGGCCAAGGGCGGGATGTCGAAGGCCGAGCGAGCTCGTACGGCGATCGAGTACCTGCGGCTGGTCGGGCTCGACGAGTTCGCCAACCGCCTCCCGGGTGAGCTCTCGGGTGGGATGAAGCAGCGGGTGGCGATCGCCCGCAGCCTCTCGACCGAACCCGAGGTCCTGCTGATGGACGAGCCGTTCGGGGCTCTCGACCCCCAGACCCGCGAGCGGCTCCAGGAGGAGCTGGTCGGCATCTGGAAGCGGACCGGGACGACCGTCCTCTTCATCACCCACGACATCGAGGAGGCCGTGTTTCTCGGCCAGCGTGTCGCGGTGATGAGCGCGCGGCCCGGCCGGATCCGCGAGGTGGTCGACATCCGCCTCGACCGGTCCGGCGCCGGCGAGGAAGACATCCGTGGCACCGACGCATTCGCGCGCCACCGGCACCGGATCTGGAGCCTGCTGCGGCAGCGCCCCACCCGGGGCCGCCACGAGGAGGTGGCCTCCGTTGCCTAGCACCCTGATCGACGAGCAGACCGAGATCGGGCTCAACCCGCGCCAGCGGCAGGCAGCCCGCGCCACCGCGGTCCCGTCGTACGTCACCCGGCTCGGGAGCCTGGGGCGTGGCATCCTCGGTCTCGCGGTGCTGGCGCTGGTCTGGGAGGTCGTGCCGCGTCTCGGCCTGGTCGACGAGTACTTCCTCCCGCCGCTCCACACCGTGCTCCAGGCCTGGTGGGAGATGGCCCGGGACGGCCAGCTGGTCACACACGTGCACGCCAGCCTGGTGCGGTCCGCCAGCGGCTTCGCGATCGCCACCGTGGTCGCCATTCCCCTGGGTGCGGCCATCGCGTGGTACCGACCGGTGCGCGAGATCCCCGCGTTCACGCTGATCCTCGGGATCGGAGAGACCTCGAAGATCGCGATCGTCACCTACGCCTGCTTCTTCCCGATCCTGCTCAGCACGATCAGCGGCGTCGCGACGGTCGACCCGCAACTGCTGCGATCGGCGAAAGTGCTCGGCCTGAGCCCCGTGGCCACGTTCCGAAAGGTGGTCTTCCCGGCCGCCGTCCCGACCATCTTCACCGGCATCCGGATCTCCGGCGCCGCCGCCATCCTCGTGCTGATCGCGGCCGAGCTCGTCGGCGCCACAGAAGGTCTCGGCTTCCTCATCAACTACTCCCAGATGAACTTCCTGATCCCCAAGATGTACGCCGCCATCCTCACCACGACGCTCCTCGGGCTGACCGTGAACTACGGCCTGGTCGCCCTGGAGCGCCGGTTCTCCCGGTGGCGCATCTGACCACACCCGACCCGCACCATCCCCGACAAGTTGAGGCCTCCGGGCCCGGAAGGAGCACGACATGGTCCAGATGAAGCACGAGCCCGAGGTCACTGACCGACACCTCCACGTCACCAAGGTCGGCGGCCACATCGGCGCCGTCGCCTCGGGGCTCAAGATCGGTGACGACCTCGGCCAAGCCGTCATCGACGAGTTCCGCGGCGCCCTCCTCGAGCACAAGGTCGTGTTCCTGCGCGGCCAGGAACACGCGACCGACGCCGAGCAGTACGACTTCGCCGCCCAGCTCGGCGAGGTCACGTCGCCGCACCCGACCGTCAAGGGCGACGGCAAGGCCGTGCTGCCGATCGACTCCGAGCAGGGCAAGGCGAACTCCTGGCACACCGACGTCACCTTCGTCGACCGGATCCCCGCCATCAGCGTCCTGCGCGCGATGACGCTCCCGCCGTACGGCGGCACCACGGTCTGGGCGAACACGGTCCACGCCTACGAGACGCTGCACCCCGCGCTCAAGGCACTGGTCGGCGGCCTCCGCGCAATCCACAGCAACCAGTACGACTACGCCGGCGAGCACCCACAGCTGGGTGGGATCGACGTGCGCGAGGAGCGGTACCGCAAGGAGTTCGCCCACCTGCTCTTCCTCACCGAGCACCCGCTCGTCCGCGTCCACCCCGAGACCAACGAGCCGTCCCTCCTCCTAGGCCACTTCGTCCGCTCGATCACCGGACTGTCCACCCAGGACTCCCAGGACCTCTTCGCCCTCCTCCAACGCCACATCACCAGGCTCGAGAACACCGTCCGCTGGACCTGGCAACCCGGCGACATCGCCGTCTGGGACAACCGCGCCACCCAGCACTACGCCGTCGCTGACTACGACGACCACCCGCGCCTGATGCACCGCATCACCGTCGCCGGGGACATCCCTGTCGGCCTCGGCGGCGACACGAGCCGCGTCATCCAAGGTGACGCCAGCGGCTACTCGACCGTGGCGGGGGCGCACGCCGCCTGAGTCATCGCCTCCACGAGCAGGCGCCCGGCCGAGCACCCCGGCCGGGCGCCGTCACGTTCAGCGGGTCGGGCCCATTCCCACGCACGCCAGACGACTGGCAACGCGGGTCGCAGGGCTCGGGCAGGAAGGCCCTTCTCCTCTATGGCGGTGACACCGGTGGTCGCAAAGTCACAGATGCGGGAGCGCTTTTGGCAAGAGGGCGAGGCGTGGAAGGCCAATTTCTCGGCGAGGGACAAGGGAGGGACGGTTGATGGCTGCTCCGGGTGCAATGTGCCCGCTGCGTCCTGGGGATGCGTGCAGTCTGTGCGTGCCTGGTGCCACCGGACCGCAGGACTGCCCCACGGTTGCCGAGGTGATGCGCGACCCGGAACTGCGAACTCGACTGACCCAGTTGCGCGCGGAGTTCCTCACGGACGCTCGTCGGCCGTCGCGGTCGGCCTGACGCGAGGGGGCTGGGTGCGCACCCGCACTCATCGCCGTGAGGCCCGGTGCAGCATCTGTGCCGAGCAAGTATGTACCTCTGCGAAGGCAGCCGGGGTCAGCGTTCGACGACGATCGCGGTGGCCAGGAGCTGCGGGGTGCTGATCCAACGTCCGGTGAGTGTCTCCAGCGGCGAGCCGGCGGCGGACGCCTTCAGGAGCCGCACCTCGAAGGTGCCGTCGGGGCGGAACCGCACCGAGGCCTCCTGGAAGTCCAGCCACTCCCTCGTCACCGGATACCACGCCTTGAAGGCCGACTCCTTCGCGCTGAACAACAGCCGGTCCCAGCTGATCCGCCAGCCGGCCGGCAGCTCGGCGAGGCCGGCCAGGTCCTCCGGCCGCGCGACCAGGTCGATGACGTCGGGCGGCAGCGCGGCGTTGGGCTCGGCGTCGATGCCGAGGGTGAGTACGACGTCCGCGCGGGCCACCGCCGCGGCTCGATAGCCCTGGCAGTGCGTCATCGCGCCGACCACCCCAGCGGGCCACCGGGGCGCGCGGTTCTCGTCGGGAAGCACCGGCGCCGGTTCGACGCCCAGCTCGGCCAGCGCCTCACGCGCACAGGCCCGCACGGTCGCGAACTCGGCCCGCCGCTCCGGCACCGCGCCCGCCACCGCGGCCACCTCCTCCGGAAACAGGACCGCGTCGGCCCGCTCGACGAACGAGTGCGACCAGCGCACCGACACCGGCAGGATCTCGCCGATCATGGCGGCTGCAGAGCGGGTTCGGCCATGCAGGCAGCCTAGGACGGGCCAAGGGACTCGCTCCGGACCAGCTGGACTCCAGGCGCTGCGGCGCGAGCTTCGCCGCGATCGGCGTTGGTGGCACGGCTGTGTTGCCAACGGCGGAGGGCGGTCTGCGGTTGCTGGTACAGGTGTGCCAACAACGGCGAAATGGGTGTGTCGGTTGGCAGCACGGGCGTGTGAGCAAGGCCGAGTAACCGATCGGCGACCCCAGGGAGCCGGGGGGCCGAACCACCCGAAGAGACGGTGGGCACGCGGGAGCGGCGGGTCCTAGGCTGCGAGGAAGACCCCAAGGACGACCGCTCGGGAGGCTCGGATGCAGCGACGCGGCAGCTCGGTGAAACGGGCGTTGGAGCAGAGTGACGCGCCGTGGTCGCAGTATCCCCTGCTGGCCCGCTGGTCGGCCGGCGGGCTGCTGCTGTGGGACCTCGGCGTACTCGTGGTGCTGGTGGTGCTGCTGCTGGGCCGGCTGTACGACTGGTTCCGGCTGGGCAGCCTGCCCGACCCGGTCGGCGGGATGATGCCGCTGGTGGTGCCGTGGGCGGGCGCGCTGGGCGGGCTGGGTATCAGCTTCGTCGGGCTGGTGCGGCACGTCGGCGACTGGGGGCCGCGGATCGAGAAGGACGAGCGCGCGGCCGACCATCCCGGGTTCGCCCAGCGGATGGACTGGAACGCCTGGCACCTCACCCGGCCCTTCGTGGGTGCGATCTTCGGCTCGGTGGCGGCGCTGGCGGTCGTCTTCATCTTCGGCTCGGTCGGGGCGACGGCGGGCGGCGACCTGGACCTGTCGCCGCTGGGCCGGGCGACGCTGTTCGTGGTTGCGTTCGTCGTGGGCTACCGCGACCGGACCTTCCGGGAACTGGCCGACCGGGTGATCGACACCGTCTTCGGACCGGGTACGCCGGACCGGACCGCGTCGTACGACCTGAGCCCGGCGACCGTCGACTTCGGCGACGTACCGGTCAACCAGAGCAAGGACGCGACCGTCACCATCACCAACACCGGCGCGCAGCTGCTCAGGCTGGGTACGCCGACGGTGACCGGCGCGGGCTTCAAGCGAGTCGGCACGAACGCCAACCTGGGCGCCGAACAGTCCGGCGCG
>WNGA01010099.1_pt1 | contig 15839 bp, 17 predicted proteins | sample 5400061 | NCBI WGS metagenome assembly WNGA01 (sample SAMN13153366, study PRJNA577476) | soil metagenome | isolation source: 100 cm soil or saprolite under grassland replicate 2 | place: USA:California | collected 2016-06-15
GCTGCAGCGCCGACCGCAACAGCGCGTCGAGCCGGCCGACCGAGCCGAAGTCCAGCAGGGCAAGGCGGCCGTCGTCCAGCAGCAGGATGTTGCCCGGGTGGGGGTCGGCGTGGAAGACCCCGCCGAGCATGATCTGCCGGAGCAGGCAGCCAAGCAGCGTCCGCGCGAGGGCCTGCCGGTCCAGTCCACGGGCGTCGATGACCGGCCCGGCGGCGTCCAGGGGGAGCCCGTCCAGCCGCTCCATCACCAGCACCCGTTGGGTGCACAGCTGCGGGTGCAGGGCCGGCAGCCGCACCGAGGCGTCGGTTTCGGGCGTGGCCGACGCCGCTGCCACCGCGGCCATGTTGCGCGCCTCGACGCGGAAGTCGAGCTCCTCGTGGAGCGCGGTGGCAAAGCCACGGGCCAGGTCGACGGCGCCGATGGTGGCCCCCCACCGGGTGCGGGTCTGCAGCCTGCGCGCCATGCGGTCCACAATGTCCAGGTCGCGTTCGACCACCGGCCGGATGCCGGGGCGTTGGACCTTGACCGCCACGTCGGCCCCCGAGGAGCGCAGCCTGGCCCGGTGCACCTGGGCGATGGAGGCGGCAGCCAGGGGGTGGGGGTCGAGTTCGGCGAAGACGGTGTCGGGCGCGGCGCCGAGTTCGGCGCCGAGCACCTGTTCCACCTGCGGCCACGGGGCGGGGTGACCTGATGGTGGAGCTTGGCGAGTTCGTCGATGAACTCGGTGGGGAGCAGGTCGCGGCGGGTGGCCAGTAGCTGGCCGAGCTTGACGAAGCTGACCCCGCCCTCCTCCAGCGCCAGCCGCACCGATCGGGCCAGCCCGGCGCGCCGGGCAGGGACGTCGGCGTCGAGGGGTCGGCGGCCTCGCAGGTGGGGGCGCAGGCCGTGGCGGGCCGCGATCTGGCTGATCTGGAGATATCGTCGTGCCCGGTCCAGCCGGTGCCGCACCGCTCGCGCCCACGCCAGCGGCCGGACCGACCCGCTCGGCAGGACCGCCTCGGCCAGGACCACAAACGCCATCGCGACCAGCAGCGCGATCCCGAATTGCACGGTGGTGAGCACCAAGGGACGGTGTTGCGGTCGTTGGATAGTGATGCCGAAGGTTAACCAGGCCGCCATCCCGACCAGGCCGGCGAGCACGGTGCGCACCACACCCAGCTGCAGTCCGAGCAGGCGTCGTGCGCCCACGGCGAGGCCCACGAGGAGGGCGCCGCCGGTGAGGACGAGGAGGACGGCGTTGACGATCAACGAAGCGGCGTTCATCTTGGGCACCTCGGTCGGCTCGTTGGATCCCACCTCCCAGACCTCGTGGCGCTGCCAACCCCAAATGATCTGCCCCTGCCATACCTCCCGCACCCCGACCCCCCGGAGAAGCCGCGACGGCCCGTCTCCAGCACCCTGACCCAAGCTGCGGGTTACTGACGCTTGGTCGGGTCGACTGCGGCAAGCCCACTCCCGGTGGGAGCGCCCCCCTCCCTGGCTGGATAGAGTTGGACCGTGACGTTGGACGATCCCCATACGGACGCACAGCGGTCGCTCCTGCCCTCCACCATGCGGCCCATGGCCGGCGAAACCGCCGTGGCCAGGTTGGGCGGGGATCAGGTCGGGACGGTGTTGCCGGAGGGATCGGCGGCGAGCGCCTGGCCATAGCAGGCGTTGCACAGCCGACGGGCCGGGTCGCCGTCGACCTCGGCGACGAGCCGGGCGATCTTCCACTGGCCGCATCGTGTGCAGGGGAAGGCATGGGCGCGGCGCGGACCGCTGACGGGTAGCCTGGGGGAGCCTTCCAAGCTCGTGACGCGGGTTCGATTCCCGTCACCCGCTCCATTTAGGACTTATCGAACATAAAGCCTAAACCTTCATAAGCGGATCACAGCGCTAGAGAAGTGATCTGTGCTTTTGGGCTTGGTATCGCTCTCTATGCTGTTTGATTCTCGTCAGGGTTTTCGCTTGTGCTTGCCTCTAAACGAGTGCTTCAAGCATTATGGAAGTGCAATGATCGCCCCCCCCCGCAGGATCCCGGCCCGGGACCACGGCGGAAACAACGACAACGAAATTACCGGATCTGGGTAGAGCCGGTTAGGCGCCAACGTATTGACTACAACAGACTCATCAAGTTTATTGTTGATTATGTCAGGAGCCCTCAGTACAAGAAGCGTCGGCGGTCAGAGCCCCGGCATGACGACAAAGCTTAGGGCGGCCAGGCTAGGTGTGAGATGAAGCCAAAGGATTTACAAGACGCTCAGGCTATCATTGCAAAGGTCGAGGAGGGCACTGCTGACAGGCGGGATCTGATTGCCCTACGGCGACTATTCCCTGACAGCAAGTAACGCGATAGAATACGGATAATGCTCAATTTAGCAATCGTATCCGGTGTCTTTGTACTGACGTTGTTACTGCTGAGGTTTCAGGGTAAGCTTCCGGCCAAAGGCACCCCAACCGCGGCTCATACGCTTCGCCCATACTGCTTGCAGTCTGCTACCGCCAGGTACTACAGTCTCGACAAGCGGTTGCAAACCACAAGCGGAAGGAGCCATCCGTGCTGAAGCAGGTCGCTGAGGGTGTGCTGATCCACCAGAGCGAGTTCTGCCAGAGCAACGCTGTTGTCGTGCAAGGCGGGCCAGCCCGTTGTGGCAGGGTTTTCTACGCATCCGCATTGGGATCACCTCCTCTGGCACGCCCGGCTCGGCGCAGCGCCCCGTTACGGCACGGCCCGCTGCGCGGCCACTGTCCGAGATCGGCTGTCGGACGCAGGTGCGAAAGCCCGCATCGCCACACTAATACCGCCGGACATCGTCGAGCAGGTACCGCTGGACCTGCTTGGCCTCATTACCGGTCTGCCCGCCGAGACAACACAGGTTCCTTGGGACGGTCCTCAAGTACGGATTATTGAGCATCAAGCGCATGCCCCGGGCCATGCGGCACTGTTGATCGAGGAACGCAGGGTTCTCGTCGCCGGCGACATGCTTTCTGACGTCTTGATTCCGATGCTCGACTTGAACGGCACAGCTGACCCGATCGAGGACTACCTCGCCGCCTTGCGACTGCTCGAGGGCGTGGCAGACGACGTCGATGTTGTCATCCCCGGCCACGGATCCATCAGTGAAGCTGATCAGGTACGCGCACGGATCGAACAGGATCGGGCGTACGTGCATGCCCTGCGTGGCACCGGTGTTTTCGACGACCCGCGGATTGGCCCATCGGCCACGTACGATTGGGTGCCTGCCGTGCACGCAGGGCAACTCCAGCGCCTCGCCCAAAGAAGCGAGCACGACGGGACACCCGACTAGCGATCAGTGTGCGACACAATGCCAAGCTGGAGAACGTCGCTAGTGAAAGGCTTCCGACTAGCGAAAAACCTCAAGAAGATTCGAAACGGAACCGATACCGACTCCGATAATCAGTAGCTACTTGCTGTCAGGGGATGAGCACGTGCCTACGACATGATTAAAGATATCGCGCACTGCGTAGCTCACAATAACCGGAACAGGGGGCTTGCATATTCGTATATTGAGAAGTTTGCGGAGCATTTCATTGAGGTTGCTGAACGAGGGGGTATGTTGGCGGTTGATGTCCTCTTTCCGATCGGGCAGGTGGCCGATCAGCTAGCCAGCGACGCTGCGGCCCTCGGAATCTCTGTCGATAGAAGCAAGTTGAAGAATCAACTCGCCAGACTTGAGGCTGGACTGTCTGATGTGCTCGACAAGACTGCCATTGTGCTGCGCAACGGCAAGGTCAGGACGTGCAGGTTTGAGGTTCTCAACGACCGCGGTCATGCTCGATTTGCGTTTGTTGTGGGCTTCACTGGCCTGAAGCCCGGAGTCTTGACTATTCCTAACAACGTCGAGATGGCATTCCCAGTCCTCAGCTCGTAAAGCACTGACTCAGGCTCTTAGGCTCTCCAGCGCTTGTTGACGAGCGTAGAGGCTCCTCCATTTCTCATCCAGGCATGCTGGTGATCTCGGTTGACGAATTGGCGGGCGGCCCGGACGGGCTGGCCGCAGCCACAGGTGCAGGTGGCGCGTTGAAGAGAGGGCGGCTTGGGAGGGATGGTGACGTTAGATTGAATAGCGCGCATAATCCGCTTTAACTTTTTGTCCAAACAAAGTTCGAACAAACTTCCGCCAGGGGCTCAACGGCCCGGCGCGGGCACGCGTCCGTTCCGCGCACCCGGTCCCGTCCGCTCACCGCGTTCGTGCGGTGACCAGGTGGCCCTCGATGGGGACCTCGACGCCGCCGGCGTCGGTCTGGAACTGCCGCAGCGCCACCCGGGAGTCGTCCAGGATCCTGCGGTAGACCTCGTCGCTGATCCGGTCGCGGAGCGGGGTGCTGTTGACCTCGGTCGCCACGAACTCGTCGACGGAGCCGAACCTCACGGTGCCGAGGCGCGTCCGGGTGGCGGTGATCCGCAGCCCGGCCGCCTCGAAGCGCCCCGCGAGGGCGTCGAGGTCCCCGTGGACCCAGTAGGCACCGAGGAGGCTGATCGCCTCCGGGCCCGCGTGGCGCGCCGCGACCTCGACGAACGGGCCGTAGCCGGGCTGTGCCTCAAGCTTGGAGTACACCTGCACGGCGACGGTGCCCTCGGCGGTGACCACCCGGGCCATCTCGCGGAGTGCCTGGGTGGGGTCCGGGAAGAACATCAGCGCCGACTGGCACAGGACGACGTCGAACGAGCCGTCGGGGAAGGGCAGCCTTGCCGCGTCCCCCTGGCGCCACTCGATGTCGGGGCGCAGCCGGCGAGCGACCGCCAGCATCGCCTCGTTGAGGTCGAGGCCGACCACGTCACCCGCCGTCGCCCGCTCGGCGGCGGTGCGAGCGACGATCCCGGTCCCGCAGGCGACGTCCAGCACGGTCGCACCGGCTGCGACGCCCGCGGCGTCGACCAGGTGGGGCGCCCAGTCCGCGAAGATCGCGGGCACGAACCTGGACTCGTACATCTCCGCCTGCTCGGCGCTGATCTGGAACGTCTCGGTCATCTCGCACCCCGCATCCGTCGTCCCTGGTTTGTCGCGCAGGAGCATGCGCCCCGTGGAGACCCCGAGCATGGGGCAGCTGACCCAATTCGGGTGGCCGCCGGAGCGCGGATGCGCAGGCTGCGGCGATCGTGCCCGCGGCGGATAATCCGGGTGTGGGGGTCGACGAAGCGGTTGCCACGGGCAGGGCCGCACTCCGAGCCGGGCGGTGGGCGGACGCCGGCGCCGCGTTCGAAGCGGCGCTGGCGGAGCACGAGACGCCGGAGGCGCTCGACGGGCTCGCGCAGGTGCGCTCCTGGCAGGGCGACTACGCCGCGGCGATCGAGCTGCGAGAGCGGGCGTTCGCCGGCTTCCGCGCGCGCGGGGAGACCCGCTACCCGGCGCTGATCGCGGCGTACTGGCTGGCGTTCGAGTACGCCGCCGTCTACGGGAACCTGGCCGCCGCCAGCGGCTGGCTGGAGTGCGGCAAGCGCCTCGTGGACGCCGCCGGCGAGTGCCCGGAGCGTGGCTGGGTCGAGCTCGCCTGCGCGCTGGCAACCGACGACCTCGACGAGAAGGAGCGGCACGTCCAGGAGGCCCTCGAGATCGCGCGGCGCTTCGGCGACAGCGACCTCGAGTTCGACGCCCGCTCCTACGCCGGAGTGATCATGGTCGGGCGCGGCCGCATCGACGAGGGCATGCGCCTGCTCGACGAGGCCGTCGCGGCCGCCACAGGCGGTGAGGTCAAGGGCTTCGCGGCCATCGGGGAGATCTACTGCAAGATGCTGCTGGCCTGCGAGATGGCGCTGGACGTGCGCCGGGCGGCGCAGTGGGCGGCGGCGGCGAGCTCCTTCGCCGGGCGCTCCGGCATCGTGTGGGTGTCGGCCATCTGCCGGATGTACCACGGCGGGATCCTCACTGCGGCGGGGCGCTGGGCCGAGGCCGAGCACGAGCTCGCCACCGCCGTACGCCTGTACGACGCGAGCTACCGAGCCCTCCGCTCAGGCGCCGTCGTCCGGCTCGCGGACCTGCGGGTCCGGCAGGGCCGGCTGGAAGAGGCCGAGCAGCTGCTCGCCGGGCACGAGGGCGATTCCTACGCCGTGCGGCCGCTGGCCCGGCTGCACCTCGCCCGCGGCGAGGTGGAGCTCGCGGCGACGCTGCTGCGCCGCCACCTGAGCCAGCGCCACCCTGGGGTGCTCGATGCCCCGGCGCTCGCGCTGCTGGCCGAGGTGGAGGTCGCCGCCGGACGCGTCGACGCGGCCTGGGAGGTGTGCGCTCGGCTGCAGGCGCTCACCGAGGAGGCGCCGGTGCCACTCGTGCGAGCGTTCGCCGAGTTCGCTGCCGGCAGCGCGTGCAGCCGGGCCGCCGACGCGCGCGCCCTCGGCCACTTCGAGGCGGCGCTGGCGGCGTTCGTCGCGGCCGGGCTCCCGCACGAGGAGGCGCGCACCAGGCTTGCGCTCGCGTGGCTTCTCTCCACGTCCAAGCCCGAGGTCGCGATCGCCGAAGCGCGCACCGCGCTGGCCATCGCCGACCAGCTCGGCGCGGTGGCCGACGCCGCGGCTTCGCTGCTACGCTCGCTGGGAGTCCGGGGGAGGACCGGCCCCAAGGACGTCGGCGTCCTCTCCAAGCGGGAGCAGGAGGTGCTGCGGCTCGTCGGCACCGGCCTGTCGAACCCCGAGATCGCCGCGCGCCTGTTCATCAGCCGCAAGACCGCCGCACACCACGTGAGCAGCCTGCTGGCGAAGCTCGACCTGCGCAACCGCGCCGAGGCCGCCGCCTATGCGTCGCAGGCGTCCACCGAGCAGGAGACCACCCACGTTGCCCGAGGAGCTCCGACCTCGCCTCGACCTGAAGGCTGACTGCGAACGCTGCATCGGGCTGTGCTGCGTCGCACCGGCGTTCTCGGCCTCGGCGGACTTCGCCATCGACAAGCCCGCCGGGCAGGCCTGCCCGAACCTTCGAGATGACTTCCGCTGCGGCATCCACGACCGCCTCAGGCAGCGGGGCTTCCCGGGCTGCGCCGTCTACGACTGCTTCGGCGCCGGGCAGAAGGTCGCCCAGGTCACCTTCGGCGGCCAGGACTGGAAGCGGACGCCGCGGATCGCGGCGCGGATGTTCGAAGTGTTCACCGTCATGCGGCAGCTCCACGAGCTGCTCTGGTACCTGACCGAGGCGCTGCGGCTGCAAGCGGCCCGCCCGCTCCACGGTGAGCTCGGCCGCGCGCTCGACGAGACCGAGCGCCTCACGCACGGCGGTCCCGACTCGCTCGTGGACCTGGACGTGGCCGCGCACCGGCGAGCCGTCAACGCCCTGCTCCTGCGAGCGAGCGAGCTCGCGCGGGCCGGAGCCGGGCGCAGGGCGGTCGACCACCGGGGCGCCGACCTCGTCGGCAACGACCTCAGGCGCGCCGACCTTCGAGGCGCCAACCTGCGAGGCGCCCGCCTCATCGGCGCCGACCTCACGGGCGCCGACCTGCGCGTCGCCGACCTCACCGGGGCCGATCTCAGAGGCGCCGACCTCAGCGGCGCCGACCTGACCGGGAGCATCTTCCTGACCCAGGCCCAGCTCGACGCGGCGAAGGGCGATCGCCACACCAGGCTGCCGCCGCCGCTGACCCGCCCGGCGCACTGGTAGGGCGGCTCAGAAGCGCCAGCGGGTCGCGCCGTACGGCTCGGCCGTGTCCAGGGCGAAGACCGTCGCCGGGGTCATCTCGTAGACGTCCCACGGAGGCGGCCCCGCGCTCGGCGCGCTGTACTCGGCGTAGAGGGCGCCGTCGCGCACGGTCGGCTCCCACCCCTGGGAGGCGAACACGCCGGCGATGCGCTGCAGCTTGGCCTCGTCGGCCACCTTCGCGGCCTCCCCCTCGACCACCAGGTCGAACGGGTGCGTCGCGACCGTGATGACGCAGTGCGGGTTGTGGGCGAGGTTCCTCGCCTTGCGGGTGCCCGCGCCGGCGCTGAAGTAGAAGGCGCCGTCCACCCAGAGGACGCCCAGCGGCACGACGTTTGGCCTGCCGTCCGGGTGCACTGTCGCCAGCCAACAGGTGTGCCGGGCGGGCCCGCCCGATCCCGGAGCCTGCGTGAAGCCCTCCTCCAGGCGCTCGCGCACCTTGGTCCACGGGATCGGCGACGCGCCGTAGCCATCGAGGTTCCGCTCGTCCACCGGCTCCGTTGCGGCCATCTCCTCGCTCCTCTCCTCGCACGTGCTCCGCGCCGGCGCTACAGCTCCACCGGCTTGCCGTCGTCCATCACCTGCAGCGTGCCGCCCTCGCCCACGCCGAGGTTCTCGAGGTGCCGGTAGTGGAGCGAGACGCCCACCGACGACAGCACCTTCTCGTGCACCGGCACGGCCACCCTCGGCCGCACCTCGCGCAGGTAGCCGATCGACTCGGACAGCTTCAGCCACGGCCCCCCAGCCGGCACGGCGAGCACCTCGACCGGCTGCCCGGGCACGGTGAACGCGTCGCCCGGGTGGAACAGCCGGCCGCCGACCAGGTAGCCGACGTTCGGGACCTGCGGGATGTCGGGGTGGATGACCGCGTGGTCGCGTCCGGCGACGCGCACGCCCACCCCGGCGACCTCGAGCTCGCCGCCGTCGTGGACGACCTCGACCTCCACCCCGGCCTCGCCGAGGATCCCGGCGGTGCCGACGTCGCTGACGACCCGGACCCCGGGGCTACGGTCGAGCAGCCCCCGGAGCCGGTCCTCGTCGAGGTGGTCGGCGTGCTGATGGGTGAACAGCACCGCGGTCAGGCCCTCCAGCTCCTCGAACCCGCCGGAGAGCGTGCCGGGGTCCAGCAGCACCCTGGCCCGCCCTTCCTCGACCAGGAGACAGGAGTGCCCGAACTTGGTCAGCCGCATGACGCCTCCTCATGGCTCACGGTGGTCGCTCCAGTCCACCATGCCAGTCCGCGGTGTGGCACCGGCCGGGAGGCCCGGATCAGGACGGCTGGTCGCGTCGCCAGATCTCGACATGCCTGGTGCCGTCCTCCTCGTAGGTGATGAAGGCCGCGCGCTCGATGTCGACGGTGAAGAAGTGGGAGCGCTCGGGCGGGCGCCAGTCGATCTTCGCTTCGATCGCGTCGGCGCTGGCCTCGCGGAGGGCGCGGTCCTCGATCGGCAGGGCACGGCCGGTCAGCTTGAACTCGCCGGGAGCGCCGAGGCGGTCGGTGATCGGCGTGTGCAGGTAGGCACGCGGGTCGCGGAGCAGGTCCAGGGCCTTGAGCGAGCGCCACATCATGTTGAGGACCAGATGCCCGTCGACCACGTACGCCTCGACCGGGTTGACGCGCGGGCCGCCGTCGCCGCGGACGGTGGCGACAAAGAGGAACCCGAATCGCTCCAACCGCTCGCGGCCGAGCTTCGCCAGTTCGGGCGCGGCCTCCTCGAAGTCCACCCAGCGCAGCATCCCTCGACCTTCACCCACCTCGGATCGCGGCCTCCGGCGCCTCCGTCGGTCCCGGACCGTCGGCGGCCGCCCCAGTCTCTCCCGGCGGCCCGACAGCGACCGCGCCGCTACGACAGCGGGCGCACGAAGTGGTAGGCCGTGATCGGCATCCGCTCGCGGAAGTAGAAGCGGTGGGCGTCGTGGCGCTGCACGTTGGAGTCGAGGTCGAGCGCCGTGCAGCCGGCCTCGCGGGCACGGCTGGTCAGCTCCGTGAGGAGCGCCCCGCCGGCACCCCGTGACCGCATCGAGGAGGTCGTGACGAGGTCGTCGACGTACAGCTTGCGGCCGGCGACGGTGGTGGCGAGGATGCGCCATCCCGCGACCGCCACGCAGCGGTCCTGCTCGTAGACCGCGGTGAACCGCAGGCCCTGGGGATGGCCCTCCGCGTAGATGGCGGCGAACGAGGCCGCGGTCAGGTGCGGGCGGAGCTCGCACAGCACCGGCAGCACGTCGCTGGCCAGGCGGGGATCCCCAGGATCGAGGTCGACGAAGCGCATGGCGCACACGCTAGCAGCTTGCGCCGCTCGCACGAGCCGGCGACGGCCCCCGTGCCCACGTCCGCGGCCGGCGTACCGTGGCGCGATGAGCGACGCACCGAGCCTGCGGACGCCCCGGCTGCTGCTCCGGCCGTGGCGCGACGCGGACCGCGAGCCGTTCGCCGCGATGAACGCCGACCCCGAGGTGATGGAGCACTACCCCGCCAGCCTGACGCGAGCGGAGAGCGACGCCCTGGTGGAGCGCATCCGGGCCGGCTTCCGGCAGCACGGCTACGGGCTGTGGGCGATCGAGGTCGTGGACGGCGGCGAGTTCATCGGCTACGCGGGCCTGGCGCCCGCAAGCTTCGAGTCGCACTTCACCCCGGCGGTCGAGATCGGCTGGCGGCTGGCGCGACCGGCATGGGGACACGGCTACGCGACCGAGGCGGCCCGCGCGGCGCTCGCGTTCGGTTTCGACCAGGCCGGGCTGCGGGAGATCGTGTCGTTCACCTCAGCGGACAACCTGCGGTCCCAGGCGGTCATGCGCCGGATCGGCATGACCCACGACCCGGCGGACGACTTCGACCACCCGCGGCTCCCCAACGGGCACCGCCTGCGCCGGCACCTCCTGTACCGTCTCCCGCTCGGCCGCTGGCGCCGCCGCGCCCACGCTTCGCCCGAACGTTGAGCTGTTGCGATCGTTCTACGGCGCGTTCACGTCCGCGACGGCAACATCGCCGAGGTCTGGGTCCACCCTCGCGACACCCACGTCGTCGACGAGTTCTGGGCGTAGGAGCCGGCCCCGGCCGCGAGCCGGCGGGCTCGCGGCCGGGTGCGAGGCGCGCCGGTCAGGCCTTCAGCGTGGCAGTCACGCTGATCGCGACGTTGCCGCGGATCGCGTTGGAGATCGGGCAGCCCTGCTCGGCCGCTTCGGCGGCGGCCTGGAAGCCGGCCTGGTCGAGGCCGGGCACGACCCCGGTGACCTCCAGCGCCGACCTGGTCACCTCGACGCCGCCGCCCTGCTTGGGGTCGAGCGACACGGTCGCGACCACCTGCAGCCGCTCTGGCGCGTTGCCTGCCTGCGCCAAGGTGTTCGACAGGGCCATCGAGTAGCAGGACGCGTGGGCGGCCGCGAGCAGCTCCTCGGGGCTGGTGCGGCCGTCGGGCGACTCCACCCGCGACGCCCAGGTCACCGGGTAGCGGCCGATCCCGCTGCTGGCGAACTCGAACTCCCCCTTGCCCTCGAACAGCGACCCTTCCCAGGTGGCGTGGGCCTGGCGATCTGCCATCGACATGATTGCTCCCCTCTCGCCTCGTGTGGCGCTCACCCCGGACGTTATGAGCGTGGCGCCCCGGTTGTCGAGGTGGCCCGTCGCACCAGCAGCGTCCGCACCACCAACCCGCCCACGGTGTTCACCAAGGCGACCACGCCGAGGAGGCCGAACACGGCGGCCAGTCCCGAGCGGTCGGCGACCACCCCACCGGCCGCGCCGGCCAGCGACCCGACGCCGAAGGAGAGCGAGAAGTAGGTGCCGTACGCGACCCCCCGGCGCCCGGCCTCGGTGGCGCGGGCCACCAGCTGGTTGGTGAGCGGCTGGCCGACGAAGATCAGCGCGCTCATCAGCCCGGCCAGGGCCACGGCCAGCGCGTTTGCCCCGGTGGCGCGCACCGCCAGCCCGGTCAGCACCGCCGCCCCGTACAGCGCGGAGTAGCGCAGGGCCACGGTGCGGCCCTCGGCCTCGGCCAGCCGGCCTCCGACGAGCTGGCCGCCCGCTCCCACCAGGAGGACCACGGCCGACAGCGCGCCGCCCTTGGCGGCCGCGCCAGGCCCGAGCCCTCCGACCTCGGCCATGAACGCGGGCAGGAACACCACGAAGCCCTGGAAGACGAACCCCTCGGCGACGGCCAGCAGCATCACCACCATCAAGGCCGCACGGCTCCGCTCACCCGGAGCGGGCGGCGCCTGCTCCGGCAGCTCCCGGTCGAGCGGCACGCCCCAGCGGAGCGCCAGCAGCAGCATCGCCGCCGCGGCAGCCGCCAGACCGTAGCTCGCCCGCCAGGTCCAGGCGCTGGCGATCGCCCCGGCCAGCAGCGGCGACAACGCCGTGCCGACGTTGCCCCAGCTTCCGTGGAGGCCGAGCACCCGCCCGCCACCCGGCGCGTTCAGGGTCAGCTCGGCAAGCCCCGACGGGTGGTAGAGCGCGCCGGCGGCGCCGAGCAGCGCCACCGCCACCGCCAGCCAGCCGAGGCCTGGCGCGACCGCGGCCAGGACGCAGCAGACCAGCGACACCCCGGCGAACGCCCGCAGCACCCGCGGCGCGCCGAGCCGGTCGGCGAGCAGCCCACCCGGCAGCGCGCCGAGCCCGTAGAGCATGGTGGAGACGGTCGCGATCAACCCCAGCGTGGTGAACGAGGCGTGGAACTCCTCCCGCAGCGGCAGCAGCACCGCCGCGAGCACGAGCACGAACCCGTGGCTCGCCCCGTGGGCCGCGTACACGCTTCCGAGCCGGGCGCCCCGCACCCCTGCTCCACCATCCGTCGCCGCTGCCACGGTCCCCAGTGTGCCAGCCGCCACCCCAAGGCCATGTCCGGCAGGTCCAGCTCGCGCGGGACGGGACGCGGGTGCGGCGGCGCCTCAGGCGGTTGACGGCGCCAGCCCGAGGATCCAGCCCTCCACCCGGCGGACCGCCTCGTCCTCGGCCGGCACGCCCGCCGCACGGCGTCCCAGCAGCACGTTCACCATCCCGAACAGGCCGGCCACCGCGTCGAACGGGTCCTCGCCGCCCGACCTGGGGCCGAACCCGTCCATGATCAGCGCGGTCAGCCCCGGCTCCAGCTCGGTCCCGGTCGCTGCCGCCCAGGCGAGCAGCGCCGGGGCGTTGCGCCGCCGGTCGGCCTGGCGCCGCTTGCTGGGATGTGGCGCGCCCGGCGCCGGCGCGAACGACACTCCCAGGTGCCGGTAGCACTCGCGCGGCCAGGTCTCCGCGACCACCACGCCGCCGCGCGCCACCAGGCCGGCGAACTCCCCGTCGAACGGCCACAGCGCCACGTCCAGCGCCGGGTCGCGCATGGCCGGTGCCAGCACGGTCCGCCAGCCGTCGATTGCCGCCTTGCCCACCTGCCGGCCACCGAGCGTCCAGAACAGCGCCTCGGCACCCTGCCGGTCGCAGCGACGCAGCAGCTCCCCCGCTGCCAGCCCGAGCGCCTCGTACAGGTGCGACTTGGCCCGCCCGCCCGGCCTCATCGGGTAGAACGGCCGGTACAGGCCGATCTCCTCGCGTGCCGACGCCACCTCGTAGAACGCCGCCCACCGCCCCTGCCCGAACCCGGCCAGGGCCGGCCGGAAGGCATCGATGCCTCCCAGCGCCGCGTACCTCCGTGGCAGCCCGATCGGGAAGTCGAAGCCGAGCACCACCCCGCCCCGCGGGTCGCCATCGGGCACGCCCAGCCGCTCGAGGACCGAGCCACCGCGCCCGACCGGCCGTGGCGCCAGCGCCCGGTAGCTCCCGTCCGGGCCGAGCACCGCCACCGCCACCCAGCGCTTGGCGGCGCCAACGCCCCAGTCGGCATGCGCCACGACCCGCGGCAGATCGGCCATCTCGCAGATCAGCTCCTGGCGCAGTAGTCGTTGGGGATCCGCGCCGGATCCTTGACGGGGGCGACTCCCCAATCCCCGGCGGCGCCGTTCGCGAAGCCGCGCTGATACGACATGGAGGCGGTCCCCGCCACGCAGTTCGGCCCGGTGATGCGGAGGTGCCGACCGTCGTTGTCGAGCGTCTGCGTCTTCGTCGCGCTTGAGGACCCTCGGACGGATGTCCACGACAGGTCCCGCAGCCCAGCGGGAAGCCCCACGAACAGCGCGGTGACCAGCGCCGCCAAGCCCGCGGTCACCAGCCCACCGCTCCACGCAAGCGCCCGCCGCGACCGCGGCGTCCTCTTCGCATTCGACCGGTCCGCAGCAGGCCGCTTGCCACGAGCCTTGCTCCCGCCGCCCTTGGCGCGGTTGCCCACCGCAGCCCCCGCTGGTGCCCCACGACGCGATGCAAGCGTCCACGCAATCGTTGCATAGCGCGTGTGAGGCGAGAAACCATCTCAAGCGGCATTCGTCACGATCTGCCAGCTACAGACGGAATGATCAGCTCAGGCCCGCATGCGCCGACGCAGGCGTACCGACAGCCCCGGTCCGCGCACGCTGTGCCACCCATCGGTTGGGCTGACCAGCAGCCGGTACACCGCCGGCATCGGCATTCCCAGCCAGAACGCCTCGTCGACGGGAGCACCCAGCCCCGCCAGGGCAAGCGAGATCAGCGTGCCGTGGCTGCCGGCCACGATCGCTCCGCCTCGAGGCCCGTACCGGGCCACGAGGTGGTCCAGCGTGGCCAGCGCCCTCGCCTGCGCCTGACGGTGGGTCTCGGCACCGGGCAGGCCATGGTCCGGGTCCTTCCAGCAGCGCTGGTAGTGGTCACGCCAGTCGGGAGTCGGCGCCAGGCCCGAGCGCCACTCCCGCAGCCCTTCAAGGAGGGTCACCCGCAGGCCGAGCCGGTCCGCGGCCGGCTGGACGGTCTGGATCGCCCGCCGGTAGGGGCTGCAGACGACCACGCGGGGACCAGCCCTTGCCAGCGAGTCGACCAGTTGCAGGGCCTGTCGCTGCCCGCGTTCGGTCAACGATCGAGTCAGCTCATCTGGGCCGCCAACGGTCGGCACCACGGACTCGGCGTGACGGACCAACAAGATCTCGAGCTCAGACGACACCACCGCATGCTACCGGCCTGCGTGCAGCGTGCTGGACGTGAACTCGAACGAGGCGGTTACCATGCAGGGTGTCGAGCGGTCGACGCACTCGGAGCTGCTCGTCTGTCAAGATGGCTGTCAAGAGAAGGCTCCGAGAGCCAGAGCCGCAGCTAGCGCCCGTAGCTCAGTGGATAGAGCGGCGGACTTCTAACTCTTTCCCGCCTGTCCAGGCTGGTCCACCGGCGTCCATCTCAGCAGGTCAGCCACTTGTAGCCGTCTAGGCCCTGTGTCGAAGTCGGGGTGGCTGCTGAGCTGGGGTGACTGTCCTGTCCGCGTGATGATTGCGGATGACCAAGGCTGCGACCTGCGGTCCGAAAGGTAGGTCCGGACGGCCGGCGCGGGAGTTGTTCAGGGGGATACTTTGCGGAATCAAATGATCTTGTAGTTCAGGGCGGTCGGGCGGCGGCGCGGGTCAGTGCACTCGCGCGTGGCTTTCTTCCAGTGAGAGGCCGCGCTGTCGCCCTTCGATGATCGACCAGAATCGGGAGCACTTCATGGGCTCGCTGGCTGGGCATTGCCGACCGTGCTCGAGTGCGGTGCGGGCCACCTCGATACGGTGCTGCTGCTGCTCGGCCAGCTCGGCTAACTTGTGATCGATCATCTCCCGTTGGCATTGCCGCTCGCCTGCAATGCAACGCCCGGTCTCAGCCAGCGAGAACCCGATCTCGCGGAAGAAGAGGACCACTGCGACGTCCCTGACCGCCGACGCGGCGTAACGCCGTCGTCCCGCCACCCGGGCCGCCGGCCGCACCAATCCAAGTTCGTCGTAGTACCGCAGCGCGCTCGTCGGCACGCCGGTACGTTCGGCCAGCTCGCCAATGGACAACAACGTCGGCGTGACCGACGAAGCCAGGGTGCGCTCGGTAGCAGGCATTGACTTCAAGTCTACTCGAAGTGCTTTGCTCACCTCATGGAGATCAAGGAGAGGGTGCTGGGCCGCATCTTGCAATGGTGGGGTCCTCGCGGGGGGGTGGCACAGTTCCACCACCCGACCGGAGCCGTAGGGCACGTCGCCGGCTGGATCATGGGCCGGCGCTCCTCGAACGTGGCGCGCAACCGCTGGGCGGTGCAGCTTCTCGACGTCCAGCCGACCGACCGCGTCATCGAACTCGGCTGCGGTCCGGGCGTGGCCATCGCCGCCCTCGCCACCCGAGCGATCCGGGGATTGGTGGTC
>WNGA01007257.1_pt1 | contig 15823 bp, 17 predicted proteins | sample 5400061 | NCBI WGS metagenome assembly WNGA01 (sample SAMN13153366, study PRJNA577476) | soil metagenome | isolation source: 100 cm soil or saprolite under grassland replicate 2 | place: USA:California | collected 2016-06-15
CGCGATGCCGCCGGGCTTCCCCTTCGCCTCGACCTGGATCGGCACCTCGAGCTCGAACGCGCCCGACGCCAGTGCCGCCGCTCGTTCGCCGACGAGGATGTCGCCGGGGCCTTCTGCCTGCTCCAGCCGCGCGGCGACGTTGACCACGTCGCCCGTCACGAACGAGCTCTGCTCGCGCGCGCGCCCGACTACGACCTCGCCACAGTTCACGCCGATCCTGAGCGAGACCTCATCGCCGAACAGCTCTGCCAGCTGTCTGCGCATTGCCAGCGCAGCGTGTAGCGCGCGCTCGACGTGGTCCTCCTGCGCCACCGGCACACCGAAGGCCGCCATCACCGCGTCCCCGGCGAACTTCTCGACCGTGCCGCCCGCCCGACCGATCTCATCCGCCATCGCGTCGTAGAACCGCTCCAGCATCGCTCGCGTTCGCTCGGGATCCTGCGAGGCGCCGAGCTCCGTCGAGCTGACGAGATCGGCAAAGAGGACGGTTGCGAGCTTGCGCTCCGCCCGCTCTGGATCAGGAGCGGTCATCGGCTGGGAGCAACCCCTTCGTGCGGAGGACCTGCGAGTACTCGACCACCTGGATGAAGTTCCCCCACGGGTCGCGGAAATCGTTCCCCCTCCCGAACAGCTCCACGCCGGCCTCACGGGCAGCGGCGAGCGCGGCCTCCCTGTCCTCCACCACGAGCCCGAAATGGCGCGCGTCGTCCGGGGGCTGAGTGCGGCCTTCGGAGAGCGCGAGGAACTGGTCCCCCATGGTGATGAAGGCCATTCCGGGGATCCGCTCCTCGACGGTGAAGTCGAAGATCCGCCCGTAGAACTCGAGCGCCTCGTCCAGGTCGCCGACCTCGATCGCGACGTGGTTGATCCCGACGAGTCTCGTGCGCTCGGTCATGTGAGTATCTTGCCCACTGTGGACACCTATCTGGCGATCATGAGCCGCCGGGAGGGGAGGAAGTACTCGGACCGAGCCGTGTCGGAGGGTGTCCGGCACCGGATCCTCGGCGCGGGACGGCTCGCGGGCAGCAGCCAGAACCGCCAGCCCTGGCACTTCTACGTGCTCGACGACCCGAACCTGCTCGCGCGCGTCGCCGAGACCGTGTACGAGCCGTCCAACCTGCTCGGCTCGCCGTTCGTGGTCGCGATCACGGTCACGGGCAAGGGGCCGACTTCCTTCGACGCGGGGCGCGCCGCCCAGAACATGCTGCTGGCGGCCTGGAACGAAGGCGTCGTCGGCAGCCCGAACGGGATCGAGGACTCCGACAAGATGACGGAGCTGCTCGGGCTCGAAGAGGCCGAGAGGCCGGCGATCGTCCTCTCGTTCGGGCATCCCCAGCGGGAGCGCGATCCCGAGTCGCGCTCGGCCGAGGAATGGAGCGCGCGGGCGAACCGAAAGCCGCTCGACGAGCTCGTGACCCGTCTGTAGTAGATGGACGACGCCGCGAGGTCGCCCGTCTCGGGGCGCGAGCTGGCCGCTCTGGGGCGCGCCGGCGGGACGGCGGCGATGCTGACTGAAGCATCGGGGCCGGCCCGACGGCGTGAAGCGGACGCCTTGCGGAGGCCGGCTCCGCCGGCTGGAGCAAGGCGGGAGCGGCCCAGACGCGCCAGATCGTGCATCCGAGCGCGCGAACTCGTGGGGTCGGCCATCTCAACTGCTACAAGTGGTCGCGATGCGCTCCTGGGGCATTGGCGGCGGCGCCGCGCTTCTGCTGGCGGTGCTTCTGGCTGCCGGCTCGTCTGAGCTCCCGGGCACGACTCACCGCGTCCGGGTCGTCATCGAGGCGAAGCCCGGTCACGTGCAGGCCGCGGCTGCCGCGGCGAGACGCGCGGGTGCGAAGCCGGAGGTCGTCTATCGCAATCTCGTCCAGGTACTGGCCCCGGCTTCCTCGCTCGAGCGGCTGGCCGCGAGCCCGTCGGTCTCGTCGGTGCGGCCGCCGCTGCTGCACGTGGCGGAGGCGATCCCCGGGCAGGAGGTCGCGGCGAGCAAAGCGTCGAGCCTCCAGGCCGGTGGGCTCACCGGGCTGGGCGTCAAGATCGCCGTCATCGACGTCGGCTTCCGGGGTGTCCAGGAGGCAGAGCAGAGCGGCGACCTCCCGGGGGATACCGTCGTGCGGAGCTTCTGCGGCGACGCGAGCACGACGAAGCACGGGACCGCTGTCGCCGAGATCGTCCACGAGATGGCCCCCGGTGCGACGCTCTACCTGATCTGCATCGACAGCGAGGCGACGCTCGGTCGGGCGGTGGACTGGGTGCTGAACCAGCGCATCCCGCTCATCAACCACTCGGTCGGCTGGCTGAGTGGCGGGCGCGGCGACGGCGTTCAGAACCGGATCGACCGGGCTTCCCCGGACGACATCGCCCACAAGGCCTTCGACAACGGCGTGCTCTGGGTCGGCGCCGCGGGCAACTTCGGGCAGAGCCACTGGAGCGGCACCTTCTCCGATCCCGACGGGAACACCTGGGAGAACTTCGCGCCGGGCGACGAGGGCAACGGGTTCACCATTCCCGCGGGCGCCCGCGCGTGCGCTTCGCTCGTCTGGGACGACTGGCCGGTGTCGGACCAGGACTTCAACCTGTACGTGTACAAGAAGAAGGGCCCCGCCAACCCTGAGGGCCAGACCGCGCTTGCCTATGGGGAGAACTGGCAGCGCCCCGGCCACGAAGGAACGCCGAGCGAGGAGGCCTGTTACACGAACCCGACGAGCTCGCCGATGGACGTGTTTGCCGCGATCAAGAACATCCAGGCGACCAGGACGCCCCGCTTCGACCTGTTCGTCACCCAGGGAGCGCTTCAGTACTACATCCCGCAGGGAAGCGTCGCGCAGCCGGCCGAGTCGCCCTGGGCGCTCGGGGTGGGCGCGGTCTGCTGGCAGGGGTACGGCTTCCGCCCCTACAGCTCACAGGGGCCGACGATCGACGGCCGGATCAAGCCCGACATCGTCGGCTACGACGGCGTCTCGACCGCCTCGTTCGGCTCCTCCGGCAGCTGCAACGGCGGCTTCATGGGGACGTCCGCAGCTACGCCGGGGGTCACGGGCGCGGCGGCGCTGCTCCTGCAGCTCCACCCCGAGCTTGCAGGCCATCCCACGGCGCTGATGCAGATGCTTCAGGCGGACGCGGTCGACCTCGGGCTGCGCGGGAAGGACAACGTCTTCGGCACCGGAGCGCTCTGCCTCGCCTCGTGCGCACCCCCACCGCCCCCGCCCCCGCCCCCGCCGGCTCCGCCGCCACCGCCTCCACCCCCGCGACTGGTCCTCGTCGGCTTCTCGACTACGCCCAAGCACGCGAAGGCGGGGAAGCCGTTCGCCGCCCGTATCGCTGTGGCGCGCGCCGACACCGGAGCTCGTGTGAGGAGCGGCATCGTCCTCTGCGCGGCGAACGCCGCCAACACGCCGATCCGTAGGCTCTCTGTCGGGTTCCGGCAGGGGCTCGCGCGCTGCTCGTGGCACATCCCGGCGTCGGCGGCGGGGACGATGCTCAGAGGCTCGGTCGGTCTCAGCTACGGTGGTTCGAGGATCCGCCGGAGCTTCGTGCAGCGGATTGGTTAATCCGGATAGATCTCGGGGTCGACCTCGACGCGACGTAGAGCGCGCTTCGGGAGCTCGGGGTCGGCGAGCGCCCGTCGGGCCGCTTCGGCGCCGTTGACGAACTCGACATCGCCGCACTCGAGCGCGTGCTCGATCAGCTTGCGGAGGGCCTCGACGCGACCCGGGCGGCCGCTCAGGAACGGGTGCATCGTGAGCACGAACAGACAGCCGTGCCGGCGCATCCCGTCGAGCTCCGCCTGCCACAGCTCGAGGGCGTTCCGCGGCGGATGGACCGTGCCCGGTCCTCCGATCGGGCCGGGCAGATAGCCGTACTGGTTCCAGTCGTCGAGACCCCAGTGGGGCGGCAGTTCCACGATCGCGCCGGACTGAGTCTCGAGCAGGTACGGGCGGTCGGAATCCATCAGCGTCGAGTCGTAGGCGAAGCCATACTCCGCTAGCAGGTCGAAGGTGCGCTCGCTCGGCTCCCAGCTCGGGGTGCGGTAGCCCTCCGGGCGGATTCCTCGGCGTTCGAGCGCGGCCAGGCCGCGCTCGAGGTCGGCCCGCTCCGCCGCCTCGTCGAGCGCGAGCGGGCTGTGGTGGCTGTAGCCGTGGTGGCCGACCTCCTGGCCGGCAGCGGCGATCCGCTCGATCGCCTCGGGGTAGTGGTCGGCGGTGTAGCCGGGGACGAAGAAGGTCGCCGCGAGCGAGTAGTCGGCGAGCAGTTGGAGCAGTCGCGGGACCGCAACCTCCGGGCCGTACGCCTGGTGGCTCATCACCATCGGGCTGTCGGCCCAGTGCCGGCCCTCGACGAGGATCGGGCTCTCCGCGTCGACGTCGAAGCTGAGGATCGCCTGGATCACGCGCGTAGAATTGCCGAATCTCAGGGATCGCCGTCGAGAACGTGATCGGAGGCCGGCGCGTCGCAGCTGACGGCGCGGCGCTCCAGGACGTGCTCGATCCCGCCACCGGCGAGCGGCTCGCGCAGGTTCCGCTCTCCGGCGCCGAGGATGTCGACCGGGCCGCCCGCGCTGCGGCGGAGGCCTGGGAGGCCTGGGCCGATACACCGGTGATGGAGCGGGCCCGGCTGATGTTCCGCCTCCAGGCTCTGTTCGAGCGCGACTTCGAGCAGCTGTCGGAGCTGGTCGTGCGCGAGAACGGCAAGGCGCTCGACGAGGCGCGCGGGGAGGTGCGGCGCGGGATCGACGTGATCGAGTTCGCCGCCGGGATGCCGACCCTCATGCTGGGCGGCGCGCTCGAGCAGGTGAGCCGCGGCGTCGACACGGAGCTCTTCCGCCATCCGCTCGGCGTCGTCGCGGCAATCACGCCTTTCAACTTCCCCGCGATGGTGCCGCTCTGGACCGCACCGGTCGCGATTGCCTCCGGCAACGCCTACATCCTCAAGCCTTCGCCGCGGACGCCGCTCTCGGCGATGCGCTTGGCCCGGCTCTTCGACGAGGCGGGGCTGCCCGCCGGCGTCTTCAGCGTCGTCCACGGCGGCGAGGAGGCGGTCAACGCGATCTGCGACCACCCGCTGATCCGGGCGGTTTCGTTCGTCGGCTCGGCGCCGGTTGCGAAGGCGGTCTACGCGCGCGCCGCGACGGCGGGCAAGCGCGTGCAGGCGCTCGCCGGCGCGAAGAACCACATCGTCGTCATGCCGGACGCCGACCTCGACCTCGCCGTTCCCGGAGTCTTCTCGTCGGCGTTCGCGAACGCGGGCCAGCGCTGCCTTGCGGGCGCCGTGGGCGTGGCGGTTGGCGACGTCGCGGACGAGCTGGCCGAGCGGCTCGCGCAGGTCGCGCGCGAGGCGCGGATCGGGCCGGGCCTCGACCCGGAGAGCACGGTCACGCCGGTCACGAGCGAGGAGGCGCGCAGCCGGATCTCGGGCTACATCGAGCTCGGCGAGCAGGAGGGAGCGCGGATCCTCGTGGACGGGCGCTTCGAGGCGGACAACGGCGGCTTCTTCCTCGGGCCCACCATCCTGGACGACGTACGCCCCGAGATGCGCGTCGCCCGGGAGGAGATCTTCGGCCCGGTGCTGGCGCTCGAGCGCCTCGGCTCGCTGGACGAGGCGCTGGACGCGATCGCCGGGAGCGAATTCGGCAACGCGAGCGCGATCTTCACGCGGGACGGCGGAATCGCCCGAGCCTTCCGCCGCAAGGTGACGGCGGGGATGGTCGGGATCAACGTCCCGGTCCCGGCGTCGATGGCGTTCTTCCCCTTCGCGGGCTGGAAGGGCTCGTTCTACGGCGACCTCCATGCGACCGGCATGGACGGCGTGCGGTTCTTCACCGAGACAAAGGTCGTGACCAGCCGCTGGCCCTAGCGGCCATGTCCCAGGGACAGTCCCTTGGACGTGTCCCGGGTGGACGTGCCCCGGGGAGACTGTCCCTCGGATCGCGCCGTGACTAGGCTTCAGGTGTGGCAGTAGTCGGCAGCGATCCGCGCGCAGCTGAGCAGATCCTTGCCGACGACCGCGCCCACGTCATCCACCCCTGGTCGGTCAATGCCGATGCCGCGCCCATCCCCGTCGCCGGCGGCGAAGGCTGCTACTTCTGGGACTACGAGGGCAAGCGCTACCTCGACTTCGCCTCTCAGCTGATCAACCTCTCGCTCGGCCACCAGCACCCGCGGATGGTGGCGGCGATCAAGGAACAGGCGGAGACTCTCACCACGATCTCGCCGGCGTTCGCGAACGACAAGCGCGCCGAGCTCGCTCGCCTCCTCGCGGAGGTGACACCGGGCGACCTGACGATGTCCTTCTTCACCAACGGTGGCGCCGAGGCGAACGAGAACGCGATCAAGCTCGCGCGTTGGTACACCGGCCGCCACAAGATCGTCGCCCGCTACCGCTCCTACCACGGCGCGACCGCCGGGGCGATCACCCTCACGGGCGACCCCAGGCGCTGGGCCGCCGAGCCCGGCATCCCCGGCGTCGTCCGCCTGCTCGACCCGTACACCTACCGCTGCCCGGCCGGCCACCCCGACCCGTGCCCGGTCTGCTCGGGCGCGCCGCACCTGGAGGAGATCCTCCGGTACGAGGGCCCGCACACCGTCGCGGCCGTGATCCTCGAGACGGTGACTGGGACGAACGGAATCATCCCCCCGCCGCCCGGCTACCTCCAGGCGATCCGCGAGGTCTGCGACCGGCACGGGATCCTGCTGATCCTGGACGAGGTGATGGCCGGCTTCGGCCGCACCGGCCGCTGGTTCGCGTGCGAGCACTGGGACGTCGTCCCGGACATCCTCACGACGGCCAAGGGGATCAACTCCGGCTACGTCCCGCTCGGCGCGATGACCGTCTCCGAGCAGATCGGCGACTGGCTGCGCGACCATCCGTTCGCGGGCGGGCTGACGTATAGCGGCCATCCACTGGCCTGCGCTGCCGGTGTCGCCTCGATCGAGGCCTTCCGCGAGGAGGGCGTGGTCGAGAACGCAGCCGCGATGGGAGAGCTGCTGGCCGGCGAGCTGCCACGCCTGGCCGAGCGCCACTCCTGCGTCGGCGACGTCCGCGGGCTCGGTCTCTTCTGGGGCCTCGAGCTCGTCCGCGACCGCGCGACGCGCGAGCCGCTCGTCCCGTTCAACGCGAGCGGGGAGGAGGCGGCGCCGATGGCCCGGCTCGTCCAGGCGGCGCTCAAGCGCGGGCTGTACCTGTTCCCGCACTGGAACGTGGTCGTGATCGCGCCGCCGCTCATCGTCTCCCGTGACGAGCTCGAGGAAGGCCTGTCGATCCTGGACGAGGTGCTCTCGTGAGAGCACGCGCGGTCGCTTCTCGCATCGGCGCAGGGCTCTCGACGGCCCCGGTCGCGGCCAACGCTGCGATCGAGGCAGCGCGGCATGCCTCGGCAGGGCTCGGCGGAGACGTCGACCTCGCCTTCCTCTTCCTCTCGCCCCATCACCTCGACGACGCGCCGGCGGCTGTCCACAAGCTGGTCGAAGAGCTTGGCCCGCGCCACCTGGTCGGATGCGTCGCCGACGGAGTCATCGGCGGCAGCCGTGAGATCGAGGACGGCCCAGCACTCGCCGTCTGGGCCGGCTCGCTGCCCGGCTCGACGATCGAGCCCTTCCATGCCTCCGGCTACGAGACAGACGACGGCATCGAGATCGCCGGCTTCCCGGATCCCCAAGGGGCGGAGCTCGTGACGATGCTGGTCGATCCCTTCACCTTCCCGGCCGGGCCGTTCCTCGCCGCCTTGAACGAGGAGCACCCGGGCGTTCCAATCGTCGGCGGGATCGCAGCGGGGGGCGGCGAGCCGGGCGCGCAGGCGCTGATCGTCGACGGGGAGATCCACGAGGAGGGCGCGGTCGGAGCGTTCGTCTCCGGCGTCTCGGTGCTCACCGTCGTCTCTCAGGGATGCTCGCCGATCGGAGAGGACGCCGTCGTCACGGGCGCGGAGGGCCACGTCGTGTACGAGCTCGCCGGCCGGCCGGCGCTCGAGCGGCTCCGGTCCGAGATCACCTCCCTTCCCGACGATCGGCAACGGCTCGCCGCGCAGGGCGTCCTCGCCGGCATCGTCATCGACGAGAACCGCGCCGAGTACCGGCGCGGGGACTACCTGATGCGCGGCCTGCTCGGCGCCGACGAGCAGTCGGGCGCGCTCGCGATCGGCGAGGAGGTGCGGGTCGGACAGACGCTGCGCTTCCACGTGCGCGACGCGGTGTCGGCCGAGGAGGACCTAAACGAGTCGCTCGATGCCGCCCTCGACGGCGTGAACGCGGCCGGCGCGCTCCTCTTCACGTGCAACGGGCGTGGGACGAACATGTTCGGCGAGCCAGACCACGACGCGCGCGCCCTTACCCGCGCGCTCGGCGCTCCGGCGGTCGCCGGGTTCTTCTGCGGGGGAGAGATAGGGCCTGTCGGCGGCGCCGTCTTCCTGCACGGTTTCACCGCCACGATGGCGGTCTTCCTCGACGCCTGATTTTCCGCGCTCTTTGCGACATTGGCGCGCGGAGGGGTCTGGAATTCCGATGGGCGGAGGTTTACACTCGCAGGCGCTCGCACTCCCACCAACTGCGGTTTTCCACAGAATCCACAAGTCTCGACCGGGTGCCTTACGTGAGCCCGAGACGCTTACGGCCCCTTTTTCCGGCTCGGCTGTGGAAAGATGCTCGCTGGGGAACCGCTAGCCCCTGTTTCGCCGTAGGATCCTCGAAGTGACGCGCTTTCTCGCCTTTATCCCGATCGCGGCCGTCGCCGCGGCTGCGGCTGCGCCGAGCGCGGAACATCCCCTGCCGCCGATCGCGAAGGGCGTGAAGATCGGCGGAATCGCGGTCGGCGGGCTCAACGCGGAGGCCGCGCGCGTTCACATCCAGCGCGTCTGGGGCCGGCAGGCGCTGTTCGTCTTCGGGAAGGAGAGCTGGAAGGCCGGGCCGAAGACGCTCGGCGCTTCGGCGGGAGTCGGAAGGGCCGTAACACGCGCCCTCCGGGCACGCCCGGGCAAACGAGTGCCGCTGCGGGTCCGCTTCGACCGGAAGCGTCTCGACGGCTATATCGCGCGCCTCGACAGCCACCTGTCGCGGCCGGCCGAGAACGCGACGCTCGTCGGACTCTCGAACCTTCGCCCCGTGATCTCACCCGGACGATCCGGGCTCAAGATCGAGCGCGCGAAGATGGCCGCGCGGATCATCCGCACCGTGCGGACGACACATCGAGTCCCGATCCGCCTCGCGGTCGAGCACGTTGCGCCTTCGGTCACGCCCGAGAACTTCGGCCCGGTGATCGTCGTCGAGACAGCGTCGAACCGGCTCCTCTTCTACGAGGGCCCGACGCTCGACCGGACGTTCACCGTCGCAACCGGCCAGTCCGCGTATCCGACGCCCTCCGGACAGTGGAGCATCGTCCAGATGCAGCGCGACCCGTGGTGGATCCCGCCGCCGGACGCTCCCTGGGCTCAGGGCGCGAAGCCGATCCCGCCGGGGCCGGGCAATCCGCTCGGGACGCGCTGGATGGGCCTGTCGGCGCCGGGCGTCGGCCTCCACGGGACGCCCGACGCTGCCTCACTCGGCTATTCGCAATCGCACGGATGCATCCGGATGGCGATTCCCGACGCGGAGTGGGTCTTCGAGCAGGTCCACGTCGGGACGCCCGTCTTTACGGTCGCGGCCTAGTCTTCCGAGATTTTCTCGACGACCTTGCCGGTCTGCTCGGCGGTCGCCTCGTCGGCGACGTCCTTCTGGGCAACCACGCCGACGAGCTTGCCGTCCTCCTCGACCACCGGTAGCCGGCGAACCTGGTTCCGCGCCATTAGCCGCAAGGCCTCTTCGAGATCCTGCTGCGGATCGATCGTGACGAGATTGCCGGACATGATCTCGCGGACCGTCGTCGACTCCGGGTTGCGGCCCTCGGCGACGACCTTGACCGCGATGTCCCGGTCGGTGACGGTGCCGACCAGCTTGTCTCCCTCGACGATCGGCGCGAAGCCGACATCCTCCTTCTTCATCATCTTGGCCGCGTAGGCCACAGACTTGTCCGTGTCGATCGAGCACGGGTTCGACGACATGACGTCGCGAATGGGCTTGTTCGCCATCACTCCTCCCCTTTCGCTTGCGAGCAAGGGCTACCCGGTGGATGCGAGCGGCAAACGGGCGCCGATGCGACACAATGCGGCCGTGGATGCCGAAGCGCGAATCCGTGAGCTCGCGCTCTCGCTGCCCGAGACCTATGAGGACGAGCCGTGGGGTCATCCGGTCTTCAAGGTCGGAGACAACAAGATGTTCGCGTCGATGTCCGCCGCCGGCGACAGCGTGCTCCTGACGGTCAAGCTGACGGCGGAGGAGCGGGAGATCGCCCACCTGCTCCCGTACGTCAGCCGGGCGCGCTACGTCGGCCGCTACGGCTGGATCACCGCCGAGGTGACGGACGAGGAGTCGCTAGAGGCTGCGCTCGAGTGGCTGCGCGAGAGCTACTGGCTGAAGGCGCCCGCTGAGCTCAAGAGCGCGGTGGAGGCGGACGACTGATGCCGCTGGCGTTCTCCACGTGGGCGACGGTCGGGCTCGGGATCCTGCTCGTGATCATCGTCATCGGCGCGCCGTTGCGGTTGCTCTGGCGCCTCCGGCAGGGAGAAGCCGAGCCCGCGGGCACCGACAACGCCGCGTGGAGGCGGAAGAAGAAGGACACGCCCGAGGACTACGAGTAAGGGGCTAGGCTGTAGCAATGAAGCTCTGGCAGCGAATCCGAGCCTCGTGGCGCAAGTCGCGCCAGCGCGAGGATGAACTGGCCGTCGAGGAGCTCATGCGCGAGCGTGAGGAGCAAGAACGCAAGCGGCTTCGCGACCCGTCAATCGAGACGTTCGACACCAAGAACGCGGTGCCATAGGCTTCCGCCGATGCGCCTGGCCCGCCCTCCGAGTTAACCCAGAGCCCGCCGCCGGCGCAGATTCGCCGGCATCGTCGCTCTCCTGCTCGCGATCGAGCTCCTCGACGAGCTCGTCGGGGGTACGCGCGCGGCCGCCTGGCCGCTCATCCGCCACGACCTTGGGCTGAGCTACGGCCAGATCGGGCTGCTGCTCGCCGTGCCCGGCCTGTTCGGAAGCGTGCTCGATCCTCTTGTGGGCGCGCTCGGCGACTCCCCGCGCTGCCGAGCTGCGATGGTCGCCGGCGGGATCGCCTTCGCCGTCTCCGCGGCGGCGGTCGGGCTGGCGCCCGAGTTCTGGACGCTCCTGATTGCTTTGCTGATCGGCAACTCGGCCACGGGTGCCTTCGTCAGCCTCGCCCAGGCGACGCTGATGGACCTGCAGCCGCACGAGCGGGTCCGCAACATGGCCCGCTGGACGCTCGCGGGCTCGGTCGGGTACGTCGCGGGGCCGGTCGTGCTCGCGGCGGCGATCTGGCTCGGCGCCGGCTGGCGGTGCGTCTCGATCGGGCTCGCGCTCTGCGCGCTTCCACTCGTGATCGGACTCCGGCACCTGCCGAACGGCGTATCGCATCCGCACATGCCGATCCTGCGCGTCGTCGCCGCCGCACTCGCGGAGCTTCGCCGCCGCGAGGTGCTCCGCTGGCTGGCGATGCTCGAGGCGGCCGACCTGCTGCTCGACGTCTTTCACGGCTTTCTCGCGCTCTACTTCGTGGATGTCGTCGGCATCCGCCCGGTCGAAGGAGCGCTCGCCGTCGCGGTCTGGACGGGCGCGGGACTCGCCGGGGACGCGATCCTGCTGCTCATCCTTCGGCGAGTCGACGGCCACCGCTATCTGCGCTGGAGCGCGGCCGCCTCGCTGGCCGTCTACCCGGCATTCCTCGTGGTTCCGGGGACCGCATCGAAGCTCGGCTTCGTAGCCGTCCTCGGATTGCTCAACTCGGGCTGGTACGCGATCCCGAAGGCCGGGCTCTACTCGGCGCTGCCCGACCGCAGCGGCGCAGCGGTCGCTCTCGGCGGGATCGGCGGCCTCGCGGGTGCGCTCGTCCCACTGGCGCTCGGAATGCTCGCCGAGCACGCAGGCCTGGGGACGACGATGTGGGTGCTCGTCGCCGCGCCCGTCGTGCTGCTCGCGCTCGCCCGTCGTTCGAAGCATCGCTGCTCCGACTAGTGGGCTAGTCGGAGCCCGGGTCGTCGTCGTCCCTGGACTTGACCTCTTCCGGGTCAGGGATCGGCGACTCGTCCTCGATCAGCTCGTTGCGATCGTCCTCGCGAGGCTCCTGATTATCCTTGCCTTTCATGAAGGTGATTCTCCCCGATAAGTCGGAGCTGGAGCTTCCGGAGGACGCGACCGGCCGCGACGCCGCCGCCGCGATTGGACCGAAGCTGGCCGAGCAGGCGGTGCTCGTCCGTTCGAACGGCTCGGTCAAGGACCTCCGCCTGCCGCTCCAGGACGGGGAGCGGATCCAGATCCTGACCACGCGCGACACGGACGACCCCGACGCGCTCGCGGTGCTCCGCCACTCAAGCGCCCACCTCCTCGCGGAGGCGGTCAAGCGGCTCTATCCCGGCGTCAAGATCGCGATCGGCCCTCCGATCGAGAACGGCTTCTACTACGACTTCGATTTCCCCGAGCCGATCGTCGAGGAGGACCTCGAGCGCATCGAGGCGGAAATACGAAAAGAGTTGGACGAAGGTCGCAGCTGGACGAGACAGGAGGTCACTAGAGAGGAAGCGCGGAAGCGTTTCCTCTCTATGGGAGAGCCGTACAAGGTCGAGCTCGTCGAGGATGCCGAGGAGCCGATCTCCTTCTATACGCAGGGTGACTTCACCGACCTCTGCCGCGGCCCGCACCTCCAGGACTCCCGTCCGATCAAGGCGTTGAAGCTGACCGGGCTCGCGGGCGCCTACTGGCGCGGCGATGAGAAGAACCCGCAGCTGACGCGCATCTACGGCACGGCCTTCTACTCGCAAAAGGATCTCGACGAGTACCTCGAGCGGCTCGAGGAGGCCAAGCGGCGCGACCACCGCAAGCTCGGCCCACAGTTCGACCTCTACCACTTCTCCAAGCACTCGCCTGCTTCGCCGCTCTGGCACCCGAAAGGGGCGGTGATCTGGAACGAGCTCGAACGGATCCGCGTGCGAGAGAACGCGAGGCGCGGCTACCTCGAGGTGCGGACGCCGATCATCTACGACGCCGACACCTTCTGGACGTCGGGCCACTTCCCGAAGTACGAGGACCTGATGTTCAAGGTCGACGTCCGCGGCCAGCTGTTCGCGATGAAGTCGATGAACTGCCCGGGCCACATGCTCCTGTTCGGCAGCCGCCCCCGCAGCTACAAGGAGTTGCCGCTCCGCTACGCCGAGGCGGCGTCGCTGCACCGCGACGAGCTGCCGGGTGCGCTGCACGGGCTGCTCCGCGTGCGGATCGTGACCCAGGACGACGCGCACATCTTCTGCACCGAGGAGCAGATCCAGGACGAGATCGCCGGCTGCGTCGCATACGGCCGCTACGTGTACGAGCTCTTCGACCTGAAGGCGAGCGCGGAGCTCTCGACGCGGCCCGACAACAAGATCGGCACCGACGAGCAATGGGACATGACGGAGGGGGCGCTCGAGGAAGCCTTGCGCCTGAACGAGATCCCGTACACGATCTCCCCCGGCGAGGGCGCGTTCTACGGGCCCAAGATCGACCTGTTCATGGACGACGCGCTCGGGCGCAAATGGCAGATGGGGACGATTCAGCTCGACTCGCAGATGCCTTCGCGGTTCGGGCTCAAGTACGTGGGCCCGGACAACGCCGAGCACGATCTGTACGTCGTCCATCGCGCACTCTACGGCTCGTTCGAGCGCTTCATCGGAATCCTGATCGAGCACTACGCGGGTGACTTCCCGTTCTGGCTCGCGCCGGTGCAGGTGCGGGTGCTACCGGTCGGGGACGAGCACCGCGCGCCCGCCGGCGGGATCGCCGAGAAGCTGGAGGAAGCAGGCGTCCGCGCGGAGGTCGACGAGCGTGACGAGACGGTCGGCAAGCGGATCCGGGACGCCGAGGTGGAGAAGATCCCGTACGTGATCGTCTGCGGCGACCGCGAGTCGGAGCAGTCGCTGGCGGTGCGGGAGCGGGGCGGAGCCCAGTCGACGGTGAGCCTCGAGCAGCTGATCGCAGAGCTTCCCGAGCGTCCGTGAAGCGGCTCGTGGCGGTTGCGGGAGTCGCCACCGCACTCGTCCGGCGCGGCGTGGAGAGCCTCTGACGAATGCTGATCACACGGCAGGGACGCTTCTGATCGTCGGCGCGGTCGTCTTCGGTGTGGGCGCCGCAGCCGGCGTCCCTCGAGTGTTCACCGAGCGCGACCCGCGGGCGCGCCTCCGTATGCTCGAGGAGCGCCTCGGCATCTGGCGTATGGCGCAGCCGCTCTATGGGCTGGGGGCGATCATTTGCTCGGCAGGAGTCGGCTACCTCGCCGCCGACGAACCCGGCGGAGGGGCCCCCGAACGACGTTCGCGGCGGCCTCCCTTACGCTGTTCGTCGGTGCGCTGACATGGTCGTGGTCCCTTTGCTTGCGAGCGACCCAGATCTCCGAGTTCGCGTCCAGGACGCTGCCGGGCTGGCCGTTCGCGGCGTACGTCCTGCTCACAATCGGCGGGCTCGCGCTCCTGAGCACCGGCCTGCTGATGGGCTCGTTTTCTGTCTGGCTCGCCTGGCTCGCCCTCGGCGCCGACGTCCTCTTCCTCGCCCTCTACCTGCGCTTCAAGGACATTCCGCCGTTCGTGTTCTACATGCTGTTTACGGTCGTTGGGGCGATGTTGATGATCTCTAGCGAGGAGCCCCACCTCATGGTCGAGCGCCGGTCTTGCTAAGCTGGAACCCTGAAAAGAAGGAGCGGACCCGTTCCTCACCTCCCGAGCCGCGAGGCTCCGGCGGGGTTCAACCGAGTCGAAGGACGAGGATTTCGGGACCGCTGACTGCAGCGGTTTTGTCGTTCGTAAAGGAGGAAGCAGCAGCTTGGTGAAAGCCCTTTGAGACCGAGGCGACATGTTGAGCCCGTCCGCCCGGTCCCGCAGGCCCGCGTCAACGATGCGATCCGGGCGTCCCGCGTCCGGCTGATCGACGAAGACGGTTCGCAAGTCGGGGTCAAGGACACGAAAGAGGCGCTGGATTACGCGCACTCGAAGGATCTCGACCTGGTGGAAGTTGCCTCACAGGCGGATCCACCCGTCGCGAGGATCATGGATTACGGCAAGTACCGGTACGAGCAGGAGCAGAAGGCCAAGCTCGCCCGCAAGCACCAGTCCCAGATCCAAGTCAAGGAGATCAAGCTCAGGCCGAAGATCGGGATACACGACTACGAGACCAAGAAGGGCCATGTTGTTCGCTTCCTCAACCAGCGGGCCAAGGTCAAGGTCACGATCATGTTCCGCGGTCGCGAGACGACCCACCCGGAGCGCGGACGAGACCTGTTGATGCGGCTCGCCGAGGATGTCGGCGAGATCGGCCAGATCGAGTCGCCGCCGCTGCTCGACGGGCGGAACATGGTGATGGTGCTGGGGCCAACCAAGAATGCAGGAGTCACGAAATCCGATGCCAAAGCAGAAGACACACAGCGGAGCGAAGAAGAGGTTCAAGGTGACCGCGGCCGGGAAAATCTTGCGCAGCCGGCGTCACCGGACTACGCCTCCGGGTCACCTGGTGAAGAGCCAAGCGAAACGGAAGCGCGGCCGGCGGAACGGGCCGGTCGCGCCTAGCGACGCGAAGTCCGTCAAGAAGCTGCTGGGGAGAGGCTGAGGCTGATGCCGCGCGTCAAGCGATCCGTCGCCGCCCGCAAGAAGCGCCGCAAGGTGCTCCAGCAGGCCCGCGGCTACTGGGGCCTCAAGCACTCGAGCTACAAGCAGGCCAAGGAGCAGATCGAGCACTCGCTCACGTACGCCTACCGCGACCGCAAGGCGCGCA
>WNGA01008025.1_pt1 | contig 15818 bp, 25 predicted proteins | sample 5400061 | NCBI WGS metagenome assembly WNGA01 (sample SAMN13153366, study PRJNA577476) | soil metagenome | isolation source: 100 cm soil or saprolite under grassland replicate 2 | place: USA:California | collected 2016-06-15
GAGGAAGACATCGATGACCTGGCTGAACTGGTCGATAGCCCGGAACAGGTAGCGCCAGGACCCATCCACCTTGAGATAGGTCTCGTCCACGTGCCAGCGATCCCCGATGATGTGCTGTCGAGCTCGAGCCGCCTCCGCGAACTCCGGTGCAAGGCGCTGGACCCACCGGTACACGCTGACGTGGTCCACCTCGACCCCGCGCTCGGCGAGGAGCTCCTCGACGTCCCGGCAGGACAGGCCGAACCGCAGGTACCAGCGGACCGCCAGGGTGATGACCTCGGGCGGGAACCGGTACCCGGAGAACGCTGACCGGGGCGCTGGTCGGACAGGAAGGTGCCGGCGTGATTTCATCGCGCGAGTCTCCCTGATGCGGACGCCTGTAGCCAACGCAACAGTGCCCCCGGACCTGCCCGAGGAGCAACCGCCGGTATGCGTTCGCGTCGGGATCGTTGAGATCGGGCGCGTCCACGATCGTCCTGGACCGCTGATCCGCTCGCAGCGCCGCGAGGATGTTGTGGTCGAAGCGGTCAGAGTCGACCTCGGCTCGCAGAAAGGCCGCGATCACCTCGTCTTCGCTAGCTGTCCGGACGGTTCGCATAGCATCGCTCACTGTCTGTAGCGACCCAGGATGCGCCGTGCCTCAACCTGGAGCACCATAGATCACGGTGCGATGGCGCCCTCGTGTAGCTCGAGCCAATCCAGTTGGGTATGCCACCAGCGCGCCGCATCCTCGGCTCCATCGTCACGACGCCGTGCGACGGTCTCAATGACCCGCTGTTCAACCTCGGCGATGAGGCTCCTCGTGTCTGCTAGACCGTACGCATCGCACCACAGGTGGATTCGTCGGCGTTGCTCGTCTGGCGGTGGCCCGTCCCAGCCGAGATTCAGCCAGAGAAACAAGCCGTAGGAAACATCACGGATGCGCGCACCGGGGCGCGCCATATCGAATTGTTCGTCCGTCAATCCGCCGTCGATGTTGTCCGGCACGAAGCCTTCGATGTAGGAGAGACACTCACGGCCCTGTTCATCGGTCCCTAAGAACCGAGGCGCCTCTGTGAAGCCGACCCGTTGCAGGTGCAAGAGAAGGGCATGTACGAAGGTGGAGTGCGGACCCACCGGACGACGGACGGTGTTGCCCACTCGAACGACACCCGGTGTGATGCGTCCTCCCAGGAGCGGAACCTCGGCGGGCTGCGCGACGCGAGGGCCCTCAGCAGGTTCGTGCGAAGTCATGCGATGAGGGTACCGGGCGTTGAGCCGGCCGGAGCACCGACGTCGCCGCTCGGTGTCGAGGGACTCTCTCCGCCTTGCGAGCTGTCAGGCACGAGTACTGAGCGCTTGCTATCAACGGTCTGGACCGGCCCAGGATCGTGGCTTGCCCGGGCGGTCCGGGCGCTGATGGGCTACATCATCCGCTGAGCGGTTCCCCGATGCCGGCGGCCAGGAGCTGCTCCCTGCCCGGACCGCCTCCTTCGCAGCAGGCGGCCAGGCGGCCGTCGACGACGACGGCCGGAACCGTCTTGACGCCGTACTCGCGGGCTCTCTCGATGCCGGCCTCGCGTAGGTCATGGACAGTGATCTCGCAGTCTGGGTAGGCCAGTTCCTTGACGAGCTGGACCGCCGGCTCGCAGACGGGGCACCCCGCTGTGAACACCTCCACCTGTCGTTTTGCCATTTCCAACACCTCCACGACGGAACGGTACACCTTCCAGTTGGCTGGAATGTCAACCCGCTACACTCGGGGCATGAAGATCGGTGAGCTGGCGGCCCGGACCGACATCCCCACGAAGACCATCAGGTACTACGAGGACATAGGGGTCATGCCAGAGACCCCCAGGGACGGGTCCGGGTATCGGAGCTATGGCGAGGGCGCGGTTGCGCGCCTTGGGTTCGTGCGCGCCGCGCAGTCGGTCGGCTTGACGCTTGGTGAGATCCGCGAGGTCCTCGCGTTCCGCGATCGCGGGGAGACTCCGTGCGCCCACGTCGCACACCTGATCGAGCAGCATGCGACTGACCTGGCGGAGCGCATCGCCGCCTTGGAGGCCATGCGTCGCGACCTCGACCGGCTGGCTCGACGCGCGGGGTCAGCAGCGCCGGTAACTGCTGACGCGACGTTCTGCCACATCATCGAGGGCCAACTCACAAGCGGGGCCGCCAGCCGCGGGATGGGGCTGACTGCGCTGACGGTATCTCGTCGAGGTAAGCGCGCGCCCGCCGTTTGATCTCGTCTCGGATCGGCCTGACGCAGGCGATCAGCTTGTCGAAAAGCCCTTGTCATAGCAGCACTTTTTGGCAACAACCTCGCGAGCGTGTCTTTGAAGACTTGCTCACGCAATCGGTCGCAGCAGCTGGACCGCCTTCGGTTGACGAGAGACGAGCGCAGCGCAGCGCCCGCGATCGCCGGAACGCCCAAGACAACCGCCCGATGACGCGCCATGGCACGCGAACGGGTAGTTCCTTTTCTCGACGTGCAAGAGCAACATCGGTGGCACCAGCCCGACCACGACGGCGAAGATGGCGCTCAGCGCTCCGACCAGCGCCGCGCTCGCTCCGGCGACGGATCGGGGGCTGCGCGGCCCCGCCGATCGCCACCAGGATCGCCGCGTCACGCCTCGACTCGGCGGACAGCAGTGCGACTATGACGCCGACGATCAACAGGCGGGTCCGGGCCACCACGTACCGGGGCTACGAGAGAGCCTGGTTCGCCTCTAGGCGGCCCCCACATCGGGGACGTTTCCCTTTCAGCCCTTCATCCCCTGCAGGTGCAACAGATGTACGCGGACCTGCTGGAGCAGCAGAGCCGGTTCGGGACCCTTTCGGCAAAGACGGAGTCGAACCTTCACCGGGTGCTTCGCCAGGCCCTGCACCAGGCCATGGGATGCTCGTCTTTCCCGCCCCGTTCGGGCCAACCAAGGCGGTCAGCGGCCCCATCGGCACGGTCACGTCTTTCAGGGACCCGTAGTTCTGACAAGCGACCGTTGAGATCAAGACCTTCCCCACCCTCTCTTACCTCGACGCGACGGCCGCCTTCCCCCTGGCCGCTGATGGCTCCGCGGCCGGCAGGTACTTCCCGAGAATGTCTTGCAGCTCGGCCTCCTCCTCGGGCTCGTACTTGAGGTGCTCCCGGTAGAAGTGAAGCCGCTGTCGATTCTCTTGCAGAACCTCGGCCCATCGACGCACCCAAATCCGGTAGCGCTCGCCTTCGGTGTAGAGCCCGGGTGGCGAGTTCTTCCGGTTGACGAGCTCCTGAACGGCCTCGTCCATGTCATCGCCAAGCAGCCAGAACTCCCAGCTCACATCCGGCGTCTTGAACCGGTCATCCTTCCTGACCGCCACGGCGTAGTTCGTGATCTGCCCCAGCTCGGTCTGTGTCAGTTTCAGGCTCGGACGCTTCAATTCCACGACGAGGTGCTGCCGCCGGTCGGCGAAATGCGTCGCCTTGGAGAGCATCAGGTCGACGATCCGCGTGTGGCCCTCCGCGTCCGTCACCGGCGTCGAGACGGGAGTCGCCTCGCCGAGGAGGTGGCGGTGTGCCTCCAGCACCTTCGTCAACCCCTTATCGTCGACGGCCAGCGTGTACTGCTCCCCGAAGACGCACGTCCTACCGTTGGCGAGGACGCGGTGGAGTTCCTTGCGTTCGAGGAGTCGCTCCTTCTTCCCGTGATCGAACAGCATCGCTTCGAGGTCGTAGAGGAAATCGAGGCGGTCCGTGACCATCTTGCTCATGTAGATCATGGCGGCCAGGCTTGTGCGGTCGAGGAGCTTATCGAAGTCCGCGAGCTGCTCAGGCGTCAGCTCGAGAACTTCCTTCAACACCCGGTGCAGGGCGCCGGGCGGTTGCCCGAGCGCCTCTTTGATGAGCCGGAGCGAGAGCCGCGCCGCCTTCGGCTCCTTGGCCACTGCCGGGGACGCCGCCGTCGCGACGACGTCGAACACCCGCCGCTCCTGCGCCTCCGTCTGCGTCTTGGCCTCTCCCGAGTAGGGTAGACGTGCTCGGTCTTCCAGCGCTCGATCACCTCATCACGTTGCTCGCTCAGCCGCGTGTCCAGGTGCGAGCGGATTGCCTCTCGTGCAGCCTCGACGATGGGAGTGAGCGTCTCGTGGCCGAGATCGGCGAGAAGGAGGTCATGCGCGTACTGGGGGAACCCGCCCCACATCAGATACGCCGTGTAGTGGATGCCGGGCGGACTGTCGATGCGGTCGGTGACCTCGTGCAGAGCCACGCCGTTCTCGTCGCAGAGGACGAGAGACGGGCTGATCGCCTTCGCCTCGTGCTTCCACTCGATGATCCGAAGCAGCGGAGGCCCGTGCTCTCCGCCAAGCGCACGGTCAAGCTCGCTCTCGGTCTGCCGAGCCACGATGGTTGCGGGATCGAGGACCTGCCCGTCGTAGGTCACTCTGATGTTCGGGTACTTGACGAGATAGACGGCGAAGCGCGTGACCAGCCATATGTCCGCTCCGTCGCCGAGCAGGCGGTTCGCGTACTCGCGAGGGCGCGTGATTCGGACTGTGGTCCCGGTAGCCCCGGTGACCAGCTCCTCCGGATCGCCGACCACGAACTCCGACGTGTCAATCGATCCGGTGGCGCGGGTCCGCTCCAGCTTCCCATCGCCGCGGTCCACGACGCTCGTCCATTCGACGGTGCTTCCGATGGCGAAGGCGCGAAAGCGCCCCTCACCCGACTTGCCGTGGAGCGACCGCTTGCCGCCCTTGGTCGTCGCCCGGGTCTTCTTCCACGAGCCGCCCCAGCGCTTGAAGGTACGGACCGCCTCGGCGTTCGTCATACCGTGGCCGTCATCTGTGACGCTGACGGTGTCCACGCCATCCAACTCGGTTCGGCCGATCTGGACCGTGACCGTTTCCGCGTCGGCGTCGAGCGCGTTCCAGATCAGCTCGGCCGCGCCGGCAACCGGCAGCGTGGGCCGCGCGAGCGAGTCGAATCTGTCGGCATCGACCTGGACAACGAACCGCTCAGTCACGGCTCGATTTATAGCCGGCCGTCATGACACCCCTCGTGGCCGAGACTTCCGAGGCCCGGGCACCTGTGGGGCGCAGAAACTCCGATTCGGGGCTTGACCAGGCTATTTCCGAAGCTCGGCTTGACAGCCGTCCAGCCGCATAGGTGTCATTTTCGCCCGAGAACATTCAGCAAGGAGCGCTCTGAGGGAAGTTGACCCGGCACGGGCGAGCGCGAGAAAGCTGCTCAGCGCGGGTGTCCGAGTTTATGTACCCCTCAGGGACCCCGCCCCAGTGCTCCCACCGCGTCGGCCCTCCCGAATGCAGATCCTGCCCCTCTCGCCCATCAGCGGCGCGAATCCTCGCGACGGACCGGCCGCAGCTCGGCTTCGTCTTGCCGATTGGCGTACCCGGAGGAATCCAGCTGGCTCGGATCCGCGCATTGGCCTGAACCCGCGAGCGGCATCCTCCGGGCCCCTCCGAGCCCGCCGCCACCGTTCGCGGGCAGCGGATCGACGCTTCAGCGCGATCGCGGACGCGGTGGCGCTGGCCGATCGAGTTCTTGTACCCAACAGGAAGGAGATGCGCTGGCCTTCTCGGAGGGAGAACGGTGTGGTGACGAGCCACCGGAGCAAGCGGCCAGCAGCAGGAGCACTGCGGCCATCGGAAGGGCTCGGCGCGTGTCCATTACCCTCTTTACTCCTGGACCAAGGAGTCGGTTCCGCACTGTCGTTCGGCCAAAGGCTCGGCGCCAGCCGGGAGGCATGGCCTCTATTCATAACTACGAACTAGGGTGCGACCATCAAATGGAACGCGATTCCAGTTACGTTCACCGTGTACGGGATCGAACGTCACGTCGTTGCGCCTATGAACGTCCAGATCGATCTTGTCGGCTCAAAGACTAACTGCTGAAGACGCCGTAACGACCGACTCAGCACCTTCTCGATCTGCGGAAAAGGTTCCCAAATCGTAGACATGTGTATTCCTTGTCAGCGAGTGTTTGCCCGACCTGCTTTCAGCCTTCCCGAGACTCCTGGGCCACCTGCTGTTCGATCGCGGGCAAGGCGTATGTGCGAATCGCGTCGAGCACCTCCACCTTCAGCGATTCCATGGACGCACGAGTATCGACCGTCCACCACTTGTCCTGTCTGTCCAGGAGCAAGTGCCCGATTCGCAGTTGCCACGCGAAGGGGCCGTAGCGGCTGTTTGCGCTAGGACGCTCCGGCAGGTACGAGCGTTCGCTCCGCGCTTCTACCCATGCTCGCTTGGAGACGGCCGTCACGTTGACGGTGAAGCGAACGTCTTTGGCGTTGCTTGCCCTCGACTTCTGGAAGCCGAGCAGCACCCAGTGCGTCTCCGAAGGCAATGTGAACGACTGCCCCGACCCCTTGAAGCCCATCTGCCGAAGCTCAGGACCGATTTCCTCCCGCATCATCACCCGGAAGATGTCGAGCGCCGTCTCCATTCCGCTGCATCTTCCACGATTCGGCGAAATAACGGTCGCCTGCCCCAGTGTTGGGGAGTGTTACCTGGAGGCGCAGAAGCCGACGTAGTCTGTATGGGCGAGCGATGGACCCGCTTCAAGGAAGGACTTGGACTCGCAATTCCAGGCCCAGTCGCGCTTTCGTTCCGAGTCACCGCATCGCTAGCGGAACATCTCCTCCAGCCTTTTACGGTCCTCGACAAACTCTGAGAACCCGCGCTCAAATTGAATTCGGCGCGTAACGTTTTTCCAGTAGTCTTGAGGCAGTAGGTTGTTGAGGACGTCCTCCGCCGTCGTGAGGCTACCCGCAACGACGACGAGCTGTTCTAGCTTCGCCCCCGCGCCCTTCCATAAGTTGTGAAAATGGTCCTCACGACCCGCCCAGCCAATAATAAGGAGTCGCGACACTTCTGGAATCGTCTCCCGGAGGTAGTGCAGGTGTGATGAGGGAAACGCGAACGAGTCCCCCGCCTTCTTCTCCACCGGTATCGCAATGACGGGAGCTATCCATTGCTGCCCCCTAAAGAGATCAGGCTCCGGACCGGGGATGACATGGTACTTGTCCGTGACGTCCCAAGGCGCGGCGTCTATCAAGGTCTGCGATCCGTACTCGTAGCTCGCCGATCCGCTCCCACGTCGGAGACCAGCAACCTCGACAAACCAGTTGATGGAGCCGTGGGGTTTGAGAAGCGGAAAGTCCTTAGCGGCTATGTACCCATCGAGATCGACAGGCGAACCCGAGAAGGGGATGCGTGCATCGTCGAGAAGGCAGTCGTAATTGAACGATACGAGGACGACCTGGTCATTCTGATGCCTGATGCGCCACTCATAGAGCATCCCCATGAGGGTGCTGTAGTTGGTCGCGCCGGCTGCTTCCCTTCGTTGCCATTCTCTTGTCGTTGAATAGATGACCTCACGAAGATAGAACTAATTGAAGTTGATTGGAAAGGTTTCCGCTTCATCTTTGATCTCTTCCAATACAGCCTCGACGTATCGATCCTTCGGAATATGACGAAGACGGTCTATGACTGGCCACATCGTGGGGTGACGCAGAACAGCCCCATCGAATACCCCCCCGACGCTCGAAGAGCTCTGAGGCAACCGGCGGCATGAATTCGTCGTCCGACACGTGCGATGGATTCCGTGCGGACACGCAGTCATATGACGCACCAGCGCCGAAGATCACCATCAACACTCGTTCCAGGTCTTCCCATGTCCCAACCGCTACGAAGTCTGGCGCGACGTTACGGGACCGTCAATGACTCGGAGAGAGCGTGCACCATCGAAAGCCGTAAGACCGCTTCGATGAGCGTGCTAGGGGGTCAGAAAGTTGCCTCGCCGTGCGGCGTGGGTTCCGCCGGTCATTCGCATGAGAGAGTGTCAGGTGTCACGGGTTCAACCGGAGGGCACGGCCGATGAGCGTAGGCTCCCCTGGAGAGCTCCTAACCGCCTTGGCGAGAGGCGATTACGACGCGATTCCGGGAACGCCCGAGGCGGATAACCTCGACTTTAAGGAGCAGCCCTACCGCCTCGACCAAGAGAAGAGCAAATGGCACCTGTGCACGGACGTCGCAGCCCTGGCGAACACAAACGGAGGCTGCCTCGTGGTTGGTTACTCGGTTCGGCGCGGACCCACGGACGTAGCCGAAGTCACGGATGAGCTTCGTCCCGTGCCAACGAAGTTCATCAAACCGGACCAATACAAGAAGGTCATATCGTCCGGCGTGCATCCTCCTCCGCCGATTACCCTCCATCGCTTCACCGGGGGTCTCCCTCAAGGTCGGGAAGTGTTCCTCATCGAGGTTGCGACGGACAGGTCGCGTGAGCCGTTTCTCGTTCGGCGAATGTTGGATCAAGAAGGCAAGCTATCCACACAGGCTATCGGGATTCCGTCTCGCTTCCACGACGACACGCTTTGGCAATCGGCCGAGGAGATTTATCAGCGGATCCGCACGTCGGCGCCCGAAGCACCGCCACGATCGAAGCCGCGTGAATCCCCGCTGCATCTCGACATGGAAGCCTTCGCCGATCGTTCTCAGAGCCGCCTCCAGGAGATCGCGGAGCTTCAGGAATGGACGGACGAGCCGCTGTATTCGCTCCACGCGATGCCCGCAGCGTCAGGCGAACTCGTTGACCTCCACGACCCTTCTGCCTTGGGCGGCATGATTCAGCGGCCAGCGAGTATCCGGCAGACTGGATTCGGATTGTTCGCGGGAACGACAGACGTCATCGACGGGGCGCTCGTCGGCCTGTCGCCGAGCGGTCCGGTCATCTGGCTCGAGTCGGACGGCTTCTTCACCGCAGCGACTCCGGGAAACCGTTCATTCTTGGGATGGGCTGTCAACGACCAAGTCTTTCCTAAACGTACGTGGACGCTGATCAACTCTCTCGTGCTAGTCGAATTCACGTTCGAGTTCTTTCGACTGGCTAATTCTGCACTTGTCGAACGAATTGATGGTCCGTGGTTCTACGGCGTGCGTTGCCGTGGCTTCCAGGAGGCTCGATTGCGGCTCACGGCTGGCTTTGAGAAGAGTGTCCTCGGCCTCTGGGAAGAGAACACCAAGCCAGCATCCAGCGACGATTGGTGGAAATCATTCGTAGACGAGCACCACGAGATCCCTGCTAGGAATGCATTCCACACACTTGCCTACGTCTATCAACTCTTCGGACTCCCACCGTCTGCCATTCCGTTCGCCGTGGACTCTGAAATATCGGAGGAAGCCATCCGACAGGCGTAACTACGATCGGGAGGACGCTCGCCCTGGTAACCGAGCGCGTCGATCCCAGCCAGCAACGCAAAAGTCTGGAGGCCGGAGCCGTGAGTGAGCTTCAGGGTATCGCTCGTTTCAAGTTTCACGAGGGCAAGGTCGAGGAGTTCAAGCGCTTGTCCGCTCAAGCCATGGAGATCGTGCGGACTAAAGACACCGGCACGCTGCAATACGACATCTACTTCAACGACGACCAGTCCGAGTGCATCGTCCTCGAGCGGTACAGGGACTCCGAGGCGCTCATCGAGCACGCTGCGCACCTTGGCGACCTAACGGAGGCAATCCTTGCGACGGGCTCCGTCTCCGGCGAACTCCTCGGTGAGCCGAGCGCAGAGCTCAGAGCGAAGATATCGGAACCGGGCACGAGAAGCTTCCAGCTCGCCGCCCAATTCGCAGTGACGCTGGCCTCAGTAGTTCGCCACGTCTCCGTGATCTTGTCAGTCACGTCGGCAGTCGGAAGGTTCCGACTCACCACCGCGAGCAGCGCGGGCAAGGTCGGATTGGACGCGGCCAAGTTCGCCACCTCCTCCCGATCGAGAAGACGGATAGGCACGATCTCTTGTGCCACCCTCTTGAGAACCACCTGAGGGCGAAGTTCATCGGCCAGTGCCGAGAGCTGTTGTCCCACGTCCTCAGGGCTCGCGTCTTCTTCGAGGGGACTGCCAACGTCGCGACGCCTTCCCACGAGCACTTGTGCTATTGCCCCCGGCTCGAGCAAGAAGTTCTCGATCTCCCGCCTTGAGAGGACATGTACACCTACGCCTTCTAGAGAAGCGATGGAGTCGATGCGAAGAGCTCGTCTCGGTCCCGGATGAACAAGATCCTCCGCTCGAGGGTGTCTGCGGCCTGGATCCAGCGCCTTACTGGCGATCACGCCGGCCAGGGTCCCGCCCACGACCGCGATGGGCACCGGGTACTCCAGGAAGCGCATCAACGCGCGTCGTCCTCCCTGAACCCGACGACCACCTCGCCGCGGCCCCAGTACTCGGCGTAGAGCGCGGGGTCCTCGTCCACGATCCCCCGCGCGACCCAGCCGGCGTGGTACTCGACCGGCGCGTTGTCGTCCTCGAACCGGAGGACCACGGACCCTGGCCTGCCGGGGCTCGCGCGAAGATCGTCGAGAGCTTCCTGGCCCTGACGAACCGCCAGCCTGGGCGGGCGCCGGGATCAGTCGGGGTGGAAGAACCCGTTCCGCTCCTTCGCGATCTGCGCGAACACGCTCGTCGTCGGCCCGGTCGAGGAGTAGACGGCCGAACCGGACATCACCGACCATGTCATCGTCGCCGTGCCCTGGACGAAGTTCAGCGTGAAGTCGTTCGCGGCGTCGTCGACCATTCCTGCCGAGGACTTCCCGCTCCACTCCACGTCGAAGGACACCGTCGCCGGCACCGGGGTCGGGCCTCCGCCGAACAGGGCGTTCCCGATGTTGAAGAAGTCCGTCTGGGTTAGGCCGCCGGCGACGAGGGACGCCGTCCCGGCGTCCAGGTCGACGGCAACGCTGCCCACCGGGACGGCCTGGGTCCAGAACAGGCCGCTGGCGGTGATGCCAGGATTGAAATCATGGATCTGACCCGTGCCAACTGACACGGGGAACAAATCGATTCAGGTAAAGGCGAATGTGCCCTGCCGGCGCAGGCCGTCGGTGCCGATGAACAGGCCCCTCATGAAGCGCATGTCCGCTTCCCACACCCCGGACGAGACACCGCCGGTCGGCGATCCCGTTGCCGTCCAGGGCCCCTGCACGACCGCGACTCCGGTGAACGCGTTCAGGTCGGTGATCAGGGACGGCTCGGCCGCAGGTCCAGGGAGAAAGACATGGAACGTGGGGCCTCCTGGCACGGGCACGATGCCGCCGGGGATCGGCTTGGGGGTCCCACTTCCGGGAATGGCGGCTCGGGCGGGCAGCGTGCCGAGGACGCTCGCTCCCAGGGCGGCTCCGGCGGCCCCCGCGGTTCCCCGCAGGAACGCCCGACGGGAGAGATGGTGGTGGAGGATGTGCCGGGACGCCTGGCTAGGGCTGGTCCGCGCCGATGCGCGGGCCGCCATCGGGTCGGGCAGTCGCATCGTCCCCTCCCTCCGCGGATCCCCGAAGGAGCCCGCTTCGTCGGCGGCGGGCGCGCCGCACCGGCCGAAAGCCGAATCGTAGCCCAGAAGCCCTACGAAAGGGAAGGCATCCCCCGCCGGCAGGGCTAGTCCTCGGGCGGCTCTGCGGCCCGCTCGGCGGCGATCCGCTCGGCCTCCTCCACCAGGGCCTCCGCGAACCCGTCCTCGAGGACCTTGGCCTTGACCTCGCCGCCCACGATCAGGAACCCCTGTCCCTTGCCCGCCGCGATGCCGAGGTCGGCCTCGCGCGCCTCGCCGGGGCCGTTCACCACGGGAAACGAGCCGTGTTTCTTGCAGAACGACGCGCGGCGAAAGGTGCAGGGACAAACAGTCCACGCGGGGGCTCTGTGCCTGGCTCACGCGGTGAGACCCACGCCGCGCGAGGGGGTAAAACCGACATGTCGAATGGAGACGAACAGGCACGGCTCGTCGTCGGCGGGAGCGAGAAACATGGTCTCACCCGGCGGGAAATGGCAGAACGCTCCTAGACCGATGACCTCGTCATTGACCGCAAGCCGGCCTTCGAGAACTACGATCGTTTGGGCAGCGGTATGTCGATGCGCCCGTACCCTTTAGACCAGCCGGGTAGCGGATGAGATAGTGCTCCGCGGCCAGGGTCGCCAAACCCGATGGCCTCGTCGATGGCGAAGTGCGAGCCGCCCACCCGGCTTCCAGCTGTGCCTTGACCGCCCGCGACCTGACGGCTTCGTGCGTGTGGGCGTCGGGCCAGGCCAGGCCGGCGTCGCCCGGCAGCGGCGCGGCCTCGCAGTGGTAGGCGATAAGGTCGACGAACTCGCCTCCCCCGCCAGCTCCTCGATCCACGTGCCCGCCTCCTCCGGCGCCTGGTCGGAAGGGGCGCGGCATGAAGGGCGGCGGCAGTTTTCGCCTCGTCCGGCCAGCCCAGAACCCGCCGCAAGGTGGAGGCGCTCAACCGCCTGGCTCGTCTGGAGTCTCGGCCGAGCCGGTCTCGCCGGCCGCCGGTTTGACCCCCGGTCACGTGCTGGAGGAGAGTTACAGTGATCAGGGCGTCGCCTTAGCGTGCCCTCGAGGAGCGTGATGCATGCCGATTCCCACCGAGCCCATCGGGAGCATCCCACGGCCGCCGGCCCTGATCGAGGCGATGCAAGCCTTCGCCTCCGGCGAGATCTCGAAGGAGCGGCTCGACGAGCTGTTCGACGAGGCCACCCGGGACACAATTCGGAGGTTCGAGGAGACCGGGTCCCCGATGATCACGGACGGTGAGCAGAGCAAGCCGAGCTTCGCCACGTACCCTATTCATGGCCTGGAGAACCTGGCCCCGGACGGCGTCGTCATCCCGTTCGCCGACGGCCACACCCGGCAGCTGCCCAGGCTGACCGCCGGCCCGTTCCGGTACCGGACCCGCGCCGCACCCTACCTGGAGAAGGCAAAGCGCTACGCCCACCTCCCCGTGAAGCAAGCGGTGATCTCCGCGTCGGCGCTCAGTCTCCTTTACCCGCCGGACGGGATCGAGGCCTATCCGCGGGACGCCTTCTTGGAGGATCTCGTGAACGAGGCGGAGGCCGACATCCGTGGCTGCCTCAAGGGGGGTGCGTACAACGTTCAGATCGACTTCACCGAGGGTCGGCTGTCCGTGAAGCTCGACCCGTCGAAGCAGATCCTCCGGTCGTTCATCGACCTCAACAACCGAGTGCTCCAGCGGTTCTCCGACAAGGAGCGGACACGGATCGGCGTCCACACTTGTCCCGGCGGGGACCAGGACTCGACCCACAGCGCGGACGTGGACTATGCCGAGTTGCTGCCGAGCCTGTTCGAGCTCAAGGCGGGGAACTTCTACATCCAGTTGGCCAGCGAGCCCGACCGCAGGCGAGTTCTGGAGATCATCGCAGAGCACGCCAGGCCGGAGCAGAAGATCTTCGTTGGGGTGATCGATCCGATCGACCCGGCCGTGGAGCCCCCGGAGGAGGTCAGGGATCGGGTGCTGGAGGCCGCCGAGTACATCGCGCCGGCGAGGCTCGGCTCGTGCGACGACTGCGGGTTCTCACCCTTCGGGGACGACATCTCCACGGCCCGGGAGACGGCCTTCGACAAGATTCGTTCGCGAGTGCTGGGCACCGAGCTCGCGGCGGAGGAACTGGGCCTCTAACCATCCCTGGCGGCCCGGTCCTCCGCCCCGCAGGGACGGTTCTGTCCGGCCGACCAGCGGCTATTCGCCGGCGAGGTCGGTCGGGCCCTTCGCCCGCTCGTCCAAATGATCGCCGAGGGCGCAGCGGCGTGACCTCAGCCAAGAAGCGTCTGCGGCGTGACAAAGAACGAGGTCCATCGTCCCTGGGAAGGGCCCTGCTCGCCGCGGCGAGCAAGACGCGGTCCCAAAGGCGAAACGGTGGTCGACCAACCTTTCGGCGAAGGACCTTCAGCTGGTGGCGAAGGACGAGAATCTCGACGTCCTTCGCCTGCTCCTCGGAAGCGGCGGCAGGAACGCGAAGGATCCCGCGCAGAAGAGGTAGACCCGGGACAGCAACACGGGGCGCGATGCTACTGGCTGTCGCCCCAGAGAGCCAATCGCGAGTTTGTGCACCCCTCACCCTTCTGCATGCACGGGGAAGCGAAACCCGGGTTCGCGAGCTAGACGACCTGGAGGCTCCTGGGCAGGACCTCCCCGAATCGGAGGGCATCCATTCCTTGCCGGCCCCGTGACTATCGCTCCGGCGCGGAAGGAGCCTCCATCCCTCGGCTCCGGAGAATGTTGAGAAAACAGGTGACTCGCCCGGGCCGGAGTCAGAAACCCGCTCCCCCGAAATCCCTGGTCAGGAGCCGAATCCGAGTTTTCGCACCCGGACAGCCTCCGTTGCGGTCGGCCCAGCGTCCTTTGAGCGCGGGAGGACTCGCTGGTCACAGGACGGAACCCAATAAATGCACCCTTCACGCAGGTCACAAGGGTGATCGGAGTTTTTGACCCCCACAGCCTTGACACGTGGGAGAGGGTTGCCGTACCGTCTAGTCGGTATGACTGACCAACTAGTTGGTATGTTGCCCACACCGGCTGGGAAGCGGGACCAATTGCTGGCCGCCGCTCGCAAGCTGATCCTCGAACGGGGCTTCGCAGCCGCGACGGTCGACCGGATCTGCGAGACGACCGGGGTCACGAAGGGTGCGTTCTTCCACTACTTCGAGGACAAGAACGTTCTCGGAAAGTCGGTCGCCGAGCAGTTCGCGTCCGACCTCGTCCAAGCGTACGAGACAGGCCCTTTCCTCCAGCCTTAGCGCGTGTTCGCGTATATCGACTTCACGAGCGAGATCATGCGCGGCCCACTTCTTTCGCACGGGTGCCTCATCGGGGCGCTGTCTGTGGAGGTCGCCCAGACGCACGAGGAAATCCGTGCGTTGTGCGCGCAGACGTTCGACGGGTGGGCGCGCAGCCTCTCGTATCTGCTGCGGGAGGCAAAGACCCGCCACGCCCCCGCCGTCGCGTTCGACCCGGACGCCATCGCGCGCCTGTTCCTGGCGACGGTGGAGGGCGCGCTCATCCTGGCGAGGGCCCATCAGGATCCCGAGTTGGTCGAGGAGGGTCTGAGCCAGTTCCGCGACTACGTTCGACTGCTCTTCGGGCAAGACACGAAACGAGGGAGGAAACGACATGCCGGGACCGCTGCAAGGCGCTGACGAGATCCTCATCGAGACATCGCCGCATCGCATCTTCGCCATCCTCGAGGACGCCCGGCGACTTCCCGACTGGACGTCGGTGATCTCCACTTCCGGGACCCGCGAGACGGTCGGAGCCGTCAGGGAATGCGAAGTGGATCTCGACGGGAAGCGCGGGAATGTCGTCGAACGCTGCATCGAATCGGTCCCGCCGCGGCGGATCGCGTGGGCCATGGAGGAAGACACCTTCGGGTTCTCGCGTCTGGTGTCGGACTTCGGGTTCTCCTTCAACCTCGAGCCCGCCGGCGACGGCAAGACACGCGTACGCAACGAGACCTACTACCGCTCGCGAGGCCCCCTCGCGGCGGCGATGAACACGCTTCTGATGCGCAGGAAGTTTCGCGGCGTCCGTCGTCGGTGGCTTGCGAACCTGAAGCGCCTCTCCGAAGAGGCGAGCAACTCCGCGGAAGTGCAATAGGGCATCGCAACTGTCATTCCCCGAGCTGCTGGAGGCGGCTGACGAGGAAGTCACGCTCGACGGTGTTCTCTCTCGAGCGTGAGCTTCGGTTTCCTCTGTTGCGCCGGGATCGGCGCGGGGTCGAGCTGACCGCCGCCGGCCAGACACTCCTTCCGGCGGCACGGCGCCTTCTGGCGGAATGGGAAGAGACCCTCACCGAGGCGACCAAGCACGCCACCGACGAGGGCAAGGTGCTGCGAGTCGTGTTCCAGACGAGCGTAGGGGGCGCGCCCGGTCCAAAACTCAGTTCCACTCACGCTGCCCTCGCGTTGTACTCGCTGATCAGCCCACCGACGACCCGACGCCGCCGGATCTGGTGTATCGGAACCGGCGTCGGGATCACTCCGATCGTCTCGGGTGCCTGAAGGTC